>ERZ764778.1705-NODE-1705-length-21560-cov-3.597954_pt1 | contig 21560 bp, 16 predicted proteins | sample MGYA00374951_ERZ764778 | MGnify/ENA primary metagenome ERZ764778 (study PRJEB28918, sample SAMN05720193) | bioreactor metagenome | isolation source: Anaerobic biogas reactor | place: USA:Washington, USA | collected 2015-08-08 ...
ATTCGGGACCCCTTTGCCAAAGTACTCCTGAGCCGGATCACACCGCTGATGAGGTTGATGGAACGAATGATAGCGCTCGTGTCGCGATTCCGTCAAATGGCCTTCAGCCTTGGGGTCTGCCCGGACTCTGGCTTACCCCGTCCTCGCCTCCCCGCCCACCTCGCGCGCTCGCGCCTCGCCCACTTGCGCCAGCTCGCTGAACAGCTCGAGATAGTCCGATAGCAGGCGCGTCATGACGAAATTGCGCCGCACGTGCTCGCGCCCCGCGGTGCCCATCAGTTCCGCCTCGCGCGGGTGCCGGACGAGGTAGAGGATGCGGTCGGCGCATTCCGCCACCGAGGTGACCAAAAAACCGTTCTCTCCGTTGATTATCTGCAGCGGGATGCCGCCCGCGCGCCCGCCCACTACCGGCCGCCCCTTCCACAGCGTCTCGGACACGGTGAGCCCAAACCCCTCGCGCAGCGACTTTTGCAGGACCACGTCGCTCCCCGCCTGGAACGCCGCCACCTCCTCGGAGGGGAGGTTCTGAAAGATGTGGATGTCGGGGTCGCCCCCGGCGCGCTCGCGCACGCGCCCCAAGTAACCCCCCGCCTCCGGGTCGTCCGTCGCCAAGGAACCGATCAGGACGAGCTGCAGCCCCTCCTCCGCCTCCTTGGCCTCGCGGTAGGCGTCGATGACGCCCAGTTGGTCCTTCCAGGGGTCGAATCGGCTCACCTGCAGCACCACCGGCCGGGCACGGTCGATGCCAAAGCGAACCATCGATTGGCGCGCCGTGGCAAAGGGGATCAGCCTGTTCTTTGGCGACAGGGGATCGATGCTCGGTGGGATGATGCGGATGCGCGAGGGCTCCATCTCGGGCCCCACATAGTCGCGCATGGTAAAGATGGCCGTGCGATACGCCTCGATGTAGGGCTCAAAGAACTCCCAGAAGACGGGGTTGGGCTCCGACGTATCGATGTGGCAACGCCATACCCAGTGGCGCGCGCCGCGTCCCTCGGTGTAGCTCAGCATCCCCAAGGGCTGTGGATCGTGCACCACCACCACGTCGAACTCGTCCTCGAACCAGCGCGCGTTCAGCGCATTGTACTCGCGCCAGGTGGCCTGCATCTCTTCGGTGAAGGGGATGTCCATCCCCTGCAGGCCATTGTGGCAGGCCTTGGTGACCTCAAAGAAGGCGTCGCTCCCCTCGATGATGCGCCACTCCGCCTCGAGCCCCACGTCCGCCATCAGGGGCACCAGCGTGCCCAGAATCTCGGCCACGCCGCCGCCGAAAGCGGTGGCATTGATGTGCAGCACCCTCAGCCCCCGCAGGGGCGCCGCCGCCCGCAGGATCGCCTCCACGGCGTCATCGCCAATGATCTCGCGGTACGCATCCAGCCGCAACTGGCCCAATTCCACCCGTTGTAACATTTCCCTCGTGCCTCCTCGCTCGCAGCGCCATCCGTTTATGTATGGTACCGCGGGTACGGCTCGATCGTCCAATCCTCACACGGACGAGGGGCTATCGAGGAATCGGGGATGGTGGAGCGACCCTCGTCGGGCTGCGCGCCAGCGGTCGACCATAGGCCCCGCCCCGCGCCGTCGGCGGACGCGGGACGAGGGAGAGGTACACGATCCCCTCCACCACGCGCACCGTGTCGCCCACCTGGGCGATGAGCTGACTGCCCCCCGCGCCGACGACCTGCACGCGCCCCTCGTACACCTGCACGCGGCTGTTGCCGTCGGCGTCCACATACACCGCAAAGTGCGCCTCACGCCCCGCCAGGCGTGCCCCCGGAACGTGCACACGAAAGTACGATCGCCCCCCGCACTGCGGGGCGGCGCGATAGGTGATGTGCCCATGCCGCTGCTCGATGGCCACCTCGCAGGGCACCCCCATCGGCCCGCTACGCAGCACCGCCAGCTGCGCCTCCGCCGCGGCGGCCAGCTCCAGCGTGCTCCCATCGAACAGGGTGAGACCCGCCGCGCCATGCGCCGCGCGCACGTCGGTCCCCTCGCGCAGACGCGCTCCGGGCGCCGCCTCCGACGGGGCTGCCGTCGCCGCGGCACGCGCCACCACGCCTCGTTGAGACGCCGACACCACGGCGCGCCGCGCCACCCTCGGCGCCCCCTGCAGCGACCATGCCCCCAGGGTCGCCAGCAGGGCCAGCGCCGTCGCCAGCACGAGCGCCGGCCTCGGCCCATGCAGCCGTATCACGCTCCCCCCCGATCGGCTATCGCGCGATCCGTGATCGTCCCGCGCCCCCTATCGCACTTCCATAGCCTCGACGATGCGCCGCAGTTTTCGCAGGCACCGTGCCCGCGTCGGCCCGATGCTGCCCAGCGGCATGCGAAGCACCTTGCTCACCTCGGCGTAGGAGGGCTCGCTGGGGTCATAGTACAGCAGCCAGAGCAGGTCGCGGCACCGCCCTCCAAGGCGGGCCAGCGCCTCGAGCACCAGGCACTGGTCGGCCAACATGCTGATGCGCTGTTCCGGTAGGGCGGCGCCGTCGCGCACCGACGAAAGGATGGCGCTCGCCTCCTCGTCAAAGCGCTCGCGCCGCCGCCGGCGCGCCACGCTCCAACTCTCCCGCTGCGCCGCGATGATCAGCCACTTGGCCAGGCACTGGGGGTCGCGCAGATGGTCGAGGTGCTCGAACAGCGAGGCAAAGACGGTCTGAAAGACGTCGGCCGCATCGTCCTCCGTCAACCCCACGCGCAGCGGGATGGCGTACACCAGACGCCGGTAGCGATCCACCAACGCCTCCCAGGCCCAGGGCTCCCCCTCGTTACAGGCGTAGACAAGTTCCGTATCCCGCATTTCCACGAGCGCTGCTCCCGAACTCTCTGTCACGGTCATGAGCCATATCCCTGTTGCCGGACGGCGCGGCGACCCAGCGGCGCCCACCGCCAGTGGCGGAGCAGCCATCCCGAGCCCTCGACGGCCACGGCCGCCGCGTACCCCGGCCCGGGTTCCAGGCTGCGCAGGCACCAACGCTCCGCCTCGAGGGGATACGTCGGCGTGCACAACTCCACGGGTCCCTCGCCGGGCGACGGCGAGACGTAAAAGCCGTCGATCGGCAAGGAGAGCCCGTCGCCGCGCGCCTTGAGGTAGGCCTCCTTGCGCGTCCAGCAGCAGAAAAAGGCCTCGCCCTGCACTTCCTCGGGCAGCGCCGCCAGGCGCTCCACCTCGACGGGAGCGAAAAAGCGCTCCGCCACCGCCCTGCCGGCGAGGTGTGGCCGCATGTACTCCACGTCGATCCCCACCAGCCGGTCGTAGGTCACGGCGTACAGCGCCAGCCCGTAGGAGTGCGCCAGGCTAAAGTGCAGTCTGCCGTCCCCGTGCTCCGGGGCCAGTTCGGGCTTGCCGTGAGGGCCGTAGCAGAAGCGCAGCTCCGCCGGCGGCAGGGTCAGATAGCGCCCAAGGATGGCGCGCAGCACCCCCCGCGCCACGACAAAGCGCCGGCGGTCCGCCTCGAAAAAGAGGCGCTCCGCCCGCCGCACCTCATCGGGAGAGAGGTAGCGTGCGAGGCAAAGCACGCGATGAGGAGGAAGGTCCAGGTGCGCGCCCCAGACGTGCACCTGGTCGAAGCGCGCGCGCGGGCGCACGGGCGCTGGGCCCCACGATCCCACCAATGCCCTGGACGTCACCCCGCTGCTCGTCACGGCGCTCCCCCAGTACGGTTGCCTCGCATGGCGCAGGTACCGGGCCGACGGTCGGGCCGTCGCCCGGAGGGTCGGCGCGCGCGCCGTGCCGTCCGGTGCAGGTGCACGGTTTCGATGGTGGGGTCGGCGAGACGACGATGAATCTAGGGCAGAAAGCGTATCGTAGGGTGGCGAGGTGAACGGTTTCCAGTCACGGGGGAATCAGAGGCCGCGAGACCGCCAGTAGGCGCGGTAGAGCCTGAGAAGCGATGCCTGCAGCGATGGACGAGAGCGTGGGAGAAAGAGGGGGAGATGGCCACGGCGTGGTCGATAGCGATATCGATTGGCGTCACCGAAGAGCGCTCACCCTCGTGAGGCGCCCTCCGGCTAACGGTCGCGGAACACACACCTGACGTGCTGGAACACGGCCGCGAACCCGGCGCAATGTCGTTTTTTTGACATTCTTGCGTACATTATAACGATAGAATCCCCTCCTGAGGGTAACAAACGGGTTACATTTCCTTCAGGTTTTGCAACCCAAGGCGACATTCGTCACGATGGTGGCGCCCCCGCGCCGTTCCCAACCCGGGGGCGCCATCGTAGCGCTGGGCATCAGGCCTCGCGCAGCCACACCAGCATCTCACCCAACGCGCGGTTGGCCCAGGCATAGTAGGGGATGGCGGTGACCGTCATCGCCTTGGTGAGGGAGCCAGCCGGGCGGTACAGATCGCCGCCCCACGCCGCCGGGTCGCGCCGCCACCCCTGCCCCCGGATGACCACCACACCCCCCAGGAGGTCGGGATCATAGGTCACGTCGAGGGGCGTGTCGCGCGGCAGCACCACGTCGCGCAAGTGGGGGCCGTTGTCCACCTCCTCCAGGCAGTACACCACGGGCCCACGCTGCAGCGCCGCCCGTCCGGCGTCCTCATGCACCGCAGGGTGCGCCTCGATGCGCTCCACCGGCATCGGCAGGTTGAGGGTGACGACGTCGCCGCTGCGCCAGGCGCGCTCGATCCAGGCGTACCCTCGCCGCAGGAGCGACGCCGTCTCCAGGGGCTCGCCGTTCACCGCCAGCGACGCGTTCCGGCACCACCCGGGAATGCGCAGCGCCAGGGCAAAGGGCGCCTGCCCCGCGGCGCGCACCGCGAGTCGCACCTCCCCCTCCCAGGGGTAGCGCGTCGCCTGCTCTAGCTCCACCGTGCCGCCGCCGAGGGAGAGGGACGCCCGCCCGCCGGCGTAGAGGTGCACGTAGGCCGCCCGTGCTGCCTCGTCGACCGAGTAGGCGTATGCCCCCAGCGAGGCCAGCAGCCGGGCGATGTTCGGCGGGCAGCAGGCGCAGCCGAACCACTCCTGACGCGTCGGCGTGACCACCGCGCCGCGATAGAGGTCGGTGCGCCGCTCCATGGCGACGGGGTCCACTTCCAGGGGGTTGGCGTAGAAGAAGCGCTTGCCATCCAGCGAGATGCCGCTCAACGCGCCGTTGTACAGTGCCCGCTCCATGATGTCGGCATAGCGCGCATCCGCCTCGAGCTGCACCATACGATGGGCCCAGAACACCAGCCCGATGGCCGCACACGTCTCGGTGTAGGCGAGGTCGTTGGGCAGGTCATGGTCGTAGGTAAAGCGCTCGCCGGTGGCGGAGGAGCCGATCCCACCGGTGACGTACATGCGCCGCGTCGTCACGTTCTCCCACAGGCGCCGGCAGGCGGCCACCAGCGTCTCGTCCCCCGTCTCGGCGGCCACGTCGGCCATCCCGCTATAGAGGTACATGGCGCGCACGGCGTGCCCCTCGGCGGTCTCTTGCCGGCGCACCGGCAGGTGGCTCTGGTTATAATCGTAGCGTCCGAGCCTCCAGGCGGCGGGGTCGTCGCCCCGCTCCCGCGCCTCGATGTCATAGTAGTGGGGCTGGGTCCCGCGCTCGTCGATAAAGAACGTGGCCAGATCGAGGTAGCGGCGCTCGCCGGTGGCTCGATACAGCTTGACGAGGGCCAGCTCGATCTCCTCGTGCCCGGGGTAGCCGCGCTTCTGCCCCGGCCCCGGGCCGAACACCGACGCGATGTAATCGGCATAGCGGCACAGCACGTCGAGCAGGGTGCGCTTGCCGGTGCCCTGGTAATAGGCCACGGCCGCCTCGATGAGGTGCCCGGCGCAGTACAGCTCGTGCATGTCGCGCAAGTTGCGCCAGCGGTTCTCCGGCTCCACCACCGTAAAGTGGATGTTCAGGTAGCCGTCGGGCTGCTGCGCTGCCGCGATGAGGTCTATCACGGCGTCCACGCGTTCCTCCAACGCGGAGTCGGGGTGGGTGGCGAGGCTGTACCCGGCCGCCTCGATCCACTTGGCAATGTCCGAGTCCCAGAAGTGGTGCGGCGGGTTCGGGTCACCCGGCTTCCAGTCCAGCCGCCAGGCGTCGATGCGGCCGGTCACGCGGCACTGCTCGTATTCCGTGGGTAGCGTCGCGGTGCGGTTCGTCTCCAAGCGTGGCGTCCAGAAGGGGTCCTCGATCACGACGTCCTGCAGAGGCAGGGGCTCCAACTTTTGCTTCCGTTGCGACATCATGCGCATCCTCCGTGGGTCCGAGGCTGAAGGGTCCGGCTACTTGATAGTATGCGATCGGCGCTCGGACGTCCACCGATGCGCATCCGCGCGGGGCCTGTCCAGCATGTCAGGAGGATCGACGCGAACAGACCAAGTCCCCCACGGCACTCGTCGGGCATCTCGGCCTCACCGTGGGGGACGTTCGGGAGGCGTTCTCGGGGTACGGCGCCCCGCCACCCCCCCACATCGTGGGCAGACCCGCCATCCGGCGGGTGTTTGACACCCCCCGGCTATGTGATACAATTCACAAGCTAAGGGGTGTCATCGGCTCCGCTTCGGCCCCGGACCCCGCGGCAGATCGAATCATGGCGACATGGGACTCGGCGATGACCTTGGAAGAAGTGCTGGCGGCCATTCACGGCAAGGCCATATCGCGCGGCATCGATCTCGGCGCGACCATCGAGATGGCTTGCGGCGCTGACCTCATGAGCGACGTCCTGGCGTTCACCCACGCCGGCACGTTGTTGCTCACCGGCCTCACGAACCCCCAGGTGATCCGCACCGCCGAGATGGCGGGGATCCAGGCCGTGGTTTTCGTGCGCGGCAAGTACCCACCCCCGGAGACGATAGCCCTCGCCGAGGAGAAGGGCATCCCCCTACTCGCCTCGCGCTACACCATGTACGAGACGTGCGGCCGCCTCTACCAGGCCGGCCTACCGGGGTGCGGCCTGTTCGACCTGGCGGTGAGCACCTGGCGCGAAGCCTTTGGCGAGGAGAACGACCAGTAGACCAGCGCGATGCGTGACGACGCGCCGTGCCCAAGCAGGGGGTTGCGCCGTGAGTCAGACGCCTGCGGAACTCACGCGGGTTCAGGAACTCATCTACGAGCTTACCATCGCGCAGGTGATGACGCGCAGCGTCACGACGGTGACGCCGGACTGCACCATCCGCGACCTCAAAGAGTTGCTGCGCACCAAGCGCATCTCGGGCGTCCCCGTCATGCAGGACGGCGTGATGGTGGGCATGATCAGCATCGAGAACGTCATCCGCGCCCTGGAGTACGGTGAACTGGACGCCACCGTCGGGGCCAAGATGACGCGCGAGGTGCAGTCGGTGCGCGCCGATGACACCGTCGTCAGCGCCGTGAACCTCTTTGCGCGCCTGGGCTTTGGACGCTTTCCGGTGGTCGATGCCGACGGGAACCTCGTCGGCATCCTGACGCAGGGCGACATCGTGCGTGGCCTCCTGCGCCAGATGGAGGTGCAGTGGCACGCGGAGGAGATTCAGCGCTACCGCGCCAGCCACATCTTTGAGGATATCGAGTCCGATCAGACGGGCCTGATCCTGCGCTACTTTGTGAAGCCGCAGGACTTTATGCACGGCGGCGAGGCCTCGAGCAAGCTCAAGCGCGCGCTGGAGCGCCTGGGCGCCCACCCGCGCATCGTGCGCCGGGTGGCCGTGGCCACCTACGAGGCCGAGACGAACGTGATGATCCACAGCCATGGCGGCGAGATCATCGCCGAGGTGCGGCCACAGCGCATGCGCCTGACGGTGGTGGACACTGGCCCCGGCATCGAGAACATCGAGAAGGCGATGCAGCCCGGCTACTCCACAGCGCCGGATTGGATCCGTGAGCTGGGCTTTGGCGCCGGCATGGGGCTCAACAACATCAAGGCCTGCGCCGACGAGATGAAGCTGAACTCTGAGGTGGGCGTCGGAACCCGCCTGGAGCTGACCTTTTCCCTGCAGTAAATGCGTTCGCTTTCGCGAACGCGTTCGCCGCGGCGAACGCGTGGTGGTCAACGGCCCTATCGACCCTACCGGCAAGGAGGTCTGACTTGACGGTTCACGACATCATCTCGGCGTTGGGATTGGAGGTCGTCGCGGGCGCTGATGGATTGGACAAGCCGATCACCGGGGGATATGCTTCCGACCTGTTGAGCTGCGTCATGGCCAAGGCCAGCGCCGGGAACGCGTGGATCACCCTGCAGTCCCACGTCAACGTCGTCGCGGTGGCGTCGCTGCTCAACCTGGCGTGCGTGATCATCACCGAGGGGATGCGGCCCGACGACGAGATGGTGGAGCGGGCCAACGAGAACGGCATACCCACGCTGCTGACGCCGCACAGCACCTATCGCGTTGTGGGCGAGCTGGTCCGCCTCGGGATCAGCGGCTGACGCCGAGCCATGGCCGGCCGCCGCCCCCCACCCGACCAGCCGGAGACGCGCCCCATCTGGGGCGACCTGCACCTTCACACCGTTGTATCGCCCTGCGCTGAGGTGGAGATGATCCCTCCCCTCATCGTGCGACAGGCGTTGGCGCTCGGGCTCGGCCTCATCGCTGTGACCGATCACAACACCGCCGAGAACGCATCCGCCGTGATCGCCGCGGCGCGGGGCACCGACCTGGCCGTGCTGCCGGGCATGGAAGTGCAGACGCGCGAGGATGCGCACATCCTCTGTCTCTTTGACACGGTGGATCAAGCGCTCGGCTGGCAGGAGACCGTGTACGCCCATCTGCCCCCGCTGGAGAACCGCGAGGACGTGTTCGGCGCCCAGTTCGTGATCGACGAGACGGGGGAGTATCTGTACACTAACCGGCGACTGCTCCTCACGGCCACATCACTGTCGGCCGAGGAGGTGGTGGCCGGTGTCGCGTGCCTTGGGGGGTTGACCATCGCGGCGCACGTCAACCGCCAGGCCTTCAGCCTCGTCGGGAGCCTGGGCTTTATCCCCCCCGACCTGGCGCTGGCCGCCGTCGAGCTGACGCGCATCGATGCCGCCATCGACCGGCGCCTCATCGGCGACAGGCCGGTGATCGTCTCGGGCGATGCGCATCGGCTGAGTGAGATGCGGGCCGACACGCTCTTTCGCGTGTGTGAGCCGACGATACAGGAACTGGCGATGGCCTTCCGTGGCGAGGCCGGCCGCCGAATGCGTGTGGTGGCCTAACCGGCGCCCGCCGCGATATCATCAACGACTGCCTAGGAGGAACTGCACGTGGTCGCAGAGACACAGATCGTGGACGAAGAAACGCTCGACATGAGCCCGCTCGACGAAATCATCGAGCAGTTCCGCTCGGAGAAGGGCGCCGTCATCCCCGTCCTGCAGAGGGCGCAGCACATCTATGGCTACCTGCCTCCGGAGGTGCTCAGGTACATCTCCCGGGGCCTGGGCGTTCCCCTGAGCCAGATCTATGGTGTGGCCACCTTCTACGCCCAGTTCTACCTGGAGCGGCGCGGGCGCAACACCGTGCGCGTGTGCGACGGTACCGCCTGCCACGTGCGCGGCGCTTCCAAGATCATCACCGCGCTGGAGAAAGAGCTGGGGGTCGCGGCCGGCGAGACGACGCCCGATTACCGCGTCACGCTGGAGGTGGTGTACTGCCTGGGATCGTGCGGCCTTTCACCCGTGGCCGTGATCAACGACCAGGGCGTCGGTCGCCTGGTCCCTGAGAAGGCCGTGGAGCTGATTCGCGAGTTGCCCTAGTGCGCGAGTTGGCGTTGCACATCCTCGATGTGCTGGAGAACGCTATTGAGGCCGGCGCCACGCGCATCGACCTGACGATTCGCGAGGACACGGCAGAGGATCTGTTGGTCATTGAGGTGGTCGATAACGGTCGGGGGATGGACGACCAGACGCTGCGCCGCGTGGGCGATCCCTTTTACACCACCCGCACGACGCGTCACGTGGGGTTGGGCATCCCGCTCTTGCGCGCCGCCGCCCGACGCTGCAACGGCGACATGACGATCGCCTCGCAATCCGGAGTCGGCACCCGGCTGCGCGCCGCCTTTCAAAGGAGCCACATCGACCGGGCTCCCCTGGGGGACATGCGCGCCACGCTGCTGGGGGCCCTGCTGTCGGACCGCGAGGTCGACCTGCGCTACCAGCACCGCGTCGACGGGCGCGAGTTCGCCTTTGACACGGCCGAGATGCGCGAGGCGCTGCAAGGGGTGCCGCTGTCGCACCCCGCGGTGCGCGAATGGTTGGAAGGGTTCCTGGCCGAGGGGTTCGCCGAGCTGTATGAGAGGACCAGCGAAGGCCGGAGCTGAACGGCCCCTGGCCGTTGTGGGCATATGGGGCCGCGCGCGTTGACAGACCGCCATAGCTTTTAACCTGGAACCTGTCACCTGCAACCAACCGACAACCCGCAACCCGTAACAGGAGAGAAAAGATGCCAAGGCTCAAGTCGTTGGAGGACCTGCGCAAACTGCGTGAGCAGGTGCAGGACGAGATCACCAGCCGCGTGGAGACGGGCACGACCATCATCATCGGGATGGGTACCTGTGGCATCGCGGCGGGCGCCCGCGAGACGATGCACGCCGTCATCGAGGAGCTTCACAAGCGCGACATCGAGGCCCACATCAAGACGGTGGGCTGCATCGGGATGTGCGCCCGCGAGCCGCTCGTCGATATCGAGCAGGCCGGGCAGCCGCGCGTCACGTACGGCAACATCACCACCGATCGCGTGTCGCGCCTGATTGAGGAGCATCTCGTGAACGGCAAGATCGTGGAAGACTGGGTGGTTGGTCGCCTGTCCAGCTAGCGCCGCAAGGCTCCTCCGGGCGCGCCCGTGCCGCCGTTACTACGGGGCGGACGCGTCACGTCGTCAAGCGTCGAGCAGGCTTTTGTATAACAGTCCAGGAGGACGTGTCATGGCGGATTCCCTGTACCGGGCCAACGTCCTGGTATGTAGCGGCACGGGATGCACTGCGTCGGGCTCCGAGTCGGTCATTGGATCGCTCCAGGCCGAGGTGGTTCGCCGCGGGCTCGAGAACGAGGTTCGCGTGGTGGAGACCGGCTGCCGCGGCTTTTGTGCCATGGGCCCGGTGATGATCGTATATCCCGAGGGCATTTTCTACTGCCAGGTCCAGGCGTCGGATGTCGCAGAGATCGTCGAGGAGACGCTGGTCAAGGGGCGCGTCGTGGAGAGGCTCACCTACAAGGAGCCGATGACGCACCAGGCGGTTCCCTTCTACCGCGACATCCCCTTCTACGGCAAGCAGCTGCGCATCACTCTGCGCAACTGCGGCCTGATCAACCCCGAGAGCATCGACGAGTACATCGCCCGCGGTGGGTACGAGGCCCTCGGCAAGGCCATCACGACCATGACGCCGGAGGGCGTCATCGATGAGGTCAAGCGCGCGGGACTGCGTGGTCGCGGCGGCGCAGGATTTCTCACGGGCCTCAAGTGGGAGTTCACGCAAAAGGCGCCCGGCGATATCAAGTATCTCGTCTGCAACGCCGACGAGGGTGACCCGGGCGCGTTCATGGACCGCTCCATCCTGGAGGGAGACCCCCATTCGGTCATCGAGGGGATGACGGTGGCGGCCTATGCCATCGGTGCCCGCGAGGGGTACATCTATTGCCGCGCCGAGTACCCCCTGGCGATCCAGCGTCTGCGCCTCGCCATGCAGCAGGCCACCGAGTACGGGTTGCTGGGGGACCGCATCCTCGACACGGATTTCAACTTTCACCTGTTCATCAAGGAGGGCGCCGGCGCCTTTGTCTGCGGCGAGGAGACGGCGCTCATCGCGTCCATCGAAGGCAAACGTGGTGAGCCACGGCCCCGCCCGCCCTTCCCGGCGGTCTCGGGTCTGTGGGGCAAGCCGACGAACAACAATAACGTCAAGAGCTATGCCAACGTCCCGCAGATCATCGCCAACGGCGCCGAGTGGTTCGCCAGCATCGGCCCGCAGCGCAGCCCCGGAACGGCCATCTTTGCCCTCACCGGCAAGGTCAAGAACACCGGCCTCGTCGAGGTCCCCATGGGCATCACCATGGGCGAGATCATCTTTGACATCGGCGGCGGCATCCCTGACGGCAAGCAATTCAAAGCCGTGCAGACGGGCGGTCCGTTGGGCGGTTGCCTGCCCGCCTCGGGCCTGAACCTGAACGTCGACTTTGACTCGCTGCGCCAGGCCGGCGCGGTGATGGGCTCCGGCGGCATGATCGTCGTCGACGAAGACACCTGCATGGTCGAGTTCAGCAAGTACTTTCTCACCTTTGCGACGGCCGAATCGTGCGGCAAGTGCGTGCCCTGTCGCGTGGGCGGCAAGCGCATGCTCGAGATCCTCACACGGATCACCGAGGGCAAGGGCACGCTGGAGGACATCGACCGCATCGAAGAGATCGCCAAGGGGATGGAGGAGGGCGCCATCTGCGCCCTGGGCCAGCTCACGCCCGGCCCCATCCGGAGCGCCCTGCGCTACTTCCGCGAAGAGTTCGTGGCCCACGTGGTCGACAAGCGCTGCCCGGCGGGCGTCTGCAAGGCCCTCGTGCGGGCGCCGTGTGTCAACGCCTGCCCGGCGGGGGTCGACGTGCCCACCTACGTGTCGCTCGTCGCCCAGGGCAAGTACGCCGAGGCGCTCGAGATCCATCGCGAGCGCAACCCGTTCGCCCTGGCGTGCGGGCGCGTGTGCCCCGCCTTTTGCGAGCAGCGCTGCCGCCGCGGCGAACTCGACGAGCCGGTGATGATCCGGCAGATCAAGCGCTACATGGCCGACCACGAGATGGAAAAGCCATGGACCCCACCCACCATGGAGGCCAAGAAGGGGCAGAAGGTGGCCGTCGTCGGCTCCGGGCCGGCCGGCCTCACGGCGGCGCTGCGCCTGGCCCAATGGGGCTATGACGTCACGGTGCACGAGGCGCTGCCCGTAGCCGGCGGCATGATGGCCGTGGGCATCCCCGAGTATCGCCTGCCCAAGGACATCCTGAACATGGAGATCGACAACATCCGGCGCGCCGGCGTCGAGATCAAGCTCAACTCGCGCCTGGGCCGCGATTTCGGCGTCAACGATCTCCTGGAGCGCGACGGCTATAACGCCGTGGTGCTCGCCATCGGTGCGCAGATCAGCCGTTCGATGCGCGTGCCGGGCGAGGACCTCGAGGGGATGATGGGTGGCACCGAGTTCCTACAGGACGTCGCCCTGGGCAAGGCGCCCGACCTCGCGGGCAAGCGCGTCGCCGTGGTGGGTGGCGGCAACACCGCCATCGACGCCGCCCGCACCGCCATGCGCCTCGGCGCCAGCGAGGTGAGTCTGGTGTACCGGCGCACCCGCGAGGAGATGCCCGCCCAGGACCTCGAGGTGCGCGAGGCGGTGGAGGAGGGTCTCAAGCTCCACTTCCTGGTGAACCCCACACGCATCACCGGCGACGGCAACGGCGACGTGAGTGGGCTGGAGCTGATCCGCCAGGATCTGGGCGAGTTCGACGACAGCGCCCGGCGCCGGCCGGTGCCCATCGATGGCTCCGAGTTCGTGCTCCCCGTGGACGTCGTCATCCCCGCCATCGGCCAGAGCACCGATGTGAGCTGCGCCGATGGGTGCGACGTCGAGTTCAACCGCAACTCGACGGTCAAGGTGGGGCGCGACTATTGCTCCACCAAGCCCGGCGTGTTCGCTGCCGGCGATGCCGTGCTCGGCCCCGCCACGGTGGTCGAGGCGGTCGCTCAGGGCAACGAGGTGGCCATGGCCGTCGACGCCTACCTGCAGAAGGGCTACGCCTCCTCCAAGGAGGAGTGGCTGGCCTATACCGAGGCGCCCCTCACCTGGGTGATGGAAGACTATGCCGAGGCCGTGCGGGCCGAGATGCCCGTACAGGAGCCCGCCGCGCGTCGTCTCAACTGGCGCGAGGTGGAACTCGGCCTGGAGGAGGGGATCTGCCGCGAGCAGTGCAAGCGCTGCCTGCGGTGCGATATCGAGGAGACGGGCTGACGGGTTGAGGGCCGGCCGCGCCCGGAGTGGGCGCGGCCGGTGGCTACCCCGTGCTCGGATCGGGAACGCCTCGTAGCCGGCGCCGACGGCGGGTTCCTTAGCCAGCTCGATCCAGCGCCGACGAACCGATCATGCGCCCCCTGGTCTGGGCGCGAGGAGGCGGGCCGCCGGAGCCCCAGGACGAAAACGAAATGCGTCTCTGCGAGGCAAATTCGCTACGATTTTCGTACGGAAAGGCCCTCAGGGGATTGAACTACGGAATCATTCCTGCTATGATGGGGGGCAGTTGCCGCCTTGAGACGTTACAGCCTGGAGTTGCCGGCGCCACAGTGGATATCGTGACTCCTTAGAACTGGAGGAACCCAGTCATGCCAGATGTACGTGTCACTATCGACGGAAGGGAGATCCGAGCGCCCCGGAACTATACCGTGCTCGAGGCGGCTCGGCTCGGGGGCGTACCCATCCCGACCCTGTGCGACCATCCGGCGCTGAAGCCCATCGGCGCCTGCCGGGTCTGCCTGGTGGAGGTGGAGAACCAGCGCACGCTGCAGCCCGCCTGTACCTTCCCCGTGTCCGAGGGAATGGTGGTTCATACCAAGTCGCCCAAGGCGGTGGAGGCGCGGCGCTTTGTGCTCGAGCTGCTCCTTTCCGATCATCCCACCGACTGCATGACGTGCGATAACGCCGGCAAGTGCGAACTCCAGGACCTGGCATACGAGTATGGCGTCAAGGAAACGCGCTTTCCCGGCATGCGGCACGAGTACGCCATTCAGGATGCCAACCCGTTCATCCAGCGCGACTATAACAAGTGCATCCTGTGCCGCCGCTGCATCCGCGCCTGCGACGAGATCAACGGCGTCGAGGCCATCGGCTTGCTAGAGCGCGGGTTCGACACCAAGGTGGGCACGGCCTACGACGGCAGCCTGGTCGATTCCCCGTGCGAGTTCTGCGGCATGTGCGTGGCCCTCTGCCCCACCGGCGCGCTGGTGCCCAAGGATGCCGTGTGCGCCGGGCGCTCTTGGGAGATGGACCACGTCGAAACCATCTGCCCCTACTGCGGCGTCGGTTGCTCCCTGGACCTCAGCGTCAAAGACAACAAGATCGTCGAGGTGGATTCCGTCTGGGATGGCGCCGCCAACCACGGATCGACCTGCGTCAAGGGACGCTTTGGCTGGGATTACGTCGCCAGCGAGGAGCGCTACACCACGCCCCTCATCAAGAAGGATGGCGAGTTCGTCGAGGCGACCTGGGATGAGGCACTGGACCTCGTCGCGGACCGCTTTGTCGAGATCGCCCAGAAGCATGGGTCCGACGCCCTCGCTTTTCTGAGTTCGGCCAAGTGCACCAACGAGGAGAATTACCTCGTCCAGAAGATGGCCAGGGGGTTGTTCGGCACAAACAATGTCGATCACTGTGCCCGGCTTTTACACAGCTGCACTGTGAACGGTCTGGTCACTGCGTTTGGCTCGGGCGCCATGACGAACTCGATCGACGACATCGCCGAGGACGCCCAGTGCTACTTTGTGATCGGCTCCAACACCACCGAGAACCATCCGGTGATCGGCATGCGCCTGCGCCAGGCCGTGAAGCAGCGCGGCGCCAAGCTGATCGTCGCCGATCCGCGCAAGATCCCTCTGACCGACTATGCCGTGCTGCACCTGCAGCACCGCCCCGGCAGCGACATCGCGCTGCTGAACGGCCTCGCCAACGTGCTCCTCACCGAGGGGCTCTATGACAAAGAGTTCGTGGAGCAGCGCACCGAGGGGCTCGAGGAGCTGCGGGCCATGGTGGCCAAGTACTCACCCGAGGTCGCGGAAGAGATCACCGGCGTGCCTGCCGCGGATATCCGCGAGGCCGCCCGGCTGATGGCCGCCAACCGCCCCGGCGCGTTGCTGTACGCCATGGGCATCACCCAGCACACCACGGGCCACCAGAACGTGCTGGCATGCGCCAACCTGCAGATGCTCTTGGGCAATATGGGCGTGCGCGGCGGCGGTGTGAACCCGCTGCGCGGCCAGAACAATGTCCAGGGCGCCTGCGACATGGGCTGCCTGCCCAACGTCTACACCGCCTACCAGTCAGTAGCCAGCGAGGACCTCCAGAAGAAATTCGAGGCGGCCTGGGGCCGTACCTCCGGCACGCGTCCGGGGTTAACGGTGATGGAAATGCTGAATGCCGCCGAGCGCGGTGAGGTCAAGGGCCTGTTCGTGCTGGGCGAGAACCCCGGTATGACCGACCCGGACATCAACCACGCCCGCAAGGCGCTGAGCGAGACCGAGTTCCTCGTGGTACAAGAGATCGCGCCCAGCGAGACCACCCCGTACGCCGACGTGATCCTCCCCGGCGCAGCCTTTGCCGAGAAGGATGGCACCTTTACCAACACGGAGCGACGCGTGCAGCGCGTGCACCAGGCACTGCAGGCGCCGGGCAACGCCCGCCCCGACTGGATGGTCCTCAGCGACCTCGCGCGGCGCATCCAGGCGCGCCTCGGCGCGCCGGCCGATGCCGCCCCGTGGGCCGGGTGGCAGTACGCGTCGACGGCCGAGATCATGGCCGAGATCAACGCCCTGAGCCCCAGCTATGCCGGCATCCAGTACAGCCGCATCGAGAAGCAGGGGTTGCAGTGGCCCTGCCCGACGTCCGAGCACCCCGGCACCACCGTGCTGCACACGGCCCAGTTCAGCCGCGGCCTGGGCAAGCTCTCGCCCGTCGAGTGGCTACCGCCGGCAGAGCAACCGGATGCCGAGTACCCGCTGGTCCTGACTACCGGGCGCGTGCTGTACCACTTTCACGGTGGCACCATGACGCGCCGCTCCAAGGGGCTGAACGAGATCTACCCCGAGGCGCTGGTCGAGATCAATCCGCTGGACGCCCGCGCTCTGGGCATCGAGGACGGCGAGATGGTGCACGTCTGCTCGCGGCGCGGCCAGGTGATCGCCAAGGCCGAGGTGGTCGAGCGCCCGGACAAGGGCGTGGTCTTTATGACCTTCCACTTTGCCGAGGCGGCCGCCAACTTCCTTACTAACCCGGCGCTGGACCCCATCGCCAAGATCCCCGAGTACAAGGCCTGCGCCGTCCGAGTGGAGCGCATGGAACGGCTGGAGGCTGCCGGGTCCTGAGTCAAGGGGGAAATCGGCTCGACCGGACGTTCGAGCCGGCACAATCCTTCGGGTACATGGGCTCGCGTACCGCGTGGTAGATACACCACGCGGTACGCGAGCCCAGATTGCGACAGCACCGGATGCCCATCCGGTGAACAGGTGAACAGAGGAGGTGACTAGAGGCTGATAGCCGACCGGGGTCGCGAAGGGCCCTCCGCCTGTATCTCGATCATAGTTGCCACGCCATCGCTATGCCCAACCAACGAAGGAGACGTGAGATGCCATTCAAGTCGCCGAAAGCTATCGTAGAAGCCGCCTGCACCGCCGGGTGCGCCAAGGCGGACCTCACCATCCCCAAGCAGCTCGTCATGGGCTTCCTGGCCGGCGCATTCATCGCCTTCGGCGGGTTCCTGGCCATCGTCGTCGGCAGGGGCAGCCCGGAACTGAACGCGGCCAACCCAGGCCTCGGTAAGCTCCTGTTCGGTGGCGTCTTTCCCGTCGGCCTCATGCTGGTGGTCATCGCCGGGTCAGAGCTATTCACCGGCAACTGCGGTGTCATTACGCCCGCCTGCCTCACCGGCGCCGCGCGCTGGAACGCCCTGCTGCGCAACTGGGTGTTTGTCTACATCGGCAACTTTATCGGCTCGGTGTTCGTGGCCCTCTTCCTGGCCTACTGGACCGGCCTCGTCAACGTGAACGTGCCCGCGGGCCAAGCGGTTGGTGAAGCCTCCGCCGCCATCGCCGAGGCCAAGGTGAACATTGGTTTCTTCCCGGCGCTGCTGCGCGGCATCGGCTGCAACTGGCTCGTCTGCCTGGCGGTGTGGATGGCCATCGCCGCCGACAATATCGCCGGCAAGATCCTCGCCATCTGGTGGCCCATCATGGCCTTTGTCGCCCTGGGGCTGGAGCACTCGATCGCCAACATGTTCTTTATCCCGCTGGGGATGTTCAACGGCGCGAGCGTCACGCTCGGCCAGTTCCTGTTCGCCAATTTGCTCCCGGTGACCATCGGCAATATCATCGGTGGCGCCGGGTTTGTGGGCGCCGTGTACTGGTGGATCTACGGCCGGGACTAGTCCCGCGTCGCCACCCACCGTCCATCACGGGCGGACGTGTCGCTTCCGGCACGTCCGTCTTTGTTTTGCGCTGAGTGAGGTTGACCCTATGCACACATCATCGATACCGCCCGAGGATTGGCCCGTCACCCCATGGCGCGTGTGGCGCATCACCGATGATGCCGTCGCGGCCGAGGATATACACATGGTGCAGGAGGAGCCCCTGGCGTTACACGTGAACGATCGCCAAGTGGCCGTGCTGATGCGCCTGCCCGGCATGGAGAAGGAACTCGCGGCGGGGTTCATGATCAGCGAGGGGCTCGTGACGTCGTTCGACGCCGTGCACATGATCCACCACTGCGGCCAGGGCCTGCCGGCGCCGGGCGAGGAGACCTCCACGGAGGAAGAGGCGCCACCCATGACGTCACGCAACCGCATCGACGTGACGGTGCGCCCGGACGCCCTGCGCCCCGAGGCGCGGCTGGAGGTGGTGCGCCTCATCCGCGCCGGCTGCGGCGCCGTGGACGTGGATCGCGCCGAGATCCCCCTGCCCGAGGTGAGCAGTCGCTTGCGGGTGCGCCCCGAGGCGCTGCGCGCCATGGCATCGGCCATGCGCTCCGGGCAACACCTGCATGAAGGGGTGGGCGGGGTGCACGCCGCCGCCCTGTGCGACGTCGATGGGCGCGCTATCATCGTGTGTGAGGATGTGGGGCGCCACAACGCCGTGGACAAGGCGGTGGGGCACTGCCTGCTGCGCGGCATCCCCCTGGAGGGCACCATGCTCCTCTGCTCTGGGCGCCTGAGCTACGAGATGGTAACCAAGGTGATCCGGGTGGGCATCCCGGTGCTTGCCTCCGTCTCGACCCCCACAGCGCTGGCGGTGCGCCTGGCGGAGCACTTCGGCCTCACGGTGGTAGGTTACCTCCGTGGCAACCGCATGACGGTCTACACCCACCCCGAGCGGATTCAGACGGAATAGAACGCGGATGAACGCGGATTCGGCGGATCCACGCGGATCATTGATCCATTCCTTCTGATCCGCATCAATCCGTGGAATCCGCGTTCATCCGCGTTCCATTTCCCTCTCCCACGTGCAGGCGCGTCAGATCGATGGCGTCCCCGATGGGTTGGCCGTCGAGGGTCACGGGCAGGCGCTCGCCACCGTCCAGGGCGTACATCCCCACCCGCAGGACGTGATCCCCCGGCGGCGTGTCGGGCGGGATGAGCAGGCCGTAGAGGTCCGTGACCCCCTCCCCCGGCGCCCAGCCCGTGGTGAGGCGCGCCCCGCCGCCTGGTTCGCTGTCGCGCTGCGCCACGATGACGCCCGCGGCATCCACCAGGTGCACGAACACCTTGTAGCGCACACCCACGGGCGCCAGCGCCTCCCAGTGCAGCGCCACTTGCAGCACGTCGCCCCCCGTCGGCTCGGGGGTGAGGACGCTGTACCCATCGAGGCGCAACGCGTCACCCAACGCGTATCCCGCGGGCTCGACCACCGCTCCCTCCGTCGATCGCGGCATGGCCCACATCGCCAGGCGCACGTCGCCGAACCAGCGATCCATCGCCTTGAAGGCGTGGTCGTCGAGCCACCCCTCGATGACGCGCTCGGGGTCGCTCTCGTTGGTGGCCCACAGCACGGCATAGATGCGGTCGTGACGCGCCGCCATCGCCTCGAGTTCGTCGCGCGCGTCCTCGGCATCGATGGGACGCTGCCTGGGGAGGGGATACCAGGGGAGCGGTCCCCGGTAGTAGTAGCCGAACGTCTCGACCTGGGACGGGGCGTTGATCAGGATGGCGTCATTGGGTCCCGCGGTGGCCGCGATGTACGCCGCCATGCCGCGATAGTCGTCGCGATAGGTGCTTTCATCCCAGTAGACGCGCGCCAGCCCCTTGGCGGCGGGTGCCAGCGCCCCAAGCATCACCAGGCCGATGACCATGGCGCTCACGACGCGCCGCTGCGTCAGCCGCGCCGCCCAGCGCCCCAACGCCACGGCGCCGGCGGCCACCAGCACATAGAGGGGCGGCGTGGCCAGCAGCACGAACTTTGTCTTGTACATCGGCCGCCCCAGCGACGCCAGCGCCATGAGCGCGATGGGGGTGACCAGGTACAGCCCCAACAACACCGCGCCGAACCATCGCGGCGTAGCAGCTCCTAGCGCCTCCTCCGCCGTCCCGAGCGTCCCCTCCGTCGTCCCGAGCGTCAGCGAGGGACCTCGATTCGCTGGACGCGACACCTGCCGCCGAGGACGGCGGCGCTCCGGAGCGTGCGCTCGCGTCGTCGTCCCGAGCGTAGCGAGCGACCTCGACGCACCGGACACGTGACCCCCCGCCGAGGACGGCGCTCCGGGGCTCGCGCTCGCGTCATTGCCCCGAGTGTAGGGAGCCACGGTATGGCGCGGGACCTTGTCCTGCTCTGTCAGGTCCCCAAGCAGCAACCCAACCACCCCCGGAAGCGCCAACGCCGCCACGCCCAGCGCCGCTGCGGTGGCCGCCCGACCCGCCTCGGCCGCGGGCCCCCACACCGACACGCGCAGCGCATCCCCCAGCATCGCCGCCACCGAGAAATCGGCGCTCACCGCCGGCCAGTTGCGCAGCGAACGCCACGACACGGCCAGCCACGGCACGTACGCCAGGACGATGAGCCCCTGCAGCAGCGCCCAGCCGGTGAGGGCGCGCCAAGCCCCCCCTCGCGCCACCTCAGGATGCGACCGCCATCGCCAGGCCCACCAGGCGAGGAAGGCGAGGTTGTGGGCCACGAGCACCGTGGCGCCCAGGTAGTGGCTGTAAATCGCGGCGATGGCCGCCAGGGCGTAGAGCGCCATGGACGCCGTGCTCCCCAGAGTGGCGCCGTCCTCAGCGACAGGTGTTGCGTCCAGCGCATCAAGGTCCCTCGCTAACGCTCGGGACGACGGAGGGGACGCTTGGGGCGACGCCGGCGCACGCCCTGGAGCGCCGCCGCCCTCGGCGGCAGGTGTCGCGTCCAGTACGTCAAGGTCCCTCGCGGACGCGGGATCCGGAGCGCCGCCGTCCTCGGCGGCAGGTGATGCGTTCAGCGAATCAAGGTCCCTCGCGGACGCTCGGGACGACGGAGGGGATGCTCGCGTCAACGGATCTCCGCCGCGCAGCAGCCGCTCGAAGGCGATGGTCGCGAGCAGGGCGAACAACGCCGCCCAGATGTACATGCGCGCTTCCTGCGAATAGTGCACCTGGAAGGGAGCCACCGCCGCCAGCAGCGCGGCGAGCGCCGCGACGGTCGGGCCCGACAACCGACGCGCCAGCGCCCAGACACCCGCCACCAGCGCCACGCCCGCCAGCATCGACAGCGACCGCACCGCCGCCTCGCTCGTGCCCGCCACGGCGACCCAGCCGTGCAGCAAGAAGTAGTAGAGCGGCGGATGGATGTCGTACGAGGCATGGCGCGCGATGGTGGCCAGGTCGCGCTGGGCCAGCGCCACGCTGGTGCCCTCGTCGTTCCACAGGCTCTGGGCGTCCAGGTGGTACAGGCGTAGCCCCAACGCCAACAGCAGGACG
>ERZ764778.1707-NODE-1707-length-21530-cov-3.998510_pt1 | contig 21530 bp, 22 predicted proteins | sample MGYA00374951_ERZ764778 | MGnify/ENA primary metagenome ERZ764778 (study PRJEB28918, sample SAMN05720193) | bioreactor metagenome | isolation source: Anaerobic biogas reactor | place: USA:Washington, USA | collected 2015-08-08 ...
CATGCAGGACGCTCACCGCTTACCTGCATGATAGGGGTCATTTCCGACGCGCATGTCGCCGGAAATGACAAATCGGACTTTGTTTCCGCCGTGCGCGGCGGAAATTCCGCGAAGCTTTTCGTGCATTCCATGGTTTTTTGACAGTCTCAAGGCCGCTGCCCTCGGGCAGCGGCCTTGAAAGAACTCAGCTGGTTTTGTTTTACTCGGCCAGGCTGGTGTAGCCGAAGAAGAAATAGCCCAGCGGGGTGTAGTACATGCCCTGCAGGTTGGGATCCTTGCAATAGTATATGGTGTAGAAATAGATGGGACCGAGCACCCAGTCCTCGCCCATCAGGATATCCTCGGCCTCGTGCATGGCGGCCATGCGCCCGGCGGGGTCGGAGGTGGACTTGGCCTGCTGGATGGCGGCGTCGTAATCGGGGTTGTTGTACTGCGCGTCGTTGTTGCCGCTGGTGCTCAGCCACATGTCGAGGAAGGTGATGGGATCGTTGTAGTCGGCAATCCAGCCGTTGCGGGCAATATAATAGTCGCCGTCCTTACGGGTCTCAAGGAAAACGCCCCAGTCCTGGTTGGCGATGTTGACGGTCACGCCCAGCTCGGTGCTCCACATGCTCTGCAGGGCCTCCGCGATGACGCGGTGGCGGTCGTTGGTGTTATACAGGTATTCCACGACCGGGAAGCCCTCGCCGCCGGGATAGCCGGCTTCGGTCAGGAGCTCACGGGCCAGATCGCAGTTGGCTTTATAGGTCGCATCGTCCACGGGAGCGGTCCAGTAGTCGCCGCCCACCGTGCGGAAGTCGTCGCTGCCGGCGCCGGCGGCGTCAGCGACACCGGCGGGAACATAGCCGGTGGCGGGCACTTCGCCGGTCTGGGTGATGGTGTCGACAATATACTGGCTGTCGATGGCAAGAGTGAAGGCCCGGCGGACGCGGGCATCGTCGAAGGGATACTTCTGGGTGTTGTAGCAGACATAGTAGGTGCCGATATAATCAACGACGGTCAGGGTTCCGTCGGCCTTCAGGGTGGCGATCTCATCCACGGGAACGCTTTCAATAAAGGAGAGGTCGCCGGCCTTAAAGGCGTTGAGGATGGCGTTGTCGTCGTCCATCAGCTTGAAGGTGATGGAGTCGGGGCCCAGGTTGGCGGCGTCGTAATGGTATTCGTTGGGCACGGCGACGATCTGGGCGTTCTGGGTCCACTCGGTCATCTTATAGATGCCGTTGGAAAGATAGGTGGCGGGATCAAAGGTCCACTGGTCACCGTTGGCTTCAATGATGTCCTGGCGGACGGGGAGCAGTGCCGGGAAGGCGCATACCTCCAGGAAATACGGGCAGTCATAGGTGATATTGACCACGAAGGTGGTGTCGTCGGGAGCGGAGACACCCAGCGTGGAGGGCTCGGCCTCAGAGGCCATGATTTCGTTGGCGTTTACCACCATGTCGGCCATATAATTATAGTCGGCGGCGGTGGCGGGGGTCACCAGTCTCTGCCACGCGTATACGAAATCGCCGGCGACAACGGGCTTGCCGTCGCTCCAGAAAATATCGTCGCGGAGCTTGAAGGTGTAGGTGACGGTTCCGTCCTCATTTTCCACCTTTTCATAACTGGCGGCCTGTCCGTTTGTCAGGGTGGCGTTGCCCGCGCCGTCGTCCGTCCACTTCATGAGGCCCTCAAAGAAGTGCTGAAGCATAACGGCGCCGTCCACGGCGCTGTTGAGCGCGGGGTCGATGGTCTGGGGGTTGGAAGCCAGGCAGACGGCCAGGTCAAAGGTTTCCGCGGGCGCTGCGGTGGGGGCGGGGGTGGGAGTGGCGGCGGTGCCTCCGGAGCAGCCGGCCGCCAATGCGGTGAGCATGAGCACAGCCAAGAGAAGCGATGTCGTCTTTTTCCATTGTTTCATTGTATTACCTCCTGCAATCTTTGTTGTTTAAACTGCCTAAAATAAGAGCTCTGCTGTAAAAACAGCTGGTAAAATTATATCATCATTTCCGGTTTTGTAAAGGGATATGTTTCAGGGCACAGGTCCGAAATCCTCAGTCCAGCAGATGGCACGCCGCAAAATGCCCGGGGGCGTGTTCCCTGAACGGCGGGACCTCCTGTTTGCAGCGCTCGGTAGCATAGGGGCAGCGGGTGTGAAACCGGCAGCCGGAAGGCGGATTCATGGGGCTTGGGATATCCCCCTCCAGCACAATGCGTTTGCGCGAGCGGCTGACCTGGGGATCGGGGACGGGCACCGCGGACAGAAGAGTTTTGGTATAGGGGTGAATCGGGTTGCGGTTGAGCTCGTAGCTCTCGGCCAGTTCCACCAGGCAGCCCAGGTACATGACTCCGATGCGGTTGGAAATATGGCGCACCACCGACAGATCGTGGGCAATGAACAGATAGGTGAGTCCGAGCTCCTTCTGCATATCCTCCAGCATATTGACGATCTGAGACTGGATGGACACGTCCAGGGCCGATATAGGCTCGTCGCACACAATAAATTCCGGTTTGACCGCCAGGGCGCGGGCAATGCCCACCCGCTGCTGCTGCCCGCCGGAAAACTCGTGGGGATAGCGGTTTGCGTGCTCCGTGTTAAGTCCCACCTGATATAAAAGCTCCCTGATCATCTCGGTGCGCTCCCGTTTGCCCGCGGCAAGCCTGTGAATGTCGATGGCCTCGCCGATAATCTCGCCCACCGTCATGCGGGGGTCCAGAGAGGCGGACGGGTCCTGGAAGATGATCTGCATTTTACGCCGGTAGGGAAGCATGTTGACCGCCGCAGGGCGGCTCCTGCTCTCCCTGCCCGCTTCATCCACGACGGGGAGATCACCGCTGTCGAAGATGGGCTCGTTCCGGTACAAAATGCGTCCCTGTGTGGGTTCGTACAGGCGCAGAATGGTGCGGCCCAGTGTCGTTTTCCCGCAGCCGGACTCTCCCACAAGACCCAGAGTCTCCCCCTGACTGATACCGAAGGAGACATTCTCCACAGCCTGGACCCCGGGGCCTCTCATCCCCTTGACGGGGAAATACTTCTTCAGATTCTGAACCTCAATCAGATAATTTTCACGCATGGCTGTCCGCCTCCCCCGAATCGGCACGGCCGGCCGTATCCACGCCGTTCACCTGCTCCTGCACCCGCAGCCAGCAGGCTGCGCGGTGCCCGCCGCCCAGTTCCACGTAGGGCGGCATCTTTTGCAGGCAGAGCTTCATGCACTGTTGGCACCGGGGGGCAAAGGGGCAGCCCTCGGGAGGATTGAGCATGTCCACGGGTGTGCCCTCGATGGGGATCAGCCTCTCGTACTCCTGTGCGTCCACACGGGGCATGGACCGCAGAAGTCCCAGTGTATACGGGTGCCCGGGGCTGTAGAAGATATCATTTACCGATCCCTGCTCCACAATTTTCCCGGCATACATGACGGAAACCTTGTCGCAGATTTCAGCCACCACGCCCAGATTGTGGGTAATGAAGATAATAGCCATATGGGTTTTGCTTTGAATATCCTTCATGAGCTCCAGAATCTGCGCCTGAATCGTGACGTCCAGAGCAGTGGTGGGCTCGTCGGCGATGAGTAGCCTGGGGGAACAGATCAGTCCCATGGCAATCATGACGCGCTGGCGCATTCCGCCGGAAAACTCATGCGGATACTGCTTCATGCGCTTTTCCGGATTGTTGATGCCCACCAGCTTGAGCATCTCCACCGCTCTCTGCCCGGCCTGGGCGCGGGAAATGGTGCGGTTATGCGTGCGCAGCGCCTCGATAAGCTGATTGCCCACCGTGTACACGGGGTTCAGGGAGGTCATGGGATTCTGAAAGATCATGGACACCTTGTTGCCCCGGAAGCTCTCCATCTTCCGCTTATCGAAGGCAAGCACATCCTCCCCCTCAAAGGTGACGGACCCCCCGATCACCTTGCCGGGGGATTGCAGCAGGCCCAGAATGGAATAGGCCTCCACGCTTTTGCCGGAGCCCGATTCGCCCACAATTCCCATAATTTCGCCGTTGTTTAGGTCGTATGTGATCCCGCCAACCGCCTTGACTTCGCCGGCGGGTGTAAAGAAGGAGACCTTAAGGTCCTTCACTTCCAGTAATTTCTTGTCGTTCATTCCGGCGCCCCCCCTATTTTTTCAGACGCGGATCCAGCGCGTCGCGCAGCCCGTCGCCAAACAGGTTGAAGGAGAGGATCATCACGCTGAGGACGACGGCGGGAACCAGCAGCCGGTATGTGTAGGTATAAATGCCGTTGAGGGCGTCGGAAGCCATGGAGCCCAGGCTGGTCAGCGGCGCCGAGACGCCCAGTCCGAGAAAAGAGAGGAAGGACTCCAGAAAAATGGCGGAGGGGATCTGAAGGCAGGTGGTCACCACAATCTGCCCGATGCAGTTGGGCAGCAGGTGGCGCCTGATGATGCGTCCGCCCGAAGCGCCCAGTGCGCGGGCGGCGGTAATGTATTCCTGCTGCTTGAGCTGAAGCACCTGTCCGCGGATGATGCGGCTCATGCTCACCCAGTACATGAGGCCGAAGGCTATGAAGATGGAAAGGATGGAGGGGCCGATTACGGCGATAAACTTCGCGATCCCGGTTTCCGGATGATAGAGCAGGTAATCGTCGATGATAGGCTTCAGCGAGGTCACAAGCAGCAGCACCACCAGAATCTCCGGGATGGAATAAATGAGCTCCACGATGCGCATCATGACGGTGTCCACACGGCCGCCGGCATAGCCGGAGACGGCTCCGTACGTGGCGCCGATAAGCAGCACGATGAGCGCGGCGCATACGCCGATGACCATGGACATTCTCGTGCCCACCATGACCCGCACCAAAATGTCGCGCCCCAGGGTGTCTGTACCCAAAATATGCGGAAACACCGCTTCTCCGGCGGCAATGCGCTCCAGCTCCTGGACGGAATACCCGAAGGGCTTTGCCGAAATACCCAGTTCCCGGGCTATGCTCTTCTGGGAGGCATCCCTGCGCCCGGCGCTTTTTGCCGCCTCCATCGCCTCTTCAATGGCCGCCTGCTCCTCCAGGGTATAGTGATAATAATAGAGGTTGCCGGCGGTTTTGCTGGTCTCATCGTAGGCATAGGGAATGAAAAACGGGCCGGCAAAGGCAAAGAGGAGCAGAAGCCCCAATACGCCCAGGGCAACCATGGCCACCCTGTTTTTTTTCAGACGGCGCCAGGCGTCTGCCCAGTAGGACACGCTCTCACGCTGGGCGATAAAATTCTTCTTCTCCTCGGCGGAAGCAAGTTCAAAATCGGCAGGGGCAACTTCATTCCACGCCAGCAGGGATTCCACATCCGGCTGCAGGTTTCCGATGGGATATTTTTTCATATGTTCGGCAGACATCATCAGTTGCCCCCTTTTGCAATGTCAATGCGGGGGTCCACAACGCGGTAGAGGATGTCCACCACCAGATTCATCACAATAATGAAGGTGGCCAGAAAAATGGTGGTACCCATAATCACGGGATAGTCGCGGTTTAAAATGCTCTGGGTAAAATACCGTCCCAGACCGGGCACGCTGAATACCTTTTCCACCACAAATCCGCCGGAGAGCACAAAGGCGGTCAGCGGCCCCAGATAAGTGATGACGGGAATGAGCGCGTTGCGCAGCGCGTGTTTGAAAATAATCCTGCCCACAGGCAGCCCTTTGGCGCGCGCCGTCCGGATATAATCCTGCCCGAGGGCGTCCAGCATGGAGGAGCGGGTTTGCCGTGCGGTGTAGCACATGGGATACAGGCCAAGTGCAAAGCAGGGCAAAAGATAGGACTGCCAGTTGGCCAGATCAAAGGTGTTTGGCAGAATGGGAAATACCCCTCCCATGGTAAACAGCACCATAAACACCACCGCGATCACAAACTGAGGGGTAGCCACACCCAGGGTGCTCACCACCCTCAGAATGCTGTCTGCCGCTTTTCCCCTGTGATACGCCGCCAGGCAGCCCAGCGGGATACCCGCCAGCACGGCCCAGATCAGCGCTATAATACCGATCCGTGCCGAAACCGGAAACATCTCCAGAATAATATTGCGCACCGGATAATTTTTCATCATCTTGATGGAAACGCCGAAATCGCCCCGAAGCACGTTGCCCAAATACTTCGCCAGCTGTACCGGCAGCGGCTGGTCCAGCCCATATTTGGCGTTGAGGGCGTCAATGGTGGCCTGCGGCGGTGTCTTCTCGCTGAGCCACGGATTGCCGGGAATGGCGTTCATCAGGAAAAAGGTCACGACCGCCACCAAAAGAACGGTCATGCAGGCCATCAGCACGCGCTTTACAAAAAATCTTCCCATTATTTCACTTCCAGTTTGCTTCGCAGTTTATTGTGTTTGGTCGGACCGGGCGCTCAGTCAAACCCGAACCCCAGATACCCCCGGCGCTCCCGGGACCAGATGCGCCCCAGGCGGGGGTCATACCACTTCACCATACCGAATGGCTGCTCGCAGCTTCCGGGCAAGCCCTCCTCCGGGAAGGGCGGGGTGCGCAGGTGATAATGGGCGGCGGGGATGGCCCGCGCCAGAGCGGCAACCGCCTGAGGTATTCGTTCCGGAGGGGCCAGGAGTTCCTTTACCAATACCCGGTCCGGCCCCAGCCGCTCGGCGGCGGCGCAGCATTCCGCCCCGCCTGCGGTCAGCCGGTACAGGTCGCCGCCGAACATGCGGCTGAAGTCCCGCTGAAACGCAAGCAGGGTGTGGTGGTAGGATATGTGGAACCGCCCGTTCAGATACCGCTCGCGGATCAGGCCGTATTCGTCCGGCTCAGCGGGCCGGGCTGCCTCGTTTCCGCCGGGCGGCAAAAGGCAGGTATGGGCAATTTCCGCCTTCCGGTGGGAGAAGAGCTCCTCAAACCCAAGCGCTCCGAAGAAGCGGTGGAGGCCGGCCTCGGCGGGCACCAGGATCGCACAGTCCTTTCCGTGCTTTTTTAGGTAAAAATCCACATAATGGAGCAGCTCCCGGACAAGCCCCCTCCTGCGGGAGTCGGGATGGGTGCACAGGGCATAGACATATCCCGCCCTGCCCTCGGTGCCGTCCGGGAAATGCAGGTCCATCGGCAGAATGGCCGCCATGGAGCGCAGCGCGCCGTCCTCCAGCAGCACCAGCACGTCCTCCGGCGCGCAGCAGCGTTCGTAGAACAGATCAATAAACGGGCCGCCGTCCCCAAAGCAGGTTTTCCACAGCGCTTTCTGTGCCGGGACTTCGGCTGCCGCAGAGGGTCTGATTTCAATCATAGCGGCCTTTCCCCCCTTGTCCGCTGTTCGTTTTGACGGCACTGTACTTGACCACCATCAGATCGGGGTAATAGGACTGCTTCGCCCTGCGCAGGCCTTCCAGACCCATGTCGTTCTCCCGGTTCAGATAGACGATTTCCGGGTGCTTTTGCCGCACCTGCCCGGCAAAGCAGCGGTTGATCATGGCGTAGGCGCCCTGCAGCTCACTGTACGCTTTTTCGTAATGAACGTCGAAGGTATCCCTGCTGAGCACGCTGCCGATGGTAAAGGCCACCACCTCGCCGTATACCCGCAGGAGACCGCCCTCCAGCCCCAGCGCCGAAAAATTCTCCGCAGCCCGGCGCAGGGCAAGTCCCTCGTCGTTCACTTCCCGCTCTTCACCCTGCCCCTCCCGCTCCAGAGTGCGCAGATACCACTGCCGGTCCATGGCAAGGCACTCGGGAAGGCTCCCGGATGTCAGTTCCTCATACGTCCAGCCCGGATTTTCCTTTAAAAACCGATTGACATGGTTGCGTTTGGCATGGAGCTTCCTCCCCGTCAGCTCGGCCAGGCGGTTTGCCTCGTAGAGATAGTCAAACTCATCCGGGGTCTGCTGATAGCGGAACTGTCCGGGAAACAGCGCCTCCAGCTGTTCCCTGTGCTGCTCGGTGACCGCAGCCAGACGAAGCGGCCTGTCCCACTCGGCGGCGTCAGCCTCCAGCGCCAGCAGCGCCTCCTTCAGATCCCCCCCGCCTGTCGGCCAGAGGTAGGCTGGGGCGGTCGGATGCCCTACCTGAACAGCAAGCCTTCCGCCCATGCGCGCGATGCGCGCATGAAAAAGCGGCCCCCACATAAAAAGATTGGCAAAGTTATAGTCGCACGCCCGCTGGACGGACATGTGCAGCAAATCATCCACCCAGCCCTTGTCGGACAGGATGGGGGATTGAAAATCTATCACGCTGCTCAGTACCCCGGATAAATATCGCTCTTCTTGGGCAGGACAAAGGATGCGATCAGATAGGCCCAGAAACCGATGGAGCCCGCAAAGCACGCGGCCACCCAGATAATGCGGACGATGCTGGGGTCGATTCCAAAGTATTCCGCCACGCCGCCGCACACGCCGGTAATCACTCTGCCCTGTTCGATTCGGTATAGTCTTTTGGTTTCATTCATTGCTGCAGATTCCTCCAGTACAATCAGTCAGATTTCTTTTTTTCAGGAATGGAAAGGAGTGTGCCGTCCGGGCCCATTCTCACCCGTTCGATATCCGATCTTGTATTCTTCGCAATTTCATCCAGCCTGATACCCTCGGCAAAGTTGGCCACCAGGGAGAAGGCCACGCCATGCCGCTTGGCTCTGCCGGTGCGGCCGATGCGGTGGATATAGTATTCCGTCTCGTCGGGCACGTCAAAGTTAAGCACCGCGTCCACATCGTCGATATCCAGCCCCCTGGCCGCCACATCGGTGGCCACCAGCACCCGAATATCACCGCTGCGAAACTGCGAGAGCACTCTTTCCCGCAGGCGCTGCTGGATATCGCCGTGAATGCACTGGGCGGAAATGCCCTTCATCTTCAGCAGGCCGGTCAGCCGGTCGGTCATATTCTTGGTATTGCAGAAGGCTATCACCCGGTCATACCCGCCCAGTTCCAGCAGCTTTGCCATCAGTTCCACCTTACCGCCTCTTTCCACGTCCAGGCGGTACTGCTTGATGTCCGGCCGGTTCTCCTCGTCGGCGCGGACGGTAATTTCCACCGGGTCCCGCTGGTACACCCATGAGATATCCATAACCTCCCGGGAGATGGTAGCCGAAAACATGCCCATATTTTTCCGTTTCGGCATGGTGTCCAGAATGCGGGTCACATCCCGGATAAACCCCATGTCCAGCATCCGGTCGGCCTCGTCCAGCACCACGGTCTCCACCTTGTCGAGACGGACAGTGCGCCGCTTCATATGGTCCATCAGGCGGCCAGGCGTGGCCACAATGATCTGCGGTTTTTTCCTGAGCTGGCTGATCTGCCTTTCAATGGGCTGCCCGCCGTAGAGACACGCCACCCGCACCCCCTCTTTAAACGCACACAGTTCACGCAGTTCGTTCTGGATCTGTATGGCCAGCTCCCGGGTAGGCGCGAGAATCAGCCCGAGAACGTCGCCGGAATCGGGGTCAATGTGCTCCACCATGGGTATGCCGAAGGCGAAGGTCTTGCCTGTGCCCGTAGGCGCCTTTGCGATGACGTCCCGCCACTGCATGAAATACGGAATCGCACCCGCCTGCACCGGCGTGGCCTGCACGTAGCCCTTCTTTTCCATGGCCCGCATGATCTGGGGGGAGAGATTCAAATCGCCGTATTCTGTATTGCCGTTATGCTCCACACCGTTGATTTCCATCATTTCTTCCTTTTACAGATAATTATACAAAGATAGTGTAGCACAGCGCGCCTTTCGGTGCAATAGTTGTTGAATTTTCACCTTTGATTTCCAACAATAATATGCTACAATAATGCTTATTGTGCAAGTCGCGGCAGGTGCGCCGCGCACATAGTTTGCCGGTATTTGTTGAGAAGAAAGCCGGACCGTGATAGAATGGTTTTGATGTCCCGGCGGGATGTTTCATCCTCATCCTATTGCGGTGGTTTGCCGGAATTTCCAGAGAGGACTTGTCAGGATGCGAAAAGAAATTTTTTTGCCCGGCCTGGCCTTGACAGGCGGCATTGCGGGCTTTTTCCTGCGCCGCTGGCAGTTGTCTTCCGCCTTTGAGCCGGACACCGGCCTTCCTGTCTCCGGCGCGCCCGCCACCTGGGCGCTTCTGGCGCTGTCGTTTCTCATGGCGCTGGTGCTCCTGCCGCTGTGCAGGGGACGGCACGGCCCCTTTCCGGGTGGATATGACGAGGCCTTCCGCTGCTTTTCTCCCCTTTATGCCGCCCTTACCGCCGCGGCGGGATTTCTGCTGGGCGCGGGGGGCATTCTGAAACTGCTGGAGCTTCCCGCGGTTCTGGCGGAATATCTGGATCCGGGCCTGCGCTCCATTCTGGCCGCGCTGCCGCGGCTGCTGCTGGCCTTTCTCTGCCTGGCCTCCGCCGTGTGTGTCATTCTGACCGCCAAAAACAATTACCGGGGGGAGGGCAGAGGCACGCGCAGCACCCTGCTTCTCATCCCGCCCTTTTTCAGCTGTATGTGGCTGATTGCCGCCTATCAGGAGCGCGCCGCCGACCCGGTGCTCATGGATTACGTGTACCAGCTTTTCGCCATCATTGCCGTTCTGCTCGCCCTCTATTCCATGGCCGGTTTTTCCTTCGAAAAAGCCAAGGTCGCCCGCTCAGCCTACTTCTCCCTGCTGGGCGTCTATCTCTGCGGCGTTGCCCTGGCAGACTCCCCTGATCTTTCCAGCCTGCTGCTTTTTGTCTTTGCAATCCTGTATCTCACCGCCTCCGCCTCAGTGCTGCTCGGAAACGACCGGAACCCTGCGGCGCAGCAAAAGGCGGAACACCCCCCCGAAGGAGGCGTTTCATAACATGGAACAAAAGAAGAAATATTATATCACCACGCCCATCTATTACCCCTCGGACAAGCTTCATATCGGCCATACCTACTGTACTGTGGCAGCCGACGCCATGGCGCGCTACAAACGCCTGCAGGGCTGCGATGTGATGTTTCTCACCGGCACCGACGAGCACGGCCAGAAAATCGAGGAAAAGGCCAGGGCCGCCGGGGTCACGCCCCAGCAATTTGTGGACCGGATTGTGGCGGGCATCCTGGATCTGTGGAAGCTCATGAACATCTCCAACGACCGCTTCATCCGCACCACCGATGGCTATCACGTGGCCGCCATCCAGAAGATTTTCAGGGCGCTCTATGAAAAGGGCGAGATCTACAAATCGGTGTATAAGGGCAAATACTGCACGCCCTGCGAGTCCTTCTGGACGGACAGCCAGCTCATAGACGGCAAATGTCCCGACTGCGGACGGGAGGTAACGGACGCCGAAGAGGAAGCCTATTTCTTCCGCCTTTCCGGCTACACCGAGCGCATTCTGAAGCTCTATGAAGAGCATCCCGACTTTCTGGAGCCCTCCTCCCGGGTCCATGAGATGGTCAACAATTTCCTGAAGCCCGGGCTGGAAGACCTGTGCGTTTCCCGCACCTCCTTCACCTGGGGCGTGCCGGTGGACTTTGACCCCGGCCATGTGGTCTACGTTTGGGTGGACGCCCTGTCCAACTATATCACCGCCCTGGGCTATGCCAACGACAGGTATCACGACTATGAAACCTGCTGGCCTGCGGACGTGCATTTCGTGGGCAAGGAGATCGTGCGCTTTCATGCCGTCATCTGGCCCGCCCTGCTCATGGCGCAGGGACTTCCCCTGCCCAAAAAAGTGTTCGGCCACGGCTGGCTGCTGCTGGAGGGGGGCAAGATGTCCAAGTCCAGAGGCAACGTGGTGGATCCGGTGGTGCTGGTGGGCCGCTACGGGGTGGACGCCCTGCGCTATTTCCTCCTGCGGGAGTTCCCCTTCGGCACCGACGGCAGCTTCTCCAACGAGCTGTTGATTGCCCGCATCAACTCCGATCTGGCCAATGACCTGGGTAATCTTCTCTCCCGCACCGCCGCCATGGTCGGAAAGTATTTCGGCGGCACTCTGCCCGGCCGGCAGACCGCCCATCCCATGGACGACGAGCTCATCGCCATGGCTTCGTCGCTGCGGGGCCGCTATGAGGAGCAGATGGAGAAGTTTTCCTTCCAGAACGCCCTGATCGAGGTCTTCAGGGTGGTCTCCCGGGCCAACAAATATATCGATGAGACCGCCCCCTGGACCCTGGCCGGAGATGAGGCCTCAAAGCCCCGCCTGGCCCGGGTGCTGTATAATCTTTTGGAATCTCTGCGTATCTGCGGGATACTGCTCGTCCCCTTTATGCCGGATACCGCGGCAAAGCTCTTTTCTCAGATCGGCGCCGGCCCGGACGTCGTCACCTGGGAGGCCGCCGGAGCATGGAGCGTACTCCCCGCCGGGGCGGTTGTCTCCAAGGGCGACAATCTCTTCCCCCGCATTGATCCGGAGCAGGAGCTGACGGAACTGGAGCGCACCCAAGGCACCGCGGAATCCTCCCGGGAAACGCCCTGCGCTCCCCCCATCTCCTTTGACGACTTTGCCAAAGTGGAGCTGACGGTGTGTAAGGTGCTCTCCTGCGAAAAGATCAAAAAATCCGACAAGCTCCTGTGCTTCCGGCTGGACGACGGCTCCGGCAAGCCCCGGCAAATCCTGTCCGGCATCGCCAAATACTACGACCCCGAAGCTCTGGTGGGCAGGACCGTTGTGGCGTGCACCAATCTGGCTCCCCGCAAAATGATGGGCGCCGAAAGCAACGGAATGCTGCTGTCTGCCGAAAAGGAGGATACGCTCACCCTGCTCATGCTGGATGACGCCATCCCCGCCGGCGCCAGGCTGTGCTGAGGCAGCCGGAATGTATTTCGACACACACGCCCACTATGACAGCGATGCGTTTGAGCATGACCGGGACACCGTGCTGGCCGGTCTGCCGGGACAGGGCGTAACGCTGGCGCTCTGCCCCGGCTGTGATCTGGACTCCTCCCGCGCGTGCATCGCGCTGGCCGATCAGTACCCGTATCTCTATGCCGCCGCGGGCATCCACCCTCACGATGCGCAAAACGTCCCGCCCGGATATCTGGCCGCCCTGAACGCCCTTTCTTATCATCCCAAGGTGATGGCCATCGGTGAAATCGGGCTGGATTATTACTATGAGCGCTCGCCGCGGCAGATACAGCAGGATGTCTTCCGGTCCCAGCTGGCGCTGGCCCGCAGCCGAAACCTGCCTGTCATTGTACACGACCGGGAAGCCCACCGGGACTGCCTGGAAATTGTCCGGGCGTATCCCGGCGTATCCGGTGTTTACCACTGCTACTCAGGCTCTCTGGAGGATGCCAAAACTCTGGTAAGCATGGGTTGGATGCTCTCCTTTACCGGCGCAATCACCTTCAAAAACGCCCGCAGGGCGCTGGAGGTCATCCGGTGGCTGCCGCTGGAGCACATCATGCTTGAGACCGACGCGCCCTACCTGACGCCCGAACCCTGTCGGGGCAGGCGCAACGACTCCGGCTATGTGTATCGGGTGGCCGAGGTCATCGCCCGGGAGAAGGGGTTAAGCCTGGAAGAAACAGCCGCCGTCACCATGCAAAACGGGAAGCGGTTTTTCGGCATCGGGGAGGCATGACGTCATGATGACCATCAGCTATGAATATGAAAAGGGCCTTTATGTCAACCTCACGAACCGCTGTGACTGCGCCTGTGTGTTTTGCCTGCGCCACAACGGTCATAAGGGAAGCATCTACGCCGACGACCTGTGGCTGGAGCATGAGCCAACCCGTCAGGAGGCCCTTGTGGACCTGCTCTCCCGGGATCTTCCCTCCTATGAGGAGCTGGTGTTCTGCGGGTTCGGGGAGCCTATGTACCGGGTGGACGACATCCTCTGGCTGTGTGATGAGCTGAAACAGCGGGTACCCGGCCTGCCCCCCATCCGCATCAATACCAACGGGCATGCCAACCTCATCCACGGCCGGGACGTGACTCCCCTGCTCAAAGGGCGCATCGACGCGCTCTCCATATCCCTCAACGCCTCTACGCCGGAGCGGTATGTGGCTGTCACCCATCCCCGGGACGGTGTGCCGGCGTGGGAGGCCATGCTGGACTTTACAAAAAAGGCGTGCCGTTACGTCCCAAAAGTGATCCTTACCATTGTGGACCGGGACAGTTCCCCGGCGGAGCTTGCCGCCTGCCGCGCGCTTGCGCAGGAACTGGGGGCCGCCCTGCGGGTGCGCGCCTATATTTCGGAATAACGAAAGCTCGGCGGGCTGCCGTAAATGCGCCGGTGCATTTGCGGCAGCCCGTTTTCATTTTGAAGAAATCGAAAAATCAGTTGTGTTTTATGAAAATATGCGTTATAATTTCCAAAATAGTGTCTATATGTCGGCGTCTGGGGTGAACGGAATGTATTTGGGAAGCGTTCGATTTTTTCGGCATTTGATCCTCACCGTACTGCTGCTGCTTCTGCTTCTTCCGCTCATCGGCGCGGGGATTTTGAGCGTGAAATATGTCGAAACGCAGGATAAGCTGGAACAGGCGGTTGCCGCAATGGACAGCTATTCGGAAAAGCAGGACGAGCTCAAAGAGGAGTTTGCCAGGCTCAGCAGCACCGTCCGCAGTCAGATTTCCCTGCTTCAGCCTCAGATTAATGTTGCCATTCACAATCAGATGTCTGACTTCCGGGATCAGCTGAGCGGCATTATCAGCGATCAGGACCAGGTGCAGCAGGATTTGTATTCCCTCATGAAAGAATACAAGCAGGAGCACAGCGGAAAATTTGACGCGGGAAGCGTAAAATAAGCGGATTTTCTGCCCCGGCTGACAGTAACAATCAGAATAGGAGAATTCACATGAGTCTCAAAAAGAACTTTTATCAGGCACTCAGCGAATTGCTCAGCGGAGAAAATCCGGCCGGCTCCGAGCCGGAGCGCCCTGCGGCCATGCCCCAAACCGAGCCGGACCTGAGCGCGGAGACGCCGCAGGCCGCATCCGGTCAGGAAGCGGCCCCGTATGTCCGGGAGGAGCCCGGCGCGCACTCCGCCGCTTCCGCCTGGAAAAATCCGTTTCAGCGTGAGGCTCCCCCGCGCAGGCAGTCCGACGCTCCCCCTCCCCCCTCAGGCGCCTTCCCGCAGGTCAACGAGATGACAGTCATCTCCAAAAACACCATTGTAGTGGGCGATATCCGCTCCCTGGCCAACGTCACCATCGAGGGCAACGTTCGCGGCAGAGTGGAGATTTTAAAGGACGCCACCGTACAGGGCATGCTGGTGGGAGACCTGGCCTGTAAAAACGCCAGGCTGCAGGGATCTTCGGTGCAGGGCAACGTGCTGTCCAAGGAAAACGTGTTTATCGATCACAATACCACCGTGCTGGGCGATCTGGCGGCGCAGTATGCCAGCATCGACGGCAGGGTGAAGGGAAACATCGAAGCGGGCGGCAAGGTGGAATTTCTGGAAAACGCCATTATTGCCGGCGATGTTTACACCAGTAGCATCTCCGTTGCCGATGGCGCAAATATCAAGGGCTTTGTCAGCACCGCTTACTTAAATGAGCACGGCGACGCCGCCTTCCCCAGTCAGGTTGTCATTGACGAGGAAACTCTGCTGAGCATGAAGTAGTATTCCAGAAAAGACGAGCGTGCGCTTCCGGCTGCGGGAGCGCACGCTTTTCTATCAGTCGGCAATTTCCCGGTACATGGCCGCCGCATCTGCTCTGCCCGTATGCTCGGACACGGCCAGTACCTCCACCCTGAGCAGGCGCTGCCCAAACCGGAGCTCCAGCACGTCCCCTTCCCTCACATCGTAAGAGGCCTTCCCCGGTCGGCCGTTGACGCTTACCCGCTGATTATCGCACGCCTCGTTGGCCACCGTCCGGCGTTTGATAAGCCGGGAAACCTTGAGCCACTTATCCAGCCTCATATCGTTTCTCCTATCTGATGGGTCCGATATCGCGCAGCGGCAGCAGCACAAACAGCGCGCGGCCCAGCACATACCGTTCATCCACCGTCCCAAGCCGTATATCCCGGCTGTCGGTGGAGTTGTTCCGGTTGTCCCCCATAACGAAAACGGATCCCTCGGGTACGGTCAGGGAATGGTTCGTCATATACATGCTGTACGGCGGTTCCATCCTCTCTCCCAGATACGGTTCGTCCAGCGCAACTCCGTCCACGTAGACAATGCCTGCGCCGTAATCGATCTCAACGGTCTGACCGCCTACCGCGATCACCCGCTTGACGATGGACTGCTCCATAAAGGAGTCTTTGGTAATGACCACCACATCCCCCTGCCTGGGCTCATACCCCAGGCTTTGAAGCAGAACCATATCGCTGCTGCGGAGGGTGGGAATCATGGAGGTGCCGTCCACACCGATGATGCGTCCCACCAGCGTAAATACCACAATCAGGCTCACCAGCGCCATCACCAGCGCCTGCAGCCAGAAATAGAGGTCCAGTTTCACAGCCTCCGCTCCGGAGAGCTTCTCCTCCGGCCGGAGCATCCGTTCGTCGGACACGCGGCATCATCTCCCGTCATATTACATCGCAATGTCAATAGTATATTCCCCAGTCATGCCGTTTACAAGTCCATACAGGCCACATCGGACGCATGCCCCAGGTATTCCCGCTCCCGGCGGTGGCAGGTAAACAGCAGAATCTGCCTGGTTTTCCCCCATTCCCGCAGGAGGTCCAGCGCCTTCTCCATGCGCCCCTGATCGAAGGAGGCCAGCGCATCGTCCAGCACCAGCGGCGGGGGGACGTCGCCGGGCAGGGCCAGCTCGCACACCGCCAGGCGCACCGCCAGATAGAGCTGATCCACAGTGCCCTGAGAGAGGGTCATGGCCTGCCGGGGCAGAATGCCTCCGGTTTCCCCCGCCGCGGCCTGAAAATCGCGGGTCAGGGTGACGCTGTCATATTTCCCGCCGGTCAGCGCCGCCATAATCTCACCCGCCCGGGCGTTGAGGGCGGGAGAAAAGCGTGCCTGAAGCTCACTGTTGGCGGCGGCCAGCTCGGCAGCGGCCAGAGAGAGGGCGTCGTACTCCCTTTTTCTCCGGTCCAGGTCCTCCCTGAGCGCCTCGCGGCGGGCAGCAAGGGCCGCCGGGCTGCCCAGTGTGTTCATCTCGCCCCGGGCCATGGCAAAATCGCTGTTCAGGCGGGAGATCTCCTCCCTGACGGCGGCAAGGGCTGCGCCGGTTTCCTCCAGGGCGCGCCGGGGCGTCGGGAGCTCCTCCCCTTCCAAAACGGGCCGCGCTCCGCTCTCCGTCAGCGCATCGTACAGCTTCTGTGCGGCCGCCCGGCGGGCGGCCGCACTCTCCAGGGCGGACCCGGCAGCATGCAGTTCCTCGGCGGCCCTGCGGCAGTCCTCCCGGTACCCGGCGGCGGCGCTCAGGATATCCCCCGGGTTGCCGGCGGCATAGCGGGCCAGAATGGCCGCCCTGTCCGCCTTTTGTTTTGCTTTTCTGCCGCGGCTGTAAAGAAACAGTCCGGCCGACAGCACCGCGCATCCGGCGGCGATAGCGCCGAAAACAGGCGCGCCTCCCCATCCGCGCAGGGAAAGCGCAGCCCACAACACGCAGACCGGGACGGCGGCGCTCAGAAATCCGGCGCTTAAAAAGCTCGCAGCCGGCCGTTTGCCCAGACGCTCCGCCTCGGCCGCATCTTCAGAGGCTCTGGCCCAGGCCTCCTCCGGCGTCAAACCAAGAAAACGGGGATCCGCCGCGGCGCGCTGGGAACAATCCGCCCGGCGGGCCTTCAAAATCTGCTCTTCCTCCTGTGCCGCCTGCAGGGCGGAATACGCCCCGGCGCACTGTCTGTCCAGCTTCCGCCTGGCCAGCTGCCGGTGGAGCTCCAGTTCCGCCTCCAGATCCTCTTTCTGAAGCTTCAGCCGTTCCCGCTCCAGGCGCGCGCTCTCCTGCCGCTCATGGGCGCGGTGCACACGCTCCAGGGTCCGGTCAAGCTCATAAAGTTCGTTCTCCAGCCTGGGAATCAGGCCGCTCCTGTTATATTTTCTGCGGCGCTGCCACTGCCTGAGGCGCTCCTCGGCCTGAGAATAGGAGACCGTTTCCTCTCCCGAGGACACCAGGGCGGCAATGCGCTCTTCCAGTTCCCGCTCCCCGGCAAACGGAATGGCTCCCTGCCCGATGAAGGCGGAGCGTTCGTACACGTTCCGGCTTACGCCAAGCAGCGTCTCTCCGGCGCTCTCCCCCGAAAGTCCGGGGTACGTTTCCCCGGTGGCGGCATCCACGGCGGAAAAGCCGCCGAAGGGGGAATTGCCTTTGGCAAACCGGCGCAGCACAAGCTCCCGCCCGCCCCAGCCAAGTGCCATTTCCCCCTCCATGGGGGCCCCCGACCAGGGCTGCCAGCGGTTTTTTTCCGCCAGGGATGTTTTGGTGTCCCGCTGTTTGGTGTCGATGCCGTAAAACATGGCCCTGAGGAAGGCGCACCAGGTGGATTTTCCTCCCTCGTTGGGGGCATAGATGAGGTTCAGTCCCGGCCGGAGGGCAAGGCTGCCGCCGTGCAGCCGCCCGAAGGAAGCGGTCAGTCTGCTGATCTTCATGGGCAGCAATCCTCCCCGTACTCCAGCGCCGCCAGAGCAAAGCGGACAGCCTGCTCCACGAGCGCCGGATCGCGGTCCTCCCCGCCGCCATCCCGCAGCGCCGCCATGCGCCGCAGAAACAGCCCCGTCAGGGTGTCCTCCCCGGAGCGGCTCCACAGGTCGCGGCGGATTTTGGTCTCGTCCCGAAGGGCGACGCTGTAAAAATACTGCGCCGCCAGCTTTTCCAGGGGCGCCGGATCAATTCCCTCCACGCCGCTCTCGCCGGTGAGGATGATGCGGTAACTGTCGTCCTGGGCATTGCGGGGCAGCGCCGCTTCAAAGTCAGCCGAAGCATCCACCTCCAACACCTGATAGCGGCGGCGGCACAGCCGGACAAACTCCAGCTTCAGCTCCCCCTGCTCCGCCTGCCCCCACAGCACGCCCTTGTCCCCCAGCTCGTCAAAGCCCCGTCCCTCAGGGCAGCCGGGATAGGCCCAGACGGTGGCGCCCAGCCTGGCCGGCTCGGTGCGGGCATGGACGTGCCCCAGAGCCAGGTAATGAAGTCCGCTTGCGCTGATTTCCGATGCTTCTATGGGGCCGTAACGGCTGTTTTTGTTGCCCACGTCACCGTGCACGCACATGATATGGAGCTTCCCGTCGTCGGCCGCATGAAAGCCCGCCAGCGGGCTGTCCTCCCGCGCCGTGCCGGTAAACGCGCAGCCGTACACCACACAGTCCAGCTCGGGCAGCGCAACCGCCTCTATGGAAGGGCTGCGGAAAATATGTACGTTTTCCGGCCATGCCATGGTTGCGTAGGGCGAGCGGGGGGTGTACGGGTCGTGGTTGCCGGGAGCGATAAACACGCGGGCCTTCATCTGTCCCAGAACACGGGCCAGGGCCTGCGCCGTTTCATAATAGGTGCGGTCGCCGTCCAGCAGATCGCCTGAGAGGAGAACAAGGTCCGCGGTGCGCTCCTGCGCAAGCCGCCCGAGCCGGTCCAGCAGCGTTCGCTGCTCGGCCCGCCTTTGCGCCGCCTTGTCCGCAGGCAGGGCGCGGAAGGGGGAATCCAGATGGAAGTCGGCGGCGTGAATGAATTTGATCATGGTCATCTCCTATTCCTGGATATCCACCCGCTGCACCGATACGCACCGTTTGGACTCGGTGTCGATGGTGAAGATCACGCTTTCCAGCTTGCAGGGACCCCGGGCGGCCTCAAAGCGCCGGGGCAGCCCCCCCAGAAACCGATTCACCGCCTGTCCGGGATCAATCCCCAGCACCGACTGGAGAGGCCCGGTCATACCCACGTCGGTGACAAACCCCAGCCCTCCGGGAAGCACCCTGCAGTCCGCGGTGGGCACGTGGGTATGCGTTCCCCAAAGGGCGTGTGCCCGTCCGTCCAGATGCCAGGCCATCGCCCCCTTCTCGCTGGTTGCCTCGGCGTGAAAGTCCACGACAATCACATCGGCGTCGGCGGCGGCCAGCAGCCTGTCGGCAGCGGTGAACGGGGAGTCCAGATTGCAGTCCATCTCAAACCGCCCCATCAGATTGAGCACCCCGATCCGCAGTCCGCAGGGGCCCTCGTACACCCCCCATCCCCTGCCCGGCGTCCGGCCGGAAAAATTGGCCGGACGGAGGATATAGCGGTTTTCCTCCAGAAAATCAGCGATTTCCAGCCGGTTCCATGTGTGATTGCCCAGCGTGATAACGTCGGCGCCCGCATCCAGAATGCGCTGCGCCTGCCGGGGGGTAATCCCCACCACCGACGCATTCTCCCCGTTGACCACGGTAAAGTGCACTCCGTGGAGCCTGGCCAGGGTGCGCAGATGCCGCGTCAGATAGTCGAGCCCCGCCTCGGCACATACGTCCCCCACGGCCATTACATGTAAAAGCATGGACAGGCCCCCCTTCCCTGCGATTGCTGTTTATAATGCGCATTCGGCCGCCAAATCATACGAAAGGCCGCGCACCCCCCGCGCAGTGGTTACCGTCCCGCGCGCTTGGAGTACCGCTCCTCCTCGCTGAATATGCACCCGCAGTATTTCTGCATATACAGGCCCAGCTGACGTGCCTTTTGCTGCCCCTCCCGAAAGCGGGGACGAAAGTCCCGGGGTAAAAACGCAACGCCGTACTGCGCGCCCAGCTGCTCTCCCGTCGTGCAGATAAGCTCCCGGTTCTGGTAGGGACTGATGAGCAGCGTGGTGGTAAAGCTGGAAAATCCGTTTGCCGCGGCATAGCGTGCGGCGGCCTCCAGCCGGCACCGGTAGCAAAAGCCGCAGCGGTGATCCAGATCTCCGCATACCGCCCCGATAAAGGGGCGCAGGCCATACTCATCCTCCAGCGTCAGCGAAAGGCCGATTTCCTTTGCATAGCCGACAAGGGTATCTTTCCGCTGCCGGTACTCGGTAAAAGGATGGATGTTGGGATTATACCAATATCCTGCGGGCTCGATTCCATCCGCGCGCAGCCAGTCCACGCACGCGACCGAGCAGGGGGCGCAGCAGATGTGAAGCAGCGTATCCAATCAAAGACCTCCAGACAGCTTGCATATTTGCCTTAGCCGGGCAAATACTAATGCCAGCATATATGGAATCATTATAACAAGGCGGTGGTTTTTGTGCAAGTACGCGACCTTATGAATTCCAGCGTAGTCAGTATCGCGCCGGGGGAAAGCGCGGCTCTGGCGGCCCGGCTCATCTCCAGGCACGACATCGGCTCCTTGCCGGTGTGCAGCGAAGACGGGCGGCTGCGCGGCATCGTCACAGACCGGGACATTGTCCTGCGCTGTGTGGCGGCCGAGGAGGACGCCACACAGACCCCGGTGCGCGAAATCATGAGCCGAAGGTGTATCACCGTTTCCCCCGGCGACGATGCCCGGGAGGCCACCCGTCTTATGGCGGCCGAGCAGGTGCGGCGTCTGCCCGTGGTAGAGGGCGACAGGGTGGTGGGCATGGTATCGCTGGGTGACCTGGCCCGCACACACAAATTCGACATGGAGGCATCCAAAGCCCTTTCCGAGATCTCGGAAAACGTAAAAAAACTCTGATTGGCTTCAGGACGTGCTTCCGGGATGGGAAAAGGTCAGCCGAAGGCTGACCTTTTCCCATCCCGGGCCGACCTGACCCGCATCTCCGGGTTTTTGCGTTTTAACCCCTCTGATCCAGCGGCACAAAGGGCATGCTGGGGGCCACCGCCTTATAGGCGGGACGTATTATTTTATTGCCGGGGTTGTAG
>ERZ764778.1736-NODE-1736-length-21292-cov-5.692471_pt1 | contig 21292 bp, 14 predicted proteins | sample MGYA00374951_ERZ764778 | MGnify/ENA primary metagenome ERZ764778 (study PRJEB28918, sample SAMN05720193) | bioreactor metagenome | isolation source: Anaerobic biogas reactor | place: USA:Washington, USA | collected 2015-08-08 ...
TCTGCAGAAAATCATAGCACAGCGTGAGCCCCAGACCCGTGCCCTTCTTTATCCCCTTCGTCGTGAAGAAGGGCTCGAAGATGAGCTCGCGCATCTTCTCGGGGATCCCCGGACCGTTGTCCTCTATCGCAACCTCGAGAGTGTTGCCGGACACCTGCCGGGCCTTTATCCATATGGCCGCGTTCTTCTGCCCCTCGACGGCATCGACGGCATTGACAATGACGTTGAGAAAGACCTGCCGCACCGCGTCGAAATCGCCCTTTACCGCCGGCAGGGGCGAGGGCACATCCTGAACGAACCTCACCGGGAGCCTCTGGAAATTGATGTGGTCCAGGATCTCATCGAGGAGCCCGGTGAGGTCGATGCTCGTCTTCCCCAGGTCCTTTTTCCTCGTCACGTCGAGGAGGCTCTTGATCGTCTTGGTGCACCTGAACGCCTGCTCCTCGATCACCCTCAGACTTTCCTTGAACTCCTCCAGGTCCCTCCTGCTGAACTTTCCCCCCTCGAGGTTCTCAAGGGATTCCAGAGCAAGCTCCGCGTTGGCCGTTATGGTGGCGAGGGGATTGTTGAGCTCGTGGGCGATGCCCGTCGTAAGCCTCCCTATCATGGACATCTTGGCTTCCTGCATCAACTGGTCCCGCGCCCTGACGCGCTCCGTCGTCTCCTCGATGATGCACAGGAGGCCTTCCACACGGCCATCCTTGTCCTTGATGGGAACACCCTTGAAGTAGATGTACTGCGGCACCCCCCAGTAATCGATAAAGGGGAAATCCCAGAGCTGAAAGGGCTTGCCCTTGAGACCCTCTTTTATATGGTTAGACATGCCGCATTTCTTCGTGTAGGGGTTCTTTATCCAGTTGAACCCGAGGAGCTTCTCCTTCGCCTTCGCCATGTTCTCGAATCCCGACAGGGTGGCGAGAGCCGGGTTGACGCTGGAGAACTCCCCCTTTCTATTAATGGTAAAGATCGCCACCGGGGCGTTCTCCACGATCTCATAATTGAACTCCCCGAGTTGGCGAAGGTCTTCCTCGGTCCTGCGGAAGGCCGTGACGTCCCGTATGATCTCGACGACCCCCATGAGGCCGTCTCCCTCATTGCCCTCGAGAGGGGACGCGGTGAGGACAAAGTACTCGGCGCTGCCGCCCTTACCGATCTTCATCTCCAGCTCTTCCATCCTGCCGCTCTCGTAGCACCGCATGACAGGACAGCCTTCACAGGGCTTGCGCCTCCCCATGATCACGGAATAGCAGTGCTTTCCCTCAAGCTCCCCGGCACCCTTGCCTCCCGACCACCGGCGGCTCACGGACCCTACCCATTCGATCCTGAGGTCGGGGCTGATGAGGAAGGACCCCCCGCACAAAAGGCGCATGATCGACTGGAGGGTTGAGGAACTCTTCCGGGAATTCATCTCGGCCATGACGACATAGGATAGCAAAAAAGGTGCCAGAAGGGAAGCGGTCCCCCGGACCGCTTCCCGTTCAAGGGTTCAAAAGTTCAAGAGTTCAAGGGAAAGGTTGTTCTTTTGTCTCCTGCTCTTGAACTCTTGAACTTTTGAACCCTTGAACTTTCTTTACCCTGTTCTTCACCCCGTTTTCCCTTGACTTTATCCCCACATCCCCATATTATCTAACGGAAAATGTTCGCTATGTGCCTTATCTTATTGAGATAGTTCCTGCCCGGTTCAGACCGCTTACTGGCTGTTCCGTCGGCAGATTGCATCATCGGGCAGGGTTTGAGGGAAAGCCCGGGTCTATGATAGTCTCTCTTGTGCGATAAACAGGTGGGGGGCCATGCAAGCGGCAGACAGATGAGATTGCAGATTGACAGACAATTTTCCATCGGCCTCGTGATGGCCCTGTGCGTCCTTGTACTTTCGGCCATGTCCTGCTCCTCGGGCAATAAGGCACAGGGGGGAGGAGGACAGCAGGGTGGATCACAGGCGCAGGCGCCGGTGCAACAAAGCGGGCCGCAGCCGCAGCAGGACGAGAAGCTTAAAAGCCTCGGCCTCGACCCCTCGCGGCCGTATGCCGCGAAGGCCATCCAGATCGAGTACCGGGCGGACCCGAACCTGAACCTCTACCAGGACAAGCCGCACACCCTTGCCTTCGTGGTCTACCAGCTCTCCGACATCAATCCCTTCACCAACCTCACGAAGGATGCCGCCGGGCTCACAACCCTTCTCAAGGGAGAGGCCTTCGACAAGACCGTCATGGCGGTGAACCGTTTCTTTATCGAGCCGGGCAGCACCAACCGCCTTGACATAGACCGTTACGAGAACGTAAAATGGGTGGGCATCGTGGCAGGGTATTACGACCTCACGCCGGGGCAGGTCACGCGGAGCTATGAGATGCCCGTGCTCATCGACACAAAAGGGATGATCTTCAAGACCAATGAAGCCAAAATGGGGCTGTTGGGGATGAACCTCTATTTCGGTCCCACCAGCATTCAGGAGGTGCCAGGCCCATGACGGAACCCAGGAAACCGGTTTTCTGGTATCAGGGACTTTTCCTGCAACCCCAGCATCTGCAACAGGCGGACCTCTTCCATCAGTCCGCCCTCGCCCCCTTGAAGGAGCACCTTCAGCCCTTCTTCTACGGGACCTGCGGTCACACCATCGACGAGGGGGCCTTGAGGGAGATGGTCTTCAACCTTGCCGACGGCGAATTCCTCTTCCAGGACGGGACCTGGGTCAAGACCACTCAGAACGCGAAGCTCGAGGCGCGGTCCTTCAAGGATGCCTGGACCAACATGGAGAAGTCCTTCAAGATCTTCCTGGGGCTGCGCCGATGGGACCAGACGGGGAAGAACGTCGCCGAACCGGGCGATCACATGGAACGGCGGCGGTACATAGAAGGCGAACCGACGGGCGGGACGAGGGACATCCACGTGGGCGACAACATCGCGGAGGTCAAGCTCCTCGACCACCTGCTCAGGTTCTTCTGGGAGGACGAGATCGGCGATGCCGCGGACTACCATCTCATCCCGCTGGCTGTCCTCACCTTCAACGGTCAGGACGTGGTCCTTTCCCGGGATTTCGTCCCTCCCGCCGTCACCGTCGCGGCGGCGGAGCCGCTCCTTAAGATCACGCGAAACATACGGGAGCTCGTCCTCTCCCGCTGCCGCATCCTTGAGGAGTACAAAAACCCGCGGGGCTTCCAGAAGGCCGACCTCCAGGCGGCATACCTCAATTTCTTCCTCGCCCTCCATACACTCAACCGGTATGTCCCGCTTTTCGAGCATTTTACCGAGGTCTCGACGGTCCATCCCTGGACGGTATACGGCATGCTCAGGCAGTGCGCAGGCGAGCTCAGCTCCTTCACGGACCGCGTCGACGCCCTGGGCAGGCTCGCCAACGGCACGGAGCTCATTCCCCCCTACGATCACGAGAACCTCCTGTTCTGCTTCCGCCAGGTGCAGCTGCTCATCGAGGAGATCATCGCCTCCATGATCCTCGGGATGGAGAACGTCATCCATTTCGAGAGGGACAACCATTATTTCCGCGGTCGGCTGCCCCAGGAGCTCCTTGACAACAGGAATTTCTTCTATCTCATCGTCAAGTCGGCGGCCGAACCCGACAGTATCTGTGATATGGTGAGACACATCGTGAAGCTCGGGTGCGAGGAAGAGGTCCCGGTACTCATCACGAGGGCCCTGCCCGGCATCCCGCTGGAGCAGAAACTGGAGATGCCCCCGGGATTGCCGAAGAAGCCGGGCATGCTTTGCTTCGAAATAGACAAGACGAACCGGTACTGGCATGACGTCCTGAAAAACGGGAAGATCGCCCTGTACTGGCCGGACGCGCCGGAGGACATGATCATCGAACTTGCGATCCTGAAACCATGAGCGGGCGCTTATGAGACTTGTTGACTGCTATTCCGAACTCCTGGCTTACACGGTCTATCTCACGGGTTCCGAACCGTCGGCGGCCACGGTGTCCTATGAAGAAGCGCGGGGGCGCTATGAAGGCCTGTGCGGGCGCGCCGAGGCCACAAGGGTCAGCGGCGAGATCTCCGAAAAGGATTGGCGCGAAGGGCTCTTCGCCGTATGCGCCCTCATCGACGAGATGATACTCTGCAGCGCCTGGCCGGGAAGGGACAAATGGCAGCTCAACCAGCTCCAGCACCATTTCTTCAATACCACCAACGCCGGGACGGAGTTCTTCGACCGCCTCAAGGCCCTCACCCCCGACGAGGACGGGGTCCGGGAGGTCTACGGGTGGTGCCTTGCCATGGGGTTCAAGGGCGCCTATTTCAGGCCTGAGGATGCCAGAGAGCTCGAAAGTATCACAGGGGCCAACCTCGACCTTTCCGGAAGGCGCCTCTTGGAAGAGGACATCCCGCATATGTTTCCCGACGCTTACGGCGCCGAGGGAAAAAGACGCAGGAAGGGTATGGGAGCTACCGTCGCCTTCATGGTGCTCGCGGGCATCGTGCCCGTCCTCGTCTTCCTGATACTTTTTGGCTTTTACAGCAGTGTTCTTAAGGGTATCCTCGCCGGCTACTTCCATTAGCCGGCGGCGATACGGGGCCGTCCTTGCCGGCCGGGGTTTTTGATATGATTAAGAAGATACTCAAGGTAGTGCTCATCGTTCTCCTTCTGGCCGTCCTTGCCGCGCTCGACGCCTGGCTCGTCTGGAAGAAAGGTTGGCCCCCCTGGGTGGGAGGCGCCATCTTCGCGGGGGTCATCGGCATCTTCGTGGGCATCATCTTCCTCAAGAAGTATCTCCTGCGGCGCAGGGAGAAGAAATTCGTCGAGAGGGTGGTGCAGCTCGATGAAAGCGCCATACGGGGCGCCCCCCTCCACGAAAGGCGTGAGCTTCAGGACCTCCAGGAACACTGGAAGGAGTCCTTGGGCCTCCTTAAGAGATCTTCCCTCAGGAAACGCGGCAACCCTCTCTACGCCCTGCCATGGTTCGTCGTCATAGGGGAATCGGGTTCGGGCAAGACGACGGCCATACGGAACTCGAGGCTTGAGTCCCCCGTAGCCTACCCCGACCGCGCGGCCACCATCTCCGCCACGATAAACTGCGACTGGTGGTTCTTCGAGGATTCCATCGTCCTCGACACGGCGGGACGCTATACCATCCCCCTCGACGAGGTCCCCGACAGGGAAGAATGGGAGAGGTTCCTCACCCTTCTCGCGAAATACCGCCGCAGGGAACCTATAAACGGGGTCATCATCACGGTCCCCGCGGACAAGCTTCTCGGGTCCGACAGGAGCGTCCTCAGGGAGGACGGCCAGAACATACGCAAGAGGGTCGACCAGCTCATGCGCGTCGTGGGCGCCCGTTTCCCCGTGTACGTCCTGGTGACCAAGATGGACAAGGTTTACGGCTTCAATGACATCTTCGAGGGCCTTGCCCCGGAAGACGCGGCGCAGGCCATGGGGTACCTCAACAGGGACACAAGACCCCACTGGGACACCCTCCTCGAGGAGGCCTTCGAAAGCGTATCGGGTCGCATCGGTGAGGCATCCCTCACGGCAATACGGGAGAAGAGGGCCGTGAAGCCCGGTACGATAGTGTTCCGGGAGGAGTTCCTGAGGCTTAAGGCCGGCATGATAGAGTTCCTGAAGGCGGTTTTCGGAGACAACCCCTATCAGGAGACTCCGCTCATGCGGGGCATCTTCTTTTCCAGCGGCAGGCAGGACGGCGCGCCGTCGTCGGAGTTCCTCGACGCGGCAGGGTTCGTCCCCTCGTCGAAGGACGCCCCTGCCCCTGAAAGAGGCATGTTCCTGAGCGACATATTCGCCCGGGTCCTCCCCGACGACCGATCCCTGTACACGCACACCCATGACTTCCTGCGCTGGAGGCGCATCATTCGCAGCCTCGGCTTCACCTCATGGCTCTTTCTCTGGGTTGCCCTCATCGGGCTTCTCTCCTTCAGCTTCTTCCACAACATAAGCACCCTGAAGGAGTTCACCGACGTCTTCAGGAGCCTGCCCGCCCTTCCCGGAGATCCGGGGCCGAACCTTCTGACCATCGAGAAGTTCAGGTTCGAGATCGACGAGCTGCAAAGGAACAATTCGCGATGGTTCCTGCCCTCATTCGGCCTTGCCGCATCCCGCGCGGCTGAGAGGCGGGCGAAGAAGCACTACATCATTCTCGTCAATAAGGGTTTCCTCTGGGACTTCGACAAGGAGGTTTCCCGCAAGCTCAACACGGTGAACACCGATTCCGATCCCGACGCGATCGCCACCTACGCCGATTTCTACGTCATGCGCACGGGGCTCGAGAACGGCCTTTTGGACAAGGGAAAGTTCCCGGACATGAAGGGTTTCGACCGGGTGGCGGCGGCGGCGATAGACCTCCACTATTCCACCCTGCCCTATGAGGCGGCCCAGGTATTCGGGAACGTCTACCGCGATTATCTCCTGTGGCACGACAACTGGGCCGAGCTTGAACGAAACCGCGAGCTTCTCCAGGCCGGCCTTGTCTCTCTCGTCACGAGGCACAAGAGCCTGGACTGGCTGGTCCGCAAATCCATCCCGGACGCCTCCGACGTGACGCTCGTCGATTTCTGGGGGAGCGCCGAGGTGGGGGAACATGATGACACCGTCCTCATTCCCGGGGCGTACACAAAGGCGGGCCGGAAACACATCTCCGATTTCATCGACCACCTTGAGGGCGTGTTGAAGGAGGACAACGCCATCGCGGCCATGACCCCGTCGTTCTGGCAATGGTACCATGGGGAATACTATAAAGCCTGGTATGATTTCGCCGATAACTTCCACAAAGGGGCGGACGCGTATCAGACGGAGACTGCGCGGCGCAACATGGCCGTCCTCATGGGCACGGACCGCAATCCTTACTGGAAGCTCATCTCGCGTATGAGCGTCGAGCTGACACTGCCGGATTCGAAGACAAAGCCCCCGAAATGGGCGGAGCTTCCGACGGAGCTCGTGAACATCGCCATGCTCTCTGGCGCGGGCGACAAGAAGGCCGCCAAGAATGAGAGCCTTGTGACCAGGATAGGCGAGAGACTGAAGAAGGCGGAGACCTCGGCCGAGGCGAAACTGGACAAGCTGGATCCCCAAATGATGCAAAGAGCCGAGCAGCGCTCCTCGAGGGCAAAGGTGTACGCCGAATACGTGAAGGCCCTTGGCCTGACGGCCCCCATGGCCTCATCGGGAGACACGGCGATGCGCATGATCTCCGACCTCTTTGCCGGCCAGGCGGCGCTCGCCGAGGACAAATCCCCCTTCAACCAGGCATATACACAGTACCTCGCGCTCAAGAACATGATGAAAGAGGACGACTACGGCGATTCCGATTTCCTCTGGGCCCTCGTCGGCGGCCCCCTCAACTACCTCGTCGACTACGGCGTTGCAAAGACATCATGCTCCCTCCAGGACAGGTGGGAGGGTGACGTTATCCGCAAGATGGACGGCGTCCCCAAAGACAAGGTCCTGAAATCCCTCTTCGACAAGACCGACGGTGTCGTGGTCAAGTACCGGGACGATACGGCAAAACCCTTCCTCGTGCAGGCCAGGGTGGGATACACACCGAGGAAGGCTTACGAGAACACGGTGTTCCAGCACAGCATACCCTTCAAGCCGGACTTTCTGAAATTCCTCAACGCGGCTCCTTCGGCGCCGGTGGAATTCCAGTCGGACCATGTCGTGCCCATTCAGACGGTGCCCATCGAGGTCAACGCCGAGGCCGCCGTGAAACCGCTGGGGAACACCCTGTCGCTGCAGTGCGCCGATGGAACGGTGGTGCTTAACAATTATAACTACCCCGACTCCAGGTCCTTCACGTGGTCGCCCGAGAAATGCGGCAACACTGTTCTGAAGATCATGTTCCCCGACTTCACGCTTACAAAGGTCTACAAAGGGTCTACGGCCTTCGCCAATTTCCTTACCGATTTTTCCTCGGGCGCGAAGACCTTCAAAGCGGGTGATTTCCCCGCGGACAAGACGGGCCTCGCGAAGGCCGGCGTCACATGGATAAAGGTACGGTACAAGATCGACAACGCTCAGCCGGTCATCGCCGGGCTCAAGAAGAGCTCGAAGAAGGCCCCTGCGGTCGTTGCGGACTGCACCTTCAAATAGGCAACAGAACGTGAGAGGCTCTGTTCATGGAACTTAACGAACTGGGGATCACACCAATACCGGGAGCTTCGGCCGCCGGCGCCGACGTGCGGTCCGAGGAGATATTCGACAAGCTCTCCACGGAGATCGAGAAGATGTCCTCACCGTCCGCGGCAGGCGCCATCGACTGGGAGAGGGTCAAGACCATCTGCGCCGACATCCTCGGCGGCAGTTCCAAGGACCTCCTCGTGGCCGGCTACCTATCCGTGGCGCTCCTCAAGACCGACGGCCTCGCGGGTCTCCGGACGGGGGTGCACATATGGCGGGACATGCTCTCCACATACTGGGACAGCCTTTTCCCCGCGAAGTCCCGCATGAGAGGGCGCCGCAACGCCATTGAGTGGTGGGCGGAGAAGGTCTCCTCGACGGTCAGGGACCTCAAGCCGGAACAATGGAAGAAAGAGGATATAGATTCCCTTTATACCGATCTCGACGCAATCGACACATTCCTCAGGAACAACATGGAAGAGGCGCCGGCGGTGGGACCGCTCATGTCCATCATCGGCTCCGTCCTGGCCCCCGTCGAGGAGAAACCGGCGCCTGAAGCGCCGCCGCCGAAAACCCCCGAACCCAGGCAGCCAGCCGCGCCGCCGTCCACTTCAAGGCCTGCGGCCGATCCGGGACCCGTCCCCGCGGGGGACGATCCCGACCCGCTCATCAGGCACGCCATTGAAACGCTGAGGGCCGCCGCGGGGCTCCTTGTGGAGAAGAATGGCGCCGACAACCTGTACTTCCGCGTCAACAGGACCGTGGCATGGATGACCGTCACGGCGCCGCCGCCGAGCCACGGCGGCAGGACGATGATTGAATCCCCGGACGAGGAAGTCCGGGATTCCATAAAGAGCATGCACCGTTCCGGCAGCTGGAAGAACCTCCTTTCCGCCTGTGAATCCCGGGTAGCGCAGTTCCTCTTCTGGCTCGACCTCAGCCGCTACGCGGCCGAGGCCCTCGAGAACCTGGGGATGAAGGCGGCCTCCGCCGAGGTCACGGGCCTCACGGTCCTCTACGTGAAACGCCTGCCCGGTGTCGAGAGGCTCACCTTCTCCGACGGCACACCCTTTGCCGATCCGGACACGAAAAGGTGGCTCGCCGAGGCGGACTCGGCCCCGGCGCAGGGTGACTCCGAGGGTCTCGTGAAACAGGTGGAGGACGACACGGGCAAGGCGAGGGCCATGGCCCAGGCGGGCAACCTGCCCGCGGCGGTGGCATCGCTGAGGGACGCCCTTACGAGGTCGCCGTCGGTGCGGGAGCGTTTCCTGCGCCAGGTCCACCTGTGCCGGTTCCTCAGCGAGAACGACCAGACCAGGGTGTCAGGCTCGCATTTCCGCGAGCTCGTCACGCTCATGGACGCCTACAGGCTGGGTGAGTGGGAGCCCGCCCTGGCCGCTGAGGCCTGCGAGGTGATACTGGCGGGGGCTCGAGGACAGGGGCTCGAGGACCTCGTTCCCGATGTCTTCAGGCGCCTGAGCCTTATCGATCCCGTCAAGGCCATGGAGTACGCCTGATGCCGGTTTCGTTATACACGTGAAAGTGATGGTTTTATTTTGCCGTGATTTGCAATATAATAGTTTGATTCCGAATATTTGTCACGGAATGCATACGCTTCATACAATGTAAGTGGAAACACTATTCCTTGCGAAGGAGGGATTGAAATGGCTAAAGAAGGTTCCGTTGCACCGAAAGAACGTGTGAATATCGTCTATCGGCCGGCAACAGGCGATGCGAAAGAAGAGATCGAGCTTCCTCTCAAGGTCCTCGTCATGGGTGACTTCACGCTCCAGAAGGATTCGAGGAGCGTCGAAGACCGGCAGCCCATCAACATCGACAAGGACAACTTCAACGACGTCCTCGGCGCCCAAAACATCCGGCTGGAGACGGTGGTGGACAACAAGCTTTCCGATGAGCCCGACGCGCAGATGAGCATCAACCTCGATTTCAAGAAGATGAAGGACTTCGAGCCCGATACCATCATACAGAAGATACCGGAGCTCAAGAAGCTCATGGAGCTCAGGGACGCCCTCAAGGCCCTCAAAGGTCCCCTGGGGAACATCCCTGAATTCAGGAAGAAGATCCAGGACATCGTGAAGGACGAGGAAGTGAAGGCCCGTCTCCTGAAAGAACTCGGGATCGAAGGGTAGGGGGTGAAAAGTGGCTGAAGAAAAGAAAGAAGCTCAACAGCGAGAGGCCGAGGGGCAAACGTCCCTCCTCGACGAGATCGTCGCCGCCACGCGTCTGAAACCGTCCGAAGAGGCGTACTCCATCACGAAGCAGGGCCTCCAGGCCTTTATCGACGAGATGCTCAAGCCCGGCAAGGAGATCCGCGTGACGGCCTCCGCCGTGGACGAGATGATCGCCAACCTCGACCAGAAACTGTCGAAGCAGGTGGATGTCATCCTCCACAACAAGGACTTCCAGCAGCTCGAGGCGGCGTGGACGTCCCTCAAGTTCCTCGTCGACAAGACCAATTTCCGCGAGAACATCAAGGTCGAGGTGATGAACGTGACCAAGACGGACCTCCTCGACGATTTCGAGGACGCCCCGGAGATCACGAAGAGCGGCCTGTACAAGCTCGCGTACACCCAGGAATACGGCCAGTTCGGCGGCAAGCCATACGGCCTCATGGTGGGAAACTTCGAGTTCGGCCCCTCGGCGCCGGACATCAAGCTCCTCCAGAACCTGGCGAGCGTCGCCACCATGTCCCACGCGCCCTTCGTCGCGGCCGCGGGCGCGCAGTTCTTCGGCATAGACAGCTTCACAGGCCTTCCCAACCTCAAAGACCTGAAGTCCATCTTCGAGATGCCCCAGTACATCAAGTGGCAGTCCTTCCGGGAATCCGAGGATTCACGCAACGTGGCACTGGCCCTGCCCCATTTTCTCCTTCGCATACCCTACGGCCCGGACACGAAACCGGTGAAGGGCTTCAACTACAGGGAAGACACGACCGCCGGTGACGGCAACTTCCTCTGGGGCAACGCGGCCTTCGCCTTTGCGTCGCGGATAACGGACAGCTTCGCCAAGTACCGCTGGTGCGCCAACATCATAGGGCCCCAGGGCGGCGGTGCCGTCGAAGATCTCCCCATCTACCAGTATGAGGCGATGGGTGAGCTCCAGACGAAGATACCCACGGAGGTCCTCATCTCCGAGCGCCGGGAGTTCGAGCTAGCCGAAGAGGGCTTCGTCGCCCTGACGATGCGCAAGGGGAGTGACAACGCGGCCTTCTTCTCCGCCAATTCCACGCAGAAACCGAAGGTCTTCGCCAACACGCCCGAGGGCAAGCAGGCGGAGCTCAACTACAAGCTCGGCACACAGCTTCCCTACACCTTCATCGTGAGCCGTCTCGCCCATTACATCAAGGTCATCCAGCGCGAGAACATCGGCACCTGGAAGGAGAGGGGAGACCTCGAAACGGAGCTCAACAACTGGATCCGCCAGTACGTCGCCGACCAGGACAATCCTTCACCGGGCGTCCGTTCGCGGCGCCCCTTGAGGAAAGCGAGCATCACCGTCACCGACGTGGAAGGCGAACCCGGCTGGTACAGGGTCAACATGCAGGTACAGCCCCATTTCAAGTACATGGGGGCATCCTTCACGCTATCCCTGGTAGGTAAACTCGACAAGGAGTAGAAAGGATCGAGTTTAGCAGTTAAGTCCAATAAAGGAGGGAAATGTTATGGCAATGACATGCTACATGACCATCAAGGCAAAGAACCAGGGCGACATCCAGGGCGACTGCACTCAGCAGGGGCGTGAGAACACGATAATCCTCTACGGTTTCGACCACACGGTGGAGATACCGAGGGACACCCATACGGGCCTTCCGACGGGGCAGCGTATCCACAAGGCCCTCAAGGTCCTGACACACATGGGCAAGCACACGCCGAAGATCTTCCAGGCGTGCTGCACCGGCGAGCACATGGATGTGGAGATACAGATGTTCCGGATCAGCGAGAAGGGACAGGAGGAGAAGTACTTCACCATCAAGCTCCAGGATGCCATCATCGTCGAGTCGCGGGAGTGGTTCCCGGAAACCTTCGTCGAGGACAACAAACCCTTCAAGCACATGGAGGATATCCTCTTCACCTACGAGACGATCATCTGGACCTACGTCCCCGACGGCGTCGAGGCACAGGATTCCTGGAAGAAACCGGCCGCAGCGTAACTGCCGGTTTGGATCTTCAGGCACCATCAGCACGAAGGAGTAATTTCACATGGCAATGACATGCTACATGACCATCAAGGCAAAGAACCAGGGCGACATCCAGGGCGACTGCACTCAGCAGGGGCGTGAGAACACGATAATCCTCTACGGTTTCGACCACACGGTGGAGATACCGAGGGACACCCATACGGGCCTTCCGACGGGGCAGCGTATCCACAAGGCCCTCAAGGTCCTGACACACATGGGCAAGCACACGCCGAAGATCTTCCAGGCGTGCTGCACCGGCGAGCACATGGATGTGGAGATACAGATGTTCCGGATCAGCGAGAAGGGACAGGAGGAGAAGTACTTCACCATCAAGCTCCAGGATGCCATCATCGTCGAGTCACGGGAGTGGTTCCCGGAGACCTTCGTCGAGGGTAACAGGCCCTTCAAGCACATGGAGGACATCCTCTTCACTTACGAGACGATCATCTGGACCTACGTCCCCGACGGCGTCGAGGCGGAAGACTCCTGGAAGAAACCTGTCAGCTCCTGATAACCGGCGGCTGTCTCACGGCTCCGACAGGGGAATGAGAAGGATAAGGCCTTAAAGCGGGCGGGGCCGGGTCAGACCGGCCCCGCTGCATAGCTGTACCGCAACCCCGGTATGAACCCATGTATGAAGAGCGATTGACGCAAAGGATCCGAAACCTCGAGCGCATAAACACCGCCAAGGGCACCGGTGACGTCTCGCAGGTCGTCAACTCCATCATAAGCCATCTCCAGCGGGTGCTCAACACGAGGCAGGGAAGCGTGCCCATCGCCGAGGACTACGGGATGCCCGACTTCACCAACTACCAGGGCCTCGGCCTGACGGAAGAGGCAAAGGATATCGCGGACACCATCAAGGGCATGATCCTCAAATACGAACCCCGCCTGGGCGGCGCCCAGGTCACCTACGAGCCCGACAAGGACGACCTGCTCTCCCTGCGCTTCAAGCTGCAGACGGAGATCGTCCACGTCAGGGACGAGCGCATTGTGGTGGAACTCGAAACCGTCATCAGCTCCGAAGGCAAGGTGCGGGTTACGCGATAAGAGGCATGAGGTAACACGTGTTCAACAGGTACTACCAGCAGGAACTGCAGAACCTTCGGGAACTCGCGGTGGAGTTCTCGAAGACGCACCCTGTCGCGGCGCCCATGCTCAGCGGTCCCACGCCGGACCCCGACGTCGAGCGCCTTCTCGAGGGCGTCGCCTTCCTGAACGGCCTTCTGCAGCAGAAGCTCGACGACGAGTTCCCCGAACTCGTCCACAGTCTCATGGATGTCATCTTCCCCCATTACATGAGACCCATACCATCCATCTCGATAGTCGATTTCAAGGCGAAGCCCGGCCTGACCGAGGCCGTTTTCGTTCCCTCGGGAACGTCCCTTGCCTCCGTACCCGTCGACGGCACGTCGTGCACGTTCCGTACCTGTTTCGACGTGGAGGTGCACCCCTTAAGCGTCGTTTCGCTGGAGGCCCGGGCGCGTCCCACTGGCGAGCCGGAGATGCTGAGGCTCGTCATGGAGCTTAAAGGGATCACCCTTGACAGGTGGGATGTGAAGGGGCTCTCCTTTTTCCCGGGGGGCACCTTTTCCCAGGGCGCGGACCTCTTCGCACTCATGACACGCTACCTCAAGCAGGCGACCATCCGCCCCGTGGAAGGCGGCAGCCCCTGCGTTCTGCCGGCGGATTGTGTCACGGCGCCCGGCTTCGACCCCGGGAACTCCCTTTTCCCCTTCCCCGCGCAGTCCTTCTCCGGCTACAGGCTCCTGCAGGAATACTTCATCATGCCGACGAAGTTCCTCTTCCTCAACCTCGGGGGCTGGGAAAGGTGGCGGGACCGCGGTGACGGGACGCGTTTCGAGGTGATCTTCGAGTTCCTGCCCTCGTCGCTCCATTTCCCCCAGGTAACGCCGGACAACATCGTGCTCTTCTCAACGCCCGTCATCAACCTTTTCAAGATGGAAGCGGAGCCGGTCCTTCTCGACCACCGCAGGGAAAGGGTGCGGATCCGGCCTTCGGCCAAGGAGCCGAGGCATTACCACGTGTACGACGTCACGGAGGTCGTCGGTTACAGCCGGGGCAGTGTCGAAAAGACGACTTACTCCCCTCTCGACCTCTTCGGCAATATCGAACAGGGCGACCCGCTCTACCAGATGATACGGTACCGGTCACCGGTGGACGACACCATCGATGCATACCTTGTTTTCCCCTACCACAGAGGGGGGCCCGACCCCCGGGTGGAGACGCTCTCCATATCGCTGACATGCACCAACGGACAGCTCCCGGAAAAGCTCCAGTTCGGGGATATCTCTGTTGAAACGTCGGATTCGCCGGCGCTGCTCACGTTCCAGAATGTCATCCCCCCGACCTTTTACACCGAACCGCCGCAGGGCCGCAACGTGCTGTGGAAGTTCCTTTCCCACCTGTCCATCAATTTCCTCTCCGTGGCAACGACGGATAACCTGAGGGAGCTTCTCATGCTCTACACCCTGGAGGAGGGACGGGACCGGACGAGGACATCGGCAAGCCAGAGGGAGATACAGGGCATAAAGGACGTTTCCGTGTCGCCCGTGAGGCGTCTCGTGCGGGGCAACATGCTCCAGGGGCAGCGCATCGAGCTCAAGGTGAACAGGGAATATTACGCAAGCATGGGGAACCTCCTTCTTTTCTGCACCATCCTCGACCACTTTTTCGGCGCCTACAGCGCCATGCACACATTCACGCAGACCGAGGTCAGGGAGACCATCACCGGCGAGGTGCTGACCTGGCCGCAGCGGATGGGGGCACGATGCCTGGTGTAAGGGACGACCTTCTCGCGAAGGGTTCGTCATATTCCTTCGTCCAGGCGATACGGCTGCTCTCCCATTACATCCACACGGAAGGGTACGAGGGCGAAGATGTCATGCGCCAGAAGATCCGGGTGCGGCCCGAGCTGTCCCTCGATTTCCCGGGCAACGACATCGTCTCCATCTACCGGCGCGGCAGCGAGCCCGACAAGTTCTTCATCACCGCGACGTTCCTCGGGCTCTACGGCTCCTCGTCGCCCCTGCCCACGTTCTACACGGAAGACCTCCTCGAAGAGGCTTCCGACGACAGGAGCATCTCCCGGGATTTCGTCGACATCATCAATATGCCCACGTATCACCTGTTCTACAAGTGCTGGGCCAAGTACAACCTGGCATTCGGCCTCGCGGAGAGCCGCCGGGCCGACGTGCTGGAGAGGCTCTACTGCCTTCTTGGCTTCGGAACGGAGAAGATACGGGAGACCTTCGAAAAGCCCGGCCGGTTCTTGAGGTACATCGGGCTCGCCACCCAGATACCGCGGTCGGCGGAGGGCCTCAGGGCGCTCGTTAGCGACTGCATAGGCGAGCCCTCCATCGACATCGAACAATGCATCCCTTTCATGGCCGCCATCCCCGTGGACCAGCGGCTCAGCCTCGGTGTCGGCGGCCACTGCCTCGGGGAAGACGCCACGCTGGGCGCCTTCGTTCTCGACTGCACGGGGAAATTCAGGATCCACGCGGGACCTCTTTCGGGAGAGTCCTTTCAGAAGCTTCTCCCCGAAGGGCATTCCTTCGGTTTCATAGGAAAGCTAGCACATTTCTATCTCGACCAGCCCCGCGACTGGGACCTGGAGATAGCGGTCCTGCCGTCGGACATACGCCCCGTCAGCCTGGGAGAGGAAGAGTGTTCACGCCTGGGCTGGAACACGTGGCTCGCAAGCGACAAAGGATACACGGAGAACCGCGTCAGGCTTCAAAAGGCACCTTAAAAAAAGGAGATCGGGACCATGCTGACAGTAGACATCAAATCGCTCCTCATGAGACTTAACGATTACAGTGCCGCCGCCATGCAATCGGCGGCCGGGCTCTGTGTCTCGCGGACCCACTACGAGATAACGATAGAGCACCTCATCGCGAAGCTCTTCGACAACCCCGTGAGCGACTGGCCGCTCGCCTTTTCGCGCCTCGGCGCCGACACGGCGAAGGTCTTGAGGGCCGTTGAGGCGACACTCGAAGAATTCAGGACGGGCAACGCGGGCAAGCCGGTCTTCTCGCCCCTTCTCCTCGAGCTCATCCAGGACGCCTGGCTCATATCCTCCATCGACCTCGAGGAAAGAAAGGTCCGCTCCGGGGCCATTCTCCTCGCCTTTCTCTCGAAGCCGACCTTCTTCGCCTCCGGCCGCTATGCCGACCTTATCAAGTCCATCAGCCGCGACGCCCTCGCGGGCGATTTCTGGAATGTAACGAAGGGTTCCGTGGAAATGGACAGGACCCAGGCAAAAGAGGCAGGCGGCGGGGCGGCGGAAGGCGGCCCCCAGGGCGGGACCTTCCTCGACCGCTTTTGCACCGATTTTACCGAAAAAGCCGCACGGGGCGAGATCGACCCCGTCTTCGGCAGGGATTCCGAGATACGCCAGATGATCGACATCCTGGGACGCCGCAGGAAGAACAACCCCATCTGCGTCGGTGAGCCCGGTGTCGGCAAGACCGCCGTCGTGGAAGGCATGGCGCTGAGGATCAGCCAGGGCGATGTCCCGGACATGCTCAGGAACGTCACCCTTCTCTGTCTTGACATGGGCCTTCTCGAAGCAGGCGCCGGGGTCAAAGGCGAGTTCGAGAACCGCTTGAGGGGCGTCATCACAGACATAAAGGCCTCGGAGAAACCCATCATCCTCTTCATAGACGAGGCCCACACCCTCATCGGGGCCGGCGGCTCCGCCGGGGGCTCCGACGCGGCGAACCTCCTGAAGCCGGCTCTGGCACGCGGGGAACTGCGCACCATCGCCGCCACCACATGGACGGAATACAAAAAGTATTTCGAAAAGGACCCCGCGCTGGCACGCCGCTTCCAGGCGGTCAAGCTCGACGAGCCCACCGTCGAGGCGACGGCCCTCATGGTCAGGGGCCTCAAGGCGAACTACGAGAAGGCCCACAAGGTCATCGTCAGGGACGATGCCGCCGTCGCTGCGGCGGAGCTCTCCGACCGCTACATCACGGGAAGGTTCCTGCCCGACAAGGCCATCGACCTCCTCGACACGAGCTGCGCCCGGGTGAAGATCAATCTCACCGCGAAACCCGCCCGCCTTGAAGACCTGGAGAGGTCCATCGAGGCCTGCGATCGCGTCATCGGCGCCCTCGACCGGGACAGGGAGAACAGGGTGGCCATCGACGAAGAGGCGTATGCGGGTGAGGTTGCGAAGAAGGAAAGCCTCCAGAAGGCGGCGGAGGACCTCAAGGCCCTGTGGCTTAAGGAGAAGGAGGCCGCCGCAAAGGTGGTCGAAGCACGTCAGAAGCTCAGCGCAGCCGCCCAGGGGAACGGCGGCGCCGAACGCGACGAGCTCGAGAAGGAACTCGATGGGGCCACGCAGGCGCTCAAGGAGATACAGGGCTCCACGCCGATGATCCAGGTCGAGGTGGACCCCGATGTGGTGGCGCAGGTCGTCTCCGACTGGACGGGCATACCTCTCGGCAAGGTGCTCAAGGACGAGGCAAAGAACATCATCGACCTCGAAGACCGCCTGAAGGAGAGGATAAAGGGCCAGAACGCGGCCATATCCACCCTGGCGGAATCCATACGCGCCTCGAAGGCGGGCATCAAGAACCCCAATCAACCCATGGGCGTCTTCCTCTTCGTCGGTCCCAGCGGCACGGGCAAGACGGAGACCGGTCTCGTCCTTGCCGACCTCCTCTTCGGCAGCGAGCGCAACGTGGTCACCATCAACATGAGCGAATTCCAGGAGAGCCATACCGTGAGCCGCCTCATCGGCTCCCCTCCCGGCTACGTCGGCTATGGCGAAGGCGGGATGCTCACCGAGGCGGTGCGTCAGAAACCATACAGCGTCGTTCTCCTCGACGAGGTGGAGAAGGCCCACACGGACGTCATGAACCTTTTCTACCAGGTCTTCGACAAAGGCATGCTCACCGATGGCGAGGGCAAGGAGATCAGCTTCCGCAATACCATTATTATATTGACAAGCAATCTCGCCTCCGACGTGATCCATGAGATGAGCTCCGGGGAGGAGACCCTCTCCGCCGAGGTGCTTACCGGGGCCATCCGGCCCATCCTTTCGGCCCATTTCAAGCCGGCGCTCCTCGCCAGGATGACCATAGTCCCCTACTTCGACCTCGGCAGCGAGGCGATGCGGATGATCGTCGAGCTCAAGCTCCGCAAGGTTGCCGACATGCTGATGATGAACAACAAGATGCGCCTCACCTACACCCCCGCCGTGGCGGACCAGATCACCGCGCGGTGCACCGAGGTGGAAACGGGGGCGCGCAACATCGAGTACATCATCGGCGGCAACATCCTGCCAAGGCTCTCCCAGACGATACTCACCCATATGACCGAAGGGGGCATGCCGGCGGCGGTAAACCTCGATGTGCAGGATGACGGCACCTTCACGTTCACGTTCGAGGAATAGCTCCGGGAAAAGGGAGGCCCGATGGACATACCTTTCAAACCTTTCACCATACTCGCTATAGGAGCCTTTTCCCCCGTTCCGCGGGACGGATACCACGCAAAAATGGTCTCCGTCGACACACCCAATGACGCCCTTTCCCTTCTTCATCCCGCGCTGTGGGTGTCCCTTCCGAAGGAGATATGTCCCGAGGGCGGTGTGACGATAAGTCCCGAGAGGTTAAAGGACCTTACGCCCGACGGGATGTTGACGACGGTGCCCTACGTCAGGGACTTGAGCGACGCCCGCGCCTTTGTCAGGAAGAATGCCTCCGGGGGGATGTCCCCCTTTCAGCTTGCCGACGAGGTGCGCTCGCGGTGGCCCGGCATCCTCGTCAAGCTTTCCGTCCCGGCGGACGCGCCGAAGGCGCACGAGCGAAACCGCGTCGACGACATTCTCTCCATGGTAGCGACGGGCGCAGGCGCCGCTGCCTCGGAACCGGCGCGGCAGGAGGGCCCGATGGCCTGGGCTGCTGCGATCGACGGCATCCTCGCGGCGATCATGAGGGCCGTCTTCTCCGACGCGGATTTCCGGACCTTCGAGGCTGCCTGGCGCGGCATCGAGTTCCTCGCCAAAGAGGGGCCGGCCGGAGCCGCCAAGGACACTCGTCTTTCCCTCGTCAGCACCTCCCGCGAGACACTCGCCGAGGCCCTCGACGCGCTTGCCGCGGAGCTCGCGACGGACCCGCCGGAGCTTGTCCTCATCGACATGGCCTTCGACAGCTCCCCCGCGAGCATCGAGCTTCTCGAGGCGGTCTCGGCCTTCGCCGACACCGTCCTCGCCCCGACGGTCGTCTCCATGAGCCCCGGTTTCCTCGACCTCGGCGAATGGAACGAGATCGATCGCCTTGCCTATCTCGCCCACCACATCGAAGACAATCCGGTCTACGCCAAGTGGAACAGGCTGCGTTCCCTGCCTGAGGCCAACTGGCTCGTGGCGGCCTGCAACGGTTTCCTAGCGAGACCGCGCTATGCCGGGGAGTCCGCGGCCCGGGATGTCCTCTTCGAGGAGGGGTCGCCCCTGTGGATAAGCCCGGTCTGGGCCGTCGGCACCCTCGCGGCTGAGAGCGCCGGCCGCGTCGGCTGGCCGACACGCTTGACCGATGGCGATGCCGCACGCCTCGAAGGCCTTGCCCTTCATCCCGCGCGGGAAGGTGTGCCAGCCTCAACGGAGGCCGTCTTTTCCGTCGACCGCCTGAGGCAGTTCGGGGAGATTGGCCTTTGCCCCGTCGCCGGGGTCGCCATGAAGGATATCGCCTTCCTGCCCGCGGCCCGGACCGTATCGGGGGAACCCCTTGCCTTCCAGCTGTTCTTCTCCCGGCTCACCGGTTTTCTCATCCGCCTGAGGGAAGAGCGCGGGTCGTCGCTTCCCGATGACGCCGCCCCCTGGCTCGAGGAGGCCCTTCAGACCTTCTTTCGCCTCTCTGGCGGCCACGTGCCCGGTGACCTGTCCGTGAAGGAGGTCGAGGGCGAGCGGCCTTCCTTCGTGATCGCCTTCACGCCGCCCGCGGCCGTCATCCCCGGCGGAAGGGGGATAGCCTTCACCTTCGCATGGTAGAAAAGCACTTCAAAACAAGAGGGGCTTTGTTTTATAATAGGTGGTCCACGATGAACTGGAAGATCTTATCCACGGCGGTCCCGCTCGTCGCCGCCCTCGCCCTTTCCGGCTGCGGCGGCGGGGCGAAGACGGCGCCGCAGGCACAGAACCTCAAGCGGGACTACGACTTCCACGGCAGCATCAAGAAGGTCGACCCCGCCATATTCCCCCCCGATGACGCGTCATGGGTGAAGGTCGACGACACGACGCGGCGCAAGGTCTTCTTCAACGACCGCCTCACACTGGAGATCGTGGAAACATCCAAATCGGGGCTGACGGGGAACATCACCACCGCTCATCGCTCCAATGACGTCATGGGCTACGTCATTGCCGGCGGCGCCATGGTCACGGTGGGCAAGGACACGAGGCAGATCGCGGCGGGCGGCGCCTTCGTCGTCCCCTCCAACACCCCCTATGGTGTCATTCCGGCCGCGGACAAGACAACCATCCTCTATGTGTACACCCCTCCCCGGGAGGACTTAAGGCCCACGGCCCCCAAGGTGCGTCGTTTCCCCGACAATGAGATAAAGAGCATCGTCTACGCGTGGTTCGCCCTTTTCGACGAGAAGGCCCCGGCGGGACAATTCCTTTCCTACCTTGCCGACACGGGCCTCATCATGGAGATGGCGGACAAGAAGAAGATAACCTCCTGGCAGGGCTTTCAGGACTGGTACGGCCTCTGGTCGTCGGCGGTGACCGCCTATTCCAGCACAGTCGAGCCGGTCTCGGTCTCCTTCGACAGCGGCACCGGGCGCTACCGGGCGAGCACAACCGTCTCGTCGACGACGAAGACCGTGAAGGGCAAGACGAGCACGGAGCGGTACCAGGTCGACATGACCCTCGTCGACACGAGCTGGGGCGGCATGCCGAAGATCCTCGAGTACAAGGAGTCGCCGGCGAAGAAATGAACCCATGAACTACCTCACCGACAGAAAGTTCTCCTTCTCCTCCGATGC
>ERZ764778.1738-NODE-1738-length-21287-cov-94.611954_pt1 | contig 21287 bp, 18 predicted proteins | sample MGYA00374951_ERZ764778 | MGnify/ENA primary metagenome ERZ764778 (study PRJEB28918, sample SAMN05720193) | bioreactor metagenome | isolation source: Anaerobic biogas reactor | place: USA:Washington, USA | collected 2015-08-08 ...
TCGATCCGGCTCTTATCGGGACGGAGGGTCGCGATCGCAAGCGGGTTCTGCTTGATCATCGTCTCGATGCGATGCTGCATCCTCCGGATCTCTTCCTCCTCTTTTCGCTTCTCGGTGATATCGTTATAGACGTTCAGGATCCCCGTCAGCTCGTTCTTATCGTTGAGGAGCGGGATCCCGTACTGCTCAAGAGTGTAGGTGCCGGCGGGGAACTCGACCGTCACTTCGCCCCGGACCCGTACCTTCTCGGTGAGCACTTTTCGGATCCCTTCTCCTTTCTGGGCGAGAACCTTGAAATCCCGCAGCGTCATCGAGGCGATGCGCGACCGGTCGATGCCGGTCATCTGGAGGTATGCATCGTTGGCCGTGAGGATCTTCATCGCGGTATCGACGACCAGGATGGGCATCGGGTTCTTCTGGATGATCGTATCGGACCGCTGCTGTAGTTCGGCGATGTTCTCCATCTGGCTCTTGATCTCTTCCTCTCCCTCCCGCTGCCGGGTGATGTCGTTGTAGACGATGAGGATGCTCTCGATGGCGCCCTCCTCATCGAGGAGAGGGATACCGTACTGCTCGAGCGTATGGGTGCCCGAGGGAAGTTCGACGATGACCTCGGCGTATGCCCGCTTCTTCTCCTGGACCGCCTGCCGGAGGCCTGAGCCCTTCTGCGATGTTATCTTGAAATCTCTCAGGCTTTTGCCGAGCGCCTGACCCTTCGGGATCCCGCTCATATCGGCATACGCGGTGTTGGCGACCGTGATCCGGAACTGCGGATCGACGATCAGGATGGGCATCGGGTTCTCCTGTATGATCGTCTCGGATCGTTGTCGGAGGGCTCCCGCAGCCTCCAGGCGGGTCCGGAGGTCCTGCTTCTCCTCCTCGCTCTTTGCGAGCAGCGCGTTGATTGAGGTAGCCAGGGGCCGGAACTCCTCCGGAACGCCGGCAAGGTCGATCCTCGCGGAACCGTCGCCGCCGATCCCCGAGCGGAGCGCAGACTCGATCGCCCCGGGCAGTACTACCGGCCCCCGTTCCTGTCCTGTCGTACCGGGGACAACCGGCCCGGTAAATAGTGCTTTCCTTCCAGGTTTATCGATCATCATTACACGTCCTTTCCATAGTTCTTATCCAGTTCCAGAAGCGCCGTGGTTATTGCCCGGTATTCCCTGCCGGCATCGCTCTCGGGCGCGTAGTGGGAGATTGGCAGGCCTTTTTGCTGTGTCTCGTAGATTGCAGGCGAGTAAGGGACTATGAACACCTGTTTGAACGCTTTTCTGACCTCGGCCTCAAACATCTTCAACCGCTCTCTCTCCCTCTCCTCCTCGGGGGAGGGGCCGGGGGAGAAGATCCGTTTCAGGAAGAGGGCAAGGCCGCCCGTTTTTGCCGCCCGGTCGTCCGGCCCTTTCCAGCGGGTCAGGATGGCCAAGTCGGTGGTGACGTTCTCTCCGAGCATCTCCCTGATGTCGTGAAAGACCGTCGATAGGGCTTCCATACCCCTCAGAGCAAATGTGCCGGGGTCGAGGGTGACGATGGTGTGGTCGGCAGCGACGAGGCCGTTGATGACGAACTGGCCCATGCTCGGGGGCGTATCGATCAGGATGAAGTCGTAGTTTCCCCTCACCCCGGCGAGCGCCTCCCTGAGCAGTCCTGCCCTGTCATCGATGCTGTAGAGGTAGGGCTCAACCCCCACGAGGTCCAGGGTTGCAGGGGCGAGATCGACTCCGGACGCCGTGGGGACGATGATATCGTTGATCACGACGTCGGGAAAACCCTCAAACGCGCTCATGAAGAGATCGTACATGCTCAGTTCAAGGGTATCGGGGTCGACCCCGAGCCCTGCGGTGGCGTTGGCCTGCGGGTCGCAGTCGACCACCAGAACGCTTCTTCCACTCTTCTGGAGGTAGCCTGCAACGTTAAGGCACGACGTCGTCTTTCCCGTGCCACCTTTGTGGTGGGCGAACGCTACAATTGTGATATCCAGCACCCCTCATTACTTTCTTGGTAATATGTATTATTAAACCTATTTCTATACTACAGCGAATATAAGAGCAAGACGCTGCATTTAAAGCGATCAACAATTCCCTTATAGGAAAACCAGCCCGGATATTTCGATTGCTACTCCCGCGGGATGACGGGGGTATCGGGCGCCCGCATGCGGCCGGAGGACAGGCGGTCAGCGGAAACCCCGGCCCGGATTTTTTGTACGCGATCGGCGATGGACGGCCGGTAGTCGGGCCCCGGGCGGAAGAGTCCGGGGATCACCCGCGAAAGGCCGCCGTACGTTCTGCGGTGCGGGGCCGGCTCGGCCGATGCCTCAACCCGGAGCCCGGTGAGGAGGTTCTGGAGGAGAGAGCCGGGGTCCTTGACCCCGTAGCAGCATCTCATCGCTTCTGCGGCATACCGGTCGGCCGCGAACTCCTCGTCGCACATGCGGCGGCAGTATATCCGGTAGATGGAGAAGACGGTCACGGCGAGGAGAGCGATGGAGGCGAACCTGACGAGAGGACCCCCTGCCTGCAGGAAAGGCAGGACCGCCGGCAGCAGCATGAGGGCGAGGAGGGCCGGGAGGGCGGAGAGGAGAGAAGAGCCACTCCTGATATGCCCTTCTTCGTGGAGCAGCACGAACCGCAGGGTATCGTCGCTTGCCCCAAAGAGGTATCTTTCGTAGAAGGAACGCCGGTAGCGGATGCAGTTGAGCGCCGGGCAGCCTCGCGCAGAAGGCGTGAAGGGGCACTGCACCAGCCTTCTCTCGCGGCCGATCAGCCCCTTCCCCTGGAGCTCGCGGAATATCCGGTGGAGGCGGGAGTCATCGTCGGCCTTATCCATTCAAGATACATTATATTTTATACATTATATTAAATGATTTCATATCCCGCAGAACCGCTCATCATCCGCCTCGCCTCTTTTCCGGGCTATCGAGCGCTCAAGGCAGCCGGGGCCACGCCGTCGCGCCCGACCGGTGGGGATGCCCCCGACTCCGGCCCGGAGCGGCACCGGATCGGGAACCTGTGCAATGTCCGTTTTTTTCATAATGTTTTAATAATAGCAACCAAAATGGTGAATGAGTAGAGTGGAGGTGAATTTGCAGCACCGGGGGTCTGTACGGCCCGCACCGCGTGGGCGCGGCGTCTGTCCCCCCGGTTCTCCGAGCGAATGTCCAGATACGTGGGTTTCCTGATACTTGCCCTTGCCGCCCTCACCGTGGCTGCCGGGTGCCTCTCCACAGGATTCGGGGAGGTGACCTACGGCGGCGACGCCCTGCAGGTCCGCGTGGAGAACACCGGCAGGCCCGTCGAGAATGCCGTGCTCCAGGTGACGGTCACTGAGGTTGGCGCGCTTGAACAGCACGAGATCCTCTCTGAAGCACGGTATGTCAACCTTGCCCCGGGAGAGAACGAGTACTCGGTCCCGGTCAACCTGCAGCCCGGTACTTACAGGCTCTTTTTGACCATATTCATCGACGGCGAGCGGAAAGCATCCGTCATCCGTGACCTGGAGGTCGCACCCTGACACCGGCAGGCCTTGCCGCGGCGCGGGGGCTTGAGCCGGCAGACGTCGTCTTCTCCGGCGGCGAGGTCTTCAATCCCTTCGCGTGCGCCTGGGAACGCACGGACGTCGCGGTCAGCGGCGGCCGCATCGTCGGTCTCGGCGACTACGAGGGGAAGCGGGAGTACGACCTCACGGGAACCTATGTTGTTCCCGGCCTGATCGATGCCCACGTCCACATCGAGAGTTCTCTCCTCGCGCCGGCGGAGTATGCCCGACTCGTCCTTCGATGCGGCACGACGACCGTGATCGCCGACCCCCACGAGATAGCGAACGTCTGCGGGGCGCCGGGGATCGAGTACATGCTCGCCGAAGGTGCGCAGACACCGCTCGACATCCTGGTGATGCTCCCCTCATGCGTCCCGGCAACGCCCTTCGACCTGGGAGGCGCCCGGCTTGCCGCCGCAGACCTCGCCCGGTTCCGGGGGCGGGAAGGGGTCGTCGGGCTTGCCGAGGTGATGAACGTCCCCGGCGTCCTTGCCGGGGATGAGGACCTCCGGGCAAAGATGGATCTCTTTCCCGTCATCGACGGCCACGCGCCGCTCCTCTCCGGGAAGGACTTAAACGCCTACATCTACGCCGGCGTCCAGAGCGACCACGAGTGCACGGCGCTCGCGGAGGCGCGGGAGAAACTCCTCAGGGGGATGTACGTCATGATCCGGGAGGGCTCGACGGAGCAGAACCTCGCCGATCTCCTGCCGCTCGTGGATGCCTGCACGGCGCCGCGATGCTGCTTTGCCACCGACGACCGGCACGTCGATATGCTTGCCGGAAAGGGGCATATCGACGACTGTATCCGGAGAGCCGTCGCGTGCGGGCTTGAGGTCGAGCTTGCGCTCCGCATGGCGACGCTCTCCGCCGCCGAGCGGTTCGGGCTCCACGACCGGGGCGCTCTTGCTCCCGGGAGGCTTGCCGACTTCTGCATCGTCGACGACCCCGACCGGTTCCGCGTCCTGCGGACGTTCAAGCGCGGCATCGAGGTGGCCGATGCCGGCTACCGCCCGCCGGCCTGCCCTGCGGCCCCCCTGCATGCCCGCGTGCCGGCCCCGCGCGATATCCGGATCGCCGGCCGGGGCGAGGCGCGGGTGATCGGTATCGTGCCCGGCCAGATCGTGACCCGTGACCTGCGCTGCCCGGTGGATGCCGCCGATATCCCGGACACCGACCGCGACATCCTCAAAGCGGTCGTCACCGACCGCTACCGGGGGGGAGGCTCCGGCGTCGGGCTCGTCCACGGTCTCGGTCTCCGGGAAGGGGCGCTTGCCGGCTCGGTCTCCCACGACTCCCACAACATCGTCGCTGTCGGGGTCGGCGACGCCGATATCGTCCGCGCCATCGGCGAGGTAGTCCGGCTCGGGGGCGGGCTTGCGGTGGTATCCGGCAACGAGGTGACCGCGCTCCCCCTCGAGTGCGCCGGGCTGATGTCGGCCCTTCCCTACGATGAAGTCGCGCGAAGCCTCGCGGCCCTCGAAGAGCACGCCCGGCGGCTCGGCGCGGTCGAGAACCCCTTCATGTACCTCTCGTTCCTCGCCCTGACCGTCATCCCCGCCACCCGGGTCACGGAGCGGGGGGTCTTTGACGTTACGGCGTTTAAGGACGTGCCGCTGTTTTCGGAGTGAGAAAGGGCAGGAGATCGCCTGGCGGTGCTTGCTCTCTCCCCGATCGCCCCTTTCGAGTTAGATCCGCTTCGTGCCCGGCGCGAAAAAAGGGGGAGACCACCCCGGCGGCGGGTCACTCCTTGCCTTTCTTCACTTCTGCGATCTCTTTTGATATGGAACGGGCAGTCTCTGCCATGGGAGCCGGGGCGTCGTCTGCGTGGAGGCTCCTGAGGGCCGGGCAGGCATCGGCCTGCACGCTCACTATCTCCGGACAGGTTCCGGTGCGCCGGTTCCTGATAAGGGATGCGATGATGGTCACCCCCAGGATCACGAGGATGATAGCGAGCGATACCACCACCGGGACATGGTAGATCTCGACGACCAGCATCTTGACGCCGATGAAACTGAGGATGCCGGCGAGCCCGTACTTCAGGTAGCAGAACGCGCTCATGATGTGCGCCAGCGCGAAGTACATCGACCTCAGGCCGAGGATGGCGAAGGCGTTGGAGCTGAAGACGATGAACGGGTTGGTGGTGATGCCGAGGATGGCGGGGATGGAGTCCACCGCGAAGAGGATGTCGGTGGTCTCCACCACCAGCAGGGTCACGAACATGGGGGTGGCCCAGAGCACCGCCCTGCCGGCCGCATCAGTCTTCCTGACGAAGAACCTGTCCCCTTCGTAGTTCCCGGTGACCGGCATGATCTTCCGGAACCCGCGGACCAGGATGTTCTTGTCCGGTTCGACCGCTTTCTCCTCCTTTTTGGTCACCATCCTGATACCGGTGAAGATCAGGAAGGCGCCGAAGATGTAGAGCACCCAGGAGAACGTCTCCACCAGCGCGACACCCGCCATGATGAACGCAAAACGGAACAGCAGGGCTCCCAGGATGCCGTAGAACAGCACCTTGTGCTGGTCCTCCTGCGGCACGCAGAACGAGGCGAAGACGATGACGAAGACGAAGAGATTGTCGACGCTCAGCATCAGCTCCATGATGTAGCCGGTGGTGAACTCCAGCCCGGCCTCCCCCCCCATCCAGGTGTAGATACCGATATTAAAGAGTACTGCGGCGGCGATGAAGACGGCGACCTGCAGGAGCGCTTCCCTCGGCTTTATGATATGGGCTTTACGGTTGAAGACGCCGAGGTCTAACGCCAGGAGCGCCGCAATACTGATGACGAACAGGATCCACGCTACGTCTGTCACTTCTGTCATAGATTCACCCGGCTCGATCTGTCATATTTCGGGCTTTCCGGGCACACATTACCCGGGGGCCCTCCGGGCATCGTCTCGACCGTATCGGGATGCCGGTACGCGGGGCGGAAGAAGAACTCAGGATAGGTTTTACTCCGGACGACGTCATCGGTGTTTGGGCCGCACCTGCCGCAACCGGCATGCCCCTCTCCGGAATACCCTCAAGACAGCTCTGCATATGCGGATCGGATCGCCGGGACGCCCCCTCCCCGACAGAAGCGCGTTCATCGGGGTCCGGTCCGGCAACGTCCCGGCTCTTTAATAACCGGGTTAAACCCGGCCTCTCCCCAGATCATTTCAGTTCCCCCGGCAAATACTTTCTGCCGGCGATAAAACAACCTCCTGTCAGGGAGCGGAGAGGCTCCGCTGTACCCCTGTGATGCACGTGCGGTCCGCGAACCCCTCACCACAGCCCCGGCATCGCCTCCGGCGCGATGATCGCGATCAGGAGGAGTATGAGAGGCTGGTGCAGGAAGTAGATGAAGAGCGAGTGCCGGCCGAGGAACGAGAGCGCCCGGGCCGGTGCCGGCTCTGCCGTCCGGAGCGCAAACTTTCGCCGCCCGTCCGGGTAAAAAAGCCCCCCGAAGGCCATGCCGGCGAGGACGATGCCGAACCAGGGGAGGAGCGGCACGTAATCGAGGCTCGCGAAGGACGCCGGGTGGATGCCGAGCCAGAGGAGGGGCCATGGGCCCGGGACGGCGTTCGTGATGAAGCCGGCTATGGTGCAGGCAACACTCCCGAGTATGAGGGACGCTGGGTTGAACCGCGCGAAGAGCGGCGCGAGCAGGATCGCGGCCCCGATGAAGTGCAGGATGCCGAAGACGATGTAGACGGAGGGGAGGAAGAGCCAGGTGACGGCGGTGATGACGAGGCCGTAGCCGAATATCGTGAATCCGCGCCGGGCGTACTTGAGCGCAAGGTCGCGGCCGGCGAGGCGCTGCGAAGCTCTGGCATAGCTGATGGTGAAGGAGACCCCGACGATGAAGATGAACGTCGACGCGGTCATGTAGGCGAGCATGCGGAGGAACCCGCCGGAGACGGGGAGCGGCAGGACGCCGAAGAAGTTGAGGTCGAAGGCGGAGTGAAAGACGATCATCGTCACGACGGCGATGCCCCGGGCGGCGTCGATCTCCCAGTAGCGCTCTCCCTGCACGGTTTCTGCCGTCAGAAGAACCTTCTCCGCACGGGGGCGCCGCAGGCAGGACAGACCTTCGTATCGGCAATCTCGGCGCTCTGCTCCCCGGTGGGTTCGTTGTAGATCCGGGAGAAACCGCACTCTCTGCTGCACTCGAGCACGATGAACGGGCTACAGATCCGGCCCATGCCTCCTCACCCCGTCTTGGCGCACCATGGTCTACATTCTCATGGAGAGATCACCGGATAAGTAGTTTTACCCGCTGGCCCGGGAGGGAGAGCATTCTTCCCCATCCACGCCCTACCGGAGGTATGAGCGACCGTGACGAACATATCGTAGAGGCCGCCGGCAGGTGCCGGGTCGTCATCCAGAACGGCCGTGTGGTCGATGTCGGGACGCCGCAGATAGACGACTGCCCGCTGGCACGGCGGTTCGCCTGCCCGGTCGATGAGATGACGCCGGAGGCGATACGGAAGAACATCGAAGGGCGCATCCGGTCCTTCGGTATGTGTACGCCACAGCGCGAAGTCCTCGCCGGGCCGGACTTCGTCATCTTCGGGGCCTCCGAACTCTTAAGCAGCGCCGTCCGGAGGGGAGACCTCGACGCCGCGGTGATCGCCTCCGATGGGGCCGGGACGCTGGTCGCGACGAACCCCGCCCTCATCCAGGGTATCGGCGGCCGGATGTCGGGCCTCGTGAAGACGAGCCCCCTCCCCGCGGTGATCGCGCGGATCGAGGAGAACGGCGGTGCGGTCCTCGACCCGGCAACCGCCGTCATCGACCAGGCCGCCGGCGTCGCCCTGGCGGCAACGCTCGGCCACCGCCGGATAGCCGTGACCACCGCCTCCGCGGCCGAGGCGGCGGCCATCCGGGAGCGGTTCTCGGATGCCGTGATCGTCGCCGTCCACACGACCGGCATGTCGCGGGAAGACGCGGTCCTGATGGTCCGCGCGGCCGATCTGGTCACCGCCTGCGCTTCGCAGCATATCCGGGATGCTGCGGCAAAGACCGCGCTCCTGCAGGCAGGAAGGTCGATACCGGTCTTTGCGATGACCCCGGCGGGAAAGGCGATCATACTCGGGAAGGTCGCCGAGACCGGCCAGCAGGTCGTCGTCCATGGCGCGCGCCTCCCGGTATCGGGTCGGGAGTCCCCCTCGCCGCTCTGCTGACGCTTCACCGGCCCGGGATGCCGAGGTGATCCGCGAGCTCGGAGAAGCGCGCAAGCACGATATCGGCCCCGGCATCCGCCGGGCCGTTCCCGTGCCAGTCCCCGTAGGCGGCAAACGCGGTCACCATACCAAGCCGTCTCCCCGGGGCGATGTCGCGAACCGGGCTATCGCCCACCATCATCGCCGCTGCCGGCGCCGTATCGAGCCGCCGGAGGGCATAGAGGAGGGAGTCGGGCTCAGGCTTGCGTTTCCCCGATATCTCCGGGGTCACCACGACCTCGAAGAGATCGATAAGCCCGGTCCTCCCGAGCCTCCGGCGCGCCTGGACGAGCTCTGCGTCGGTGGCGACCGCGAGCCTGATGCCGGCATCCGCGAGGTGCCGGAGCGTCTCCTCGACGCCCGGGTAGACCTCGATCCTATCGAGTTTCACGTCCTCGTAGGTGCGGCAGCAGACCTCGAACGTCCCCGGATCGTACACCCCGAGGTCGTCAAGGTAGCCGCGTATGTTCCTGTGGTCCTCAAACCCGTAGGTGCCGCTGATAAACCGCGAAAAGAGCGTTTCAGGGTCTCCTGCCCCGATGTAGTCGACCACGCACCGGCACGCCTCCCGCTTTGCTCCGACGAAGTCAAAGAGGGTGTTGTCCATATCGCAGATGACCGCCTCTACCGTGTTATGCCGAGTGCCAGAAGTTGTCTGCATATCGAGACCTCTCGTGAGAATTCATGGTAGATTTCGTCGTCCCGGAAACGCACCTTCAGTTCGTCGAGATCGTTGCCCTTCCCGCCGTACTCCCCGAAGATCGTGGTGCCGCTGCAGCCTATGAACCCGAAGACCACGGCGAGGTTGAAGAGCAGCCGCCGGAACGCCGGCGCCGTGCAGGTTGTTGCCTCAAGGCGGTATGGGCGGTCGAAGTAGAAATACTCAAGCCCTTCCGTCATGCAGAGGTCCGCCATGTAGATGTCGGCGGTCAGGAGAACCGGAAGGGCATACCGCTCCTCCTCGAACTTCCGCAGCGCCTTGACGATGTTACGGTCGTTCTCCTCTGAGAGGTGCGTGTGCGGGCCCGGCGAGGCTATCTCCGTCGCGCGGTCGCGGATGGTGCGGTACTCTTTCAGGGCGAGGTATGCCGCTTTCCGGGACCGTTTCATCCGCTTGTTCTCAAGCTCCCCGATGAACTCCCGGCAGCCGGGCGCATGCTCTATCATCTCATCGATCGTCTTTCGCGGGTACTTGCGGTTGATGGCATACGCGATCTCGTCGCGGACGGTGTCGACGATCAGGTAGGAGGCATGATCGATCCCGGGGTTGTTCGATGCGAAACCGTGGTAGAAGAGGTTTGTATCCAGGCCGAAGAAGACCGTCTTCTTCAGCTGCCCGTACGAGGTGCGCATCGCATCAAAGGCGGCCTGGTTTGTGTACCGGCTGATCCCGCTTGCAAACATGCACTCCGAGAAGTCGGCGTAAGAAGGGAGCTCGGCGGCGATCGGCCCGTATCCGGCGAGCCAGTTCTGGAAGGTCTCCCTATCGGCGGGGAGTTCAAGTCGAAAACCGGTGCCTTCCGGGTGCGCGACGAGGAGGTCTCCTTTGTAGAGCGGGTACGTGACCCGGATAGCATCGAGGCTGTTGAGGAGGACCTGCAACTCGGCCTCCCTGACGATCGCGTCGTTCACGGTATCACGGCGCGGGTGCCTCCGGTAAATATCGGAGGAGGAAGCGCGCCCTCCTTACCAGCCCAAAGGTGATCCCGGGTACAACGCATCGGCGCTCCCGCGGGTGAGGCATGCACGGCGGGCAAGCCCGTCGCCGGATAACCGGCACCGGCCGGCCGGTGCGAATAAGGCCGCCTGTACACATTCCATGGAAACGTCTCCGGCGCACTCAAAATACCTTTCCCTGCAGCCACCCGGGGATCAACCGGAGGCGGTCGACGAGAGCGCCCCCGCATCCTCCATGATATCACGGATCTTCTGGATCTGGTGCGGGATCATCATATACGGCTTTGCGACGTCGTCGGTGCTCTTCATGGCAAGGTAGTAGATGTGCCGGATGTCAAGCTCCGCAAGCGAGACCGCTATGAGCGCCCCGGCGACCGTGACCTTCCTTCCCGAGGTGATATCGATCGCCACGTGGAATCCCTGCCGGATGAAGTCCGAGGCAAGTGAACGGATCGTCCGGCCGGCCTGCACGAAGTCCGCTTCGGGCAGAACCTCCACATCGACCGTCGGGGCAAACCCGTATCCCTCCGAGACTATACGGACTGCCCCGGCCGCGATCGCTGCGTTCGCCGCGTAAGGTTCTTCGGTGACGATAGCGACCCGTTCGGGGCGCAGTCCCTTCTCCCGCAGGACTGCCTGGTATGCGTTGACGAGCGCCCATGTCGAGCGGCCGAGGAGTGTTATGTAGACATCGCCGGGGGCAGAGATCATCGGGGGATCACCGGAGTAGACTCACCCCGCTTGCTATATAGGCTTTGTCGGGAGCCCCCTTTCGGGATGAGGTGGTGCGGTGGGCATTCCAGGCCGCACGCTCCGTCCTTTTTGCCTCCTTCCCCGTATATCCGCCTCTCCCGGGGCCATGCCCGGTACATCGCCTGATTTTTGCGGCATTCCGCTCCCGGGATGCTCCCAATACGCCTTTAACGCTAAAGGAATTGCAAAATCTCGCAAATAAATTGGTAAATTTTTTATGACGGGTTCCCTCATAGTGGTATGGTAGAGCGCGAGGATATCCCGGAGAATACGATCCATGGAGACGAGAAGAGGGAAGTTGCGGACGCCGGCAGAGACCTGGGGATTGGCGGACCCGGAGCAACGGAGGAGGACACGCCAGGATGCTATCGATGACGGGGATCTGATCGAGATCACCCGGATGGGCAGGGATATCGGCATCACCTTCCCCCTCGCAGTCTCGGCACGGGCTGCGCAGAGCATGGTCCCGTTCCCGAACATCCCGCAGGAGACCGTGACGGAGAACCTGTGGGACACCCTCCATGCGTTCAGGGATAAAGCCCTTATGATGGCCGCAGAGGAGTTTGAGTTCCAGGCGAGCATCTACCTCAACGGCCTCGTCCCCATGCTCACCTTCAAAGCCGCGGTCTCCCCCGGGGATGACGGCGAACCGGTCATCACCATCATGCTGCCGGATGAGGACTGGGAGACGATCGGGTGCGGCCGCCACAGCGCGGGCGACCGGATGCTCACCGTCGACGACGTCGCCTCGACCCTGAACTTCACCCCCGGCCGGATCCGTGAGTTCATCCGCGAAGAGCGGATCCCGGCGGTCAAGTGCGGGGGGTCGTGGCGGATCAAGCGGTCGGAACTCGAGCGGATCATGAACGAGGGTTTCTGATCCCGGCCTTACTTAAGAGTTTTCTCACGGGCCTTGAACTGGAAACAAACCTATTTAATTTTTGGACGTAGAGTTCTCCTTATGTGCTCCGGGGCCTCACGAGAACTCCCGAACGCCTCTCTCATCGACCCTGTCGCCGGACTCGACGATGGTGCGGCAGAACGGACATACTGTGCGGACGGGTGCGCGCCCGGGCCCGGGCGGGACTGCGGGCGGCGGTCGTGCATCTTGCTGTCCCTGTTCTTCTGCGTTGCCCTTCTCGCTCTCCTCTTCTCCACGCCGGCAGACCTCTGGACACCTCCGGCGATAGAACCCCTCTCGCCCATCGTGGGATTGCCCGGTATATTCGGTCCGGATGCGCGCTCGTTCTTCAAACGCTGGAGAGGGCGGCGAGCCGGGGAGGAAGAGGCGCCTCCGGATCCGGCCCCGGTCGAGCACTCGGGGAGCGAGGCCGGCGCACCCGTGAAGCTTGAAGAGGCCCCTGCGAACTCCCTGCAGCTCGACGACCCCGTCCTCCCGGACAGCGCGGATGCCGCCGGGAAGACCCCGGAGGAGTTCTTCTGGTTTGACGATCCCCTCTTGCCTGACGGGGCCGATGCGCTGCCCGTCGAGCAGGAGCCGGACGATTGCTCCGGCGAGGCGGGGGAACTCCCGGAGCCTCCTCCCCGCTCCGAACCTCTCACCGATGCGGAGCTCATGAGGCTGCTCGGGCTCGACGATGAAGACGATGAACCCTCGTCCGGGACTCCGGGTTACCGCGCCTTCCCGGCGGAGGATGAACCGACCTTTGCGCCCGGCGAAGATCGCCCCGTGGAGTCGCTCATCGACGACCTCGGCAGCCCCGATGCCGATATCCGCAGGCGTGCCGTCGACGCCATCAGAGAGCACGGGGCCGATGCCGTGGCTCCCCTGGTAGAGGCCCTCGCTCGCGCGGACGACGGGCGGCGGTGGTGCGTCGCAGAAGCCCTCGCCGCGATCGGTGACGACGCAATCCCGGCGCTGATCGCGGCTCTCGGTGACGATGCGGTGCAGACCGGTGCTGCCGCCACGCTCGTGCGGATAGGGGAGCCCGCCGTGCCGCCCCTCATCGCTGCACTCGCCGGCGATGACGACGAGGTGCAGTTCGGCGCTTTCTACGCTCTCCGGGAGATCGGCGATACGGCGATCCCCTTCCTTGTCGGAGCCCTTGATGCTCCTGACGGGGGCGCCCGGCGATCTGCCGCACGGCTCCTCAGAGAACTCGGGTGGGAACCTCCCGATGACCCCGGGGCGATCCGGTACCTCATCGCCAGCGAGGCATGGCTCGACGTCGCGGAGTACGGCGGGGCCGCGGTCGGCCCTCTCATCGCCATCCTGCGATCTCCTGACAGGGAGGCCCGGTGGAGTGCCGCCCGAACCCTCGGGGAGATCGGAAAGACCGCGGTCGGCCCCCTGGTCGATCTCCTGGCCGATGCGGATGACGATATCCGATGGCTCGCGGTCATGGCGCTCGCGGAGATCGGTTCTCCTGCGGTCGGTTCGCTCATCCGGCTGCTCTCCGATCCCTCCCTCTGCGGCACGGCGACGGCGGCCCTGCTCAGGATAGGGGAGCCGGCGGCGGAGGAGTGCGTCCACGCCCTGGACGATGCGGATGGGGATGCGCTCGAGGCGCTCCAGGAAGTCCTCAGTGCGCTCGGGGAGGCGGCGGTCCCGCCCCTGATCCAGGCGCTGACAGCCAGCCGGTCCCGGACCCGCGGTCATGCCGCCGAGATCCTGGATGGTATGGGCTGGGAGCCCTGGAACGACGCCGAGCGGGCGTGGTACCTCATCGCCCGGGAACAGTGGATCGAGCTTGCCCTGATGGGTGAAGCGGCGGTCGTTCCCCTGATCCGGACGCTCAACGGCGATGACGACCACGTACGCAGCGAGGCTGCAGCGACGCTCGGTGAGATCGGTCATCCCGCGGCTGTACTGCCGCTCGTAGATGTCCTTGCCAACGATGCCGTCGCCCCGGCAGCCGCGGATGCACTTGTTGCCATAGGGAGGCCGGCCGTCGATCCGGTTCTTGCCCTGCTCGAGGGGGGGATCGGCACCGTCCGGGAGCACGCCGTCGAGATCCTGGGCCGTCTCGGTGCGCACGAGGCGGTCCCGACCATCGTCGACCTCGTCAGGAGCGGGGGCGACCGCCTCCACCGGAAGGCCGTCGACGCCCTGGTCGGCATCGGTGCGCCTGCGGTGGGCGCTCTCATCCCCCTCCTCGGTGAGGACGGCGACGGATATGCAGGGGCGGAGGCTGCGCTCACCGGTATCGGCGATGCCGCGCGGGAGCCACTCATCAAGGCGCTCGGCGATGAGGATGCCCGGACCCGCATGGGGGCCGCGATGGTCCTCAGGAGGGTTGGCCGGGCACCCGCCGGGGTGGAAGGAGAGGCCGCGTACCTGATCGCGCTGCAGCAGTGGCCGGAGGTCGTGGGTCTCGGCGCCCCCGCCGTCGATCTCCTGGCGGCGCGCCTTGGCGATCGGGATGCAGGGGTGCGGGCGGGGGCTGCGGAGTCGCTTGCCCGCCTTGGGGCCGTTGCGGCTCCCCATCTGGTCAGCCTGCTCGGCAACGAGGCTCGCCGGGGGGCTGCGGGCGAGACGCTGGTCCGGATCGGGGAGGCAGCGGTCCCGCACCTGATCCGGGCCCTGGGCGAGGAGGCGCTCCGCCGGCCGGCAGCCGGGGTGCTGGTCCGGATAGGGAATCCTGCCGCCGGCCCCCTCGTCCGGGTTCTCGGGGACCCTGATACCGGGCAGGTTGCGGCGAAGATCCTCGGGGCGATGGGGGAGTCTTCCATCGGCGCACTGGTCGGAGCCCTCGGGGACGACGATATCCAGGTCCGGCAGGGAGCCGGGGGCATCCTGATTGGTCTTGGTGATGCGGGCATCGGCGCGCTCATCGGCGCGCTGGGGCATCCGGACGACGCCGTCCGGCTGGAAGCCGTCGATATGCTCATCCGGATCGGTAGATCGGCCGTCGCCGATCTTACGGGGGCGCTCCTCGATGAGCGTTACCGCGTCCGGCTGGGCGCTGCGGAGGCCCTCGGCAGGATTGGTTGGGCGCCGGAGACCGAGCAGGAGACTATCGGCTACCTGATCGCAAAGGAGCAGTGGGTTTCCGTAGCGGAGTTTGGAGCCGATGCGGTCATCCCCCTGATCCGGACGCTCAACGATTCCGACACCGCAGTCCAGATGGGTGCGGCGCGGGCGCTCGGCATGATCGGGGCGCCCGCGGTCACGAGGCTGCTTGGCGAGCTCCGTGACGGGCAGGAGGACGGGCGGAGAAAAGCGGTCGAAGCGCTCAAGATGGTCGGGGAGGCGGCGGTCAACCCGCTCATCGATGCCCTCCAGGACCGTGACTGGCACACTCGCCTGGGCGCGGCGCGGGCGCTCGTTGGCATCGGAAACCCCGCTATCGAGCCGCTGATCCGGGCTCTTCGCGACGGCTCCCCGGGCATCAAGATGGGAGCGGCCGCAACGCTCGGCAAGATAGGAAACCCGGCCGCCATCGGGCCGCTCACGGATACGCTCCTGCACGAGGACTGGCGCGTGGGGCGTGTTGTCGTGCGGGCGCTCGGCATGATGGGCGAGCCGGCGGTCGAGGCGCTCCTCGGCGTCCTTGAGAAAGGGGACGATGCAGCCCGGAAAGGCGCGGTGGCGGCTCTTGTCCTGATCGGCGAACCGGCAAAGCGGCTGCTCCCCGGCGCACTTGCCGCCGGGCATTTCCGCATCCGCGCCGGTGCTGCGGATGCTCTCGACCGTCTGGGCTGGTTGCCGGGCCCGGGGGAGGAGATGGCCCTCTACCTGATTGCAAAGGAACGCTGGAGCGATCTTGTCCGGCTGGGCCCGCTCGCGGTCGAGCCGCTGGTGCAGGTGCTCGACGACCACGACGACAGCGTCCGGCGGCGGGCGGCAAAGGCCCTCGGCGAGGTGCGCGACCCCCGTGCGGTCCCTGCCCTCATGGCCCTCCTCCACGACGACTTCTACAGCATCCGGCGGGAGGCCGCCGCAGCGCTTGTCGCGGTAGGACCTCCGGCCATGGGGCCGGTCATATCCGCGCTCGGGGATCCTGACGGCGATGTCAGGAAACGGGCGGCGGATGTGCTTGCCGGTATCGGGGATGCACGGGCGGTCGAGCCCCTCAGGAGCATCGAGAGGGACGAGGACTGGTATGTCCGGAAGGCGGCGGAGGAGGCGGTGGAGAAGATCCGGGGACGCATTGGAGAGAGCGTGTAGGGATTCCGCTCGATCCCGTAGTTACTCGTGCCGCTGGAGGTACTCCCGGATCTTCCTCGAGTCGATCCAACCCTGGTCGAGCTGCCGGATATACCCGTTGATCCGTTCGATCTCCCGCTGGATCCTGCCGGTCACCTGCTCGTCCTCCAGCAGGCACGCCGTGCCGAGGATCACCTGGAGGGGCTGGCGGATGTGGTCGCCAAGGATAGCGAACTGCTCGATGTTCTGCCTGATCCGGTCGAACGCTTCCTGCCGGGCCTGTTCGAGTTCCCGCTCGCGGGTGATGTCGTGGGATATAACCGCAACTCTCCGGCTGTCTTCCTGGTCCCCCGGGACCGGGAAGAGGACGTTTTCGAGGATCCGCCCCTCCCGCTCATCGACATGCCGGAGAGGTTTTCCCGTGGCGAGGGCCTGTATGGTAAGCTCTCGCCGCCGCATCGCCAGTTCCGGCGTGAGGATGTCGTAGGCGCATGCCCCGAGGAGCTCCTCGACGGTTTTTTTGAACCGCGTCGCCATCACCTCGTTCAGGGCGAGTATGATACCGCTATGATCGATGAGCATGGCCGCATCGGGTGTGGCATCAAGAAGCGCCCGGAACTGCTCCTCTGCTCGCCGCCGCCCGGTGACGTCGTGGATGATGGAGTGCAGGAGCACCCGCCCGCAGATGATCACGCGGCCGCTGAAGACGTCCACGTCGCGGTATCGCCCGTCCGCCAGCCGGTGCAGGAACGAGAACTGCCGCTTTTCGCCGGTCACCGCCTTCTGCATGTCCCGGAAGAGATCTTCCCGGTCAAGGACGTTGAGGTCGGCGATCTGCATCGTGGTGAGGGTCTCGAGCGGATGGCCGTAGTAAGCGCTCGCCGCGGGGTTCGCATCGACGATGGCACCGGTCTGTGGGTCGACGATCAGCATGACCGCGTGGCTCGTGGCAAAAATGCTCCGGAACCTGTCTTCGTCCTCCGCGATCTGTTCCAGGACGGCGGTATCGGCGACGCTCCTCCTGGCCGCCGTGGTTACGTCTCCCGAGCCGGGAACTTCCTGTTCCGGGGTCCGCCCTTCTCTGCCGGGCACGACGATAAGGCGCTCTGTCGCCGGGGGAGGCCTCTCCTCCGCACGCCCGGCACCTCCCTTTCCGGTGTCGTGGAAGACGAGGAGCCGGAGCGCGGGCGTGACGGCATCGACCGTGTTTGCCGTGACGGATATCCTCCGGATACCGGTCCCGGGAACCCGGACATCGAGCGTGACCGGCTGAGGATACGATCCGTCGCAGAGGAGGGCGACGACCTCCCCGGGAGACTCGCCCTCCGGAAGCAGCGGCAAAAGATATCTCTGCACGACATCGGGAGCATCCGCTCCGAGGATCTCTTCCCGTGTCGCGCAAAGGAGGGCCTGCACCTGTATGTTAGCCTGAACAACCACCTGGTCGGCGTCGACGATGAGGATCCCGTCGCCCTGCGCAAGGGGAGATGGCAGGGTCTTACGCCCACCCGGGGATATCGCCGGAGTCATGGATGAGATGGTTCTCTGGTTCGGTTGAAGGATCTCTTTCGCCGGAGAATAAGTACTTTTACCATCCGTCTCGTCCGGGCATGTACCCGTGCCTCCCGCCCCATCACTACAGCCGACAGGAGTCCTCGTAGGACTTCCTGCACCCCGGACAGAGCGTCCGGGCCTTTCTCAGGTCGGGGAATGTCTCTTCGGTGATCTCATCGCAGGCCGCTCCGCATATCTCGCACCAGTACTCTTCCGTCTCAGCTTTCCCCTCGCCTTTTCTGTCCCGTTTCATGCAACCCCTCTCCGTGCCCGGTTGTCCGGCCCCGGGCGGGTTCCTGCTCTCCTCCATCCGGCATATGCTTTCCCCCGGATCACCATCGATCCACCCCGACAAGATCGAGCCCCATCTCCCAGAACCGTTCCTGCACGTCCGCATCGAGAGCAAGCGGCGACGGCCGGGTCCACCGGGTCGCCTCGAAGTACCTGCCGCTCACTTCTCCCGCATCCGGCGATGTGGCAAGGTGCGCCTCGACCGCCGCCCCCTTCTCGGGTGGTGCACCACCGTCCCGCCCGCCGGTGTAGGCCCGGAGGAGTTTGGTATCGATCACCCCCGGGTGGAGGGAGTTCGCCGTCACCCCCGTCCCGTCGAGGACGGAGGCGAGCCGGGCGGTGCAGGCGGCGACCCCGAGTTTTGACGTTGCATAAGCACCGTAGGCGTCGTAATCCTCAAAGGCCGGAATATTCTCCCAGTCGACCGCCCGAACGCTCCGGTGGGCGATCGATGCGACGTTGACGACCCGCGCCGGTGCGCTCTTCGACAGGAGCGGGAGGAGGCCGTGGGTGAGCAGGAGCCCTGCAAGGTAGTTCACGGCAAACGTCATCTCGATCCCGCCGGGTGCAACGTACCGCTCCGGCATGAAGACCCCGGCATTGTTGATGAGCACGTCGAGCCGGTCGCATGCCCCGGCGACCTCCTCTGCAAGGTCCCGGACCCGGTCCTGCACCGAGAGATCGGCGATGAAGAGGGCCGGTTGCTCCGGGACGGCGGCTGCCTCCACCTCCTCAAGGACGGCGCGCCCCTTCGCCCGGTCCCTGCCGTGGATCAGGATGCGGTGGCCCTGTTCGGCCAGGAGATATGCTGCTGCCCTCCCGATACCGTCCGTCGAGCCCGTGATCAGGATGGTCTTCTTCGCCATACGCGGCCAGGGTGCGCACCGTAATTATTTGAACGTTGTGTGCCGGGGCGGCAATCCGGTGCACCCTCCAGGCAGGGGCGGCAGCGGTGACCGGACACGAGGTCCGTACCCTGCACCACCCCTCCCTTTCCGTGGCGGGTGGAGGACCGGCACGGTCTTTCCGGTTCTGGCCGGGGTGCGCCCCTCCCCTCGGGGCCGGCACCGTTCACCTCTCCCCCGCCCGGCTTCGGGTCTTTCTGCACCGCTGAGAACCCTGGCCGCCGATTTCTGGTGCGAGATGAATCAAAAAGGTGATATGTTGCACCACAGAACTGTACGTATGGTGCGATACTCTGTCACGATGGACGATGACCTTGTGAAGACGATCGACAGGATGTGCGACTCTCTCGGGATGTCCCGCTCCGAATGGCTCAATAAACTCTGTACGGCCCACCTGAGTGGTGCGCCGGGTAACGGTGGCGGGCAGGGCGTGGCCCCGACATTGATGCCGCCTCTGCAAGCCCCCGGTCCCAACATGACCGATTACGAGACCGCCTGCGCCAGTTTCAAGATCGACGTCCCCGATTATTTCAACTTTGGATATGATGTGATCGACCGGTGGGCAGAGACCGACCGGAACAAACTGGCAATGATCTGGGTGGACCAGCAGGGGGCCGAGAAGAAGTACTCCTTCCGCGACCTCCGGAACCTCTCCAACGGCGCCGCGAACATTCTCCTGAAGTATGGCGTCAAGAAGGGTGACCGGGTCATGCTGATACTCCCGCGGATACCGGAATGGTGGATCTTTGTTATCGCGCTCATCAAGCTCGGAGCGATCTTCTGCCCATGCCCGACGATGCTGACCCCTAAAGATATCAGATACCGTATACGGGCGGGGAAGTTCAGGATGATCATCACCAACACCGAGAACGCCGAGAAGATCGATGAAGTCGCTGATGCCTGCCCTCTGCTCGAAACCCTCTTCCTCGTGGATGGGGAGCGGGACGGTTGGGCGAGTTACCTGCACGAGCTCGATTACCCTGCACCGGTATCGCGCCACACCGTCAGCATGCCGGTCGCAAAGAGGACGAAGTCGACCGACCCGATGATGATCTACTTCACCTCGGGCACCACCGGTGAGCCGAAGATGGTGCTGCACAACCAGGGCTACCCGCTCGGGCACATCATAACCGCCTCGCTCTGGCAGGATCTCACCCCAAATGACCTTCACCTGACGTTCTCGGATACCGGGTGGGCGAAGTGTGCCTGGGGCAAGATCTTCGGTCAGTGGATCGCCGGCGCCTGCATCTTTGTCTATGATATCCAGGGTAAGTTCGGCGCGACCGAGCTCCTTCCGCTGATAGAGAAGTACGAGGTGACCACGTTCTGTGCGCCGCCGACGGTCTACCGGATGCTGATCCTTGCCGACCTCGATAAGTTCGACTTCCGGAACCTCCGGCACTGCTGCAGCGCCGGCGAACCGCTCAACCCCGAGGTGATCCGCGTCTGGCAGGACGGCACCGGGCAGCCCATCTATGAGGGGTACGGCCAGACGGAGACCGTCTGCTGCATCGCCACGTTCCCCTGCATGGAGCATAAACCCGGTTCGATGGGTAGACCCGTCCCGGGCTGGCATATCGAGCTCCACGACGATGATGGGAACCCGGTCGGCGCCGGGGAGGAGGGGAAGATTGCTGTCAGCCTCAATCCCCGGCCGGTCGGACTCTTCATGGAGTACCTTGACAACCCCGAAGCGAACTGCGAGTCGTTCCAGAACGGGTTCTACTACACCGGCGACAAGGCACGTATGGACGAGGATGGCTACCTCTGGTTCATCGGGCGCAGCGACGACGTCATCAAGTCGTCCGGCTACCGTATCGGGCCGTTCGAGGTGGAGAGCGCACTCATGGAGCACCCGGCCGTCCAGGAGGCGGCGGTGGTCGGGTCGCCGGACCTCATCCGGGGGATGGTCGTCAAGGCGTTTCTCGTGCTAAAGCCCGGTTACCAGCCATCCGAGTCGCTGGTCAGGGAGATCCAGGCTCACGTCCGGAACACCACCGCCCCGTACAAATACCCGCGATCGATCGAGTTTGTCCCGGAGCTCCCAAAGACCATATCCGGAAAGATTCAGCGCAATATCCTGCGGGACCAGGAACTGCTCAAGAACGCAAACGGGAACTGATCCTCTCCCCTCTTTTACCGCACGGGGCGATCCGGCGTGAGGCCGCCACGTGGGGTGGAGATCGGGCCTATCCCCTCCCCGCTGCCTCTCGCCCCCTAAACCTGTACTTCTCGTCGATCCCGCCCCGGCCGGCCTTCGC
>ERZ764778.1745-NODE-1745-length-21213-cov-4.657624_pt1 | contig 21213 bp, 38 predicted proteins | sample MGYA00374951_ERZ764778 | MGnify/ENA primary metagenome ERZ764778 (study PRJEB28918, sample SAMN05720193) | bioreactor metagenome | isolation source: Anaerobic biogas reactor | place: USA:Washington, USA | collected 2015-08-08 ...
AAGGGTGTCCGACTCCCGGATGCCGTACCAAATTGGACGGGCCCACTGGATCCACTCCTCATTGGATACGTCGGGCACAATCGGGACCGTGTTATCGCCAGGATGCCGGAAGCACAGGATGTAATCTGCCATGGCGGGGCGACACCACGAACTGTCCTTGTTCTTCTGGACGAACATCAGCGCCTTGGACTTGGTGCGGATGGCCTGGGTCTGGGGGTCTTTGTCTATCACTACCTCGCCGTCATAAACCCATCCGCTCTCGACATATGCCCGCACGATATCAGCCCGGAAGTCGCGCCACCCTATAACGCCATGCGTGGTCTTGGTTGTGGTCACCTGCTGGCAATGCACAAGGCAGCGCCGTCCCGGTTGCGTGATGCGTAATATCTCGGGGATCAGGAAGCGGAAATGCGTGAAAAATTCATCGTAGTCCCGGCTATTGCCCATATCCCGATCACTGGCCGAATAGGTGTAAAGCGAGGCAAATGGGGGGGAGAATACCGAGAGCTGTACCACCCCGTCACTTATTTCTCGTATGCGCTCAATGCAATCCCCAAGTTTCATCGTCCAGCCGTCGCCGGATTTCTCGGCCACCGAGTACTCGCTTTTGGCGCTGTCGCTCCCGATGATCTCGTCGATCATGGCCGAGCGGGAGTGCTCGATCACCGATGCGGATAGCTCAGACGACATAGCCTCTTTTCGCTTCACGTTTTCCACGATTTCACGCTCCTGTTCACTAACCACAATCACCACCTCCACGTTGTGCTTCTGGCCGAAGCGCCAGCATCGGCGGGTCGACTGGTAATACTGCTCGTACGAATCCCCTATCCCCAAAAACAGCATCTTGTGGCAGTGCTGCCAGTTCATCCCGAACCCGAAAATTGATGGCTTGGTAATGAGTGTTTTTGTCTGCCCCAAGCGCCATGCACGCTCTGCGCTTACCCGCTCGGAATCAGGGGTCGATCCCTCGATATTGACCGATCCCTCAAGCGCAGATTGCAGCGCCTTGGCCTCGTCGTTGAGCCCGCACCACACAAGCCACTGGTCGTTGGATTCCGATATCAGCTTCGCTGCGGCCGCCGCGCGGTCGGCGATAGTTGACTTCCGCGCCGCCCTTCGCTCCTGAATTCCCCCAAGGGCCCCTGCAAAAAGCATCCCCTCGGGCCTCCAGTCGGAGCGGACTACCTCCTCGCGGATGGTCAGTTCGGGCAGTAGGAAATCGCCATCGTCGAATCCGAGATCCGATGGACGGCGGATGTACGCCGCCCACTTGGCTACCCATTTCCAGAAAGCATCCTGGGCGTGGCCCTTGATGCGCCATTTGCCAGCTCCGGCCCCATCGGAATCGTGGACAAAGAAGCTCGCCAGCATTTCATTGCGTGGCATTACCCCGAGGAACTCTGAGTGGTTGGCGATTTCAGATAGATCATTTGGGGCGGGGGTTGCCGTGCAGCATAGCCGCCTGGGGATGTCAGTGAACTTCCGAAGCAGCATTGTTCTGGTTTTGCCGTCCAGTGATTTCAGAATGCTGCTTTCGTCGAGCACAATGGCGTCATAGCCGCCGCCAGTGAAGTGCTGCAATTTTTGGTAATTGGTGATAAAGACGCCCCTGCCGTCAATCGGCCGGTCGGCCCAAGTGACATCCATCCCGAGCTTTTGCGCCTCGTCAATCGTCTGATCCGAGACGCTAAGAGGGGCGACAATAAGCACCCGCTCCCCAGACTGGCGTGCCCACTCAAGCTGCATTAGCGTCTTGCCGAGACCGCAGTCGGCGAATACGGCGGCCCTTCCCCGCTTGATAGCCCACTCGGTTATAGCCCGTTGGAATGGATACAGGATTGCACTCGTGCCGCTTGGCACTATTCCAAATGATGGCGCAGACGGCGCCTTTGCCTCTAGAAACTCTGAGTATTCGATCAATGGTTGCCTCCAACCTACAAGAAAAACTTGATGGTTCACTCCACCCTCCTATACCTAACCCACTCCCCCCGACACTCATCCCGTCCGCCCACCCTGTAATGCTCCGCATGGGGCACCCTGACGCGCTCCCCGCAGTAGTGGCAGATGAAGATGCAGGAGCGCGGCCACAGGGAGCGGAGGAGGCGGCGGAGGGGGAGGGTCATTGAAGCACCGCCCGAAGAAACGCCGCTGCAACCTGGGGGACGATGGCGTTTCCGTACCCCCGGAGCAGCCATACGCGCCCTTCGACTTTCCCCGCAAGTGGAAATGCGCTCTCAGCCCAGCCAAGATCCATTCCCTCGGGTAGCCCATGAGCCAGCCGCTGAAGGCCGGGTTGAGGCGCAGGGATTCGCCGGGTTTTTCCGTCCCGGCAGAGGATGGGGATGGCATCAGACCAGTGACCTGTCGCGGGAGTTGATCCAGCCGCTCCCGCTCCGATCCGTCCGGGTTCGTCCCAGTCTGCGCCATCCCCGGCGTGTCCTTCCAATCGCGGCTGCTGGCTGTCGCCCAGCCGGCGCACTGAATCACCGCATCCTCCAGCTTCCGTAGTCCGCCGCCCGGAGTCGTCCGCACCTCCTGACCTCCCCCAGTTGGCGTTTTCGGCGTCGGCCAGCCCGCAAGCTGCGCCTCCATCGACAAGTGCGGATGCCCCGTCCGGTCCCTCGCGTTCGGGCCGCCGTTGGTCCCGTCCGTTGCCGTGGGGGAGCGCCACCCCGCAATCTCGTGTACCTGTCTGCCCAGATAGTCCGTCGTGCGCCCGGTCGCCTCCCGGCTGGGCCGATGCGTTGACCCGTCTGGCTCCACCGCCGACGGCGTTGTCCACCCTGACGCCAGCCCAGAACAGCCTGGCTCGGATGTGCGGCGCCCCGACGCTGCAAGCTGGTAGTACACACGCCCATGTTTCGTATCCCGCCGACTCCAGGTCATCGAGTACTCGGTCGAGCCATCCCACGGCAATAGCCGACGCAACCTGTTCGCCAACAACGACATTCGGTCGGCAAACTCTGATAAGCTCGAACCAGATATGCCAGAGATTCCTGTCATCTGCCGCCCCGGCGCGCTTTCCGGCGGTGCTGAAGGGCTGGCAGGGGCAGCTACCTGTCCAAATAGGGAAATCTGCCGGGATTCCGGCGAGTCTGAGGGCCCTGGGCCAACCTCCGATCCCTGCGAAAAAGTGGCACTGGTTGTATCCTGCGAGATCTTCTGGTCTGATTTCGGTAATGCTGCGCTCATCGACCACCCCTTCCGGTATGAGTCCATCCGCCGCCAATTCCCGCAACCATTGGGCCGGGAATTTTTCCCATTCGTTGTAGTAGTTCATGATCTGGTCTCAAACATCCCCTCAAGCCCCGGCTCCTGCATGAGCATGCGGGCATATCGGGCTACGCCTTCCCCTCATCCCCAACCTTCAGGTTTTGCAGCCAGTCGGTCATTATTCCTCCTCGGCCCACATCAAATCCCATATCTGCTCTTGCACCCGCTGAATCTGCCCATCGAGCATTCGCAGGCTTTCCACGTACCGCTCTTTGTTCGATCCGATCATGGACAGGTGGGTATCGCGGACTCTCTCCATGACTCCCGATTGTTCCATCATCCGCCTGTTCTCCCGCTCCAGTTTCTTGCAGTTCGGACAGGTCATTTCCCCTCCACCCGCTGATACTTGGAAATGCGGAATTCCCAGTCAGGATGAAACGCCTTCGCAAGTGCGATGTAATCCTCGGCATCGCCCGCCTCGTCATATCCGCAGTTGTCGGCTATCGTCCAATCGCCTCCGATTGTGCGCGATTCGATGATCCAAAGATGATTCATTCCTCCCCCTCCCGGCGATCCCACGCGGCCCAAGCCTCAATGGTCTGGGCGGTCCCAAGTACCATGCGCGACGAAGCCCCGCACTTCTGGCAATAGATATTGGTGCGATACCCGGCAGATTCCAGTTTTGGTTTGCCTCCGCAAAACGGACATGGTTTATGCTTTTCCATCCTCCCCCTCCTTCGCAAATTCCGCCTCGACGATCTCGATGGCTAGGCCAACGGCGCTTGATCGTCGTCGGTCGTGCCGGTCGTAATCTGATTCTGCACCACCTCGAACTCGTCATTCGCCTGTTTGAACTGCATCCGCGCCACCTTGAGAGCCTTGGCCGCACGGAGCACCTCGTCTTTGAAGGCGTTCCGCTGAGACCACAAAGGCTCGCGCATGGATTCGAGCTTTTCGATTTCCGCTTCTGTCAGTTGCCGCATCTATTCCTCCTATTGATTTCGATACACTTCTTGCACGTTGCTACGCCGTCGAAATTATTCGTGAGAATCCACCAGTTGTAGCCAGTCCTCGCGCCGCACAAGGTTTCATTCAAACCATTCCAGTAATGCACTGGGCCATGAAGGGTATCGTCCTTGCGGCACCGTTGGATGGTGTACATCGGTTTCACTTGCCGTCCTCCCCAATCGTAGCCGTTAAAAATCTAATAGCCCTTCCGTCCCTCACCATCGCCGTGGTGAACCTCAACACCCTGTACCCAAGCATGGCGGCGATGCTGTACTTCTCGCAGTCCGATTCGTACCCCTTGCCGCGAACATGCCGACCGCCTGACCAGGTTCCGCCCTCCACCTCGGCCAGAATCTTCCGGTCCGGCCATGCGAAATCGGCACGGAATCGGCGCGGCTTGGCAAAGTAGAATTCCCGCACCGGAGCCGGTAGGCCGATGGCCTTGATATGCAAGGCAAGCTGTTCTTCGGGGGCGGATTTCATTCCACTCGATCCGTCGGGCCAAGGACTACGTTCAATGAAACTTCACGGTTGATATTGCCCACCATCTTCCCCAACGCCCGGTTCTCCCGCTCCAGCTTCTCCACGCGGGCCATGAGCACCTCTTTCTCGGTGCCGTTGTAGTCGCTGAGGATGCCTTGGAGCCGCCGGATCTCGGCGATGAGGGCGAGGACTTCCTCCGGCGAAGGGGGTAATAGCGGTTCATCATCCCGGCGTGTCATGCGGCGTTCAAGGTCTTCGATGTCGATCATTCCGCCTCCCTGAACTCGATCACCCATACCCAGGGATTCGACGCCCACGGGTGGCGCTTGGCGTTGATGGAATCCCAGAGGTGCGAGAATGGGCCGCGAGCATTGACGCCGTACTCGGTTTCGTCGGCGTTCCATCCTCCGTGCGCGCCCACCCCCTCCGCCCTCGCGTCCTCCTCGCTGATGTCCTGCACTCGCTCCACGCGGATGCCGGTGATTTCGAGGGTGATTCGGGAGGCCCATCGGGGCATGTGGATGGAGGGACGCCACGGCCCATCCCACACGCGGATTCCTGGCTCGGACTCGACCGTTGCGCGGTAGAAGATCGTAGATGGATCTTGCGGATGAGGCGCCCACGTCTCCCGCACCCAAAGCCGGTCTCCGATGGTGCCGTAGGGGCAGGTGCCAGGAAAGTTGCGGCGCGGATTTTGCGGGATGGGCTGGAGAAGTATGCCGGCGAAAATAACTGGTACGGGAGGGAGGATTTTGCCGAGGATGGGGCACTGATGGGCTTCACCTGGGAGCATCAGTGGAGGGTTGAGCATGTCGGCCAGCCTCACGTCGTGCAATAGACCATCCTTCCGGAACGTGAAATCGTATCCCGGAGTATCTGACGGGCCAAATTCATCGAGCTTCACCACACTCCGCATCATCGTTTTCGTCCCGTCGAGGATTGCCCGCACCATTTCGCCGCTGAATAAAATCGGTCGCTCTTTCATTTCAACCTCCGCAGGACGGCGGCGAGCTTGCAATCGTCGGCGTGGCCATGCTCAATCGACTCTCCGCAGAACGCACACCATGCAACTCCGAACTCCTCGACCCACTCCAACGCCCGAATGGCGTCCACGATGGACCCTTCCTTCTCGATAAACCCGCTGCCCTTGCAGCAGGGGCATTGTGCCATGTTCTGCTTATAGCGCCATGCGGGGTACTCCTCGGACCTTGCGCCAGAACTGCAATCCTCCCAATGTCCGCCACGGATCATAAAGCAGCATGGCCCATCGACCGAGGTGCAGAGCGGCGACTCAAGACACTCGCCTATGTCCATATTGTCCTGCTCATAATCGTTACACTCGAAACACGGTTTACGCGCCGTCATGCCCATTCCTCCTCCATCCATGCCCGCAAAACGGGCATCGCCACGCCACAGTGCGATCGCGCCCCCTATCATAGACCGCTATCACGTGGCTATAGTGTGTCTCGAGCCCGGTGCGCTGATCACCAGGTATTTCCCCGGCGCGAAGATCCCGGCGGCACTTCGGGCAGGTGTCGGGGATCATGCCCGCCATATCCCATCCTCGATATTTCGTTCCCGCCTGTCCTCCCATTCGCTCTCCTCGTGAGCCAAGTCCTCGTCTTCGGAGGGCTCATCCTCGGGGATATCCCATGGGTCACGAGGTAGGATTGGGCGCATGGGGATCATTTCGTGACCTCGATTTCCGTGATGGCGTTGAACGCAATTTCTGCTGCCATCATGATGCCGAGCGCCTCCTCGACATCGGCCTTGGCCTTGGCGTCAAGCTCCGACTTGGCCAGCAACGGCTGATGCAGCTTGCATCTGTGGCACTGAATCGTTTCGTATCCCCAGGTGAAATCGCATTTGCAGTTCTTCATGACGGCCTTTCTCCGCGTGACGTATGCGCGGCCCACTTGTGGTTAGAAGGGCGTGTCGCCGTCCGGGTACTGCTCCGGCTCTGGCCCGTCTGCGAGCTTCTTCTCCCGGCTGGCGAAATAGACTATGAAGTCCGGGTGCTTCGGCTCCCTCTTGAACGAGTTCGGGAAGACCAGGATCTTAGCGTCCCCGAAGTTCCCGATCAGGTAGGTGGTGCCGTTCTTGGCCTCGTTCGACCACAGGCCGCCAAATTTGATCTTTGTGTCTGGCATTTATGCTCCCTTCTCGGCGGGGTGCGCGGCGATCCACTTCTTGAGGCTGATTTTGTAGGAGCAGCCGGTCTCCTTGTACTTGGAGCACGACCACCACGGACCCCATTGACCATCGGGGTGATAGGCGAGATCGGAGCCGCACTCCTCGCACGTCTTCGGGCCGTCTGCGGGATCGGACGATTGCTCTGGCTCCGTCACCACCGGCTCCGGCAAGGCTTCGGGCTCGGGCCGCGACTCGGACAGTCTGCGCGGCATGGCGAGTACGCGAGGGGCTTCAGTCGGCTGAACGTCCTGTATTTCCTCGCCGATGGCCAGCCCCTTGAGCGCATCGGAAAAGCCGTCACGCAGCCCCCAAGACCGCGCGCGCATCTGGAGCATTCGGTACGGGTACGAGGACCACGGCCCCGTCTTGCCCCACAGGCCCGCTTTTTTCGCGTCCGCAACGGAAAACTCGCGGATGATCGGCTCGGCGACACCGCGCCGCTTCGCCCAAAATATGGCGCGCTCGGCTTGGCGGATCTCGTCGGCTGTCATTTCTTTGAAGTTTTCCATGAGGCCGGATTTCTGCACGACTGCCAGCGCGCCATCGCCCCACAGACATGCGCGACCATTGATTACGGCGATGCTGGAAAGGGCTTGCATCGGAGCAAGGCCGATCTCGTAGCCGTACTGCATCGCCACCAGAATGTCGTTCGGCTTTCCCTGATACCCCTGCGGCACAAGCTTTGACTGCGAGAGCTTTTCCGCAAACGCCATTGACTCCTCAAGGCTGCGCGGCGTCATGTCGATCTGCGCCACTCCCGCCTGTCCAGCCCTTACAACCGCTTCGCTACTCATTACACCCTCTCTTTCTTGAGTTCGCACCCCGGCACCCGGAACGCCTCTTTCTGCGCCCGCGCGATCTGGTTCAGCACCTTTTCGTTTGGCTGCAAGTACACGGCAAGCGCCTGATTGGCGGCTGCTGCGCGGATAAGGGCCGTCAGGTCGACGACCTCGGCGCGGTAGTTCCACCTGACCGCGAACCCCGCCGCCTTCTGAAATGTTGGCGCAACGGTCGGCATGACCACGGGCGCGACCGGCTCGGGGACAATGACCGGCGCTTCGTAAAGCGGCGTGGCGAGGATCTCGGTCACTTCCTCGGCGGTAGCCCCACCAGCTTCAGCGTCCTCGGCCAAGCGGAGCCGCTCGGCTTCCTCCTCGGCTTCGATCCTGCGCCGCTCGGCTTCGGCGGCTTCGCGGGCAATGCTGGCCTGTTCCTCGGCGATTCGGCGGGCTTCCTCCTGTGCCTTGCGTTCGGCTTCGCGGCGGATGCGCTCCTGCTCGTCCTGCCATTTCGCGGCCTTTCGCCTCGACTCTTTCTTGGCCTCAACGACTTTGTTCAGGTCGGCATTGCGGGCTTCGACGGCTTGTTTGTGGAGCTGGTGCCAGTGTTCGCAGACCGGATCGTGTGCGGCGTGAATCGCCTTTTCGACGGCTGCCGCCGCCTTGTTGATTTCCACGGCCAGGTTGTACGTTCCCTGATCGGTCACGACAAGCGCCATGGCCCTTCCGTACAGCGTGGCCGACTCCTGCGATGCAAGCGCAATCGCGGTTTCCTCCATTTCCCTAAGCTCTGCTGCTGACATTCTCGCGCCTCCACATGACAGTGTTAAAAAAGCTGATAAAGTAATTGAAATCGGTTGATAGATCCTGCTTCAGGTAGGTCTCCAGCCTGTAGGTGCCGTCCGGCTTCAGGAGCACGCACCACCGTTCGTACTGGTGCGGGTTGTGCAGGAGATTTGCATAGGCCGCAAGCTGTACCGCGTACTCGGGCCGCTTCGCGCCATTTTTGAAGTCGATAACGACCCGCCCGAACTGCACCTGATCGGGCATCCCGCAATAGCGGTAAGTTGGGTGGAACAGGGGCCGCTCGATGAGGTCGGGCTTGAATCCCGTTTCGGCACAAAACTTGATATAGGCGTCAAGCCGGGGCCGCGTTTCAGGGTCAAGCGAGTCCGGGTCAAGGTCACCCTCGGCGTAATAATGGATCGCCTTGTGGGTCGCGGTCCCCGCGTCCCGCCCGTGCTGCGTCCAGAATGGATTCGCCCCTATGGCCTCGCGGATAACCTGGGTGACGGACGGGGCCGGGACGCCGCTGATGGTATAGGCGTGTTGCGCCTCATCGAAGGACGGGATGTAGAGGGGATTGAACCGCTCCACTCGGAATGTCCCGTTCGCTTGCTGGCCCAACGTATGCAATGTAAACCTCCTTCGGGACGGCTCCCCGGAACGCCCGGAGACTTGCGCGAAATCGACCGCCCCTGTTGTCCGAAGGCGACGGCCAGGCCACCTTCGGGTTGGTGCCGCACCGTGGGGTGATGCGGCTGCGGGGTTTAGTGGTTTACCCTTGGCGACCACCGCCCCGCAAACTCGTATTCCGTCCTCGCCCGGTCAATCTCACTCTGCGTCGGCGGCTCGTATATGCCCTGAACCTGTACGCCCCCGGCGTGGCACATGACAGCCGCATGGATGCAGACGCCGAGCAGGATGGCCGCAAGAGTCGCCATGCAGACCCAGTACCAGAACGGCGGCGGGCTTACCCTGCGCGCATAGTTGCCGTCGAATTCCATCTTGTTGCCGAGCCATTGGAAACACATTATCTGATCGCCCCCATGACGTAGGACGCCGCGCCGTAGATGATGCAAAACTCAACGGCTGCGATTACGCCCCATGTGATAGCCACCGGCCAGTCCACCCTGCGCCACAGGGAATCCTTGTCGGGGAAAATGATTGTTCTGAAGTCGGGCTCCATATGCCCTCCACTATTCGAGAAAGTGAACTGCTATTGCTTCGTTGCCTGCCGTGCCTCGCCTAGCCGCGCCATGCCAAGCCGTGCCGTGCCTTGCCTTGCCTGCCTTGCCTTGCCTTGCCGATCCGGGCCGTGCCGAGCCATGCCTCGCCTTGCCCTGCCTGCTTTGCCTTGCCAGGCCCCGCCTCGCCCGGCCTTGCCAAGCCGGGCCTTGCCTGCCGTGCCTGCGACGCCTTGCCGTGAGGAGCTAACTCAGTGCCGCCCGAACCTGGGCGAAACCCCTGTCTGCCCGCCTGAAGTTGATCTGCCGTGCCTTCGCCTTACCGCCGTCTCGCGATTTGGCCGCGAGACTTTTCAGGTATTCGTAGGACTCCACCGTGGAATCCATGCGGCTCCTGACCCTGTCAAGGGCCACGTCGAACTCGTCGCGGTTCTGAATTAAAACCGATCCCGGCTTGTAGTAGCCCTCGCGCTCATTGAGCTTCCCGTCCTTGTCGCGAACGATGGACGGAACATGAATGAGCCGCTCGGGCTGCTCGTCAATGATGATCTGCACGTTCCTGATCCATGTCCGCGCCTGAATGAGCCGGTACTCCTCGCCAGCCTTGGAATCGTCCCACTCAAAGGCGTTGTGCGCCGGGGAGGATTTCGGCCTTGCCGCCTCAACCAATGCGCTCGGCCTGACCTCACCCACTTCTGCGTATATTTTGTTTACAACTTCCTGCACGCCCTGCTTGATGTCCATATCGCCTCCTTGTTTATGCCTGCCTTGCCATGCCGGGCCCTGCCCTGCCTCGCCGGTCCATGCCTGCCGTGCCTGGCCACGCCGCGCCGGGACGAGCCTTGCCGCGCCCAGCCTCGCCTGCCATGCCTTGCCTGTCCGGGCCGTGCCAGGCCACGCCTTGCCTGCCTTGCCTTGCCGCGCCCTGCCCTGCCATGCCGAGCCTTGCCTTGCCTGCCGCGAAGGGGGAGGGCTTGCCTCCCCCGGATTGACTAGCTGGCGATCCTGAACGTCCCGTACCCCATGCCGTTCGATGACTTGGAGTAGGGGCGGCCCTCGCCGATGCCGATCTGGACGCCTGCACGGTTGATGAGGTTGACAACATCGGACGCCGTGAACTGGTCGGCGTCGTAGCGCAGGGTCACATTGAGCTTCCACTTGCGCCACATCGGGCGCACCCTGATATCCGTTGATCCCATAGCGATGCGCGCGGCCATTGCCGTTTGCTCCGGTTCGCCAGCGTCCAGCTTGATCAGCGGAGTGCCGTCCACCGAGTCAAGGCCGTCTGCCTCGACAAAGATGGACATTTTCGCGTAGTTCATTTTGTAGCCCGTGACCCTGCAAACGTCGATGCAGGCGTTACGGATCGCGGACGCCGGGACGCCGATCCACCCTTCGGTGGAGTAGTGCGTGGCGTTCTTCATGTCCTCGTCGAAGTCTCTGGCCTCGCGCTTCTTGCCCTTCTTCGCGGTCGGCCCTTGGGCCATCTTTTCCATCATCGCCTGCATGGCCTTCGCGCTGAATCGCGCCTGCATGAGCGGGGCCGTGCCTTCGAGGGTCAGCTTGACGTATTGGAGGTTCAGGGGTTTAATCGCGATCATTTCCGGTTCCTGCGTTTTCTTCGTTGCCATCGTTAGCTCCATTTGCGGGCGTCTTGTACGGGCGCGCCCTTTACCCGTTATGCCGTCTTATGTCGATCATGCAAACTTTGTAAATGTTGACTTCCCTTACCGGCGAAAATTAACCTATGCAAAGCATCGGAGACTTTCCGCTGCTCATGCTCAGCGAGGTCGTTAATGACTTCTCTTTCGAACGGGGTAACACGGACAGACACCGTTTCCGATTTCTTTTCCATGACGACCTCCGCAAGCGAAGCAAGTAAAAGCGTTGGGGCGGTTTATCGGGTCGAAGTTACCCCGAATCCGGCATCCTTTTTCTGGGATGGCTTCCGCCCCTTGGAGATATTGCGCGCGACAACCGGCAGGCCGCTGACGATGGCTTCGCGGAGAATCTCCCCGCGAGACTTCCCGGCCTCTATCGCAAGCTGGGAGACCTTCTTGTCCGCGCTTACCGGAATTCTGGTCTGCGCGTGGGCCATCGGCTCTGTCGTGCGTTGTCGTGTCATGTATACACACTAAGCCCGTGTATACGCCCTGTCAATAGAAAAATGATTGTATACGGATATTTTTTTTGGGATTATTCGGCCATGAAAAAGAAGCCTAGCGGGAACCCTGTATTGCAGGGTCGGGTGAGTAAGGAGTACAAGGCGAGGTTTGACATTGTAGCCAAGAGGCCATCGGATCGCGTGCCGAAGGCGGAAGGGACCGACCTTATGCGCGTACTGCTCCTAGCCGAAACAAGGTTCGACATTACAGATGAAGAACGCGCCTACTTGCGCGGAGAGCTATCGGCTCTTGGCTCCGGCGAACCGCAGGACGGCCCCGACATCATTCTTTCCCAGAGCGGAAAGCGGCTTGGGCACAGTCGGCGATCATGGGAGGTCGAGCATGTCGCGCTGGACCGTGCGGACAGAGTAGATCATCCAGCACCGCTCACAGCAGATGCGCGGCGGCTTGTCGGGGGAATAGCGGGGATGTTTCGGGCAGGTGCCGGGGATTATGTCTTCGATAGCCTCTATGGTTTCGAGGATATTCGATAATTGGGTATCGGCCACAAATGACCACCCGGTAACGTCGCGCAATTCCTGGCGCACCTCTTCGATGAGGGCTGCCGGTGTCTTTGCGAATGAGCCGTCGCCGTATTCTCGTGCCCCTGTTTCGAGGCGCTTTGAAACCTCGCGCATGAACACCGGCCAGTATTCGGCCATGGCGCGGTCGGACACAGGGGTCTTACTTTTCACGCTTGGCCCCCTTCTTGACGAAGACGTACACCGGCACCAGCCGCTTCAGACCGTCGATGCTGATGCGCTTCGCCCTTCCGTTAAGCTTCACCTTACCCGTGTCGATCATTTCCCGGACCCACTCCCGGCACCGCTTGACATTGATTCCGCTCTCGCGCGACAGGTCTGCGACGGCCCATCCGTCAGGGTTCTGGCTTTCGAGCCGGTTGATTTCCTTCAGCACATCATCAAACGAAAAACTCATAACTTCGCAACCTCCGTTTTGGATCGCTCTGTGCCCCAGATTTTGTGCCGCGTGTAGAACTCCTCATCCCCCTGCCGGATCATGCTCCCGCCGATCATCGGAGCGGTGACGCGGCCACCGGGGAGGCGAAACAGGAAGGGGGTCTTTAGCTGCCAGCCGGCCGTCACGAAGATGGTTCCGTACCCCCGCGCCGTCTGCACCCGCGTCTCAATGTGCCGGTGCCTGTGGCTCCTCACGATGATGTCCGGGATCGGCTTGCCCCATCGCGCCGACTCCGCGCAAAACTCGTTGTACTCCTTGCCGAGCGCGGTCGATTCGTAGGCCATGCTGGAGGTCGTGCCGATATGGTGGGCGAAGTGGACGAGCGCGTCGCCCACTTGGAGGAAAAGCTCATAGCGGGAGCGGTTGCCGGTTCCGTCGGGGATGGCCCCGAGTCGGGCCGCGAGGCGTTCCTCGTCCTCGCAAGACAGGCCAGCGTGGGCCTCCGTGCCTCCGATCTGGTAGTACCGGCCCTGGCACTTGTCGATAACGGGCGCCAGCATTTCATAGGCCACGCCCTCCTGATCGCTCATGTCCTGCGAGATCGGATGCGTGGCCCTGTGGTGCCGACCCTCCATCAGGTCGCCGTTGTGGACCACGACGTAAGGCTCCCCGCGCGTGGCCTGCGGAACCCATGTGTTCCAGAATTCCTCCCACCTCTCTCGGATGAAATTCTGAAAGCGGCTGGCACGGTATGTTCCGCCGTGCCGTAGGTGCATGGATTCCGGGCAGAGGCTTAATTGATCCCCGAAATGGGTATCGGAAATGACGATGCAGTTTGTGACCTTGTCGATTTTCTTTGCCATGGTCATACGGGATACTCCCGCCATATTTCCTTTCCGTCGCGCATCCTCGACCACCGGACGCGCTTGATTCCAAGTGGGCGCAGGAGGGCGCGGATTGTCTCGCGCTCCCCCACGATGCTTGCGATGGTCTCGCTAGATGCGCCAATGAAGGCGAGGGTATCCCCGATACGCGCCACCCCACAGAGCATTTCATATGGGTCGCCGTACTTGCGGAAATCCTTCCCGAGGCGCATCACGCCCGAGAGCCATTCGATGTGTGCGCCCATGACACCTGCTATAGCATGTGATATGAAGCGATTATCCGGTAACCTATTGATTCTATGGGCTGGCCATAAAACGGGTTTTTGGCCAGTCGGTCATTGGCACCTGTGGATTCCCAGCGTCAGCACCTGCAGGATCCGGCAGCCCACCCCCGGGCCCCGGGTGACGCCCCGGTAGAGGTCCTCGTAGAGGGCGGCCTTCTCCCGGGCGAGGTCCCGCTCCCGTTCAGCCAGACCGGTCGCCTTGCGCTCCAACTCCAGGGCCCGCTCCCAGGTCGCCGCCTCCCGGGCGTCCTGCTCCCGATCCCGTTCGATGTGCCCGGCCAGCTCGGCCGATTCCTCCCGGCAGGACCCCAATTCGAGGAGCTGTCCCAGGACCTGACGGCCCTCGTCAGGGGTGAGCGGCGAGTTGTCCTGAGACAGCCCTGATATCGCGCCACACGCGATCGTCAGGCACAGCAGCAGCGTCCGCATAATGGTTAGTCCTTTCCGCCCGGATGCGCTCCAGGGCAACTGACAAGATTTCCTTGTTGGTTGCCCGGTCCCGGGCGATCTGTTCCGTGGCGGCTGCCAGGGAGTGTTTTTCGGCGTCCAGGTCGGCGGCCGCGGTGGCCAGCTCCCGCTCCCGGGCTTCCCATTCCGCGCGCTTCGACCGCTCTATTTCCCGCGCCATCGTCTGTCGGCCCTGCTGCTCGCCTCTTTTCCATTGCGAATTGCCGTACCATCGGAGACACAAAAAGATGCCCAGGATAGCGGCGCCGTAGAAAATGCACTTCCGGGCCAGCGGGTTGGTCCACAGCGATGCTAGCAGGGTCAACATGTCAGGCTCCGTGCGACGCCCAGGGCGTCTTGGACAGGATCCATTTGAAGGCATTGGGGGCGCCATACTCCATGACGCACCCGAAAAGCGCCGCGAACGCCGGATGGGCCGGGATCAGGCTGATCCATGACACCCAGGCCAGCGCCACGTCCTCGATGAACAGCGCCCCGGCGCACCAGACCACCAGGACCGTGGCGATCCAGCTGACGGCGTTTTCCGGGCTCTGCTCGAAAATCCACTCGTCGGCGATCTCGGGGAAGTCCCTGCCTGACCGTCGGCCGACGCGGTAATAGGCCAGGAATTTCCACGCCAAGGCGGCCAGGGCCCCGGCCAGGTACCAACACCAAAGCGTTCCTTCCGGGCTCATTGGCGGCCTCCCATCTTCTTCACCAGCCGGTACAGGCCCCAGCAGCCGGCCCCGGCGATGGCGAACCAGGACAACTGGTCCACGATGGTCTTTGCGACGGTCTGCCGGCCCAGGTAAAGATCCCATGCCTCCCGCTGGGTTACGACGGCGGCGATGACCAGGCCAGCCACGGTCAGCATGACCCGGTCCACGTCCTCCATCCACCACCGCACCTTCCGGTTGTTCTCGTACCAGTAGACCAGGGCCACCCAGACGATCCCGATCAGGATCGGCCCAGTGACGAGATGAATCAGAAACCTTTCAAGGATGTGCATCATGATCCACCCCCCGGGTTTGGGCTGGCACAGGTCACGGTGTAATTGGGCCACCATTCCGGGACCGTCTGTATGTATGGGACGTAGGCAACGCCCTGCTTCCTGAAAGCAAAAAGCTCGTTCGTTTCCTCGGGCGTAAGCTCGATTTCTTTCCCCGTTGAAAGCACTATTTTGATTTTCATAGCCACTCTCCCGTCAGCATCATAAACACGTTTTCCGTAGCGCGTATCCCAACTTGCCGCGCCCATTTACTATCGACCATTTCACGGGCGGCTCCCGGCCAGTCCTGATAGCGGATGGCCGAGAGCATTTTCCGAAATCCCGCAAGGCCGGCTTGCCCCAGGTTAAACGCCATGTCCAGCATGACGGCCCGCCGTGCATCACAGAGGCGGTCGTATCCGGGGACGATGGCCGCACACGCCGCTTCCGCCTTCGCCATGTCGGCGCGCAGATAGGCGTCTGCCTTTTCCTGCGAGATTGCGATAGGGATCACCTCCCCCGTCGCTTGCAGATTGTGACCGTAGCCCACGGTCAGAATCCCCACGCTATCGCGGTACGGCTTGAGCCGAAGCCCTTCGTGGCGCTTTATCAATTCTTCCGCTGTCACTGATTGCCTCCCTAGTCGCCATCCATGCGAACGGATTCAAGGCGATAGATGCGAGATTCGAAATTGCTCTTGCAGTTCGCGCACGACGCCTCAAACCCGATGATCTTGGTTTGCAGCACCGCGATGATTTTAGAGAATGAGACGTAAGCGCCGAAACCGGCGAATACACCCCCGACCACAGCGCCGACAATGGCGCTGAATAGTGATTCGAAGTTTGGCATGGTTATCCCTTGATAGGTTCCTTGATGATGGGATCGACAACGGGAGCAACATAGGTGTAGCGCGCTACGACATCGGGCCGGTACGCGGCAACGATTGAGCCAGTATCCGATTCGATCTTTGCGGCCACGTCCGGCTCCCGCCAAATGTCCCGGCCCGCCGCATCAAGGAACCCCTCGGCGTGGAGCCATTGAGCCACGGCGTCGAAGTCAATGGACTTGTACTCATTGAGGCCGTACTTGGCCCACAGTTCCGGGTACTGGTCGCGGTTCCATGCTACCAATGCTGGCTTCTTTGTGTGGTCGGCGCGGAATACGCCCGTTGAATCATAGCCCCCGATGGCAAGCTCCGCCTGAAAGATCCCCTTTTGCCGAAGCCATAAGAGGCCGACGATTTCCACGGCATCAACAGTTATCGTCTCTGCCGTGTCACCCACCATGGCCGCGCACTTGCCGACCGCGCTTTCTGTCATGCCCTTGCTATCGGTCGCCAATCTTGCAATACGGATTTTCACGCGAACACCCCCACAATTCGGATTTTGGCGCCACTGACCCCGGTCAGGGAGCCCGTATATGACCTGTGAATATAGAGGCCCGAGCCAATTTTCTGGGTCGGGACGATGATCATCCGCGTGTCTGTAACCGCCCCCAAGATGCCTGTGCGGACAGTGGACGCAGCGGGGAGGAACGTAAACTGCCATGCGCCAGGAGTGGATACCCACGTCCCGAGAGTCGTGGTCACTGGCCCAATGATCGGCTCGGCCTTGTAGGTAGCGCCCACCGTCGCCCTTATGGCAATCAAGACATAGCGCGGAGCGGTCGGGAGCAACGAAGTGATGTCCCATCGACCGACGGAAACGATGGAGACGCCGTTTGCGGCATACCACGCCATCGCCAGGGCACGGGCCGCCTCTCGCCCCTCAATTGTATTGGGCTGCCCACTGGTATCGGTCCAGGTGGTGTAGTCGGAGGTGTTGTCGAAATAGCTCGACGTCATCGCCTTCTCAAAATTGGCGTCCCCGAAATCGGTGAGCGCGAGCGGCCCCTGCGCGGGGTACACATTCCAAATCTCATTCCCGCCCGAGTCCTTGCCCTTGATGGTCGTGCCCGAAAGTTCGATGTAATTCCCGCTGCCATCCGCAGCCGTGCGGAACGTGGTCCCCGTGATCGTCCCGGCTGTTACGGTGCCGAGATTGGCGACAAGGGAGGACAGGGTTGTGACGGTGATATGATCGTCGGTCAACGTGCCATCGAGTACCTTGGGGCCGGTGACGGAATCGTCTACGAGTAGGTCGGTTGTCCCGGCGAGATCGACGCGGATATTAGATGCGGCCACCTGCCCAGAGAACGCGCTCGCATTTGTAAGGGCATAGCCGAAGACTTGCACAAATGCCGTATTGGCTGGCGTGGTTCCGATAGCAGACTTCGAGCTTACGCCGCCACCAGCCGCTAGATCAAGCGCGGTTCCGCCGAGATACGTTCCCGCCGCGTTGTAGTAATAGAGGCCGACCCGCACCGCCCAATTCGCATTATTGTATAACGTGGCCGACAGTCTGATTTTCTGACCAGCTCCGCCAAGGACGATTCGGGGCCCAGCGAAAACTTGATCGGCGGTGCCGCTGTATGCGGTGGAGTAAAGCACCATTGCCTTCGGAACGTCCATGAGATCGGGCACGTTGCCGGTCGCGCGGGTGACGATAGACCAAACGCTAGTCAGGTTCCATAGCGATGAATCATTGAATAGCGGATCGGGGTTGTGGTTGTACGGCACCACCTTCAACTTCGGAATCGTTACCGATCCATTGGGCAAGCTCCCATCCGATTCCAGCCCCGTGTACACCCGATCAAACGGACTCTCCACCACCGGAGTCTCGACCGGCACGGGATCGGCGGCAACATCTGCGGGCTTCGGCCCCACCGTCATGTCGTACATTTCATCAACGGTCGTGCGCCCCGCGATGTCGATGGAGTAATCCTTGTTCAGCCGCCATCCCGTAACGCGAAACTCCCCCGCACCCGATGGCATATCGGCGTGAGTCATAGAGCAAACCATCCCAGGTTCGACGGCGAGGGAAAGGATGGTCGTACGGAATGACAGTTCGCGCGCCGCCGCCCATTGAGCGGCAGTGATCCCGCCGAGTTCCTCGCGCAGACGGGTCGTAACGATGCGCGCGGCTTGGCTCTTTGTCGATGCGCCCGACAGGGGAATCTGCGCCTTGAGGTAGAGCGGTGCCGCACTGCCTCCTACGAGCTTCGCGTGGTCTTCGTCGTAGACCGAGACGTTATTATCCTGAAAGCGGAACTCCTGATCCTTGAATTGCCCCGTCAGGTAGTTGAATGACGGGCGCATGGGAGCGAGGTTAAGCGAGCGGAAAAGGATATTGCCATCCGTGAAGGCTTCGACTGCGCTTGAATTAGAGCGAATCCCGATCTTGAGCTTGCCGAACGACCATGTGTAATAGCCGTTGCAGTTCATCAAGACATCCGTGATCCAATCGCGCAAGGGGCGTTCGTCGCCGATGACGCCCTGATAGCTGAACTGGGTTTCGTTGCCCGTGCCGATGACCTTGGCGACGGACGTATCGCAGATGGCGGCCATAGCAATTGCGGCGGTAACGTCGAAATAGGTTTCCGCGACTGCGGCGGTGGCGTACCTCGCTCCCTTGGCCTTAAGGAGCATGTTGACCACGATCCAAACGGGATTGCTCAGATTCCCCCATGAGCGCGTACCCGCCGCCGTCCATCGCCACCCCTGCAGGCCGTAGGTGACAATGGCCTCCATGGCATGATCGGACGCCTTGGATAGCTGCACTCCTTCGTCATCGTTCCGCTTAAGTACGAGACAGGCTGCCCCCGCAGAGAAATTATCTTTATAGGTGGCGTTCTCCGCAGAGACGTAAGCCTTGCGCCAATTCGTAAACCCGAGCCACGAGGTTGTGTCGCCCACCTCATAGAGCGAGAAATAGTCGGTTGCTCCAGCCGGGTCCGTGCCGGTCCGCGTCTTTAGGCCATTGGTCGGGCCACTCGTCCCCTGCCCGTAGTGATAGATGCCGTCGATGGTATGTCCTGTGCCGAACGTGATCGGCCCTTCACCCACGATGCCAAGGCCCGAGAAGAAATCCAGTTCATCGCGCACCGCTGCAATCTTGCACTGGACCGGCATTCCATATTTCGTATCGTCGTTCTCGTCCTTGTAGGACGGATTGTTGCAGTAGATCTCTGGCAATACGGATTCGTAGATGCTGTCGGCGACAAAGGATTTCGTCACCATGGGGCCAAACAGAATCTTGCCGGTCTTGAACGTCTGCGGCTCAGCGATAATCCCGCCGAAGTACCGCTTCATCCCGTGCGCGAGGCATCCGTTTGCGCCGTCATAGCTCTTATCGCACGACGCCGCCGATACCGATGGGAAGTGCGTCGTATCAAGTCCCGTCGATTGTGTAGCGTAGGGGCACCCCGCCGCATCGTTGTATGATTTCCAGCACGTCCGGGAAACGCGGCGGCATGGGTAGGGCAGCGTCAGTTCGTAGATGCCATCGGCGCAGGACAGGCGGAACTCTGGCCCCGCGTCCATATCCCACGACACCACCTCGCCCTTCCACAGGTCCAACTTGATCCCGGTGCCAACGTGGAAAAGGCTGAACTCCACACCGGCCCGTAGGAGGTTCGTATCGTTGGCGAGGTCGCGCATGGCGCGGTCGGCATTGCCGAAGACGAACGAGGCTTGATCGGACTCGCCCGAGATCCCCTGCGATATGCCGTCGAAGTCCAACAGGCGCGGGACGTAAAGCTGCGTGCCTACGGTGCATCGACGGTCAGAAACATAGATTGCGGGATAGCCCGATTCGCGCGGGGAGATCTTGACAAGCGGGATGATCTCCTGCGCTTGATCCAGTAGGGCCGTCGCCAGTGCCGCCGACGGGAAGCGCGTCACGGTGGAGTTTAGCGCGTAGGTCGGCGCGGTGGTCGGCACCTCTATCAGGGTAACGCCAGTGGAGCAGACGCAATCCGACAGGTCCGAAAAGGAAAGCGGTTCCTCCGCGAATCGCACCGTGTAGGCGGTCGTGGTGCTGCCGTCATCGCTGGGGCAATTGTAGGTGAACGATTGATACGGGGTATGGGCCTCGTAGAAATCTCGCAGGGCCACGCGCTCCGGGGCCGTCAGTCTGGCGCGGCGCACGGTGAATCGTTTCGCAGAGGTGCCTTGATAGAACCGCTGTTCGATCTTGGCGTTGCCGCTGCCGAACTGATGCACTACGACATGGGGCGCTTGGGCATAGCCGTACCCCCAATCAGGAACAATGGGAAAGGTTTCCCCTGAGTCCTCGAAATCGGGGACTGTGATATTGCCGAGGGTATCAGACATTAGCGGTGCCGCACTTTCAGGAGAATTGATCGGTCATCTTCGAGGCCGAGGGCGGAGATAACGTGGTTCGTAATGCGATAGTTCGTTTTGTCTGTTCCCCCCGAAACAATGACGCGGGTTTCCGTGCCGTCTAGCTCATCGTTGCCGAGAGTTATCCCATCGTCCGCCGTCCATGTCGATGTGGCAAGGCTGTCTCCGGTGGCAAGCCAGTCAGCCCATTCGATGCCGTAGACAAGCGTAGCTTGGGGGTCGTGGATGAAGATATCCATGGTGCTCCTTTATGCGCGGACTATGCGGTTTTCGCGGGCAACGCGAACTATGCGGCTTGGTAGCGCATCGGGTACGAGATTCGCACCGGCACGCGCTGACAACGTGGCACTGGCAAGGGTTGCGCTTCCGCCTCCGACAATAGCCACGCTGCCCGCGATTACAATGGAGCAATCGGCGAGTATGGCCGCGCACTCTGCATCTATATCGACCGTCCCAGCCCCGGAAGCAAAGGCATCTTGCAGCGCCGCAGACAGTGCGCCCATGACGGAGACTTCGCCGGTTGCGGCCATTGTGGCCGATGCGAGCGTAGATGATAATTGCGCCGGGGTGCTATCGCCGAAATACGCGCTCAGTGTGGCGTCGGCGAGCGTGGACGATACCGCTCCGGAGATGGCGACG
>ERZ764778.1761-NODE-1761-length-21040-cov-6.011627_pt1 | contig 21040 bp, 20 predicted proteins | sample MGYA00374951_ERZ764778 | MGnify/ENA primary metagenome ERZ764778 (study PRJEB28918, sample SAMN05720193) | bioreactor metagenome | isolation source: Anaerobic biogas reactor | place: USA:Washington, USA | collected 2015-08-08 ...
AGTCTGGTGGCTTTATCCGGATCCCTTATCGCCCAGTATCAGAGCTTTGCTGATATCAGTATGGGAGTAGGTATGGTTGTTATTGGTCTGGCCTCAGTCATAATCGGCGAAGTGCTGTTTGGCATAAAAAGTCTTCTGCGGCGGTTGATTGCGGTAATTCTGGGCGCAATTTTATACCGGATGGTGATTGCTGTTGCGCTGGAGTTGGGCATGCCGGCAACCGATTTAAAGCTGATTTCAGCTCTGATTGTGGCGCTGGCCTTGGCAGCACCAGTAATTAAGGAAAAAGCGGCAGCATTTAAAAAGAGGTATAAGGTTCGCAGAGGGGGCGGCAGTAATCATGCTTAATATTTGTGGGGTCAGCAAAACTTTCAACCAGGGCACGGGAATGGAAAATCATGCTCTGAACAATATCGATTTAACGATTGCAGATGGCGAGTTTGTCAATATAATTGGCGGCAACGGAGCAGGTAAATCCACCCTGCTGAATTGTATAGCAGGTGTTCATGAGGTCGATGCAGGCACCATTCTGCTGGATAATATGGATATAACCTACTGGCCGGAATATAAAAGATCCGGTTATATTGGCCGTGTTTTCCAAGATCCATTGAAAGGAACTGCCTTTGCTATGACGATTGAAGAAAACCTGTCCATGGCCTGTGTAAAAGGTAGGAGCCGCGGACTGCAGCGCGGTATCAACAAAAATGATACCCGCCTCTTCCGTGAAAATCTGGCCCGCCTGGAACTGGGTCTGGAGGATCGCCTGAAACAAAAAGTCGGTTTGCTCTCCGGCGGTCAGCGGCAGGCACTTACGCTGCTGATGGCAACCATCGTCAAACCCAAGTTGCTGCTGCTGGATGAACATACAGCCGCGCTAGATCCTGCAATTGCCAAAAAGGTGCTGCAGATAACCCGTGAAATAGTAAACGAGTATCAACTGTCAACCATCATGGTTACCCACAATATGAAAGCAGCGCTTGAATACGGTACCCGCACCATAATGATGCATGAAGGGAAGATCATCCTGGATTTGAGCGGTGAGGAAAGAAAAGAAATGACCGTAGAAAAATTAATTGAACTATTCGGCAGGAAAAGCGGTACTGAACTTGATAACGATCGCTTGTTGCTAGGTTAATCAAATGCAGGGCACTGTGCGGCATGTTTGGCATGGTTCTGAGGATTACTCATCCGCTGTAACCCAGTAGTTTCAGGAATAATGCAGTTATATTGGGATCAAACTGGGTACCGCTGCAACGGGCGATTTCTTCCAACGCTTCCTGCGGCGAAACTGCTTTGCTGTATGGGCGGTCATGGGTCATCGTATCATAGGCATCCACCAAGGAAATAATACGGCATTCCAAAGGTATTTGTTCACCCGCCAACCCGAAGGGATAGCCTCTCCCGTCCCACCATTCATGATGTTTCAGAATCAAATCGGCCAGTGAACTTAATTCCGATGAAGCCAGCGCTATACGCTGTCCGATTTCACTGTGGCGCTGCATTTCTCTATACTCTTCTTCAGTTAAACTCTCCCTTTTAAATAAAATCCGATCCGGAATGCCTACTTTACCAATGTCATGAAACTGGGCCAATAACTCCAGATTGGTCAAAGTGCTGTCGGAAAGTTTCAATTCCCTGCCCAGCAAAGCAACCAGGTTTTTCATCCTTTCTCCATGCCCCTCAGTCATATAGTCCCTGGCCTGGAGTGCTTTTAAAAGTGTATTGACAACCGCGCTGTGGGCGCTGCTGCTGCGCCGCAGTTTGCTTCTATACATGCGGTTGTCCGCCTCTTTGTAAATATCCCGCAGTGATGAACGCCGATCCTTTTTAACCGCTATTCCCAGCGAAACGCTAAGGGGTAGTTCCGGGTTGCTTTGATTGTACTCGCCTATCATTATATTAAGCCGAGCTGCTATCCTGTCCAGCGCTTTTTGATTCGTCTGCGGCAGTAAAACGGCAAATTCATCTCCCCCCACGCGGGAAACCACATCACCGCTGCGGAAGCATTTACTCAGAATCCCGGCAAAGTTGATCAGCAAACGATCGCCGGCCTCATGTCCCAGCGTATCATTGACCAGCTTGAGCCCGTCCAGATCAAAGACCATCATGCCCACCGGGTCACAGCGGCCACTGTTCAGTCGGCGCATTTCTTCCTCAAAATAGGTACGGTTGTATAAACTGGTCAGGGAATCATGAATACTCAGATAACGCAGTTCCTGTTCCAATTGCTTGCGAACGGTGATATCGCGGCTGCTCAGCAATATCCCCCTGATTTTGCCATCCTGCAAAATTGGATTACCTACCGTTTCAATCCAAACATAATGTCCGTCATTATGCCGGCAGCGATGATGACTAATGCCGGCCTCTCCGGTTTGCAGACTTTTTTTCAGGGCACTGATTACCGAGGGGATATCTTCAGGATGGACAAAGTCCGATAATTTAATTGTCATCATCCGTTCTTCGGTATATCCCAGTACTTTATAATGAGACGGACTGGCAAAGATAACATTGCCATGACAATCCAATTCGCTGACCAAATCCGACATGTTATCCGTAATGCGGCGTAGATTATATTCACTTTCCCTTAACGAATCTGAACTTTTGACCCGCATAATTTCGATTACGGCAGCCAGGTTTTCGTCCTGGTCAAATACCGGGGAGGCCTGCGCCCAGTAAAATACCTCATTTTTATTAGATTTAACCGTTACCGTCCCATCCCCATAATAATTCATACCATATTTTCTATACGAACCCTGGTATTCTTTCTCCAAACCAGGATCCAACACCAGATCTACAAGCATCAGGCGTGGCTCCCCAAAAACAGTCATAGAGTAAAACCTGTTTCCTTTTCCCAAGGCCTGCTCGCGGGGAATACCGGTAATTCTTTCCATTGTAGAATTCCAAACAATTATGCGATGGTCAGGATTAATGGCAATAACTGCATCAGGCAGTGCATCTAAAAACTTTATACAAAGCATTGGCGGGAAAATATCCATTCCAGTCTCCTTATCATTGTGCTAAACGAGGAAATATAACCCGATCACGTATATTAACATACAATTCTGCAAGTTTTGCTTATTCCCTTCTATTTTAAAATATACGCACTATTTTCCATATTTCAAAAAATACTCAGGATTCCATTTTTTAAGTGAAAATCCTGAGTTTTTAACAATTTATGAAATAATTAATTAATTGGCCAATCTTTAATCATTGATTTTATTGGTCCGGGTCCAGATTTTTCTTGCCTGGGCAGCCTTGATCAAGTCATCACGGAAGTCCGGGTGAGCAAGGGAAACAAGGGCCGCTGCACGTTCCCAGGTTCCAAGTCCCTTAAGTGAGACGGATCCATATTCAGTGACGAAAATGTTGGCGGTTTGACGGGGAATAGTTACGATCGTTCCTTCTCTAAAGGCAGGTACGATCCTGGAGTGCAATTTGCCCTCTTTGTCAGTATGCGTTGAGGGGAAGCATATCAGGCTGCGTCCGCCTTTTGAATAGAAGGAACCCAATACAAAATCAAGCATCCCGCCGTTGCCGGAGATCTGCTGGAATCCTGAACTCTCAGCACTTACCTGACAGTAAATATCTACTTCCAAAGCCTGATTTATGGAAACCAGGTTGTCAATATGAGCAAGCGCGGTCGGCTCATTAACAAACTCAACATTATATGAAGCTAATTTACTGTTATTATTCATCCATTCGTAAAATTCATTGGTACCCGCTGCGAAAGTATATACTGTTCTGCCGCGGCTCAGGAATTTTTGGCTGTCATTCATATTGCCGGCTTCAATCATAAACTTATATGCATCGCCAAGCATTTCTGTATGTCCGCCCAGATTCTTCAAATCAGTCTGAGCAATGATTTGGCCCAAAGCATTGGGCATTCCACCAATACCCAACTGAATCGTACAGCCGTCGCGGATGTGAGCCAGAGCATTTGTTGCAATCTGTTTATCAACTTCACTCGGTACAGTATTGGGCATTTCATACATCGGGGAATTTTCTTCTTCAATTACGAAATCTACATCTGATATATGGACTGCTTCGCGTGATCCACCTAAGCAGTAAGGCATGTCGTGACATACTTCAACAACACGATATTTTGTAGCAGTATTCAGCAACTGCCAGGTAATGCCGTTCTGCAAACCAAAGTTGAAATAACCGTCCTTGTCCATTGGAGTTGTGCGGCAAACAGTCATTTCACGATGTCTGGTTCCGATTTTTTCGGGATCGCTGTATTTTAGTTCAAACCAGCCTTCTGACTCCCCAAAATGAGTGGGATTATAAAAAACATTGGGACGTACTTGTTGAACATAACGGCTTAAAGGACTGAAATGGTAGTCGATATAAGTAAATACTTCACCTTTAGGATCCTTGGAAAGTATTTCGGGGATAGGCGGCATAGCCACTGCTGTATAGCAGCGAATATCTTTCAATTCGTCCTTGCGCGCTGCCAGTTCCCGTTCAAAAGCTATTGATTTGCCATTGAACATTCCAATATCAATCCACCAACCTGGTTCAACCAATTTTGCAACGTCCGCTGCAGATCTTAGTTTGTCTTTGTACATTTGTTGAAAATCACGTGCCATAATCTTCCCAGCATAAATTCGCTTCGTTAATAGAAGAGAATCCCTGGCCGCCTTCATTTACCAGGTAACGCCGGACTCACCAACCTTTCTTTTTTTTTAATTTTTTAGAGCGAAATTTGAATATTACACGCTACTACGCATAGTATTCTAAAAAAATATAAAAAACCCTTTTTTTTTAATTAAATTATTATAAAACGGTATAATTTTGTAACATTCCCAAAATTCAAATTTTTATTGCTATAATAACAAAAAGTCTAATTCATTGGTAATTGCAAAATATTTAAACTATTAATGGCGCTTATTAGACTATTAATATTGTTAATTGTATTATGGCAATTTGTAATACTTTGCTAATGAATTTCTTGTTTCGATAAATTTTGGATAACAATCTTCTCATGATAGCCCAAAACCAAAACAAACTTAACAATTAAAAATCAGTATTTAATTATTACTTGCAATAAAACCTCTTTCATGTTAATATACCCCTGTAGGGTATAGATGAATTTATTAAGCATCTTAGCTGCATAATAAAGAATGAAAGAAGTTGTTTGGAAATTATCGCGGGGCTCGTTTATACCAAAATAATAATAGTAAAGGTGGCGTAACTATGGAGATTGTAAAAGTATCATCGGAAGCTGTGCAAAATTTAAAAGAAGTTATGAAGACTCAAAAGATTGATTCAAATAACTTAAGAATTATTGCCAGTGCTGGTTGAGGGGGCGTATCATTTAATCTGGTTCTGGATGAACCAGGCGCAAATGATCAGGTAGAAGAACACGAAGGCCTTAATTTTATAGCTAAGCAAGATCTTTTAGATATTTATGGTTCTTTCTCCCTGGAAACAATCAAGCGGGGACCGCAAACCTTTCTGCAGCTGGTGCCGGAACGAGAACCTGATGCAGCCGGCGGATGCAGCTCATGTACTTCCTGTGGTTAAATACTGATTCAGCGAAATTCAAGAGGCTTTTCCAAAGTTTGAACGACTGGGAATTGCCTCCGCCTGGCCCGAAAACAACACAATTAATAAAGCCCATACCATTTTTAGGTGGTATGGGCTTTATTAATCATAAAAATGCTGTTTATTATTCTTTTTATAAGTTAGTTTCTTTCCTTTTTTAATTATCATGCAACTTTAAAAGTGTTAGCGAAGCGACAGTATTGCATGATTTAATAAATTTGGCAAAACTCTCAGATATTAAATCCGCAGCCCAGTATATGCCAACCAAACAGAGCTGAATATATCAGCGTCACAATAACAGTTCCACGATATACATTAGAAAAATGATCGCCGGCGGCGTACTGAACTGTAATTACAAACATTAATACCGCCGCCATTTTTATCAATGCTCCCAGCAGAGGATCAATCGTAAAGAAATATCTCATCACTGGATTTAATTCCAATTCCCAACCCCAGCTCTGGCAATAGGACAACGTTGCCAACAGATCGAGCAGATTTAAATATATGCAAACAGCCAGCATCAAACATAGTTGCCTCGCCTGTTTATGAACCATATTGTCGCCTCCGGGAATAAAGCCCGTTTTATAATCCGGTCTTTCCTGGAGTTTATGTAATAATGATATTTTTTATTAATCTACTCTGCATAAGCAACTTTTTTAACCAGCGGGCAAAAAAACAGCCAACATAGTCAGGATGATTATAAGCGTGATTATTACATAATCGGTGCGGGTCAGGGCAGGATTATAAAGATAACTCCTCCGACCAGGCTGATAGCCTCTCGCTTCCATAGCATCCACGAGTTCATCACTACGGCGAATAATATTTAAAAGCAAGGGTACGGCCAGGAAACCCAACGCTTTAACTTTGCCGCCTGGTCGGCCGGGATTAAATTTAGCTCCGCGAGCCAATTGTGCGTCTCTGACATTTCTCATTTCGTTTTGCAACGTTGGTATAAACCTCAAAGCCAGTCCCAGCATCATTGCAATATCATGTGAGGATATACCGAATATTTTCACCGGCCGCAGCAATCGTTGCAGACCTCCGGTCAGCTCCGATGCAGTTGTTGTCATCGTCAGCAGCGCAGCCGCTACCAGCAGCAGTAAAAATTTCCAGATCTGTACTATCCCAAGCATTAACCCCTCGTAACTGATGAGCAGCGGACCAAGCGGAAATAACAGCAACGTCCGTCCCGGAGTAAATAACAGGTAAACCAAAAACAGACATAAGAAGAAAGGCAGGGCCGGTTTTAAGGCCTGTAATACATATTTCGGCGGCAACTGGGCAAGCACTACCAACCCCAGTAATAAAGTGCTGATACCTGCCAACAGCAATCCAAGTTGGTCCGCCTGCAAAATTATAATACTGAGAGCGATCACCGCAATAATCTTAACGCGCGGATCAAGTTTATGAACCAATGATTGACGGGGTATATATTGGCCAAGGTCATACATGTTCAAAACCTCTTAACCGTTTCAGCAAGGCTCCGATTTCTTTAGCCGCCGCCTCGACCGTAAAAATATTGCCCGCCAAAACTTCGCCTTGCTGCTGCAGAGTCCATAACAACTCTGTAATTCGGGGCGGAGCCAAGCCCAGAGATTTCAGCCACTCCACCCGGCTCAAAATATTAGCAGCACTTCCATCGGCAATTATTTCTCCCTTTTCCATAACCAGCACGCGATCTGCCAGAGCTGCTTCCTCCATATTGTGGGTCACGTGGATTATACCTATGCCGCGGGAGTTTAAATCCTTCAACAAGCTCAGAACCTTATTTTTTCCATCCGGATCCAAAGAGGCAGTAGGTTCATCAAGAGCGATCATTTTTGGTTCCATTGCCAGCATTCCTGCCAGGGCCAGAAGTTGCTTCTGTCCCCCCGACAGGGTATGCGGAGGTCTTTTTTCCAAACCCTGCAGACCGGTCATCTCTAAAGCTGCCTGCACCCTTCTGCGCATTTCCTGCGCAGGCAGTCCAAGATTGCCCGGTCCAAAAGCCACATCTTCCTCCACACTCATGCCGACAATCTGATTGTCCGGATTCTGAAAGATCATCCCTACCAAACGCCTGATTTCCAATATGTTTTTCGTGCTGCGGGTATTTAATCCGCAAATACTTACATCACCGGACGACGGCTGCAGCAGGGCATTAAAATGGCGAATAAGCGTGGTTTTGCCACAGCCGTTGGGCCCTATCAGGGCAATATACTCGCCTTCATTGATCAACAGGTTAATATTATGCAAGACCGCCGGTGCATCTGTATAATGGTAGTTAAGGTTACTGACGCGGATTAATTCTTGCACCGATAATCACCTAAATCCCTAGCTGCGGCCGTAGTTTTTTTCCTATCCAAGCAGCGGCAGCTATTTTTAGCAAATCACCCGGCAAAAAAGGAACTACCCCAACCAGGATGCTTTTTAACAAAGACAAATCAGCAATGATGGATAACTGCAGCACCCCGCATGCGTATATTACCAGGTTGCCGGCCAAAAGTGCTGTTCCCAGCCAGGCTATGCCAGCATCAGGTTTTTTTTCAATTAATTTGCCAATTACAAATGCGGCTGCTATAAACCCCAACAGATATCCGCCGGTAGGTCCCAAAAGTGTTCCCAAACCGGCTTTACCTCCTGCAAAAACCGGCAGCCCAATTATACCCAGAAGAATATAGACGATCTGACTTAATGCACCCGTACGGGCTCCCAGAAGTATGCCTGCCAGACCGCAAAACAGGGACTGCAGGCTGATAGGAACGGGCTGCAGAGGGATAATGATGAAGGCCCCCAGGGCAGTCAGAGCACCAAACATCGACGCATAAACCATTTGTCTTAAAGGGCTGTTGGATTCAGCCATAATCAATCCTCCTCAAAATAAACTTTCTTTTTCTCTTAAATCTCTTAAATCACGCCTAAAAAGCATGGCCCATATAATTATCATATGGGCCATGCTTATTGTCAACTCTAAATATTATATTGGTTTACAATTGTTTTTGATTACTCGCCTGGCAAGACATCAATCTCCCCGGAAATTACAGTATGTATGACACCTGATCCGTCATCAACCAGCAGAAATCCATTATCATCGATATCTACGGCCCGGCCGGTCACCAAGCCTTTGCTGGTTTCCAGGCTCACGACCTGCCCGATTACCATTGACAAACTCTTGCCGGTTGCAAGAGCTTGTCCAAAATCACCATTTTGCAGCATAAAATAATGATGTTCCAATTTAGCCAACAGACTTTGCATAAGTTTTATCCGCGCTGCAGGTTGCTTCTTTTCAGCCAAAATCGAGGTGGGATCGGTGCGAAAATCGTTGGGAAAATCATTTTCCGGATTATTTATATTTATTCCAATGCCAATCACTATATATTCAATTCCATCCATGTCCGTAATGGCTTCGGATAATATGCCGGCAACTTTTCGGTTGTTTATTAAAATGTCATTGGGCCACTTGATGCGAGCCGGCAGCTCGAGTTCCTCCTGCAGGGTTTCAGCCAGAGCAACTGCTGTCATTAAGGAAATTCGGGAGATTTCCTTTAAAGGTATATGCGGTCGCAGAATCAACGACATATAGATCCCCTGCCCGGCTGGTGAATACCAGCTGCGTCCCCTTCTGCCCCGCCCTTCCGTCTGCATATCGGCGACCACAACCGTACCTTCCGGATAGCCTTGGGAAGCCAACACCCGCGCCTGCTTGTTGGTGGAATCAATACGCGGATAATAAAAATAATCTCGCCGGCCTAAAACTTCAGTATTTAAGCCGTAACATACCTCATCACCTGACAAAATATCCGGACAGGCAACCAGCCGATAGCCCTTCCTGGAAGAGGATTCCACTTTATAACCTTCAGTCTGCAGTTGCTTGATATATTTCCAGACCATGCTCCTGGAAACATTTAAGCTCGTACTTAAAGCTTCACCGGAAAGCCATTCCCCGTTTTTTTCTTTTAGAGCCAGCAAAACTGATTCGCGCAGCGTCACCCAATTCACCACCATAATACAATAATACTACACAAAGAAGATAAGCAAATATCCCGTAGCAATCACAATCGATACCAACATCAGCGGAAAAGCGATTTTCATGTAGCCCAGAAAAGTTATGGGATGACCTTCCCGGGCAGCGATCCCGGATACAATAACGTTGGCTGAGGCACCAATAATGGTGCCGTTGCCGCCCAAACAGGCACCCAGTGATAATGCCCACCACAGCGGCATGATATTCATATGGCCGATTTGGCCCATTTCCTGAATCAACGGTATAAAGGTAGCTACAAAAGGTATATTATCAATGAAGGCTGAAGCTATGGCTGAAAACCAGAGAACAAAAATAGTGGACAGGGCTACGTTTCCCTGGGTTAATTTTACTGCTTCACGGGCCATATTCTCAATTATACCAACTTTTTCCAAGCCTCCTACCAGGATAAAAAGACCAACAAAGAAGAACAAGGTAGCCCATTCGACTGTTACAAAAGCCTCTTCCGGATCTACCCGGGTAATCAACATGAGCAGCGCTGCCCCGGTAATCGCAATGGTGGCTGATTCAAGACCCAGGTACTGGTGTATTACAAATCCTATTATAACCACGCCAATAACCAACAGTGATTTTTTCATCAGCTTCGCATCAATTATGGCTTCTTTAGGATCCATCTCCATTAAACGCGCTTTATTATCTTCTGTTGTCTGCAGTTTTTTTTGATAAATAAATTTTAAAATGATAAGTGTAACAATAAAAATTACAATAACAATTGGTGCCAGATTCTTGATAAAATCCATAAACCCAAGTCCGGTAGCACTGCCGATCATTATGTTGGGAGGATCACCAATGAGAGTGGCGGTACCGCCGATATTGGAGGATAATATTTCGGCAATAAATATCGGCACCGGATTAATCTCCAGGGCTGCACAAATAGATATCGTAACCGGCACTATTAATAAAACCGTGGTAACATTATCCAAAAGAGCAGAAGCAACTGCGGTAAAAATACTTAACACAATCATGATCTTGACCGGGTCACCGCCGGTTGAATGCGCCGCTTTGATGGCCACATATTCAAAAACACCGCTTTTACGGGTAATGCCAACGATAACCATCATGCCAAACAAAAGACCGATGGTATTGAAATCGATATAATTGACTGCTTCATGCTGACTGATAACTCCCAGCACAATTAGCAGGGCTGCACCAAAAAGGGCAATGATGGTGCGGTGAATCTTTTCTGAAATAATAATCGCATATACGATCAAAAAAAGAATTCCCGCAAACCATATTTGCCATTCCATAAATTTTCACTCCCTAATATTTAATCCGCTAAAGTTTTTTCGGCAGGAATTTTCATCCGGTTGTATTCATATATTTAACTCTTATATCTTAATTTACGCCTTATCAAAGCAGTTGGCCGGTATGTGTTTAAACCTTCTGCTCATGCGGCCCTCTTCACCATAGTAAGTATTAAATCGCCCCAGCTGTTCTTCCGGCAGAAACGGAAACCAGCCCTGCCGGCAGTCCAGACATATGCATTCAGTTCTTTTATAACCAATAAAGCCAAAGATTGGGCCCAACGGACCGAGGATACAGGTAACCAGCAAAGCTCTGATAATAGCAAAGCCATACTGGTGATAGACGTAGTTTTCCCCATGGCATTTCGGACAGCGGCTATATATACCGGGAGCCCCGCTCCCGCAGTGGGGACAATGGTGCGCATTCTCAGCAACAGGCCGCCCGCAGGTTCTACAAGCAGTATCTTTGTCTCCTACTTTATAAAATTTGGCCATCTCCTTGTTCAACACCTTTAAGAGCATAATTACTTAAAATAACTTTACATAAAGTTTGGAAGTCAGATCTTCATCCAACTTCCAAACCTGTGTGTTTTAAAACTTGTAAACTACTCCAGTTCAGCGATTACATCGCCTTCAGCAATTTGCTGGCCTACTTTTACTTTGATTTCTTTTACAACTCCATCCTGAGGAGCATAAATGGGGTTTTCCAATTTCATTGCTTCGAGGATGATAACCTCATCGTCTTCCGCTATTTTTTGTCCTACCTCAACTAAAATTTCGAGTACTTTTCCCGACATGGGGCTTTCAATTGCTGCCATCTTCGATTACCTCCTTATTATTATTAATATTATAATTAATTTTACCCTAAACTATATTTCTTACAAATATTATCTATCTGGGGAGTTTAGTTTACTTCAAAACACTGATAAACATACCCGCCGCAATCGCCGTTCCTATTACGCCAGCTACGTTAGGCCCCATGGCATGCATGAGTAAATAATTTTTCTTATCAGCCTCCTGCCCGACTTTATGTGCAACCCGGGCAGCCATTGGCACTGCAGAGACTCCTGCTGCACCGATGATAGGATTGATCTTTTCCTTGAGGAACAAATTCATAAACTTGGCCAGCAGAACACCAAAAGCGGTGGCTGCAGCGAACGCAACAACGCCCAAGCCAAATACATAAAGTACTTTCGGGCTCAGGAATACCTCTGCCGGCATGGTAGCGCCAACCGATATGCCCAGGAAAATGACCACGATATTCATTAGTTCATTTTGGGCGGTATTGCTCAGCCTGTCAACAACTCCCGATTCCCTGAGCAAATTACCGAAACAGAACATACCCATTAATGCTGCCGCATCCGGAACCAGCAGACAAATGATGATACAGGTAACAATCGGGAAGAATATTTTTTCCAGCTTTGAAACCTTGCGCAACGATTTCATACGAATTTTGCGTTCTTCTTCAGTCGTAAGCAATTTGATTACCGGAGGCTGGATGATCGGCACCAGCGCCATATAGGAATATGCTGCCACCGCACAGACACCCATCATGTGCGGTGCAAGTTTGGCCGCCACAAATATTGTCGTGGGACCGTCAGCACCGCCTATTATACCTATGGTTGCGGCTTCATAAATAGTAAATCCGGCTGCCAGCGCTCCAAAAAAGGTCACATATACTCCGCCCTGGGCTCCGGCACCAAGAAGCAGTGTTTTGGGGTTGGCTATAACTGGTCCGAAATCAGTCATTGCTCCGATTCCAAGAAAAATCAGCGGCGGAATGACGGCCCATTCTTCGCCATAGTGATAGAACCGCCACAACAGTCCTTCTCCGGGGGTCATAATATCAGAAGGCAGATTCACCAATAAAATGCCAAAGGCAATCGGCAATAGCAGCAGCGGTTCAAAACCTTTCTTGATAGCTAGATAGATAAATATAAATGCGATCCCCCACATTACGAAATTACCCCAGTAGAGATCGTTAAATGCCATGCTGGACCACATGCTTAGTAATGCATCCATATGTCTGTTACCCCTTCGCTTTTGTTATTTTTCTTTGGCTTCTCCTTTACTATCAATATAAATCGCTAATTTAGAACTGAGCGTAACGAATATCTGCAACAGGATCATACCGATTAATACTCCAGAAATACCAGCGATGAAAGTATATAACGGTAATGACATGGATTACCCCCCCTTCCTCTGTTCTTGAGTGAGGTTCTGTTTGAATAACCATTTACTATTCCAGACAATTTTTCTTCTCTATTTTGTAAGTAAATTTGCCGACGTCCTTATCGGGATTAGCCAATAGCCCGTGCATAATAAAATCAATATGGGTTGCGATAATGTAATCAATATCACAATTCCCTTCCGGCGTATACCAATTACCAAGCCAGTTCAGCATTCCGCCTATCCCTCTCACCACCATCTTGCTGTCCATCGGACGAAATATCCCCAAGCTGACAGCTTGACTTACATGGTCGCAGATGAATGCTTCATATAGTTTAAGGGTATCACTGGCAAATTTGCGCCTTTCCAAGGAAAGATAAGCCGCTTCACGCAAATACGTTTCTGCTCTATCCCTTTGCAGGTGAAACTGAAGCATATGGTTGGCAAACATGCTGGCAATCTTGTCAATAAGATCAAGATCAGAAGCAGCAATCTCCTTAGCTTGACTGTGCAAATTGTTTATATGGGTCATACAGATTTCGAATAGAATATCTTCTTTGGCCTTAAAATAATAATAAATAGCTGGTTTTGTCATCCCAATTTCGTTAGTAATATCAAACAGGCTGGCAGATAAATATCCTTTTTCTCTGAATAACCTAGCAGCCACCGCTACAATTTCAGCTCTACGATTTATAGCCATCGTCCTCCTTTCATTAGAGGATTTTGCATAATTAACTTTTTTTTATTTATCATGTACTTTTAAAATTTCATCCTGAGCGTTAGTGAAGCAACGATGCCATATGGCATCTAGTGCCAAAAGTGATCGAAAGGCAAGCGCAACCTGAGCGTCGGCGGATCTACGGCACTTGTGAGACTCTTCGCTATTACTCAGAGTGACAGTATTGCATGATTTTTGAATTATGCAAAATTCTCATTAAAAAATAAAATAATAAATAAATTTAAATAATCATCTCAAACTTGTATCTTAATAATTAAATTGCTATACTTAACGTTAAGTAAATTATTTATTTGCTTTACATTAAATAAAATTTATTAATTTGTCAAGCCTCCTTGATATATCAATATCTAAATCCAAAACATTTTTCCAGAAACAATTACAAAATAATTACGTAAAAAAAGATTATCCTAGCAAATAGGAAATAAAAATAAAGAAAGAAGGTGTGCTTATATTTTCCGAAGTTAGTAATCAAAATATTTGATAAGGAGTGATTTGTTGTGGAAAAAATCTGGATGAAACATTGGCCGCCGGAAATGGCAAAAGAAGTAGCTTTAACCGAAGGAAAGATCCCAATTTTCGAATATCTGAGGCTCAATGCCAAGCGCACTCCTGAAAAACCAGCCATAATAAACTATGGCAGGGAAATCTCCTACAAGGAATTGGATGAAGCCTCTGATCAATTCGCAAATTATCTGCTGGAGTTAGGTCTGGTAAAAGGTGACCGGGTGGGACTGTTCCTCGGTAATAGTCCGCAATACATCATTGCCCACTTCGGCATTCAGAAAATGGGCGGTATTGTATGTCCGTGTTCACCTCTTTTCAAAGAAATGGAACTTGCCTACGAAGTAAACGATGCCGGCATGAAATGTCTGGTAACGGTTGACATTTTTATGCCTATTGTCGGCAAAGCACTGCCTAATATGCCTTCTCTTTTACAGGTCGTTACCACCAACTTCCATGATTATTTGCCTGCTGAACCCACTCTGCCATTGGTTGATTACATGCAGATTCCCAAACAAAAAATAGAGGGAACCATGGATTTCATGGATATCATGGCAAAGTACAGCAAGACTCCTCCCCAGGTTGAGATTGACATGGATAACGACATTGCCCTGTTTGAATACACCGGTGGCACCACCGGACTGCCTAAAGGAGCAATGCTCAGTCACTACGCTCATCTGTTCAAGCCTTCAGCAGCCTGTGACATTATGGGAATAGGTGAAAACAGCCGGGTACTAACCACGATGCCTTATTTTAATATTGCGGGTATGTTGTTTTTGGTCGGTCCGGTTTTACGCGGGGCAACCAATGTACTGCTGACGCAGTTCGATCCCCTGACTGTTCTGCAGGCCGTCGACAAATATAAAGTCACCGAATGGTACAGTGCCGTACCGATGAATTTGGCTGTAATGGCTCATCCTGAAGCAGGCAAATATGATATGAGCAGTCTTAAACTAAATATGACCACCTCGTTCGTAGTCGCCCTGGATGAAAAGATTTCGAAAAAATGGGAGGAATTTACCGGCGGTTGTCTGCTCCTGGAAGGCGCTTACGGCCTGAGTGAAACTCATACCTTGGATACATTCTGCCCGCGGCAGAAAATTAAATATGGCAGCATGGGCATTCCCAGCTTTAACGAAGAGTTTAAGATCGTTGATTTTGATGATAAAAGCAGAGAACTTCCTATTGGTGAAGAAGGTGAAATCGTACTGCGCAATCCCGGTTCCATGAAAGGATATTGGAACAAACCGGAAGCAACTGCTGCCACCCTGGAGGACGGTTGGGTTCATACCGGCGATGTAGGACGTTTCGATGAAGATGGTTACCTGTACTGGCTGGGAAGAAGAAAAGAAATGATCAAGGTATCAGGATTTTCAGTTTTCCCGGAAGAAGTCGAAGCATTAGTTAACCAGCATCCTGCTGTTTTAGAAAACGCCGTAATTCCGGTTCCTGATGCCAAAAAGGGTGAAGTAATCAAAACCTTCATCGTTCTCAAAACTGAATATAAAGATAAAGTCACTGGCGAGGAAATTATCAGTTGGGCCAAAAACAGCATGTCATCCCACAAGGTGCCTAAGTATGTGGAATTCAGAGATGAACTTCCCAAGCAGGGGGTTAAGCTTTTACGTCGCATACTAAGAGATGAGGAAGAAGCAAAGAATAAATAGCAGATATTGTTTTAAGTGTTAAAATTAATTAAAACAATATTCAAGACAACGGGAGGTTTTAATCATGGATACCCCGAAAAACATCCAGGAAACAGGGGAAAATGCAGCTAAAATTCGTCCGGAACTGGCCGAGTTAATCAAACGCAATTCCTTTTTACTGGATGAAAATCGTCCCCAGGCAGTTGAGCGGCGCCATAAGAAAAACCAGCGTACTACCCGGGAAAACATTCAAGATCTCTGTGATGAAGGCAGTTTTATTGAATATGGTGCGTTGGCCATTGCTGCTCAACGGCAGCGCAGATCAACCGAAGAACTTATCGTCAAAACCCCGGCAGACGGGATGATTGCCGGCATTGGAACCGTTAACAGCAATTCCTTCGGTGAAGAAAAAGCTCGCTGCATGGTTATCGCTTACGATTACACTGTACTGGCCGGCACACAAGGTTTCTTCAATCATAAAAAAATCGACCGCATGCTGAAATTGCTGCATGAACAGCGCCTTCCGTTAATATTTTTTGCCGAAGGCGGCGGCGGCAGACCGGGTGATGTTGATGCCGAAGGAGTAATGATAGCCGGTTTGGATCTCTCAACCTTCGGCATGTTTGGAGGATTTAGCGGCAAGGCACCTATGGTGGGTATCGTTTCAGGTCCATGTTTTGCCGGCAATGCTGCCCTGCTGGGCTGCTGTGATGTAATTATCGCCGCCCGCAACGCCAATATCGGTATGGGCGGTCCGGTTATGATTGAAGGCGGCGGTCTGGGTACATTCAAACCTGAAGAAGTTGGCCCTATTGATGTACAGACTCAAAATGGCGTAGTGGATATTGAAGTTGCTGATGATGTTGAAGCGGTAGCCGCAGCCAAAAAATATATTTCCTATTTTCAGGGAAGCACGTCCGAATGGGAAGCAGGCGACCAAAACGTTTTGCGTGAATTGATCCCGGAAAACAGACGCCGGGTTTATGATGTTCGTAAAGTCATTAAAGCCATGGCCGACAAAGATTCGTTTTTGGAACTACGTCCCAAATTCGGCCCCGGTATGATAACTGGATTGATTCGTATAGAAGGCCATCCTTTTGGTGTTATTGCCAATAACTGTCGGCACATGGGCGGTGCCATTGAAGCTGAAGGGGCTGACAAGGCCGCTCGTTTGATGCAGCTGTGTAATGTGCACAATCTGCCGGTCTTGTCATTAATCGATACCCCAGGCTTTATGGTTGGGCCGGATATTGAACAAAGAGCCCAGGTTCGCCACGTATGCCGCATGTTCGTAATTGGTTCCCATTTGACTGTGCCTTATTTCAGCATTGCCCTGCGCAGGGGTTACGGTCTGGGGGCTATGGCTATGGCCCGGGGTGGTTTCCATGAGTCTTTCTTTACTGCTGCCTGGACAACCGGTGAATTCGGCGCCATGGGGCTTGAAGGTGCGGTCAAGAGCGGTTTCAAGCGTGAATTGGAAGCAATTGCTGACGAACAGGAGCGCGAAGCACTTTACAATAAGTTGGTCGACAAGTTGTATGAACGTGGCAAAGCAATCAACATGGCATCTTACCTGGAAATTGATGCGGTCATCGATCCCGCCGATACCCGCCCCTGGATTATGCGCGGTTTAAAATCAGCACCACGGCGCAAAGAAGGAGAACCTCTTCTTCCCTACGTTGATACCTGGTAAAATCACTAAATCGTATAAAAACTTTACCAAACCCCTGTCTAGAGCAATCAAGACAGGGGTTTTAATATTAAATACCTTATCTTTAATGTTTGCTGCAATTTTTTGATTGACACTAAATATTTTGCCAGGTATCAACACAAACTATATCAAAAGGAGGGATACTGTGCGCATAAGTGATCCTAATAAATTAGTCGGCAAGATCATGAAGATTCATCCCGGGCAGGATATGACAGAAATAATCGTTGATGTTGGGGATCAAGCAGTTACAGCAACCATAACTGCCGGAGCATACGGCGACATGGATTTGCACGAAGGTGATGAGGTTTTTGCCATTTTTAATTCAACTTCCGTAAGCCTGATAAAAGATCGCAAGGAGCCTCGCCGTGATTACGGTTTCTAAAAAATAACAGCCTTTTCGGATATTAGGTTCCGGGAAAGGCTGTTTATTTTTTTAAAAATTTAAAAATGTTAAAATATTGTAAAAAAATTATAATTAATTTAAACTGTTAATTAATACTGTTATTATTAAGGAGGGTATTTAATGGATATCAATAAAGTAGCTGTTTTGGGTGCAGGTACAATGGGAATGGGTATTGCCTGGGCTTTTGCCGGGGCAGGTAAAAAGGTAGTCCTTTATGACATCAAAAAGGAGTTTTCTGACAAAGCCCTGGAAAGAATCGGCAAAGGTCTGGCCAAAGCTGAAGAAAAAGGTCAGGTACCAGCCGGAGCCAAAGATTTTGTTACGGGAAATATTACTCCCACCGGTACTATTGAGGATATCAAAGATATAGATTTCGTGGTTGAATCCGTATTCGAAAATATGGATGTCAAAAAGAGTCTCTATGCTGAATTGGATAGGATATTGCCCCCTGAAGTCATTATAGCTACCAATACTTCCTCTCTTTCCATAACCGAAATCGCAGCTATTACAAAAAGAGCCGACAAAGTCGTTGGCATGCATTTCTTTAATCCCGCCAACATTATGGCTTTGATCGAAGTAATTCCAGCTCTGCAGACTTCTGATGAAACCCTCGCCGTTACCATGGAACTTAGTAAAGCCATCGGCAAAAAGCCAATCAAGGTTAAAGAAGGTCCTGGTTTCGTCGTCAATCGTATCCTGATCCCCGGTATGAACGAAGCTGCCTTCATTCTGTATGAAGGTCTGGCAACGGTAGAAGACATCGACAAGGCTATGAAACTGGGTGCCGGCTGGCCGATGGGTCCCTTTACCCTGGCCGATATGGTCGGAATCGATATCTCATTGGCGGTATGCAATACCCTGTTTAGCGAAACCGGTGATTCCAAATATCGTCCCGCTCCCATCCTCAAACAAATGGTACGGGCAGGCTATCTGGGCAGAAAAACCGGCCGCGGTTTTTATGACTACAGCGCCAAATAAGCTGGCTTTAAGCTTCATTTAGTAATATTTAAGGGGCTACATAAATTGAAGCCCCTTTATCTTTGGCATCTGACACTAACACAAGTACCTATTATCGTAAAGCCCTTTTCAATATTTTCCCGACAGCAGTTCGGGGGAAATCTTCAACAAATTGAACGATCTTGGGCACTTTGTAGGGAGAAAGTTTTTCCTGGCAAAATGCTATCAGTTCATCCTCTTTAAGTTCAAATCCCGGTTTTAACCTGACCATTGCTTTTACGACTTCTCCCTGCCGTTCGTCTGACATCCCTATTACTGCCGCCTCCATAATACTGGGATGCTGATATATGGTATTTTCAACTTCACTGGGATAAACATTGAAACCGGCAACTATAATCAGTTCTTTGAGCCGGTCAACAAATTGCAGCACTCCTTCCTGGGTTAGACGAACCAAATCTCCGGAATGTAACCAACCGCTCTCAAAGGTTTTAGATGTTTCCTCAGGTTTTTCCCAATAGCCGGCACTTACTGTAGGGCCTTTAATAAGCAGTTCACCCGCCTCACCAATTGGTACGTCTTCACCCGTTCCCGGATTGATGATTCTAATATCTGTTTCTATAAAAGGCATTCCCATTCCAGCCAATGTTTGGCCGTATAATCTGTTGATGATCACACCGGAGGTTGTTTCTGTAAGACCATAACCCTCGGCTACATTACCTCCTGATATTTTTTTAAATACATTTACAATTTTTTCAGGTACTGGAGCACCTCCGACAATCCAGTGGCGTACACTGGTCAAGTCAAATTCTTCCAATTTGGGATGCTGGGCAAGCATGGCAAGTATTGTCGGCACCGCCCGGCAACAGGTGCAGCGATGGTGATGGATGGTCTTAAGAATTTCATCAGGGTGGAACCTGACCATTATTACTACCTTCCCGCCCAGAGCAATAGGTAAAACCAGGGTTTGGAACATGGCATAATTATGTGATAACGGCAGATTCACCGGGTAGACCTCTTCACCTTCAACATTTTTATAATCCAGTATCTTTGCACAAGTAACATATGAGGTAATATTGAAATGAGTGATCATAACTCCCTTGGGCATACCGGTGGTTCCGCTGGTATACTGTAGAACTGCCAGATCTTCCCGGGGGTTTATATCAGCACAATTAAACTGGCCGGATTGATTCAACAGCTTGTTAAATTCGAAAATATTTTCCTGGTTCGGTATTGGCTGCGGATCAGGTACACCAAAAGGAGCACAAGGAAAAGGATTTATAGGCAGATAGTCATGAAGGGAACCTGCTACTATAAATTCTAATGAGCTTTCATCAAAAATTTCCTGAATCTTGCCAACCAGAAAGTCCAAGGTAATAATTCCTTTGGCTCCAGAATCATTAATCATGGTTAATATTTCTTTGGCTGATGCCATAGGGCCAATTTGAACAACTACAGCACCCAGCTTCATAAGGGCGAAGAACCCTATTGCATATTGCGGACAATTATCCATATGAATAGCTACCCGATCGCCTTTTTTTACCCCAATACTTTTCAATCCGTTTGCCAGCTTATTGGTCAGATACTCAAACTCGGCATAAGTAATTTCTGTACCATAGTAGCAAATTGCAATATTACTGGGGAATTTTTTAAACGAATCAGAAAGAAATTTGTACACGGGAATTTCGGGTAAATCAATTTCTCGAGGTACCAAGGGATCAATTGCTTGTAGCCAAGGCCTACTTGAATAAATACTCATTTGCTCACTCCAATCCTGTTTTGATTATTTGAATTTTCTGATTATATATTTATATACCTAACAGAAACTAAATAGAATGAGTTTATCAATAAAAAGCAAAAGCCCCCCGGTGGGGGGCACAGAGCATCAAAAAGATGAATAGATTTTTATGCAAATAACTCTCACTCAAAGAGTAACATTACTCTCCCCCTTCTTCTTTTCGGTTACAACACTTTGGTCAGCCCGTTGTATATTCTTCCAAGAGGCGTATCTACAGTAACCAGCATGTCGTCCTTGAAGATGCTGGTGGCGTCATTACAACCTACAATGACCGGGATGCCTACATTTAAACCCATAATGGCGGCAT
>ERZ764778.1784-NODE-1784-length-20858-cov-16.917945_pt1 | contig 20858 bp, 21 predicted proteins | sample MGYA00374951_ERZ764778 | MGnify/ENA primary metagenome ERZ764778 (study PRJEB28918, sample SAMN05720193) | bioreactor metagenome | isolation source: Anaerobic biogas reactor | place: USA:Washington, USA | collected 2015-08-08 ...
TGGCATCGCCAGCGTAACATTTTTGGTTGAACAGCCTCTGGCGTCCACCGATAATGCGATGGGTTCCCGTGGGACCGTGCCACAGGCGAGCCGGTGGCGATATGACGTTGGCCTCTCGGCATGAACAGATGACGAATGCGATCTCTGTTGGAAAGGCAAGAGCATGTATATGGCATCGCAGTTTTCGGTTTTCATGGTGAACAAGCCCGGCGTGCTGGCCCGAGTTCTGGGCGATTTTGCCAAGGCCAAGATCAATATCACGGCCATCACCATGATGGATTCGGCCGAGCACGGGGTGATGCGGGTCGTATTTGAGAAGCCGGAGGCGGCCAGAGAATTGCTGGCAAAGCTGAACATGCCTTACAATGAGACGGATGTCTTGTGCGTCGACCTGGCCAACAAGTCAGGTGCCCTGGCGGTCGTGGCCGAGAAGCTTTCCAAAGGGCACATCAATATCAGCTATGCCTACTGCACCGCTGGCGGCAAGGGCGGGCGGACGACGGGGGTGTTGAAGGTTTCCGACGTCAAGAAGGCGATGAAGCTCCTGCAGAACCACAACAAGGCGAGCAAGGTCGAGACTACCGCCCGTCGGCCCAACACCACACGTTGATCTGGGTGGAATGGGCGGCCCGGAGCGAGAAGGGGGAATGGGTGGAAGGTGCGGGCTTGTGCAGGTCGCTGGCGCGTTGAACGCAGCCCCCGTCTTGTGGAACCAGCGAAGGTCTTCGACATCGACGTAAAGCTTCCGGCTTGCCCTGTTTTTCCGACATCGCACCGCGATTTGGCTTCCTCTGACGCGTAGTTCCTGTTAAACTGCGGCGGTGTTCGTTAGGGAAGATATTCGACAAGAAGGGATGCAATGAGTCGAGCCGAAACTCGGACCTGTCCGACGACAATCAGGGCGGCCCATCGCTATGAGGTGGTCAATGCCGTGAATCGACCGAAGATTGCGGGTGCGCGGTTTCATTTCATTGGTGTTGGCGGCGTCGGCATGAGCGGCCTGGCGCAGTTTCTCATCGAAAAGCACGCGATTGTCACGGGGTCGGACCAGGCAGGCGGTGCGGCCACGGCGCGCTTGGCGCGCGGCGGCGCCCGGATCTGTATCGGCCACCGCGCCGAGAACATCGGGCCTGATACGGAGATCGTGGTCGTCTCGGCGGCTGTCAGGCAGGACAATCCGGAATTGCAGCAGGCAGTTCGCCAAGGCTGTCGCGTGGTCAAGTATGCCCAACTGCTCGGCGATCTGATGGACCATTTCCAGGGGATCGCCGTCAGCGGCACGCACGGCAAGAGCACCACAAGCGGATGGCTGGCCTATGGTCTGCGCCAGGTGGGGGTGGATGTCAATTTCCTGGTCGGCGCCGACATTGGCCAGTTGGGGGCCTCCTCCGGCAGCGGCGACAGTGGCTTCTTCGTCGCCGAGGCCTGCGAGTACGACCGCAGTTTCCTGAATCTGAAGCCCCAGATTGCGTGCATTCTGAACATTGAGGCCGATCACCTGGACTGCTACCGCGACGAGGCCGACATCGTCGATGCGTTCCACCAGTTCGCGTGGGGCACCAGGCCCGATGGACTCATTGTGGCCAATGGTCAGGACGCCAACGTCGCCAAGGTCATCGAGCGGCTGGGAGGCCAGCGGCGGATTGTGACGTTTGGTTTCGGCGCCCGGTGTACTTTCCATCCTCGGAATGTCAAGCCGCACGGCGGGTCGTATCGCTTTGATGTCTATCAGGACGGCCAACGACTCGGATCGACGTTCCTGTCGGTTCCGGGGCGGCACAACATCCTCAATGCGCTGGCGGTGGTCGCGGTTGCCGTCAACATCGGCGTCGAGCCGGAGGCGATCCTCGGCATGCTCAACCGGTTTACCGGCGTCGATCGGCGTCTGATGCTCAAGGGGCAAGTCAACGGTGTGACCGTCCTGGACGACTACGCCCATCATCCTACGGAGATTCGAGCAGGCCTCAAGGCCATACGGGAGAAGTATCACCCCAGGCGGCTCTGGTGTGTGTATCAGGCCCACCAGTACAGTCGAACGCGGGTCTTTCTGGATGCGTTTGCGGCCAGCTTCGGGCAAGCCGATAAGGCGATCATTCCCGAAATCTACTTCGTCCGTGACTCGGAGGGCAGCCGCAGCGAGGTGAACGCGGAGATCCTGGCGGACCGAATTCGCGCTGAAGGGACCGATGCCGAGTACATCGGAACCTTCGACGCCGTGTGTGATTGCCTGGAAAAGGAACTCGGGCCCGGTGATCTGGTGGTCACCATGGGGGCCGGCGATATATGGAAGGTGGCAGATGAATATCTTCGACGACTTGGCGGAAATCGTTGAGCGGGACCATCCGATGGCGCCGCACACTTGGTACCGTCTCGGTGGTCCGGCCGACTACTTCGTTCGGCCTCAGACCGTCGAGCAGTTTCAGGACGTAGTCCGGCGTTGCAGCGACAACCATATCCGCGTCCATGTGATGGGACTCGGATCGAATCTGCTGATCAGCGACGAGGGAGTGCGCGGCGCTGTGGTCAAGCTGGAGGGGCCTGTCTTCGGCGCGGCGCAGTTCGACGGGCCGCACCTGACCGCTTGGGCGGGAGCCGAACTGAGCAGGCTCGTGCTCGACTGTGTTGAAAAGGGGCTCTCCGGCCTGGAGGTTCTGACGGGCATTCCCGGATCGATCGGTGGCGCCGTGAAGATGAACGCCGGCGGCCAGTTCGGCGACATCGGTGCGGTCGTGGACTCGGTGACGCTGATGGACGCCCAGGGGACGGTCTTCGAGAGGAGCAAGCCGGAGTTGATTTTCGATTATCGCAGTGTCAATATCCGCGCCTCGACGATCCTGAATGCAAAGCTGACGCTCAGCGAAGCCGACCCGGAAGAGATTATGCGGACGGTCAAGGAGAGCTGGATCTACAAGAAGAACAACCAACCGCTCAATACGAGGAACTGCGGGTGCGTCTTCAAGAACCCGCCGGGGGCATCGGCCGGATCGCTGATCGATCGCGCCGGTCTCAAGGGGTTCCAGATCGGTGGGGCGGCGGTCAGCGACAAGCACGCCAACTTCATCGTGGCCAACAAGGGCTGCACGAGCCGGGACGTCCTGCGGTTGATCGAGGCGGTCCGCCAGAAGGTCCGCGAGCACGTCGACGTCGAGTTGCAGACGGAAATAGAGATCTGGAAGTAGGGCAACAGCGGGGGCGTCCTGTGGATCGGTCGGTCGGCGCGTGAGGGTGCTCGGCCGGGCTGTCCGGCCCTCTGAGAGCAGACGAATCTATGAAGGTAGCGGTCTTACAGGGCGGTGTCGGGCACGAACGCGAGGTGAGCCTTCAGAGTGGCCGGTGTGTTGCCGAGGCGCTTCGCCAGGGCGGGATGGAGGTGGTGGAATCGGACATCACCCCCGACGACATGACCGTGCTGGACCGGTCCGATATCGACGTGTTTTTTGTTGCTCTGCACGGCCAGTTCGGCGAGGACGGCCGGCTCCAGCAGGTGCTTGAGGACCGTGGCCTGCTTTATACCGGTTGCGGTCCGGAGGCCAGCCGGCTGGCATTCGACAAGATCGCCAGTAAGAATCGATTCTCATCGGTCGGCGTGGCGGTCGCGCCCACGGTAGAGGTGAGTGCGGCGATGTCCTGCCACGAGATTGAGAATCGCCTGGAGGGTCTCGGGCGGCGATTCGTCGTCAAGCCGGTCCGACAGGGCAGCAGCGTCGGCGTCTACATTGTCGATGGGCCCGCCGAAGCGGCCGCCTGCGCCGTGGACGTCTGCGCCCAGTTTGGCGACGGCATGGTCGAGCCCTTCGTTCGCGGCCGGGAGATCACGGTCGGGGTCGTCGGCCGAAAGACCCTGCCGATCATCGAGATTCGCAGCCGGACAGGGTTCTATGACTACCAGGCCAAGTACGTGGACGAGCGGACGGAGTACCTGTTCGATACGCTTGACAACGCTGAGTTGAGGGCCCGGATCGACCGGGATGCGATGGCCTGCTTTGATGCCCTGGGATGTCGGGACTTCGCCCGGGTCGATTTCATCCTCGGCGACGACGGCGTGCCCTATGCCCTGGAGATCAATACGATCCCCGGCTTCACAAGCCATTCGCTGCTGCCCAAGGCGGCGGCGAAGACCGGCGTTTCCATGAGTCGGTTGTGCGTGGGCATCGTCCAGATGAGTTTTTATCGAAAACCTATGCAGCAAAACGCCCGAACGGTCGATTCTGATAGTATCTGCTTCTGAGATTCAGGGGCGGATACGACTCGAAACTACCCACATTGTGCAGCAGTTGAGGCAGTCAGTGGCCAGAAAGAAGCAGAAGATCAGTCTTCGAGAGCGATTCAGTGCCTGGCGGGGCGCGCGGACCAAGAAACAGGTCGAGGCCAGAAAGCAGACCCTGACCATGGCCGTCAAGGTGGCGGCGGTGATGTTGGTTCTTGTGGCGGCCGGAGCGTTTCTTCGCTATGCCGAAGGGTATGTCAGTTCGGCCAGGCCGATGGAAGAAGGCCACCTGGTTCTTGTCGGCGTGCCGGGATGGGTCAACTGGGACCTGAAAGCGCGGGTCGTGGCGGCCGCCGGAGGCGACCGATTCCCGATCGGGGAGGAGACCGCCGCGGTGGTGGCCCGCAATCTGGCGAGGATGTCCTGGCTGGATGATGTGGAGGTCAACGTTACGCACGATGCGGTGCGCGTCCGGGCTCACTGGCGCAAACCGATCGCGGTGATCGATAGAGGTTCATCGAGGTTCTACGTCGACGCCGATCTCGTCGTGCTGGATCACATGCCCATGGCGCACCTGCCAATCGTAGAGGTCAAGGGCGTCTCACTGGGGTTGCCCCCGTCGCCCGGCTCCGTTTTCGATCGAGACGATCTGGCGGCAGCGGTCAAGCTCATCGTCCTGCTGAATCGTATGGACGTTGAGGTTGCGCCCAAGAAGCCGCTGCTTGATCAGATCGCCAATGTCGATGTGAGCAACTACAAGGGACGAAGGAGTCATCGCGATCCGCACATCGTCCTTGTCAGCAAGGACAATACACTGGTCTACTGGGGTGCCGAAATCGGGGAGTGGTCCAAGCATCTCGAAGCCAAGGACGAGCAGAAGCTGGCCAAGTTGTATACCTACTACAAGGAGTTCGGCTCACTCAGCGCCGGGGTCAAGTACATCAATCTCTACGATCCTCAGGACAAGGTCCCGCTGCCGACGGACAGGTACCGGTAGGGAAGGTGGTCAGAGCCGTCGCCAGGTCGGCGTACTGGTAGGGAACCTCGTACCGTCGGCAGATGCTCTTGAGTTTCCGCAGGACGGTTTCGGTCAGTTCGGCCTGGAATTCCTGATCGCCGTCGCAGCAGAAGATACGGCAGCCGGTGAACCGATGCCGATGGATCGTGCATCGTTCGTCCTCTTGGTACGGACAGCGGTCGCCGGGCATCTGCTTGAGGTTCGAGGCGTCCAGTTTGGCGGCGAGGTAGATCAACTCGGGCGGGGTAACGAACAGCAGGTGATCGTAGCCGGCGAAGTTGCAGCAGGCCCCGCAGGCGGCGCACGTCCCGGCCAGATCGCGGTCCTGCTGAAGCTGCATGTCAATCCAGTCGTAGAGAACCGCTACTTCGGCGACGACTCGGCGATATCGTTCTGATTCAGCCACCATTTTCCGTTTCTCTTGATTCGTTCGATCTGTTTGGCGCTGTAGTGCCGTCCTCGGTTGATTCCCGGACATCGGAGGCCCGCGTTGTTCCAGGCGTTGGGCCCGGAGAGGTTATCCGGCCAGAACGGCCACGTTCGGCACTGGCTCGGCCGGACCGGGTAGATCACGCACTGCTTGCGGCCGCCAATCGTCCTGAGAAAGATACAGTCCTTGGTTGTTTCATGTTCGATGATTGTGGTGCGCAGGCCCACCCGCCGCAGGTACTTCTGCCGCAACTGCCCCGGTGTTGTCTTGAGGTGCCTGGCGATCAGTTCGATCTCCGGCCGGGTCACCCAGATGTACCCTTCCCCCGGCCCCGAGCAGCACGCCCCACACCCCGTACACTCAAAGTGTAGCCCCGCCGCATACCATTTTGTCTTCGGATCGACATCACGCATGATGGCCAAGAGGCTTCCTCACCATTTCAGCACGGCGCCGGTGTCGGCGCTGGTGGCCATGGCGGCGTACTTGCCGAGGCAGCCTTCCTTGATTCGGGGCTCCATCGGTTTCCAGGCCTTCTTGCGCTGGGCCCATTCGGCGTCGGAGAGTTTGGCGCTCATCGTGTTGTTGGGGATGTCGATTTCGATGATGTCCCCGTCTTTGAGCAGGCCGATGGGGCCGCCGACGGCCGCTTCCGGGCTGACGTGGCCGATGCAGGCTCCGCGCGTGCCGCCGCTGAATCGCCCGTCGGTAATCAGCGCGACGGATTCGCCCAGGCCGGCGCCCATGATGTAGCTGGTTGGGCTGAGCATCTCCTGCATGCCCGGCCCGCCCTTGGGGCCCTCGTAGCGGATGATCACCACGTCGCCGGCCTTGACCTTGCCGGCCAGGATGCCCTCGCAGGCCTCTTCCTGGCTCTCGAAGATGACCGCCGGGCCGGTGTGCGTCAGCATGGCCTTGGCGACCCCGGCGCTCTTGACGACGCTGCCGTTGGGGGCGAGATTGCCGCGCAGGATCGACAGGCCGCCCGTTTTCGAGTAGGCATTGTCGAGCGAGTGGATCACCTCGGGGTCCTCGATCTTCGCGCTGGCGATGTTCTCGCCCAGGGTCTTGCCCGTGACGGTCAGGCAGTCGAGGTTCAGCAGCCCCGGCACCTTGCTGATCTCGTTGAGGATCGCGCTGATCCCGCCGGCACGGTCGACGTCTTCGATGTGAATGGCGCTGGACGGCGAGACCTTGCAGATATTCGGGCACTTGGCGCTGATGGCGTTGATCCGGTCCAGGTCGTAGGCGATTTTCGCTTCGCTGGCGATGGCCAGCGTATGGAGCACCGTGTTGGTCGAGCCGCCCATCGCCATGTCGAGGGCCAGCGCGTTGTCCATCGCCTTGTCGCTGATGACGTCGAGCGGCTTGATGTCCCTTTTCACCAGTTCGACGATTTGTCTGCCGGCGGCCTTGTACAGGTCCTGCCGCTTCGGATCAACCGCGAGGATCGTGCCGTTGCCGGGCAGGGCCATGCCGATCGCCTCAGACAGGCAGTTCATCGAATTGGCGGTGAACATGCCCGAGCAACTGCCCTGGGTGGGGCAGCCGGTGCATTCGAGCTCCTTGAGTTCTTCTTCGCTGATCTTGCCGGCGTTGAACTGGGCGACACCTTCGAAAATGCTGATCAGGTCCACCGTCTTGCCGGCCTTGGTCTTGCCCGCCTTCATCGGGCCGCCCGAGACGAACAGGGTCGGCACGTTCAGACGTACGGCGCCCATGAACATGCCGGGGATGATCTTGTCGCAGTTGGGAATGCAGATCAGGCCGTCGAAGCAGTGGGCCCGCACCATCGTCTCGACCGAATCGGCGACGATCTCACGCGAGGACAGCGAGTACTTCATCCCCGTATGGCCCATCGCGACGCCGTCGCAGACCGCAATCGTATTGAACTCGAAGGGCACGCCGCCGGCTTCGCGAATCGCCTCCTTCACGACGCGGGCCACTTCGTTGAGATGAACGTGGCCGGGCACGACCTCGCAGAAGCTGTTGGCCACGCCGATGAACGGCCTGTCGATGTCCGCGTCCTTCAAGCCGCACGCGCGAAGCAGGCCGCGATGGGGCGCCCGCTGGAAGCCCTTCTTGACGATGTCGCTTCTCATTTCTGTCTTCTCCAAAACCATCGATACCAACAAAAAGACCAAAACCGCCAGTTTAGCCCGCATCAGGCGACGAATAAAGGAAAATCGTTGTCTGGTTCGAGAGGGCTCCTATAATTGGGTTCCGGATTAGAGTAGCGAAATCGCGATACTCAGACTCAAGGGTAGGGGTCCAAATGAGACTCAGGACCGGTATTTGTACTGCTGTTGCAGGCATTGGCCTTTGCCTGATTGGATTTCTGACGGGCTGTCAGAGCGCGCCGATGGAAGCGGACTCGCCAGGCGAGCCTGTCGCGCCCGATTCGCACGCGGCTGCGGTCGTTGCGGAGGCGTCTGCGGCGGATGAGGACGGAGGCCCGGCCGCGTCGCAGGACGCGGTCGATCTGGTCCTGCGGTTCGCTCCCGACCGGCCCGTCACCTACAAGGTGACTGCGGAGACGGAGGCCTCGGTCCGGTGGGAAGGGGACGCGTCCAGCAAGCCGGACAGCTTTCGAGGCGGCGCGATCGGCAACCGTGTGGAGATCACGTACGAGCAGCGCGTCGATCGTGTCAGCGACAACGGCAATGCCGTGGTCAAGGTTACGATCCTGGCCCTGAAGTATCTGGGCCGCTCGCGGGAAACGGTGGTCCTGGACTTCGACAGCGTGCGGGACCAGGATCGGCAGGGGCCTCTGTCGGAATTGATCGGCAGGAGCTACGAGGTGGAGATGACGCCCAAGGGAGCGGTCGTGTCCGTCGATGGCGTTGCCGGCATCCGCGATTCCATCAAGGGCGATTCACCCGACCACCAGACAGCCCTGAAACTGATTGGCGACAAGGAAATCCGTGAGCGGCATGAAGTCCCGGCTCTGATGGCCTTGGAAGACGAAACGGTCTGTCCCGGCGGCACGTGGAGCAACGTCAAGCTGTTTTCGTTCGGGCGGATGGGCGCCCGAGCATACGAGCGGCTCTACACGCTGGACCGGATCGAAGCTGACGACAGCCGCATCGCCCACGTGACGATGAAGGGCATTCCCTCCGCGGCAGCGGCGGCGCAGTTGCATCAGGGTCAGACCGACGCCGTCCCGGCGGGCTTGTTCGACCATGTGGACAGCTACCAGGGGCAGTTGTCTCTCGATCTGGAAGCGGGTGCGATCGAGGCGTATGTCGAGCAGTTTCGCACGGAGTGGGTGGCGGTCGACCAGGAGGCGATTCAGAGCGGCACCGATCGTCCCGCTGCCGTGAGGATGGATAGAACAGTATCGTACAGACTCGAACGGATTCGATAGTGTGGCCAAATGAGAAGCACATCATGACGTCGAGAATGGACCGTGCGATCGGCCTGCTCATGGTCCTGATGCTTTCAGCCGGTTGCCGGACTGCTGAAGTGGGCGGCGAACGTGTCTTCCTGACGGTGGATTTCGAGCCGGGCCGTACGCTGCGATACAAGTTCGTTGCGAATCGCGATATGCTACTTGACTGGGACCCCAACGCCACCGGCGAGGACCGGATCGAGAGGCGGTTCGAGCGTCTGGAGATGATCACGGCGTACACCCCCGTGGCCGTAGACCCCTATGGAGTCAACACGATCCGGGCCGTATGTGAATCGGTCACGGTCGAACGCAGCGGACGCCACTATGATGCCGATGCGGCGGAGGCCGCCGGCGGAAAGACGTTCTCGTTCACGGTCGATTCGCGAGGCAAGATCGTCGATCGATCGGAATTGGATGCGCTTGTGAAGGAAATGGGCGACAGGGCGTTTCGCTCCGGGCCCTCGGGCAGACGCATCAAAAACCCCGATATGATCGGGGATTTCGTTACGGGCCAGTACTTCCTCTGGGATGCGGTATCGAGTGTGGACCGTCCTGGCGACGGCGTGGCCTTTGGCCAATCCTGGCCGTCGAAGCTGCCGGTGCCCCTGCCGATGGTCCTGCGCAAGGCCCGCGATGTTGTGTACCGGCTCAGCGAAATCCGACATGGTGATGAACGGCTTGCGATCATCGAAAGCACCTACACGCCTGCCGAGGCGGCGCCGAGCGATTGGCCCGTCCCCTATTCCGGACGGTTTCAGCCGAGCGGGACCTTCGGCTTTCTCGGCAGCTATCAGGTGCTTGCCCTCCAAGGGGCCGGACGGCAGTCCTTCGACCTGGAGGCCGGCCGCCTTCTCACAACCGACCAGAAGTATACCATACGAATGAGGGCGTCGTTGCCGCCGATGGGGATACGGGCCGACCCACACGTCACCATCGAGCAGACGCTGACGACCGAATTGCTGGCCCCTTAGGTCCGGCATCGACTGCATTGGGAGGCATTGCACCTTGGAACGAAGCAATATCTGGGCGCCCTGGCGCATCCCCTACATCCGCGAACTCGACAAGGGCGACGGCTGTTTCCTCTGTCGTGATTTCGCCCATCCCGAGGCCGACGACGAGAACCTGCTGCTGTGGCGGACCGAGAGGTCTCTGGTCGTGCTGAACCGCTACCCCTACAACAATGGCCATCTGCTCGTCTCGCCCGCCCGACACATCGCCGACCTCGACGACGCCCGAGAGGAAGAGATGACCGAGCTGATGAAACTCGTTCGCGAATCGCAGCGGGCCCTGTCGATGACGATCAATCCGCACGGGTTCAACGTGGGCCTGAACTTCGGCCGTTGCGCCGGCGCCGGCCTGCCCGGCCACATGCACATTCACGTCGTGCCGCGCTGGGATGGCGATACAAATTTCATGAACGTTTGCAGCGATACCGATGTCGTCAGCCAGTCCCTGGTGGACCTGCTGGCGGAGTTGAAAACCGTCAGCGCCGAGCGCGGCCTGCCGAACCTGTGAGCGCAAGGCGAAACCGATTGGTCCTCATTGGTCCTATTCGTCTAATAGGTCCTATGGGACCCATAGGACGAATAGGACCCCTTTTCACAGAGCGATCCCAATGCCCCATAGCATGCAGTCGTATGCCGTAACGGAGAAGGCCAGCAAGGGCCGGGCGTTCGCCGAGGCGCCGCACCGATATCGCTCGGCGTTCGAGCGGGACCGCGACCGGATTGTCCACAGCTCGGCGTTCCGCCGACTGGAGGGCAAGACGCAGGTCTTCACGCCGGGGCTGGACGATTACTATCGCACGCGTCTGACGCACACGATCGAGGTCGCCCAGATTGGCCGAACCATCGCCCGAGCGTTGGGACTCAACGAGGCGCTGACCGAGGCGATTTGCCTGGCGCACGATCTCGGACATCCGCCGTTCGGGCACGCCGGCGAGGCGGCCCTCAACGGCCTGATGGCTGACTACGGGGGGTTCGAGCACAACGCCCAGTCGCTGCGCATCGTCGAACTGCTCGAACACCCTTATCCGGCGTTCATGGGCCTGAACCTCATGTACGAGACCCGCCTGGGCCTGGCCAAGCACAAGAGCCGCTACGATGTCCCCCAGGGCGATCCCTTCGCCGAGGCCAACGGCACTCTGGAGGGCCAGATCGTGGACCTCGCCGACCGCATCGCCTACAACTGCCACGATCTCGAAGACGGGATGAAGGCCCGTCTGCTCGACAGCGAGCAAATGCGGCATATCGAGATTTTTGCCGAGGCGCAACGCCAGATCGAGGCCGACGCGATCGAGGACCGGACGATCCGCCGGACCCGTACGGCTAAGGCGATCATCGACACCCTGGTCGGTGACTGCATCGCCACCAGTGCCGCCAATATCGCCGCCGCGGGGATCGCCACCCCGCTCGATGCGTGCGACAGGCCGCAGAACGTGATCGGCCTGTCGCCCCAGTGCGACCGCAAGCTGGAAGTCCTGGAGACGTTTCTGCTGGAGCGCTTCTACCATCATGAATCGCTCATCCGCAATGCCGAAGACGCCCGCCGGCGGCTGGCCCGCATCTTCGAGCGGTTGTGCAACAGGCCCGACCTGATGCCCGGCTATTTCCAGCGATTCATCCCGCAGCACGGCCTCCAACGCGCCGTCTGCGACTACATCGCCGGCATGACCGACCGCTATTGCCTCAAACTGCTTGAGGAGTCCTGCTGAACTGAGGTGACCCAACGACAATTCGGAGGGAGACCGACATGTGTGACAAAAGGATGCGACTGGGTTTTGTAGGCCTGATCGTTCTGGCCATGGGCCTTCAGGTTGGCCTGGGGCAAGCCCGATTCGACACGCAGATCAAGACCATTGTCGTGGTGGATGCCAACGGGGTCCCGGTGCCGGACGCGCGTGTCTATCAGGGGGAATGCCTGGTGTGGGACAGTCGAACGCGGACCGTGTGTCTGACTGAGGAGTCGCCTTGGCAACGCACCGATGCGGAGGGGGCCTTCTCCTTTGAATTTGTCAGGCGGGGCGCCGGACGTCCGTTCCTCGTTACGGACGCTTCCTTCGAGCAGATGGCATGCTTCCATATTTCTCGCAGGGACCCAAACGAGAGCTATATCGTGCGGCTTTCCGAGCCGGCCCGCATCACGGGAACCATCAAGAGCAAAGACGTCCCTTTGTCGGGTGTTCATGTGAGGCTTTCTCATCTCGTACGCGGCAGGGCGCTGTATCCTTTGCTTTCGGCGGATGAGGACTTCGAGGCGCCCGTGCATGAGATGGGCCTTGATCTCCTCTGCCCGGCCGGGTGCGATCTGAGTCTTCAGATCGAGGCGCGGGGGCTTGGTGCCAAGCCGCATCACAAGGACCAGACGATCGCCCCACTGAAGCCGGGCCAGGTGCTGGAGATCGGCACGGTTGAATTCCGCCCCGTCAGTGGGTACAAGGCCTTCGGCGGGCCGGCCCCGGAACTTCAGGTGGCCGAATGGGTTAAGGGCAAGCCCGTGACCTTGGCCGAGTTGAGAGGCAAGGTCGTATTGCTCGATTTCTGGGGCCTGTGGTGCGGCCCCTGTCGCAAGGCGATGCCCAAGCTGGTGGAACTGCACAAGAAACACGCTCGGCATGGACTCGTCATCATCGCGGTTCACGATGCTTCGCAGAGCAAGGCCTCGCTGTTGGACGCGGATCAGGATTCTGTGGACCTCTCGACCATTCCCTTTCGCGTGGCCGTTGACACCATGCCGCAGGAGGGGGAGCAATCGCTGCTTCCTGGCCGAGGAAGGACGATCGATGCCTATGGCGTGACCAACTTCCCGACCCTCATTCTCATCGACAAGGACGGACTCGCTCATCCATCGCCAAGGATCGAGGCCCTTGACTCGCTGTTCGGCGGACGCTCGACGTCCAGGCCGATCACATTGTTCGGACGACCGACGCCGGGCAGCCGTTCCCTGTCTGTTGAGATCGGCGTTGCGGCGGGTCTGATCGTGGTCCTGGGACTGATCCTAGGCGTTCTATGGTTCCGCAGGTCACGGTTCAAAGAGCGCGAGTCCTGATCCCTGCGGCGAATATGCCTTTACTTATGTGGGTCGCTGCGGTATGGTTCCGGCACTATGAAACGCTTGATTGCATCGTGTTTTGGGTTGGGCTGGCTGCCGATTGCGCCGGGGACGTGGGGATCGCTGCCGCCGGTGTTGGCGTTTGCGGTGCTGGGGCACCTCGATGTGTCGGGGTCGGTCATCGCGGCGGTGATGGCGGCGTTTGTGGTGGCGGCCTCCGTGGCCTGCGTGGCATGTGTTCCGGCTGTGGCGGCCCTGGCGGGAAAGGTTGATCCCGGCGAGGTTGTTGTCGATGAGGTGGCGGGCCAGGCGCTGGTCTTCCTTGTCATCCCGTGGCTGCTGCCGGCCGACCTGTCGCTCAAGCAGTGTTGCCTGGTAGCGGCGATGGGGTTTCTCCTGTTTCGGGCTTTCGATATCACCAAGCCCTGGCCGATACGCAAGCTCGAGTTGCTGCCCGATGGCTGGGGGGTGCTGGCCGACGATCTGCTCGCCGGTGTCTTCGCGGCGGTGGTCCTTGCGGTTGTCGTAAAGCTATGGATGGCCGCCGGATGACAACATCAACGGGCCGACACGTTTTGGAGATGGAATGGATATCCTGACAGCGATCTTCCTCGGTATCGTCCAAGGCATCACCGAGTTTCTTCCCGTCTCCTCATCGGGCCACTTGGTTCTGTTCGAGACGCTGTTTGGCTTTGATGCGGAGAGCCCGGCAATGCTGCTGTTTGACCTGGCGACTCACGTCGGCACGGTAGCGGCCGTTCTGATCGTGTTTCGCAAGCCTTTATGCCGGTTCCTGAGGCATCCGGCCTCACTCGGCGGCGACAAATCCGACGGGGCAGATGCGTCTGCCGGGGCTCTGTCGTTGACCCATATTGTTCTAATGATCGTGGCCGCGAATGTCGCCACGGCGGTTCTCGTGTTGCCCCTCAAGAAGCTCTTCACCGAAGCGCGGGGCGACCTGTTCATCGTGGCCCTGATGTGGGCGGTCACCGGAACGCTCCTTTGGCTGACCGATCGGAAGAAGACCAGTCCGTACGATCTGGCGAGTTTTGGACTCAAAAGCGCTGCTCTCGTCGGCTTGGCCCAGGGTGTGGCGGTGCTGCCGGGAATCTCGCGCAGCGGGGCCACCATCGGCGTGGCGGTGTTGCTTGGCCTGCAACGCAGCCGGGCAGTCGAGTTCAGTATGCTGATCGGAATACCGGCGATTTTGGGGGCCACTGCGGTCGAGATGGTGCAGCACCGGGAAAGCCTCGGAGGGCAAGGCGTTTCCACTCTGGCGACCCTGGCCGGGGCCGTCTCTGCGATGATCGTGGGCGTCGGAGCCCTGAAATTGCTGCTTATTGTCTCGCGACGGGCCAGACTGCGTTATTTCGGATACTACTGCTATGCCCTGGCTGCCGGCAGCATGATCTATATTCTGTTCCGGTAGCAAGATACACCCGGATTACAGGGGGTCTTTATCGCTGTGGAAACTGGGGAGATTTGGCCGGATAGCCCGGAAATCTGTGGGAAACCGCGTATTTCGACCGTATAATTGATATGAGCCGGCGGGAGTTCCGTTGTTCGGAAGTCTCCACGGATCGGTCTAAGAATGTGACAAGGCAGAGCATATATGGAGGGTTCGGCCCCCATGTCAGCGAATAGCTATAGTTCTCTCTGTGACGACTTCTACGTTGACCTCTACGTCAACACGGAGTTGGATTTGCCCACGGAGCGGGACACGATATTGACCTTCTTCGATCGGATTCAGAAGCAGTTTCCGACAATGGGACGGTTTCTGCGTCGCGACAACAACGATTATTACCTCGAAGAGGACCACGCCGCGGGGACCTATCGCTGGGTGAGCCTCGAAGGCGACCGCATCGGATCGGGGATGGCCAATCCCTCGACGTTCGAAGAGGCCTACCGCCAGGACCGCCTGGTTCTCGAATTGATGCCGTACATGCTCGGCGTGACGCCGCTGGATGTCGATTCGATCGATCTGTCGTTTGTGATGGACTTCGATTGCGCCGGTCACCACGACGAGGTCATCGCCGAGGCTCTCTTCGGAGCCAGTGCGTTCAACTGCCTGCTCGATCTGCCCCAGAGCAAGCCGGTCGTCTTTTCGCCCGCCATGGTCGTGTCCCTCTCGGACGACCTGCGAACCCAGGCCAGGGTCAGCATCGAGTCCAAGACCAGTGTTTACGAACCGGGCGAGAAGGAGCCCAATCGCGAAGATTGCATCACGCTCTCAGTGACGGTCCGTCAGTTCCCCAACCCGGAGGAAAGGTTCGACGCCCTGGCCTCGTTCGAGAGGCAGTGCCAGCTTGCCGAGGCACTGATGGCGGAGAGGATCGTGCACTACTTCGTTCAACCCCTGACGGAGGTCATCGCACAGCGACGCTCGACGTAGTTCAATAAGGAGAGGAGCATGGCCATTGAGGCGCCCCTGAGCCGCTACAAGCGAACCAACTTCAAAATCTACATCGTTGTCTGCCTGGTCCTGGCCGCATGGTTTGCCTATGACGGGTATGTCAGCGCCAGTTTCATTCAGGAGCATAGTGACGAACAGGGCAATCCGAACGCGATCCTGGTCTTGAATCGGAAGGCCCCGCCCGTCCTGGTGGGTGTAGCGGTGCTCATCGGCGCCTATTTCTTCGCGGTCAGGGGTCGCAAGCTGGTGGCCGAGGAGAAGGAACTCGTCATCGCCGGGCGCAAGAAGATTCTCTACGATGCCATCGAGGCGATCGACAAAACCCATTTCGAGCAGAAGGGGTTCTTCACAATCGTCTACAGGAACGCTGGTGGCGCCGAGGTGCGTCATCGAGTGAGCGACCGTCAGTACGACAATCTGGGGCCGGTTCTGGATCACCTTGTAGCGCAGATTACGTGAGGCCCCCCTTGGAGGGCTCGGATGCCGGCACGACGGCCTATGTCGGGTGGTAAGCGAGACGGTCGTGTCCCGCTTGCTTCTCGGGGCGGTTCGGCCACTTCAAGACGTCGAAGACGTACTCGCTGGCCTGGCGGATCATGACGCTTGGCATGCAGGGGCACATCTCGAACGATGCGGTGATTTCGTTGTCGCACCGGTCCAGGACGTCCAGGAGATAGTCCCAGTTCTCTCGAGGAATGCCGCCGTGCAGGCCCGGCGGTTCGTGATCGTCCGTCTTGCCGTAGTTGTCCGTCAGGTGCAGATGGGTCACGCGAGGGGCCAGTGCATCGACATATTCCCGGAACGAGTGCTCGCGATCGATGTGGGCAAATCCTGTGTCCAGGCAGTAGCGAAGCGAATCGAACTCTCGTCCGATATGGAGCAGGGTCGGCAGGGGGCCGGTTTCGAGACACACAGTCACGCCGTTCGCTTCAGCCATCCGGACCACTTCGGCGGCGAAGCCTGTCCCGTTCAATTCGGCCCCGTCGGGGATGCCGAGACTGCCGGGCTCGGTGACCACGTTGGCGCCCAGCAGAGCGGCACACTGAATCTGCTCCTCCCATTGTTCGAGAGTCGGGCTGTCGGTTCGCGAACGCAGAGAAACCCGCATGCCTTCGGTGGCACTTTGCAGTCTCGCCCAGTTGCGCCGTTCGTATCGGCACTCATTCTGTCCTCGCAGGTTCGGCCACAGCTCGATGCCAAAGCCCAGCGATCGCAGGTAGTCGCACTCCTGCTCGAACGAGAGCGGGTGCTCGCGCCACCAGAAGACCATTGTTGAAACCACATACCTGATTTGCATGAGGCCATCCCGTTCTTGCGAGAAATCCCTTGTCTGGCAGGAGTTGTTATCGAACGAAACGGCCGGTGAGTTGAACGTTTCTCGCAGATTCCGTCGTACCTGCGGGCTTCCGGACGCCGCGTGTGGCGGGTCCACACGATCGGCGTCGTGCCGTGTCTGATAATCCATCCGCTCCGCCTGTGTTGGGACCGCGCAAGCTGGTGTTCTCCCCGCATTGCGAGCAAAACCCGATTCGGCCGCCAAAAAAGGCGCGAACGCCCCCGGCACGGGCGGGGTAAGCTCCAAAAAGGCATTGGACCGTCCGCCTGACGCCATTATAATAACCAAAATTTCTGTCCATGGAGATATCACGTATGTCGCAAGAAAGTCAGCCCAACGGCGCCGGCGCCGAGAAGAGTTTCGAGGAGAAGGTGACCGAGGTCATCGAGATGGTGCGTCCCGCTTTGCAGGGCCACGGTGGCGACGTCCAGCTCGTGGGCATCAACGACGACAAGACGGTCAAGGTTCGCCTCCAGGGCGCCTGCCAGGGTTGCCCCGGCGCGGCGATGACCATGAAGATGGGTATAGAGCGCATCCTGAAAGAAAAGGTGCCCGAGGTCAAAGAGGTCGTTGCCGTCGCGTAGCGTGCGGTCGCATGTACACCGTTCGGCTCTAACGTCCCGTCATCAGTTTTCGGATGCTGTTGGTGTCCGGTTGCTCAACCACACCTCGTTCGGTGATGATGGCGGTGATATTCTGCGCGTTGGTGACGTCGAAAGCGGGGTTGTAGACGGCGATGCCTTCCGGGGCTGTGGCCGTGCCGCCGAAATGGGTCACTTCACTGGATTCCCTCTGCTCGATCGGAATCTCGTCGCCGCCGGCGATGCTCAGGTCAAACGTGCTCGACGGGGCGGCGATGTAGAACGAGACCCCGTGCTGTTTGGCCAGGACGCTCAGACTGTAAGTGCCGATCTTGTTGGCGGCGTCGCCGTTGGCGGCGATGCGGTCGGCCCCCGTGATGACCAGGTCGATCCTGCCTTCTTTCATCAGCCACCCGGCCATGTTGTCGCAGATGACCGTCACGTCGATGCCCGCCTGCTGCAATTCCCACGCGGTCAGGCGGGCCCCCTGCAAGAGCGGCCGCGTCTCGTCGGCGTAGACCTTGAACGAGCGGCCCTTTTTCTGTGCCTCGAACATCACGGACAGTGCGGTTCCCTGTCCGGCGGTGGCCAGCGCTCCGGCGTTGCAGTGCGTCAGCACGCCCGCCCCCTCGCGAATGAATGCCTCGCCGTGGCGGCCGATCGCCCGGCACATCTCGATGTCCTCGGCACGAATCGCGTTGGCCTCGGCCAGAATCGCCTCGTGAAGCTCGCCTAACGTAAGCTGCGGATGCTGGCAGACCTTCTGCGCCTTGTGGCGGATGCGGTCGAGGGCCCAGAAGAGATTCACCGCCGTCGGCCGCGATGTGGCCAGAAAGTCGCACGCCTCGATGATGGCCTTGAGGCCGTCCACCGTCGTCGCGTTGGCACCGAGCGATTGGAGGGCCAGGACCGGTCCATAGGCGGCGGCGACCCCGATAGCCGGAGCGCCCCGCACGGCCAGCGTTCGGATCGCTTCGTGCAGTCGTCTCGTGTCGCGTACCAGCAGCGTGATGAACTCACCCGGCAGACGCCGCTGATCGATCAGTTCCAGCACGCCGTCGGCGCCGTCAATCCATTTGACTGCTTGTGGGATCGTAGGAAGATCCTCCTTATCGGTCGACGCGAGCGCCGCTGCCTTTTATGACTTTCTCGACTTCGCCCAGACTGGCGGTGGTCGTATCGCCCGGCGTAGTCATCGCCAGCGCGCCGTGCGCAGCGCCGTAGTTGACCGCTTCGCTCGGGCTTTTGCCTTCCATCAGGCCGTAGATCAGGCCGGAAGCGAAGCTGTCGCCGCCGCCGACGCGGTCGTAGATCTCCAGGTTCTCGCGCAGGACCGCGTCGTGGAACTGCCCGTTCATGTAGAGGACCGCGCCCCAGTCGTTGACCGAGGCGGTCCTGGCGTTGCGCAGCGTGGTGGCGACCGCCTTGAAGTTCGGGAACTCCTGGACCGCTGCTTCGATCATCCTTTTGAAATTCGTCGGATCGAGCTTGCTGAAGCTCTTGTCCAGGCCCTTGACCTCGAAGCCGAGCGCGGCGGTGAAGTCCTCCTCGTTGCCGATCATCACATCGACGTGTGAGGCGATGGCCCGATTGACCTCGCGGGCCTTGGTCTGTCCGCCGATGTCCTTCCACAGCGAATTGCGGAAGTTCAGGTCGTACGAGACGATGGTGCCGTACTTCTTGGCGGCGGTGACCGCTTCGATGATCACGTCGCGCGTCGTCTCCGAAAGGCCGGCAAAGATGCCGCCGGTATGGAACCAGCGGATGCCGTCGCGGCCGAAGATCGTGTTCCAGTCGATGTCGCCTTTGGTCAATTGCGAGGCGGCGCTGTGGGCCCGGTCGCTGCACCCGACGGCGGCGCGGACTCCGAAACCCCGTTCGGTGAAGTTCAGACCCACGCGCACCTTGCGTCCGATCCCGTCGTAAGGGACCCATTTGATGTATTCGGTGCTCACGCCGCCCTGAAAGATCAGATCTTCGAGCAGGCGGCCGACGGGGTTGTCCACGCCGGCGGTGACGACCGCGGCGCGCTTGCCGAAGCAGCGTTTCAGGCCGCGAGCGACGTTGTATTCGCCGCCGCCTTCCCAGACGCGAAAGTGGCGCGTCGTGTGGATGCGCTCCTCGCCCGGGTCGAGGCGGATCATGATCTCGCCCAGCGAGAGGATGTCATATTTGCATGTCGATGTGGGCTTCAGTTCGATGGTCGCCATAACGCCTCCGAATCGATGATTTACGAATTACCATTTACGATTTGGCTTCGTAAGCCCGACGCGATTTGGCGGAACGGGCTCACGGCAATCGCAAATCGTAAATCATAAATCGCAAATCATCAGTCATAGATCTTGCCTTCGCGATAGTCCTGCCATGCGGGCTCGAACGCTTTTCGTTCGGTCGGCACCGGTCGCGGCGTCACGGTCGTGCATTTGAACAGGTCGGTGGCCTTCGGGTCGAACTCGATTCGCAAGATCGACTTGCGGAGCTTCTCATTCTCCGGCTTGAACCGCAGCGGGGCCCCGGTTGCCTGGTCGATCACGTCGGCGTGGATTTCCACACCGTCGGGGGCCAGGACCAGGTGCGAGCCGCGTGAGCCGCTGCCCTGGCGGAGCAGTTCGACGATGGCCTTCAGGACGCCGATGCTGGCCAGCGCGAGGTGCTCGGCCTGGATCGCCGCAACCACCGATTTGAGTCCGGCCAGCCTGATGCCGTCCTTTTGGATCGCCCTATAAAGGGCCATCGCCTCCTGCAAGGCCTTGCTCGTGTCGCCCAGCTCACGGATATGCCCGCCCGAGGTGGTCATCCGGCTCTGGATCTCGCTGATCACGGCCTTGGCCGTGGCGCCGGACGATTCCTTCCAGGTGTTAAGCTTGCGGACGAGACTCGTCAGTTGGTCGTTGATTTCCTTCTGCTGTTTGCTGTAGTTGGCGACGCTGCCGCCGTAGACGTTGGCAATATACTCGGCGGCGCGGAGCCCGCCGGCCTGTCCGGCGTTCAATGCCGAGCCGCCGGGCCGTTTGACCCCGTGACTGCCCGCCATTTCGCCGATCACGAACGTGTGCGGGACGCTCGACTCCCACCATTTGTTGATGGCGAAGCCGCCGTTGTTGTGTTGGGCGCAGACGGCGATCTCCAGTGGCTCCTTGTGCAGGTCGATCCCGTTCTCTTTGTAGATGTCGATCGCCAGCGGATTCATGTGAGCCAGCCGCTTGATCGGCGTCACCTGAAACGCGCCGGCCTTGTCGAGATAGTCATAGGCCTCGTGTTCGAGGTCCTTGATGTCGAACGGTTTCATCGATGCGTTGCCGATCGGATTCTTGCGGAAGTCCATGAAGACTCGCCGGCCCTTTTGCGTCTCGTTGAACACCAGCACGTCAATCAGAGACGACTGGTGGTTCTCGATCCGCTGCGGATCGAACGGCCACTGATAGCCCTTCAGGA
>ERZ764778.1789-NODE-1789-length-20782-cov-12.186713_pt1 | contig 20782 bp, 29 predicted proteins | sample MGYA00374951_ERZ764778 | MGnify/ENA primary metagenome ERZ764778 (study PRJEB28918, sample SAMN05720193) | bioreactor metagenome | isolation source: Anaerobic biogas reactor | place: USA:Washington, USA | collected 2015-08-08 ...
ACGAGAAGCGGTGTGGTTGTGATCGATGAATTGACCTACAGACCACTGAGGGTCGGAAAGTTCGAGAATAAGGACGTTGTGGATGAGATTGAGGATCTACTCCCTGCAAACAAAGCCGTCATAGAAATGGTCCCGTCCTACGGTACAGGGATGGCAGCTGGCAAGGACATCTATGAGACGTGTATCTGGATCGGACGGTTCATCGAACAGCTTTCCTGTTGTTGTGATGTTGTGCAGCTACTTCAGCGCAATGTGGTGAAGATGCACTTGTGCGGATCACCACGTGCGAAAGACCCTAATGTCACGCAAGCTCTTGTCGATCGCTTTGCTCCCGGTGAAACAAACTACGGCAAGGGCACGAAAAAAACACCAGGCTTTTTCTATGGATTCTCAGCGGACATATGGCAAGCCTATGCGCTTGCCGTTACCTATCTCGACATGAAGAAGGAAGGAAAAATATGACGGATATCAACCAAGTCGTCCTCGTCGGACGGCTCACGCGCGACGCGGAGTTGCGCTATACGAACAGCGGTACTGCGGTTGCAAGCCTTTCGATTGCGTGCAACGAAGCGGTCAAGCAACAGGATGGATCTTGGCAGGAACAGGGACATTTCTTCGACTGTACCCTCTGGGGCAAGCAGGCCGAGAGCGTCAACCAGTACCTGACCAAAGGCCGACAGGTAGCGATTACCGGGCGCTTGAAACAGGACACATGGACCGACCAGCAGAGCGGTCAGAACCGGAGCAAGGTCATAATCAACGTGCAGAACCTTGAGCTGCTTGCAACCCCACAGGGAGAAGGCAACCAGAGCCAAGCGCAGGGATGGGCGAGAGGTCCTTACGATCAAGCACCACAGCGTCCACAGCCACCGCAGACTCAAAGCTACCAGCAAAGTGCGCCTCAGTATCCACTGAGAGCGCAAGCGCCCGTACAGCGCGATATATACGACGAGCCCTTACCGGGACCGGAGACGTTCTCCGACGACATCCCATTTTGAGGTGTAGAGATGCAAGGAGGAGTAGTCATTATCCCGACGAGGGAACATACAGCATGGCTGGTGCTGAAAAAGCGGATTGATTATCTGAACACGTTCGCTGGCAACCGTTCGGAAATGATCAAGTTCACCAAGGAAATAGAAGACGCTTGGGCGAGAGCCGGAGAGCTCGCGCTCGAAACGATTTCGAAGTAGACGGCACAGCCCCGGTCGTTGACGGGGCATATCAGGGGAATGGCGGAATTGGTAGACGCAGGTGGTAAGTAAGTTGAGCCCCAAAGGACAACGAAATCCAAAACTTACCGTGCAGGTTCGAGTCCTGCTTCCCCTAAAGAGGAACATATGACGACCAGAGAACAAGTGATACAAACCAAGCTACGGCTCTTGAATCAACACGGATCGCGCTGCGAGGTATGCGGAAAACAACTCACGCTGGATACCTGTCAGCTCGCGCACCGCATCCCGAAGACGAAGTACAACCTCAAGACCTATGGAGCGAAGGTAATCCATCACGACCTGAATCTGGCCGTCGTGTGTTCGCTACAGTGCAACAGCGCGGTGCTGTGCAACATCGCAACGAATCCGGTTGAAGCTGGCTGGATTATCAAAAAGATACGGGAGGCAATCGCATGATAACTATCAAACAGGCCGTCATCAACGTGTGCACCAAGATGTACCCCGGGCAGACCCTCTTGGGCTACCAGTTCTACGACAAGGTGCTACTCGAGCTGAAGATGGCTGGGAACACCAACAGGCCGTTGAGCGACACGGTGCTTCGGAGGTTCAGGGAGGTTCGCGAGCTGTGCGGTATGGAAAGCTCGCAGTCGGTCAGCGAGTACACCAAGAAGCCGCTTGTGGTGCTGGATTCGCAGGAGAAATCGGTCGGGCAGAAGGCGCTTTTTTGAAAGGTGCATGTCAATTTTAGATATGGAGGGAATTTCATGCTTAGAGAATCAAAAGGCAACATGTACGACTTCGTGACCCACACATGGAATCCAATCAAGGGGAAGTGCCCGCACGACTGCTCATACTGCTACATGAAGCGGTGGGGCGAACAGAAGCTATTACACTTGGACGAGAAGGAATTGCAGACTGACCTAGGAAGTGGCAACTTTATTTTCGTTGGAAGCTCGACCGATATGTTTGCAAAGGATGTGCCATTTATGTGGATTAAAAAAGTATTGGAAAAATGCAGTAAGTTCGACAATTATTATTTATTCCAAACAAAGAATCCATACCTTATTTGCGGCTTGCCGATTCCATGCGATTCAGTTGTTTGTACGACAATCGAAACGAATAGACTGTATCATCAAATCATGGGACGTTCGATTCCACCAAAAGCCAGATCGGAGGCTATGAAATATATCGACCGTAGGAAATTCGTCACCATCGAACCTATCATGGACTTCGACCTCGAGCCGATGGTCGAGCTTATCAAGGAGTGCAACCCGGTTCAAGTCAACATTGGCGCTGACAGCGGACACAACAATTTACCTGAACCGTCGAAAGACAAGTTGCTTGCGCTGATCGACGAGTTGCAGAAGTTTACCACAATTCACAGGAAAACAAATTTGGGGAGGCTATTGAAATGAAACCAATAATCATGGGTGCAGAGAGCGTTCAGGCTATCTTGGAAGGTCGAAAGACGATGACAAGGCGAGTGATTAAGCCACAGCCTTCTGTGTCCTATCATTGGAGTGGTGACGCCTATGTTGACAATGATGGTGTGTTGAAGGCGTCCCTGTCTGGTAAGCCTACTACACACTTTGACTATCTACCAAAATGTCCCTACGGCAAAGTTGGCGACCGTTTGTGGGTGAGGGAGACTGTTTTCTTTGAGACATTCCACCAGCAATCTGATGAAGAATTGAAACGTGATGGCTTTAATCCAAATATCGGGGTATGGGTATACCGTGCAGATAACCATGATTATCCTACGATAACTGCTAACTGGACTTCACCAATGTTTATGCCTCGGATCGCTTCTCGCATCACTCTCGAAATCACCGACATTCGTGTAGAGAGGTTGCAGGATATTAGCGCTAAAGATGCTATCGCAGAAGGTATACCTGCTCCATATGTTGCTCGGGATGAGTTTGAGCCAATATCGATGTACCAAAAGCAATGGAACAAACTCAACGCCAAGCGCGGCTATCCGTGGGAAAAGAATCCGTGGGTGTGGTGTATTGGGTTTAAGCGTGTCCACGACCAGAAGGAGGACGTATGACCGAGTTGATGAAAAACGGGCCTTTGTTCGCTGGATTTTACGATGATTTGTACCTTGATGAAGAAACAAATGAGGTCAATAAATGACATGGATTAAAACAGCACTCAAAAGCGTCGCGTTTATCGCGTTCGTGTATGTAGGATTCGCCGTCCACACCGTTGCAGGCATCGCAGCTTTGCTCGTGTCGTGGGCGGTGGCGAGAAGATGGGAGGATAATTGATATGGCAACGCAACGATACGTAAGTACGTCGTTCTGGGATGATGAGTGGATTCAGACGTTAGATCCGTCAGAGAAGTTGCTCTACCTGTATTTGATGACCAACCCACTGACCAATATCGCCGGGGTATACAAGATCACCGAACGACGAATCAGCTTCGATACGGGTTTCAACCTCGATACCATCCGTCATATTTTCGCGAAGTTTGAAAAAGTTGGAAAAGCATATCGAAAAGACGAGTATGTGGTGCTCCCGTCATGGCCGAAGCATCAAAAATGGGAAAAGAGCGCGAAGGTGAACGAAGGTATTGTTCGTATATTGCAAGAATTAGAGCCGGAGATTATCGAGTTCTTAATAAAGATAGGGTATAAGTACCCTATAGATACCCTATCCATACCCTATACATACCCTTCGAACTACTCTGACTTAGACTTTAACTCTAACTCTGACTTAGAGAATAAGAACCCCCCTACCCCCCTTGAAGGGGGAGACGGGGATGATTCACCCACTTCTAAGCCTAAAAAATCTCAAAAACAATACATCACTCTTTCCGAAGCAGGACTATTGATCGACTCCGATCATCGCATTTCCTACGATCTCGGAGTGAAGCTCAAGCTATTCGCTCAAAATCGACGCGAGATCAAGAAACCCATGACGCGCCTTGCACTCGAGCAGACGATCGACCTGCTCATGACCAAGCTCGATACCGACCAACAGCGAATCGACTGCATCCAGCTCTCGATCGCCAACGGATGGCAGGGCGTGTTCCCCGACCGCATACGGGGCAATCAGTTCACCGCCAATGCGAAACCACGCGCAGCGCAACGCGACAAATTTGCGTCACTGGAGGGATATCGTGAACTTTGAAGACGAAGAACTGGCCTACATCGCAAGACAGAAGGCCGAGGAAGAAGCGTACCGCATCGAGAAGAGCGAACAGCGCACCGTCTACGACGACGAGGTTGCGATCATACAACAGCGCATCTACGACGAAGCGATGGACAAAATCAAGCGCGAGAAGCTCGAGGCGAAACTCGAGAGATTCCCCAGGCGTTACCGCAATGCCCATTTCAACGACTACATCTGCGAAAACGAACGGATGCGCAAGGTCGCCGCGTTCATGCAGGAAGGCAAGAGCGCGGTGATCTACGGAGCGAACGGCACAGGAAAGACCCTACTCGCGTTCTGCGCGATCCGGCATCAGCTCGAGCAGGAAAAGAACGCAGCATACCTGCTCGCTGCCGATTTCTTCGACGAGATCCGCCACAGTTTCAGCGGAGGCGATTCGCTTGCAGTGCTTGATAAGTACGCAAAGCTGGACTACTTGGTGGTAGACGAAGTGGACAAGACGCACGGATCGCAAACCGAGTTCATCTACCTGTACCGCTTGGTGAACATGCGCTACAGCGACCTGCTGCCAACGGTGATCATCGGGAACTCCGAGACGAAGGACGACCTGTACGAGGTCATTGGATCTTCGGCGATCACGCGCATAGCCAGCGAAGGCATGATAATCGAGATGAACGGCAAGGATTGGCGCAAGGCTACGGCATAGGGGGGATACGTTGGGATTCAAGGAGCTTGCAGGTGCGGTGCTCGGTCAGGCACGTACGGACTGGAACAACAAGGACAGGCACGACGAGGTCGAGGCATTCCTCGACGGCAGGCTCATCGAACTGTATCTGGACATCGCCGGAATCGACCGGGACGAATACCTGCACAGCGTGAGGGACAACGATGATCTACACAAGTGACAAGGCGATGGACATGCGCGGCAAGCGTTTTGCAAAACCAAAGGCGGTGCTGGCATTTGAACGGGATGTGACGGTCTACTGCAAGTCGATGGCCGAGGCGATGCTCCGCTATGAAATCCCATCGACGAGCATGCTCGAGCGGCTTATCGAACGCGGCGGGGTGCATAAGGACGGCTATACGACCTTCGACTGGGCATCCGATGAAGAGTATCGCCGATCGATGTTCGACGAGTACCGCAAAATCGCAAATGATGCGATAGCACGCTCTAACCACCGCACCACCTCAAAGGGAGACGGCAAGTGATACGCTTGACTCATGGCGAAGACAAAACCAGCAAAGCACACAAGGGGAAGACGGACGCTGTACAAGGCCGAGATGTGCGACCTTGTAGAGCGTCTTGCTATGCTCGGGCTGAAAGACGAGGAGCTGGCACATTCGCTGAAGATCACGCGGCAGACACTCGACAATTGGAAGCGAAGATATCCCGAATTTTTTGCGTCCATAAAAAAGGGCCGGGAAGAAGCGGACGGCCATGTTGCCCGTGCGTTGTACCAACGGTCGATCGGATTTACTTGCAAGCGCCAACAACCGTTCAAGCTCAAGCGGACCTACTACGACGATCAGGGCCGAAGGTGCGAGGAGGAACGCGTGGAGATTGCCGAGTTCTACGACCAAGTGCCGCCGGATACCGCCGCCGCCTTCATCTGGCTGAAGAACAGGCGGCCCGACAAGTGGATGGACAAACCCGTTGCCGAAGTGAGCGGAGCCGAGCGCGACGACTTCGAGAAGGCGCTCAAGGAAAGCGCTGCGAAGTTGTGGGACGAACCTGTGCGACACGAAGCTCAGGGTGAGGAGGAAGAAGCTTGAAGTGGGTATTTTCACGAAACCACCTGAAGATCCTCAACTGGTGGCTGCCCGATTCCCCGGTGCGCCATTTCTTTGGCATCATCCTCGACGGGGCGGTCCGTTCAGGCAAAACGCTTCCCGGTTCGGTGTCGTTTGTTAAGTGGGCGTTCCATCAATTCCCCCGTGGCGGTCATGAGTTTTTCTTCGCAGGCAAGACGATCCATGCGGTAGTGCGCAACGTGATCAGACCGCTCATGAAGGAGTCGCGTTCGGTCGGGCTCAAGATCGAGTACAAGAAGGCCGACAACCTCGTGCAGATCACCAACGGTTCCGGTGCGATACATTCCTTCTACCTGTTCGGCGGCCACGACGAGGCGAGTCAGGACCTGATCCAAGGGTTTACCGCATCCGGTGGATTCTTCGACGAGGCCCCGATCATGCCCCAGTCGTTCGTGGACATGGCCATCAGCCGTCTGTCCGTCGAGGGCGCAACTGTCTGGTTCACCAGCAACCCACTCAACCCTGCGCACTGGTTCAAGAAAGACTTCATCGACCGAGCCCAAGAGAAGGGCCTGTTGTACCTGCACCTCACGATGGACGACAACCTCAGCCTGAGCGAGAAGGTGAAGGCGCGGTATCGCAGCTTGTTTACCGGGGTGTTCTACCGTCGCTATATCCTCGGCGAGTGGTGTGCCGCCGAAGGGCTGATTTATCCCGAGTTTGCCAGCCGGGATGATCTCGCCTTCGACTTCAACGGCGATTGGTCACAGTACGGCGAGATGTTTGTCTCATGCGACTACGGTATCCAGAATGCCCAGGTATATTTGCTCTTCGCCTGGCACTCCAAGCGCCTCAGATGGGAGATCGTCAAGGAGTGGTACCACTTCGGGCGCGAGAGCGAAGCGCAGATGACCGATGCAGAGTATTACCAGCATCTGGTCGAGTTCATCGGCAAGCTTCCGGTCAGGGATATCGTCATCGACCCGAGCGCGGCATCGTTCATCGCGGTGATCCGCAAGAGTAAGCGTTTCAGGGCAATACTGGCATCCAACGAGGTGGTGGCAGGCATCGGCTACACCGCAAGCCTGTTCCACATCGGCAAGCTGGCGATCGCAAGAAGCTGCGAACATCTCATCGAGGAGCTCGGCGGGTACGTATGGGACGAGAAGAAGGCCCAGCGTACCGGAGAAGAGGCTCCGACGAAGATCGGAGACCATGGACCAGATGCTATGCGTTACGGTTCATTCACGCATATTAGGCGCTACGAGAAGCGCTATGGAATCTTAATCTCAAGGGAGGCCGCCTGATGGGTGTTATCGGCCGAATCAAGGAGTGGTTCATGTCATTACTTCCAACAAAAGACATTTTCAAGCAGATGGGGGTCAAACCCCAGTTCTCCGCGAGTATGCCGTCTCTCATCGAGAGTTGGCGCAACGCATACCAAGGCAACCCAACGTGGATTGGCGCAAACGACAAGAGCCTCGGCTTTCCGTCGGTCGTCTGCTGGGATATCGCGAAGAAGGCTATCGGGGAGCTCGAGGTCTCGGCATCGCTACCCACCCCGGAGGGCCAAAAGGATGCAGAGCACGAATTCACCGAGAGTGTGATAGCTAGGCTCATCAAGCCGTTCCTCCGGCCACAAGTCGAGTATGCCCTTGCTATGGGCGGCGTGGTGGCGCGTCCGTGGTACGACCAAGCTGCAAAGAAGGTCCGCATCGGTTGGTACACCGCAGACATGGCGTTGCCCACCGCATGGGACGGACGCAGGCTTACGGGCGTGGTGCTCATCGACCGCTTCACACGTACCGACAGCAACGTCAAGACCATCTACACCAAACTTGAATCCATACAGCCGAATCCCGTCGGGTGGACGATTACGACCAAGCTGTACAAAAGCGACACCGAAGGACAGCTCGGCAAAGAGGTTGCCATGTCTACGGTTGCGCAATGGGCCGATATCGCTCCGGAGGTGCAGATCGTCAGCGAGGTATGCCCGTTCACCTACATGGCGACCCCGTGGGCGAACAACCAGGACTTCAACAATCCGCAGGGCACGAGCCTCTTTCGCGATGCGATGGATAACCTCGAGGAGCTGGACCGCGTGTACACTTCGCTGTGTTGGGAGATCGAATCCGGCAAGGCCGCGGTATTCGTGGACGACAGCATGATTGAGGTGGACCCTGTGACGGGAAACGACAAGCTCAACCCGCTCGAAAAGCGTCTCTACCGCAAACTCTCATCCACCGAGGGCAAGGATCTGCTCGAACCGTACAGCCCGCCGCTCCGTGTGGAACAACTCAATGCGGCACTAAAGACCCAGCTGTCTATCGCTTGTATGGCATGCCACTTGGATGCAGGGGCTTATGTATACGACCAAGCAGCGCAAGCAGTCACGGCAACCGAGGTGCGCACCAAGCAACAGCAGACCTACGGCACGATCGTTGACATCCAAGACCAGATGATCAGGCCATTCGTGTCCGAGCTTGTGGACAACGTTCGGGCGGTGCAACAGCTGTATGGCATCGAGGCGATCCCCGACGACGTGTTGCTCGGCTTCGACTTCGGCGACTCCATCTTGGTTGATGAGCAGAGCGACCGGGCAAACGCACAGGCAGAGGTGGCGACTGGCCTCCGCTCTAAGCTGGCGTACCTGATGGACTATCGGGGGATGACCGAGACTGAGGCGCTTGCCGAGATAGAGCGCATCAAAGGTGAGACGCCGGTCGTCAACCCGTTCTTCGGAGCGTAAGGAGGAAAGCAATGAATGTTGTCCATCTTTGCGATTGCATGGAGTTTATGAAGGGTGTGCCTGACAAATACTACGAGCTAGCGATTGTTGACCCGCCGTATGGAATTGGGTGTGATGGGCAGAAGGAAAATATAAGAGGCAAAAAATCAGATAGAAAATATCACGAATTTAAGAATTGGGATAGCAACATACCCGGAAAATTATATTTTAACGAAATATCCCGTGTTTCAAAAAATCAAATAATTTTTGGGGCAAATTATTTTGTGAAATATCTACAAGAAGGTCATAAAGGTTGGATTGTATGGGATAAAGGGCAACATGGGCTTACAATGTCAGATTGTGAGCTTGCTTATTCATCATTCGATACTCCTACAAGGGTATTCATTTTGAATAGAGCGTTTTTACTAAAAGATGGTTCAATCCACCCCACCCAAAAACCCGTAGCACTATACAAATGGCTTCTCAAGAACTATGCCAAACCCAATGACAAGATATTCGATAGCCATGTTGGAAGCGGTTCAATCCGTATCGCTTGCCACGATATGGGCTTTGACTTCACTGGTTGTGAGATTGATAAGGACTATTGGCAGGCTCAAGAAGAACGTTACAAAACCCATATAAACCAACAAGACCTATTCAGTGGTAAAGAATTACAAGAATCTATTATGCAGGGGGTGTTGGTGTAAGCCATACACCAACAGATGCTTTTCTAAGGAGGAATCATGAAGGCAAGCGAGATACGATTCATTCGTGGAAGATTAAAATTTGGGGACAGCAAGAACAGTGCACCGTTCCCGAGTGCTATCATTATGTTTGATCATCGTGAATTGGAGATAACCCATGCTTGACGACTCCGTGCTCTTCGCACTCGAGACAGAGATCAACCGCATCTACGCAGAGGTCGAGACCGAGATGGTTTCTGCTATTGCGCGTGAGTTGTCTAAGGGTTCAACGGCATCAATCTCCCCGATCGCATGGCGCACCGAGAAGCTTCGGCAGATGGGACGGCTTGAAGGAAAGCTGACCGATCTCCTGAGACGCAAGAGCCGGGACATTCAGCCACAGCTCGAGGACTCCATCATCCGTGCGATGCTCGGTGCTGGCAAAGAGGACGACATGGTGCTGGCACAGATTGCATCAGTCAAGGCACAGATCAAAGCCGGTACGTTTGTCGAGGCATCAAAAAGCACGGTGTTCGAACAGCTGTCCAAGGCCGCGATCGCCAACGCACGCACCGGGCTGAATCTCACCAACACGCAGGCACTTCAAGCAGCGAGTGAGATCTGGACCAGCGCGGTCAACTCGGCCTACGTGAAGACGCTCACAGGTTCGACCAGCCTTGACCAAGCTGTGAAGCTGTCTGTGCGCGAGATGGGTAAGCAAGGCGCCTACGTGACCTACGTGTCCAAGGCCGGAAAGCTTACCCGCACATCGCTGGAGGTTGCTGTCAGGCGCGATGTGGTGACGAGCGTCAACCAAGCGGCGGCAGAGATGACGATGGGCAGATGTGACGAGTATGAGTGCGACTTGGTGGAAGTTTCTTCGCACGAAGGCGCACGACCGGAGCACGCGCTTTGGCAGGGCAAGGTCTACTCCCTCCACGGCAAGACGCAGGGGTACGAGCTGTTTGCAGTCGCTACCGGGTACGGAGAGCCTGACGGAATTTGCGGGATCAATTGTCGGCATAGTTTCTTCCCCTATTTCCCCGGTCTTTCCAAGCAGTCGCAAACCATCCCCGGACAGCGGGAGAACGAGAAGACCTACAAGTTGACCCAACAGCAACGCTACATCGAACGCAACATCCGTGCTGCCAAGCGCGAAGAGTCGGTATGCGCGGCAGGCGGGGACAAAGCCGGGGCGGCAAGTGCGCATCAAAGGGTGCGCGACTATCAAGCAAAGATGCGAGGATTCATCGCGGAGACCGGGTTCACCCGTCAGTACCCGCGAGAGCAGATATACACCTAGGAGGCAATGGTGAAACAGATTGATTTTAGGGTTTCGATAAAGTTCAAAGATGATGGGAGTACGGGATTTGCATTCGAACCGCTGGTGCCGTCCGAGTGGAGTAAGCAGACCAAGGGCCTGTATGTGTGGCAGCATGGCATGATCACCTCGCTTCGTGCGGCGGTCATCGCGTGGAGCGAAAAGCACGACAAGGTCAACAACCGCTCGATTCGCAAGTACATGCGTATCCAGAAGCGGTTCATGAAGCACCTTGCCAAGGCTAAAAAGCAGGCTGCACAGAAACCTGTGGCGCAACCAGCTGTGCAGTGATATGCTCTTGTTAGGAGTCAAGCCGTGAACAAGCGACAACGCAAGAAAAAAGCAAAATCAGCATGGGTGAATGTTATGGTCCCAAGGGCGTGCGGCAAAGGCAAGGTTAAAGCCCGGTTCAATGTGCATGATGGAAGATTTTTGGCAGGGCTTAGCAAGAACCCGTTATGCTCATACTCAATCCCAAGCGATTATTTCTATCATTCTCTTCCACCTCGTTCGATGAAGCTATGGAATTAAACACGTTTACCAGGTATTGCCGATGCTCCGCATACGGATCACACATGCGCGTAGGCTCGGACGGCAAGCTGTACTGTACCAAGTGCGGCCTGCCTATCGACGAGTACGTGAAGGGCTTGAAGGAATTCGACGCAGATATTCTCGAGTTCCCTAAGCAAGAAGATTCGCCTACCAAGATGTAGGACAAAATAGGGAACTGCTACGGCAATTCCTTCTGTGGGTCATGAACCATCGTTCGTGACTTCTGAGGTCCCACCAAACCAGCCTATGCAAATTGGTGGAGAGAGGTTAATAGCCTCTCTTTTTTTGTACCCTAACACTCCCCTAACCGCCACCTAACCACCCCCATATTAACACCTCCTTGACAGCCTGCGACAATTGGACTTGCAGACGGGCAACTGCATATTTGCCCTACTCCTAGGCCGGGGCGATCGGCATACAAAACCGCACGGAGGAAACCATGGCACTGACAAAGGCAATCAAGGATTTGGTCGAGGAGATCAAGAAGCAGTCGGACCTTACCGAAGAGCAGATCGAAGAGAAGCTCAACAAGGCCCTTGGCGAGACGCATGTACCGAAGAACGTCTTCAACGAGAAGACCGAGGCGGAGAAGCAGGCGAAGGCCAAGATTACCGAGTACGAGAACCAGATCAAAGAGCTGCAGAAGTCGGGGAACCTGACAGCTGAACAGAAGACCAAGATCGACGAATTGACAGCCAAATTGGCTGAACAGGAAACGAAGTACCAGACTGAACTGACGACCACCAAGCGCGGGTATGCACTCGAGCAGGCGCTCCTCGGAGCGAAGGCGCGGGATGTCAAGAGCGTCCTACCCCACATCGACCAGACGAAGCTGGCATGGGGAGAGGACCACTCGCTCGCCGGAGGACTGAAGGAGCAGCTGGAGGCCCTGCAGAAGGATAAGGCATTCCTGTTCGAATCAGAACAAGAACCCCAAAAGGTAAATAAGCCGAGTTTCGGCGGACCATCGGGGGGAACCCAGCTGACAGGCGAAGCGGCGCTACAGGCGCAGTTCGCTTCAAAGCTGGGAATCAAGACAAGCTAGGAGAAGCTAAGAAATGTCTGTAAACTACGCAACTATTTTCAGCCCCGTGATTGACCAGGCGCTCATCGCCACTCTCACGTCGGCACCGATGCAGGCCGATGCGGCCGACATCAAGTACGAGGGCGGCTCGACCATCAAGCTGGCCACCGTCAGCACCAGTGGACTGGGCGACTACAACCGCGCCACCGGATACCCTTCGGGAGCCGTCAGCGTCGAGTGGGAGACCTACGCCTTCGACAAGGACAGAGCCATCCGTCTCAACATCGACAAGTTCGATGTGGATGAGACCGCTTTTGTCGATACCGTCGCCAACGCCGTCAAGGTACTGCGCGAGGAGAACACCGACCCTGAGATTGACGCCTATCGCTATGCGAAGGTGTTCAGTGCGGTTGCCGGAAGCTCGCTTGCCGCAACCCCTGCCCCGATGGCAACCTACGTACCCGATAAGATTGACATCCTCACCAAGTTGCAGGACGATATGACTGCCGTACAGGACACCGTTGGAGAGACCTCTCCGCTTATCTGTTACATGAGCAGACAGGCATACGGTGTGCTTTCCAAGAGCTCTGAGATGGATAAGATTCTGCAGGTGCTTGAGACCAACATCAACGGTGTAGCAACCAAGGTGAAGGGACTCGACTCCATGCCGATCATCCCCGTCCCGAGTTCCCGCATGCGGACCGCTTACACCTTCAACGATGGAAGCACCTACTACGGATTCGCCGCCGCTGCAACTGCCGGTAAGATCAACTGGATCATCGCTCCCCGCGGAGCCCTCAAGGGCGTCGTCAAGGGTGACGAGGTCAAGGTCATCGAGCCTGCCGTCAACCAGAGCTTCAGCGGATGGTCCATCATGTTCCGCTTGTACCACACCCTCATCGTTCTCAGCGCGAAGATTCCCAGCATGCGGATTTCCTTCCAGCCGGGCACCAACGCACTGGAAGTGACCGTGGCGAAAGGAACCTCCGCAGGAACCAAGGCAACCGCTACCGCAGGCACCGGCAACAAGCTGGGCTACAAATTGTCCGCAGCTTCCATCGGTGGAACCGCCCTCAAGGATGTGCACATTTCCACCCTTGCTCTGGATAATGACAACTACACCAGTGGGGCAGACATCGCAGCCACTGCTGGCCAATATCTGACCGTTGTCCAGTACAACGCGACCAGTGGCCTTGTAGTAGCTTCCTACGAGAAGGTACTCGCAGCCGGTGATATTCAATAGTTGATGTACCTGTTAAGCAAGTCTCCCTACGACCATGTGGCTAGGGAGACGCTCGAGGGAGCACAGGCGGCGATTGCTGAGGGCTACATCTTGGAAGGTGAATGCGATGAATCCTACAAGGTGACAAAACCCCTCAAGGAATTGCCGAAGGAAGAGAAACCGAAGCCAAAGGCAGAACCCAAGCCCAAGGCGAAAGCGAGGAAGTAAATGGCATACATCGACAAGGCTTTCTATGACAGCATGAGCAGTACCACCATCACCGAGGAAGAGTTCGCCTCCATGGCCGAGCGTGCGTCCGACATCGTCGATGCCCTCACGTTCAGGGCTGTGGAGCGATTCGAGCTTGCTGAGGGCAATGCACTGTTCACCCGCGTCAAGAAGGCTACGGTGTACCAGATGGAGTTCATCCAGCGCTCGTTCGGTTCTCTGGACGCGTGGGAGAATGATGCGGCAGACGGGCAAGGAAGCGAGACGATTGGCAACTACAGCTACAGCAAGAGCGCTTCCGGCAGGCAGAGCGTGAACGGGCTTGCGGTCTCACCGCACCTGTTCGGCGTGCTGAACCCGGTTATCGCGCTGGGACGGAGGATAGGCTGATGCTGAGTCCCTCGATGCTGTGCGACACCTACACGCTGTTCGTGGAGCCTGCGTTCGACGCTGACAATCCGTTCAACGACAACCCGCCGTTCGACCCGGATAATCCGTTCGGCGAAGAACCGACGGTACCGGAAGAACCGACGGAACCCGGAGACCCTCCGGCAGAACCGGAGGAGCCTGAAGAAACTCCCACGACTACGGTCACCGTCCTTACGAGGGTGAGGTTGAGCGAAAGCTCCGGAGACAGGGCTGTGGACGCGCAGGGCGAATCTTCGGCACGTCAGGCGATACTGTTCCTGTTTTACGGGATTAGTCGCGCTGACGGGTCTCTGGCACTTCCCGTCATCAAGGCCGGGGATACGCTGGCAGAGGGTACGCACGAAAGCGTCCCGAGTGATACGAGGATCTGGACGGTCAAGGGCGTCAAGCCGCTCAAGGCTAAGAACCGATTGCATCACATGGAGGTGAGTCTTGTCTAGTTTCAACGTTGATTTTGCAGTGGACATCAAGACGGCCTATCTTCAGGGACGCTACGAGAAGCTGCTCGAACAGGCGCAGGCGTTTTTGGACAGCGAGGTGATCCGGCAAGCGCGTCCGTTCGTACCGTTCGTGCAGGGGATGCTTGCCAACACCGTGGTGATCGAACAGCCGGGAAGGGTCGTCTACGTGCAACCGTACGCAAGGCGACAGTACTACGGCGATTCGTTTACTTTCACCAAGACGTTCCATCCGGACGCAGGGGCGCGGTGGATTGACCGTGCGAAGGCTGCGCACCTAGCAGACTGGAGGGCAGGCGTTGAGAGTATTTTACGGGGAGGTAACCGATGAGCACTCCGCTGGTAAAGGATTTGGTATTGTTACTGGTGGCCAACCGTACAGCCCTCGGCATCCCGTCTACCGTACGCATGGACCGTCTCATGGAGACGGGGGACAGCATATCCGTTGCCATGCGGGGGACGCCGAAGACACTCAAGGAATACATCAACGGCAACAAGCTTCGAAGTGCGAATTTCGACGTATTGGCCATCACTAGCGAAGGTGCGAACGATTTGCAGAATCTCACGGCGGTCTCGTGGCTTGATGCCATCGGGTCGTTGTTCGAGGGAATGAAGAATTTTAGTTTATCGGAAGGTAGGACGATCTCGCAGGCCACGCAGGTGACCATGCCGACGATCGTGTCGCGATCTGAATCAGGACGCGTGAGTTACGTCCTGAACATCTCTATCGAGTACAGAGAGGAGGCTTAACGTGAGCCAATTGGAAAACACCGACAGATGGGTATACATCGACAAGACCCCGACCGGAACAACAAGAGCGTACAAGCGTCTTGGATTGGGTGTGACGGGATTTACCCCCGCGAACAACATCATCACCGACACGAAGCACTACATCAACGCGGCAAACCCGACTACCCGGGTCAAAGGGATGAGCAAGCAGTTCAACATCGCGATGGAACGCTACAAGGGCGATGACGCGAACGACTTTATTGCTTCACTTGCCGAGGTCATAGGTACCGGAGCGGAGACTACCATCATCGTGGTCGAGCATCACGACGAAGCAGCAGTCACCGCCAAGCCTGCCAAGCTCTACAACGTGACCATCGCGGTCAACAACGAGGGCTCCATCGTAGGCGGAGGCGCTATGGACATGGACGTGGCTGTCTACGTCAACGGCGACCCTGTCTCGGGAACCTTCAACGAGACGACCTCTGCTTGGACTGCAGGGACCTAATAGTAGATCAACCAGATGAGGCCGGGGAAGCTCCCCGGCTGGCTTATTATGCGAGGGACACATGGCGAAGATTGTAATTCCGCAAAAGAAAACCGCAACGCTTGAACTGAATTTGAATGGCGAAGATCTGCACATTCCGTTCCCGGTCGATTCAATGGCCGGATATAGACAGGCTACCGAAGTCGTAAAAGCATACCGCGACATTGCCAAAAAGAGCGAGATTATCAAGGGCGAGGTCACCGAGGACCAGTCGGTGGAGATCCTCGACCAGAGCGTCGCGCTGATGGAGAGCTTCCGCGGTGCGGTGCGCGTTGCGATTCGCGACGAGCAGTACGACAAGCATCTCAAGAGCGTCGAGGACGATGTACCGTTTACCGCATGGCTGCAGATCCTTAGCGAGATCATCAAGGCGTACGGTGCGTATTTTCAGAGCGTGACGAGCACCGAGGGAGAGCTGTAGGTGGAAAAGCGGTGGTGCATCCTGACAGACAAGCTTCCGCTGACCGTCAGGATTGGTGATCAAGACTATCCGATCGACACCAGAACGAGCACCGCCCTGAACTGCATACGAAAGCTGCGCGAGGACATTCCCGAGGAAGCCAAGGCTATCTACGTGCTTGCCCGTATGGGGCTTTCCGGAAGCGTCGAGGCCTTTGCGGCGATTGTCGACTTTCTGGCAGGACCTCCCGCGGACGATGATAAGCAGCACGTTCCGGGACCGCCTTCGTTTGACTACTTTCAGGATGCAAAGCTTATTAGTGCCGCATTCCAACAGGCATACGGTCTAGGTCTCGACGAAATCACATCGATGCACTGGTGGCGTTTTTTATCGCTTCTTGAAGGGATTCCGGGAGATACCCGGTTCATGGAGATCATCGGAGTTCGCACGATGGAGATCAACCCAAAGGACTCTGCAGAAACGAAGGCGAAAAAGCGCAAGGCAAAGCTGGCGGTCGCATTGAAGGATACCCGTACCGAGGCCGAAAAACAGCGCGATGTGCAGCGTCAGTTGAACAACCTCGGACTGTGAGGAAACTATGGCAGACTACGATGGACAGGTAGTAATCAATACCAAGCTCGACGACAAGGGTCTCAAGGCTGGAATCTCCGGACTTCAGAACACCACCGTCAACGCGCTCAACAAGGTCAAGGGCGTGCTGGCTACCGTCGGCATCGGCGTTGGAGTGGCTGCTGCAGTCAAGGGAATCAACAACCTCATCAAGAGCACAGCAGAGTATACCGACCGCATTGATAAACAATCGCAGAAAATCGGTATGTCCAAGCGCGGCTATCAGGAGTGGGATTTTATCCTGTCCGACTTGGGTGCGAACGTGGACGGCCTTCAGCTCGGGCTTAAAACTTTGTCCTCGGCGATGGACGAGGCCAACCGTGGAAATAAAGAATACGGCGAGATGTTTAAGCGACTCGGTGTCAACATCAAGGACACCAATGGGAATCTGAAAGACCAGGAGACGATCTTCAATGAGGTATTTGACGCATTGGCCGGAATGGAAAGCCAAACCGAGAGAACGGCCATTGCATCGCGCCTATTGGGACGCAGCTCTACCGAGCTTGCTCCTGCCCTCAATGCCGGAGCTGACGAGATCCAGAACCTGCGCGACCGCGCTTACGAGCTAAACACGGTGCTTGATGATACTACGATTGCAATCGGTGTTAACTTCGGTGATCAGGTGGGCCGCATGAAGCGGGCGTTGCAAACCGCATCGGCCCGCGCCATCGCCCCGTTCATGGACGACCTTGCAGACCTCGCCACCAGCTTCAGCGACAATGTGATCCCCGCGATCGAGAAATTCATGTCAACCGCGTTCAAAGTCGGGCTTTCAATTCCTCCCATATTCCAGTTCATAAAAGCGGTAGTAATTGCCGTACTCAAAGAGATCGGAGAGGCACTCGACGGTCCTTGGACCGCGCTCAAGGGGTTCATCTCCGACATTGGATCTATCCCAATTGTAAAGAACACCATCGAGTTTGTTATGAAACTCGGAGGGGATTTGTGGGAAGGTTTGAAAGCCGGAGTAAAGACCGGGGATTGGTCGAAGTTTTGGAATGCCGCATTCGAAGTTGCAGAGTTTTCTATCGCGATATTCGCATCGTTGCAGCTCGCATCTATTACCGCATCGCTATTGTGGACGACTATTCAGACGAATCTCGGCAAGGGCGGTTTTTCTACCGTAGGCCTTGCGTCGTGGGCAATCGCGATGGTTTCTATCGGTCTTGCGGTGCGCGATGCGATGGTTGATGGCGACTGGACAGCTTTGGCGAACAACCTGACCGCAGCACTTACGGCAGCACTTATCGCCGGAGGATTGACCAAGAGCGCGAAAGTCGGAGCTCTTGCATTCACGATAGCGCTTGGATTCAAGCTTGGCGAAGGTGATATTATGACCGACGTGTTCGGCAAGCCTGAAGATGCTGCAGAAGCGATTAAGAAATTTTTTAAGACGACTTGGGATTTGACAGGGCTCGAGGTATGGTGGGATGAAGTCGGCAGAAACATCGGAGCCGCCGTATGGCAAGGGGTGCAAAATTTCTTCAAGCTCATCGACATTGTCGGCGCTACCGTTGACCTTGTAAACCTTATAAAGTCTAGGCTCAGCGGGGACAAGCCTCCTGAGCCAAAGGTCACCAGTCTCCCCGAATACGATTTTCCGCTGGACGATATGTACGCTTTTAAATCTGCTGTACACTCAAATACCGTCAAAACTCCGGAGTTTAAACTCGACACCACATTCGCCGTTACTCCAGCTGCTCAGGCATCGGCGGTACAAGCGCTAGAAGGCGTGATAGACGTTGCGTACCGCGATGCTACGGCTTATGCGAAAGACAAGGGTGTCTTTTCGATGGCGCTTAAGGACGTAGACGTGATACCCGACGATGTGGTTGCCAAGGCATTGCTCCAGTCGACCGAGCTTGGCAAAGATATTGTCGCTGGGCTCAAACTTGGCACTGAAGCGGAAATCGGACAGTATGCTGCCGAGAACGCAGAGCTTATCATAAAAACATTCAAGAACATACTCGGTATCAAATCCCCATCCACCGAGTTTGCGGAAATTGGTAATTTTCTTATCGAGGGGCTTATCAACGGCCTTGTCGAGATGTTCCCCGAACTCAAAGCAGAAGCCGAGAAGATGCGCGATGCGCTTGCCAAGATATGGACCGAACAGCCTGCAACCCCTCCAGCTGGAGGCGATGGCGATGATGCTGCAAGTCCGGTCAAGCTGACGTTTGGTCAACAGCTTGGCGGTATTTGGGACGATGTTGTAGAAGGGTGGAAGTCCGCTCGGGAAGAAATGAGTGCAGACGTCAACGACTGGGCTACGTGGGCGACTGCAAAATTTATGAACATCGGTGCGACGCTCGGTAACGCTTTGGGTGCAGGGATACGTTCACTCGGGCAATCCATCGCCACACAACGGCAGACTATTGAAGAGCTTGGTAGTAGTATTGAGGATGTACAAGATAGTCTCTCCGAGGCATACGAAGATCTTGAAGATGCGCAGGACGACTATGCAGATGCAGTGTTGTCCGGAGATTCCGATGCAATCAAGGCTGCAGAGAAGCGTCTAAAACAACAGCAGAAGCTTATCGACGGCTACGACGAACAGCTTAAAGCTCTTAGAGAAGAAAAGAAGAGCGTCGAGGATGGGTCGAAGGCATGGAAGGACTTTGCACGCACGATCCTGAACGCTTTGGCCGATACGCTCTACGGTCTCGGTGCCGAACTTGCCGCACGTGCGATTCTCGCTGCTCTTACCTTCAACTGGCCCGGAGCTGCGGCGGCTACCGCAGGATCTGCGGTTGCGTTCGGAGCTGCGATTGCGCTCGATGCGTGGGCAGGATCGTTCGCCGAAGGCGGTATCGTTCCCCAGGTGTCCGGAGTCTCTCCAACAGGCGACAAACACGTCGCATCGGTCAACCCCGGCGAGCTGATCCTAAATGCCGCACAGCAGCAGAACGTCGCAGCGCAGTTGGCCATGCTCTCGCGCCTGACCGAGCTCATCGCATCGATCAACGTCAGTTCCCACAGCATCGTCGTGAACATGAGCGGTGCGACGATCAACGGATTGGATGAGGAAAAAGTCGGACGTGCAATCTACCGCAACATAAAAACGTTGCAACACGAGGGGGTGCTCGGCGAATGGTAACCTATACGATCTACCTAAAAGAGCTCTCGGCCACCAGTACGTGGCAGGACATCACCCACGCGGTCGTGCAAAGCAAGGACATTCCCGTCCGCAAGGGCTTCGGTTCGCTTTCTGACGGCATCGATGTTGGTTCCTTGTCGCTTACCATCCACATGGAAACGCTGCAGGACGCAGCGCTGTTGCACGTGTCGCAGAAGCAGGTACTTGTACAGGCCGACGGAGTGACCATCTTCGAGGGCGTATCCTATGACGATGCTGACGTCGATGTAGAAGAACGCAGCGACTACGTATTCGTCAAGCTCAAGTTCAAGCCGTATTCGGCGCTGTTTTCCGAAGCGAAAGTGCCATCAGATACCGTATGGATGGACAAGAAGATCTGCGATCCGTCCGATACCGACAACTCGCTGGTACACCTGCTGTTCGGCATGATCATCGATAACCTGCCGGGACAGATACCGGACATTCTGTCCGCGTTGTTCAGCGTCTCCACCGCGATCACCAACACCAAGACCCTTCCGTTGGTAATGCTCGAAGCCGGAGAAAGCGTAGAAGAATATCTAACCGACTTGCTGTATCAGAACGGCTACGCCTACTGGATGGAGCTCTACACGGCAATCGTGGTGGAGCCGTACGCCGAAGGACGCACCCCGACCGTGAACATCCCGATTACCTCCGTCGTCGCGAATCCCGACATTT
>ERZ764778.1794-NODE-1794-length-20709-cov-4.714728_pt1 | contig 20709 bp, 20 predicted proteins | sample MGYA00374951_ERZ764778 | MGnify/ENA primary metagenome ERZ764778 (study PRJEB28918, sample SAMN05720193) | bioreactor metagenome | isolation source: Anaerobic biogas reactor | place: USA:Washington, USA | collected 2015-08-08 ...
TACAAGATATTCAAAGAACGCAGGAAGTAGCGGCCACCTCTGGCATGGGCTGTGCAAGTTCCTCCACGTCCGAACCTGTTGTGGTGTGATAGTGGTCACTTCTAATTCTCAGTCATATTCTGCGCGCTGGGTCTGATAAACGTGGTTAAGTGGGGGTATTCGACTGGCCGATACTAGGGTAAGGCGTCGCTGGCACTACGGTAAGTGCCTGCACCGGCTACGGCACCGGTGCTCCAGTGATGGAGGTAAGGTCATGCCCAGCGTCGCAGAGTTGGAAGGCGAAGTGAGGCGAGAGGCGCCGGTTCGTAAGTTCCGGTGCCTGCGAGGGTTGCTGCACGGCGAAGCGGTCTTTCGGATCGCCGCGTGCCGGGCCGAACCGATGGCGGTTCGGCGGCGGCCCTCGGATTCCTGGATCGCGTCCGGCTTCTTCTCAGAGGATTTGCTGGACGAGTGAGGGTCGTTGGGAGGCCCCAAGGAGGCCGCCCGGGGGGACAGGCCGCAAGGCGGACAATCGGAGTTCGACAAACCAATGGGTACCATCAGTTCCAGCACAGGACTGATCAGCGGGCTGGACATCGAAAGTCTGGTCAGTTCGCTGATCGCGGTGGAAACCCGTCCGATCACGCTCCTCGAGAACCAGAAAAAGGGCCTCGAGGCGGAACGGACGGCGTTTATGACGGTTTCAGCAAGACTGCTGTCGCTGAAGCTCTCGGTCGTTCCGTTCAAATCGGGGGTGACGTTCCGGCCGCGAAGCGCCAGCAGCAGCGATGAGAACGTCCTGACCGCCAAGGCGTCATCGTCAGCCAGTCCGGGCAGCTACTCGTTCCGCGTCCGGCAGTTGGCCCAGACCCACCAGATGGTCAGCTCGGGCTTCAGCGATCCCGATCTGAGCCCGATCTCTCCCGGCACGATCACCATCGAGATGGGCCAGGGGCGGCTTGACCGCGAAACCGAACTGAACTTCCTCAACGGCCACCAGGGCGTTCGGCGGGGAGTAATACGAATTACGGACCGATCGGGCGGATCGGCCGAGGTCGATCTGGGCAGCGCGGTGACGGTCCAGGACGTGATTGATCAGATCAATCAGACCTCTGGGATCAGCGTCCGGGCGTCGATCGACGGCGACCGGCTGGTGCTGACCGACCAGACCGGCCAGAGCACCGGCAACCTGATCGTCGAGGATATGCACCAGGGGTACGCGGCTCAGGACCTGGGCATCGCCGGGATCGGCACGGAGGGTGTGATCACCGGCCAGGATCTGGTCCGGATCACGGAAACCACGACGCTCAAGGCGCTTAACGACGGGGCGGGCGTCCGCTCGTCGCGGGACGCCTCCGCGGACCTGCACATCAAGCTGCACAGCGGGGTCGAATTCGACGTGGGGTTGCCCGAGGCCCTGACCCTCGATACGTCGCTGAGCATGCTCAACCGCGGCAAGGGAGTCCGGCTGGGGGCGATCCAGATCACCATGCGCAACGGTGATGAGAAGATCGTCGATCTGACCGGCGCGACCACGCTGGGCGACGTGGCCTCTAAAATTAGCACTGCTACAGATGGTAAAGTGACGCTGGGAACGGTGGGTACCGGCGTGCGACTGAGCGATAGCACCGGCGGCGAGGGAACGCTGAAGATCGAGAATTTTGGCGGCAGCTACGCCGCCAGCGATCTGGGGATCGACAAGGAGAGCGAGGAGGGGCAGGCGATCGTCAGCGGGGACGATATCTTCTTCACGCTCAGCACGGTGGGCGACGTGATCCGGGCCGTCCAGGACGCTGCGGACCGCAGTGCGGCTGGGCCGGGGGCCCTGACCGCGCGGGTCGCGGCCGACGGCAAGCGGATCGAGTTGATCGACAATACGACCGGGGCCGGGGCATTCGAAATCAGTTCGGCCAACGAGTCGGGTCTGGCGGAGGACCTGGGCCTGGCCGGGGTTTTTGACGGTTCGACGGCTGAGGGTCGGCGGGTGGTTTCGGGGCTCAACGCCGTGCTGCTTCGGAGCCTTAACGGCGGGTCGGGGGTCGAGTTGGGCCAGATCCGGATCCAGGACCGCACGGGCGGCGAGGCGACGCTGGACCTTTCGACGGCTGAGACACTCGACGACGTGCTGGCTGCGATCAACAACTCGCCCGACGTCAACGTTCGGGCGGAGTTGAACCAAGCCGGTACGGGGATTGTAGTTCGCGATATGACCGGTGCGACCACGGGGAACTTCCGGATCAGCGGGGCGATGGCTGAGCAGTTGGGCATTGCCTACGACGGCGAGGCCGCGACGGTGGACAGCGGCAACAACCAGTTCCGTTACGTATCGGAGAACACGCTGCTATCGGAGCTCAACGGCGGGCGCGGCATCAGCAGCGGGAGCTTCACCGTCACGGACAGCACGGGCAACCAGAAGCGTTTTGCCGTGGCGTCGAACAACGACATGACGGTGGGCGCGCTGGTGGACATGATCAACAAAGAGACGGCTGAGGGACGTCTGAATGTCACCGCGTCGATCAACGCCAACGGCGACGGGATTCTCCTGACGGACACCGGCGACGGGGCGGGCACGCTGACCGTGGCGGACAATGCCGGCGGGCGGACGGCTCGCGATCTGCGGATCGCCGGCAAGAGCGAGACATCCGGCAACGGGACGATCGACGGTTCCTACGAGTACCGCATCGAGGTGGACAGCGGCGACGGGCTCCAGGCGGTGGTCGACAAGATCAACGCGTTGGGCGTTCCGATCAAGGCCGGCATCATCAACGACGGCAGCCAGATCAACGGGTATCGCCTGAGCCTTTCGAGCGAGCTGAGCGGCAAGGACGGCCGCATGATCGTCAACTGGGGCCAGACGGACCTGGCCATGTTCGACCTGGTCAAGCCGCAGGACGCGGTGATCGCGTTCGGCGGGGCTGGGTACAACAATCCGATTGTGGCCAGTTCGAGCACGAACACGTTCACCGGCACGATTCCGGGCGTGACACTCAACGTCCAGGCGGTCTCCGACAAGCCGGTCACGGTGACGGTGGCGACGGATGTGGACGGCGTGGTCGCCAAGATCGACGACTTCGTGGCGAAGTTCAACGAGGTGATCGACCTGATAACGCAGTTGACCGACTACGATCCGGAGACCGAAGAGGCCGGCGTGCTGTTGGGCGAGACCACGGTCGATCTGGTCAAGACGCGGCTGTACAACACGCTTCGCGCCGCGGTGCAGGGCGTCGGGGATCTGGACCGGGTTTCGGAACTCGGGATCAGCGTCGGCACCGGCGGCAAGCTTCAGTTCGACGAGGAGAAATTCCGCACCGTCTACGAGAACGATCCGGACGCGGTGGAGGAGTTCTTCTCCAGCTTCGACCAGGACAAGTATCGGGCGGCCGCGGCCGACGGCGAGGACGCCCTGGATCGGTTCTACGCCAACGAGCCGATGGGCTTCGGCCACGTGATGGACCGCCTGCTGGACGTGATGACCCGGACCGACGGGATCATCGCCCGAAAGACCAGCAGCTATCAGCGGCGGGAATCGCTGTTTTCCGACCGCATCGAGTATCTCGAGGAGATGCTGGAGCGCAAGGAGCAGCGGCTTTACCAGCAGTTTTACAATATGGAGCTGGCCCTTTCGCGGATGCAGGAAATGCAGTCCGCGTTGTCAAGTTACACCCCGATTTCACCGATCACTACCAGCAGTTCGACGAGCAGAGCATGAGACGGTGACAATCCAGGTGAGGCCAAGAGATCATGAGCCAGTATGACAAGGCGAAGAGCGAGTACCTGCGGACCAAGATCCTGACCGCGTCTCCGGAAGAGCTTCAGTTGATGCTTTACGACGGCGCGATCAAGTTCACCGAAGAGGCCCGCCTGGCCATTTCCGAGGGCCGGCTCGAGGAGGCCCACGCCGCCAGCGTTCGCGCCCAGAACATCGTTCTGGAGCTCTCATCCAGCCTCGACCACGAGGCCGAACCGGAGCTCTGCGGCAAACTCGCCAGCCTGTACAATTTCATCTACCGCCGGCTGATCGAAGGCAACGTCAAACGGGACGCCGCCGCCCTGGAAGACGCACTGAAGATCCTGACGTATCAACGGGAGACGTGGGAGATGCTGATGGCCAAACTCGCCGCGCAGAAGAAGGCGGATCAGGCGGAGGTCGAAGACGGGAATCCCGCCGAGGAGCCGGCGGAACGGCCGAGCCTCAGCCTCAGCGTCTAGCGCCTGTCGCGGAGTCGGATCGCCCCGCTATTCGCCCGACTCCACTGACGCGGTGATCGTGTTGAACTTCTGGTCCTCGATCTCGAGGGCGAAATCGTCGAACTCCAGTTCGGCGAATTTTTCGACGAACTTCTCAGCGGTGTCGGTGGTCTTGATCTCGAATTTGGCCACCGGCTTGTTCCACTGGCGGTGAACCTCCTTGACCCCGTCGATCGCCTCGAGCTTCTTCTGGATCGCCAGCATCTGCTTGAAGGCGAGGTTGTTGACGGTGACCACGACCTGTCCGCCGCTCGTGGCCTGCCTCGACCACTTCTGGAGGATGGCCTGGAGGCACTTTTTGGCCAGGTCCTGGCCGGATTTTTCGATCGCCTTCTTGGCCCCGGGCGGTCCCTGGGTTCGCGAGCCGCTGCGGTCGCCGACCTTGTTTTCGGCGAAGAGGATGGCGGCGGTCTCGGACCAGAAGGCCTTGAGGGTCACGTCGGTTTCCCACATGTAGAGCGTGGTTCCGTAGGCGTCGGTGAGCTGCGGGCCCGAGGCGCGGGCGTTGCCCACGATGTACATCTGGGCGCCCAGTTCGGTGGCAAGCCGCTTGAGGGCGGCGGTGTCGTTGTCGAGGGTGGCCTGGCGGATCTGGTCCTGCTTGAGCTGCTCGATCTGTCCCTTGTCCACAAGGGCGAAGCCCTTATCGACCAGCAGCTTTTCGATCATGTTGCCCAGCAGGCTGTCGGCGTCGACCTGTTCGACCCGCTTGTCGGCGCGGGTGGTGTCGTGGATGCGTTCGACGATGCTGACGAGGATCTTGGGCCGTCCGAGCTGTCGCAGCAGGATTTCAACCTGGCCCCAGGTGGCGTCGACGACCTGGCGGTCGATCACGGCCTCGATTTCGACGAAATAGCCGCCCAGATCGTCCTCGCCCTTCTTGAGCACCTTGTACTCCTTGATGAGTCCGGTGGCCTGGGAGAGGATGGTGTCGTGGATCAGCTCGTAGTTCTCGGTCTTGCTCTCGGCGTAGAGCTTGAGCTTGCCGCCCTGTTCGACCGCTTTGCGGAGGCCGTCGTCCAGCGCACTCTGCTCATCGGTGCCGAGGCCCTTGACGGTTACCGTGTTCAGGTCTTCTTTGGCGTCATCCGCCGGGGCGAAAGGGGCAGCCATCATCAGGACGATCATCAGGGCCAGTACGTACCGTTTCATGTGGGGGGTGTCCTTTACTGGGGCAGATGTTTGGCGATCTCGGAGAGGATGTGGACCAGCGACTCGGCGTCGGCGGTCCAGCTTCCGAGCAGATACCGTCCTCGCGGGGCCAGCACGATGGTATTGCGGTGCAGCGGGCTGGTGGTCGGCAGTTTGAGCATGTCCTGGTAGTTGCGGTAGACCTCCTGGGCCTGCTCGTGGCTGGCGTAGCTGACGATCCAGGCGACGTTGCGGCTTGGCCAATCCTCAACCTGGAAGGCGCCGACGGCCAGGGGGGTCTGCGGGTTCAGCTTCAGGAGTTCAGTCAGCGCTTCGGGATTGTCCATGCCGATCTGCGTTCGGAGGTCCTGAGGCAGGCTGGTCAATCCGTAGACGTAGTAGGTGTCGGCGGGCGGGAGGCCCTCGGCCTGGAAGATCTGGACCAGCACCGGCGCGCCGCCCCGGCCGGGCAGGTTGAACATCACCTTACCCGCGAATTCCTCGAGAGCCTCGTCGGTCAGGCGGGTCTGGCTGGTGGTGCGGTCGGCGAAGATGCCCAGATAGTTGCCGCGCAGGGCGCAGATTTGTCCGGGCCCCGCGAGGCGGTAGACGTCGGCGATCTTGATCTGGTCCTGACCGGGGCACAGCACCGTCATGATACCGTAGGCGTCCTGTCCGTTGGCCGCCTCGATGATGGTCACTTCAACGGCCTGCAGGTCTCCCCTGGCGTATCGCTGGTAGGTCGCGGCGGCCGCTGCATTGATCCGATAGGGCCGCACGAGGCCCGCCGCCTCGGGCAGCAGTTGGGCGACGTTTTCGCCCTGGTTGCCGCGGACGGCCTGGGTCTTGGTCCACTCCTTGAGTTTCTCGCTGGTCGGGAACCACTGGGCGTAAGGGGCCTGGTCGCGGGCGTCGGCCGGTTCGAGCGCGGGAGTCGGCGCGGCCGGAGCGCCGGTCGGGCTGACCTGTGTCCGTCCGGCGGGCCCGTTTGGTTTGCCGGCGGGTTCCTCTTCGTCGCGTCCGCAGCCTGCGATCAGTACGGTAATCAGTAAGACAATCGCGATCCGTTTTGATGACGGCATGCCGGCGACCTCCACGACAATCGAATGGGACCGGGACCGTTGCCTGTTGTACCGCCGGCAACGCGTGCCCGGCTGCGAATTCCTTTCGAACATCGTACCTTCGCCGCAGGCCGTTGACAAGTCCCGGCCGCCGGTTTGTTGGACCCGGCGGAACGTTGCACCGCGGCGGACGCGGGCATACAATCGCTTCGTCAATGCGGTAGTCCATGAGCCTGCAGTTGGAGAACCACGAGATGCAAGCGTTGATGGCTGTCCCTCAGGAGACGTTCAAGAGCTGTTTCACCTGCGAGCAGATCGACCGGCTCAGGCGGCAGCTTGCGGTGGCGCCCTCAAATCCGTGCGAGGAACTGCCCGAGACGATCGATCTGGACTGGATCGGCCGGCGGATCGGCGAGGCGGACATCCTGATCACCGGCTGGGGCACGCCGGGACTGACCGACGAGATCATCGCCAGGGCGCCGAAGCTCCGGGCGATCGCCCACTCAGCCGGGTCGATCAAGCACCTGGCGCCGGCGTCGGCGTATCAACGGCACATCGCGGTGACCAACTGCCGTCACGCGCTGGCCCTGGGCGTGGCCGAGTCGACGGTCGGCATGATCATCGCGGCGTGCAAGATGTTCATCCCGCTGGACCGGGTGATCGAGCGGGGCGGCTGGCGCGGCACGGAGTGGGATGAGTGGGTCATGGAATTGTACAACATCCGGATCGGCGTGGTCGGAGCCAGCGAGGTCGGCAAGCACCTGCTGAACCTGTTGAAGAGCTTTCAGGTCGAGCGGGTGGTCTACGATCCCTACGCCTCCGCCGAACGAATCGCGGAATACGGGGCGGCGAAGGTCGAACTCGACGAGCTGTGCGCGAGCAGCGAGGTGGTTGTGCTGTGCGCTCCGGCCACCGATGAGACGCGGCACATGATCGGCCGCAGGCAGCTCGCTCTGATGAAGGATCGCGTGCGTTTCGTCAACCCGTCGCGAGGCTCGATCGTCGATGAGCAGGCGTTGATCGAGAAGCTGGCGGAGGGCCGCATGTACGCGGTTTTGGACGTGACGGACCCGGAGCCGCCGGCCAAGGACAATCCGCTTCGCCAGAGTCCGTACTGCGCGATGTTCACGCACATCGCCGGCCACGCCTCGAACGGCCGCAGGCGGCAGGGCCAGCTCGTGGTCGAGGAGATCGAGAAGTTCCTCGCCGACGGGACGTTTCGATGGCAGGTGGACCCCAAGACCCTGGGCCGCATGGCGTAGCCGTCGCTCCAGGGCTGCCATGAACCCGCTCAGCGGCGGCGTTTGCCTCGCCGCGCGCCGGATTTCGACTTGCCGCGTTCCTTGGCGGGTTTGGCCCGTTCGCCGCGTTCGGGTCGTCTGGGGGAACGTTCGGCGCGGGCCAGCAGCTTCTCGTCGACCGGGGCCAGGTCGAGCCGTCGCCGCAGCGGATCGGCGGCGACGATCTTGACCTCGATGGGGTCGCCGATGGCGATCCGGCGCTTGGAGCGCCGTCCCTGGATGTAGCCGCCCTCGACGTTCAGTTCCCACCAGTCGCTGCCGAGTTCCTCGACCTTCAGTAGTCCATCGGCCAGGAACTTGCTGAGCTGCACGAACGCGCCAAGGGCGCTGACGCCGCTGACGACGCCCTGGTAGTGCCGGCCGATCTGCTGAGCGAGCAGTTGCAGGACCAGCGTTTCGGTAAGCTGGCGCTCGGCGCTTTCGGCCTGACGTTCGGTGAAGTTGCAGCGGCTGCCGATTTCCTCCAGCGCATAGGCGTGGTCGCGCAGCTTCCGGGCGTTTTTCTTGAGCCGTCCGGCGAAATGCTCGTCGAGCAGGCGGTGCACGGTCAGGTCCGGATAGCGCCTGATCGGCGAGGTGAAGTGGCAGTAGTGGCTGCTGGCGAGGGCGAAGTGACCGGGGTTCTTGGTGGAATACTCCGCCTTCTGGAGGCTTCGCAGGATCGCGATGTTGACCGCGAAACTCGACGGTTTACCGGCCGAGGTCTGGATCAGCCGCTGGAGGTCCGACCGGTCGGGCTGCTTGGGCAGCTTGAGTCCGAAGAGGGTCAGAAACTTGCTGAGCTGCTCGAAGGCCGCCTGTTCGGGCTCCGGATGGATTCGCTGCAGGAAGGGCACGTTGCAGGAGTCCAGAAGCCGGGCGACCGCCTCGTTGGCCTCGACCATGAACATTTCGATGATGGTGTGCGAAAAGCTGTCGTCGGCCGGATGGGCGTCGACGACCTCACCCTTGTCGTTGTAGACCAGTTCGACCTCCGGCAGCATCAGGTGGAGCATGCCTTCGGCGCGTCGGCGTTGCAGGATCCTCTTGGCCAGGTCTTCAGCCTGTTTGATGGCCGCCACGACGGCTGGGGCGATCCCGTCGGTTTTGCCGTCGAGGACTCCGGTCGCCTGGTCGTAGGTCAGCCGCTGTTTCGAGCGGATCACGCTGTTGGCGAACCGCGTGCCTTTGACCTGGCCTTTGCGGTCGTAGGCGATAAAGACGCTCTTGGTCATCCGATCCTGATCCTGCTGAAGGCTGCACAAGCCGTTGCTCAGGGCCTCGGGGATCATTGGAATGACCTTCCGCGGCAGGTAGACGCTGTTGCCGCGTTCGGCGGCTTCGCGGTCGATCGGTCCTTCGGTTTCGACGAAGTAGGAGACGTCGGCGATGTGCACGCCCAGTTCGAAGCCGTCGCGGGTGGCGCGGATCGAGATGGCGTCGTCGAAGTCCCGTGCGTCGACCGGATCGATGGTGAAGGTCAGTTCATCCCGCAGGTCCTGCCGGCCCGCGGGCAGCTTGCCCTTGGTCAGTTCCGGAAGCACCTGGCGGTTGAACCGTTCGATGACCCGGTCCAGATCGTTATCGACCTCGGCTGGAAACGCCTCGGGCAGGTCGAACTCGCGGATCACCGCGCCCAGTTCCGCTTCGTACTCGCCTTCGGCGCCGAGCACCTCGATTACCACGCCGCGGGCAAGCTGCTCCTGTTGCGGAAATTCGGTCAGCCGCACCACCACGCGGTCGCCCGGCCGGGCCTCCTTGGCGCCGACGTCATCGACCGCGATCGGTTGATGGATCACCCTGCCGTCGGTCTGGACCATCCATCGGTTGGCCGCCCGCATGAGCGTGCCGACGAACTTGTCCTTGCCCCGCGTGATGATTCGCGTGATCTCGCCGTAGGAGCGCATCTGGCCGCGGACCTGTCGGCGGCGGACGGTGGCCTCGACCACGTCGCCGGTCATCGCGTCCAGCGTCTCCTGGGCTGGGATGTAGAGGTCTTCGGTCGATGATGGATCAAAGGGAGAGACGAACCCGAAACCCTTTTGGTTGCCCTGGAAGGTGCCGATGATCCGGCCGCCGGGCGGCGGCAGGTGAATCGAGTTGTCTTCGCCGATCACCAGCCGTCCGTCGCGGCGGAGCTGGTCGATGGCGGCTTTGAACTGCGGATACTGATCCTTGTTGACCCCCAACTTCTCCGCCAGGTCCTGCCAGTCGGTCGGTTGCCCCTGCGCCCCGGCCAGGCCGGCCAGGATATTCTTCTGCATCGTCTGTTGCTTGCTCATGTCTTCCCGTTTCGAAAGGACTATCAGTCGGGTTTATCGATTTTTACATTTATCGACCCCCGAAGTCTCTCTATAATAACAGGAAACATGCACCGAATGTAAGCCTGATATTATAAAGGGATTACCATGGCGGACGTGATCAAGATGGCGGAAGACCTCGGCAAGGAGATTGCCAAAGACGCCGCGACCAAACGCTACATCGCGCTGCAGAACGAGTTGAACGCGGACCCGCAGGCCCAGAAGCTGCTGGAGGAATACGAGCAGCAGGCCCACCGGATGGCTGGGCTGGAGGCTCAGGGCCAGCCGATCGAGCCGGAGGACAAGCACAAGCTCTCGCGTCTCCAGGCCGACCTGTCGGGCAACGCGAGCGTCAAGAAGTTCATGGCCGCCCAGGTCGAATACGCCAATCTGATGCGCAAGGTCAATCAGGCGGTGATGGGCCAGGTGTTCCCGGCGGAGAAGGGGCAGTCGGGCCCGCAGGTCGCCCAGTAGGTCGTTTTGGGTTTCCCGCGCCGGTGGCGGTCGGTGTTTCGTTGGCAAGGTGGTTTCGATGCGCCTGGTTCTCGTGCAGTGGCTGATCCTGCTTCCGCTTCCTTCGCTGGCCGCCCAGTCGCTGCGGTTCGCCGTGGTGGCGGACAGCCAGGGATCGGGCGGGTTGGCCGTTAGCGAGAACGCCTTTAACAAGGTCGTGCACCTGGTGCTTCGGGCCGATCCGCCGGTGGACTGCGTAATCGTGGCTGGCGACCTGACCTACGGATTCTACGACAATCGCATCACGGCGGAGGGTTTCGATCTCTGGCGACGGATCGCCTCGCCGTGGTACGAGTCCGAGATGCTCGGCTTGAAGGTCTATCCGGTGCCCGGCAACCACGACCTGGAGAATTTCTTCTGGTGCCAGATGCAGTGGCAGCTTGCGTTTCCGGAACTGCCCGACAACGGCCCGGACTATGAGCGCAAGATGAGCTATTCGTTCGACCTCGGGCCGGTGCACTTTGCGGCCGTCAGCACGTCCAGCCCGATGCGCCGTCACCGGGTGGACCTGGAGTGGCTCGCCCGCGATCTGGGTAATTCCACCGCGCCGGTCCGCTTCGTTTTCGGGCACGCTCCCGCGTTTCCCTACGGCCGTCACGTGGGCGGTTCGCTGGACGCCCATCCGGAAGATCGCGACCGGTTCTGGCAACTGCTTGTCGACCATAACGTCGCGGCGTACTTCTGCGGCCACACGCATATTTACGACCACTGGGCCAAAGACGGCGTGCACCAGATCACCGCCCCGCCGGCCGGCGCCTGCGGTGACGCGACCGGTTACCTGATTGTCGACGTTGACGAGAACGGCGCGCGGGTCACGGTCTACGACCGGGACGGATCGGTCCAGGAGGCGTTCGCTCTTGCCGATTACGGCCCGAATCTCGTTGAGCAGCGGGTCGCCTCGGAGGCATCGCCTTCGCCGGTAGGCTGCGGTGCGCCGCTGCTGTGCCTGGCTGTCGCTATCGGCTTAGCCGGTGTGCTTCTTTCTGGTCAGGACGGCTTCTCATGACGAAGATACTCGGACACGGCATCGATCTGGTCGAGGTCCATCGCATCGAGGAACTCGCGGAGCGGTATGGCGAGCGGTTTCTCGCCCGTGTGTTCACCGAGACGGAGCTGGAGTACTGCCGGGCCCGCAAACGCCGCTGGGAGCATCTGGCTGGGCGGTTCGCGGTCAAGGAGGCGGTGCTCAAGGCGATCGGGACGGGATGGCGGGGGCAGATCGCGTGGACCGACGTGGCGGTGGTGAACGATCCGTTGGGCCGGCCCACCGTTGTCCTGGGCGGCCACACCAAAATGCTGGCGGAGCAGAAGGGGATCGCCGAGATCCAGATTTCGATCAGCCACACCGAGCAGCACGCCATCGCTTCGGCTTTGGCGCTGGGGGAATGAAAGGTCGGTCTATCTGCGTGGTTCGCGATTCCCGATCAGAAGGGCGGCGAGGGCGGCGGCGGCGGTTTCCACCCGCATGACGTAATGTCCCAATCGCACCGGCTGAACTCCGCGTTCGATCAGGAGGCGTTCCTCCTCGTCGCAGAGGCCGCCTTCAGGACCGACGAACACGATGGCGGTTCGCCACGCCTTCGCGAGCGGTTCGCGGGCTAATTGATCCGTCTGGGTCGAGCCGAAGACTTTCAGGTCGAAATCCCCGGTGCGATCCAGTGCCTCAGCCAGCGTGACCGGTTCGGCCACCTCCGGAAGCGAGTTTCGGCCGGACTGCTTGCACGTTTCGACCAGCCACCGTTGCCACCTCGCCGCGGAGACGTCCCGCACGGCGCTGTACCGGCAGACCACCGGCCAGAAGGCGTCCACGCCGACCTCCGCGGCGTGGCTGACCAGGCACGGCTGGACCGGCCCTTTGGGAATGGCGGTGGCCAACACCAGTCGGGTCTCAGCCGGCGGATCGGTCCGGATTTCGCCCACCGTCAGTTCCAGGGCATCTTTGTCGGCCGAGCGGACCTGGGCCGCTGCGCTTCGACCGGCGCCATCGAAGAGTTCCACCGTCTCGCCCGCACCCAGCCGCAACACGCTGCGGGCGTGGTGGGCTTCCGGGCCGGTCACCCTGACCGGTCCGGCCTCGATCCGCGGGACGTAGAGCCGGGTCTGCCGAGCCATCCAACCTTCCTGTGCAACTCAAGGACCGTCTGATAATGATCGATAATCATGATTATAGGGGGCGTTGCCGCGCCCCGTACAGGGAGTTTCGAGGCGATGGCCGATCCGATGGAAGACAATTCGCCGGCCTCCGAAGAGTCGATCGAAGGGGAACTGGCCGATCTGCTGAACGAGGTCAGCCAACTCGGCGAGGAACTCAACGCCGTCACTCAGACCGCTGAGGCGGTCGCGACGGATGTCCCACCGCCACAGGAAGGCGGCGAGTCCCAAGCCGCTCTCGAGGCCGAACCGCCGCCCGCCGAACCGGAAGCGTCCGGCGGCAAGGCGTCATCGGAGCCAGCCGCCGAACAACCGCCGGACCCGCCCAAAAGTCGCCGGCCCAGCTTCCTGAGCCGCAAAAAAACGGACACGCCTCCTGAGGGCAAATCCGCCACGGATCAACCCAACGACCAGGCCGGGACCGCCACTCCGTCTCCCGAGCCAGCATCGGAACCCGACATACCGGAACTGTCCACCGAGCCGGTCATGGACCCGGAAATCCCGGACGATCAGGATTCGAATCTTGACGAGGCGCCGGAAGACGAGGGGGCGGAGATGCCGTCCGACGAGATCGTCGTTCCCGGCGAAGAGGATCTGGAGGTCGGCCCGGAAGACGACCTGGTGGCCGAGGAAGAGATATCTTCGGCTTTGGGCCGGCTTGACGAAGTGCAGAGCGGCGTCTCGGCCTCGCCGCCCACGACCGGGGCTGTGACTCCTGCCTATCGGTTGCCAATGCCGGTCAGAATTGCCGTTGGTCTCGTCAATCTGTTCGACTGGCCGTTCTACTGGGTGCCCAGACCGGTCAAGAATTTTCTGGGTTATTTGGCTGTTTCCACGTTCCTTTTAGGTATCATTGTATGGATACTGCTGCTGGCCCGCTGACAGGCCCGCGCGAGGCCCACACGTGCTTTCCCACAAGGTCAATCCAAGGAGCAAGTACATGAACACCCGCTACCTGCCCCGTAAGTCCTTTATTCTGCCGGTTTTACTGCTATTGTCCATGGCGGCGGTTGGCGGATGCGACGGCAGCGGCCCCAGCATTCTTCCAAGCAACTTCCTTTCGCCCGAGCAGGAGGCCGTCCTGTCGCAGGAGGTGTTGGAATTGACCAACGACGAGCGGGTCGAGGCGGGGTTGGCTCCGCTGACCTGGAATGCGACGTTGGCTGAGGCGGCGGCCGCCCACGGCGAGGACATGATCGAGCGGAACTACTTCGACCACGAATCGCCGGAGGGCGAAAACGTGGCCGATCGCGTGACCGCGCGGGGCTACGTGTACATGCTGGTCGGCGAGAACATCGCAGCGGGACAGGACTCGCCCGAAGAGGTCGTTGACGCCTGGATGAACAGCGAAGGGCACCGGGCGAACATCCTGCGGCCGGAGTTCATCGAACTGGGCGTGGGCGTCAAGCGCAACTACGCGGGCCGCTACTACTGGGTCCAGGTTTTCGGCACGCCGATGCCGGAGTAGTCGCGACGCGGATGGCGGCTAATCGGCGTTGAGTGCCGGGGACGTTTCCGATTCGCCCTGGGGCGTGTCCGCCGTCGGTTTGGCCGGCTGAGTGGCGGCCACCAGCTTCTCGACCATCTGGTCGTACTGGTCCGCCCGCTGGGGGTCGAGCCGTTTGGCCTCGCTGACCGCTTCGATCGCCTTCTGGACCGCTGCTTGCGGGTTCATCCGCAGTTCGACCGCCATGAATCGGGCGAGATTCTCGTAGGCCCTGGCGGTCGCCACGTGCAGGTTGGCCATTTCCGGGTTCTTCTGGATCGCCCGGCTCAGGTAGATGATCGAGCGGACGTGTGCGTACAGCATGTCGACTTCCTTGGTGCGGATCAGGACCAGATCGGCCAGGGCCAGGTAGGGCCTGGGGTCTTGCGGGTTCCGCTGGGTTTCCGCATCGTAGACGCCGCTGATCCCGTCGTAGCACTGGCTGAGCAGATTGATTGTCTCAGGGTTGGCCGGGTCGCTCTGTACGTGCTGGCGGACCAGCTTCATGGCGTCGCCGAACAGCTTGACCGCTTCGCCGAAGTTCGCTCCGCCCGATCCCTGTTCGAGGATCTTCTGGTAATTGAAATTCAGCCGGGCCAGACGGATTCGCAGGTCCGGCAGCATGGCTTGGGCTGTCGGATCTTCCGGTGAGGCCTCAGCCAGCTCCACCGCCCGCTGAATGTGACCGACCGCCTCCTTCATCATTTCCGGGTCGTAGTTTTTCTCCGCGGCCCGGCCGGCGGTGGCCAGACCGAGGTTGGTCAGGCCCGGGATGTGGTTGGGGTTGAGTTCCTGAACCAGGCGCTTGAGGTCGGCGATGGCCAGGGAATAGGCCTCGCGGCCCAAGTAGCAGGACCCTCGCCCGAACAGGGCGGCTTGGCTGTTGGGGTTGGCTTCGAGGTACAGATTGTAGTAATTGACGGCCCGCAGCGGACTGGTATGACGGTAGATCTCGGCCAGGTTGAACAGCGCCCCCATGTGCCTGGGGTCCAGGTCCAGGATGCTCCGCAGGATCGAGGTCGAAACCTCTGAATCCTTGATGGAGAAACCTTGCCGAGCGATCTCCACCAGTTCATCCAGGGACTTCTGGGCCTCAGCCGTCTTGCCGAGCAGGGTCGCCTCGCGGGCCTTGTCCAGCAACACCCTGATCTGCTGCTGATCGATCTTGGGTTCTTCGGTCGGTTCGACCGACTCCGTCTGGGCCGCAGCCGCAGCGATCAGGCACAACACAACGGCAAGGGTTGCCAACGCTTTTGTCATCGAGAAAACCTCCTGCTTATTATAAGCAGAGCTGCGATATTAGTTTTGATAGCCAAATATTGATCCGGCAAAGAGATTATCGGCAAGAAAGGGAGGCGCAAACCCGTAAAATGAGGCGCACTTGCCGTTCTCGCCGAGGCCGCGACTTACCTATTCTACGAGCGGTGTTGGACGCCAGTTCATCGGCCACCCAGCAGCAGGCGGGCCAGGTCGGCTGGCGTATCGACGATCGCCTGGGCGCCGGAGTCCTCGAGTTCCCGACGGTCGCGAAAGCCCCAGGTCACCCCGATGGCGAACATGCCGGCCTTCACCGCCGTCTCCATGTCGATCCAGGTATCGCCCACGTAGGCGATCGTGGCGGGCGGCAGATCGAGTTTTTCCGCGATCGCCAGGGCTCCGGCCGGGTCGGGTTTGCGGGCGATACCCGCGCCCTCGCCGCAGACCGCGTCGAACCGGAACGCCCCGAAGAGCTTTTCGATGGTCAGGTCGACGAACGGCTGGGGCTTGTTCGACAGCACAGCCATACGGATGTTGGCCGCCTGGAGGGCCTTGAGCAGTTCCTCGATGCCCGGATAGGGGGCGGTGAAATCGAAGCAGTGCTCGCCGTAGTACCGGGTCATCAGTTCCTCGAGCCGGGGCGTGAGGTCCTGGCGGTCGGACGGCAAAGCCCGCTGGCAGAGGACGTTACGTCCTTCGCCGACCATGAGGCGGTAGGCCTGCACGGGATGGGTCGGCTGGCCCAGTTCGGCCAGGCCCCAGTTGGTGGCGTCGGCTAGGTCGCGCAGGGTGTCAGCCAGGGTGCCGTCGAGGTCGAAGATCGCAGCCGGGTAGGTCATCGGATGCTCCGGAGGCAGGGTCAGGTCAATCTTGACAGAAGTCCTCGTGGTGGACGATGCTGCTGAGCCGCCGCTTGGGCACGTGCAGGACGTCCTGTTCGTCGAGCCAGTATTCAATCGAGTCTTCGAGGATCTCGGCGACGGGGCGCTCCGCCGGATAGCCCAGGGCGAGCACGCCGAAGAGGTGCCGGTCTTCGGGCACGCTGAACAGCTCGATCACCTTCTGGCGGGTCACCGACCCGATCCAGCAGGAGCCCACGCCGGCGGCCCAGGCGGTCAGGATCATGTTCTGCATGGCGGCCCCGGCGTCGGCGGCGTTAATCCAGTTCAGCTCCTTATCGCGGACCAGGACGATCACGTAGGCCATCGGGCGTTTGCCTTCGGGCGGCGTGCGGCGCGGCTTGACGTAGCCGGCCCAGGCGGTCTGCTCGAAGAGTTTCTGGCGGTTCTGAGGCTCCTCGATCACGAGGAACTCCAGGACCTGGCGATTGGCCGCTGAGGGGGCCAGCCGGCCGGCGTCCAGAATTTTCTCCATCAGGTCGGCTGGGATGGGTTTCTGTTGAAACAGCCGGATCGTCCTTCGCGAGGTCGCGGCTTGATAGACGTCCATGATCCGTTGCCCTCCTTCCGCAGGTCTCCGCTGGGCGGGTGCAGAACCGATGGGGTCTATTATTGCGGTTCGGCGGTCTGTGGCAAGAGTCTGTTGAGGTTTCCGTAGCGGTAGCCGGCCAGATCGACGGCGGTGAAGGCAAAGCCCAGTTCCCGCAGCTTCTCCTCGATCTTCTCCCGCATCGGCAGTTCAGCGGCGCGGGCGATCTGCCCGGCGGCCAGTTCGAGCCTGGCCACCGGCCCGTGGACGCGGACGCGAACCGGCTCGAAGCCCTCAGCCCGCAGGAAAGCTTCAGCCTGGTCGATCTGCTGGAGCAGTTCGGTGGTGATCGTCTGGCCGTAGGCCACCCGCGAAGCCAGGCACGGGCTGGGCGGTTCCGCCCAGTTGGGCAACCCCCATTGCCGCGACAGCACGCGGATCTCCGCTTTGGAAATCTGTGCATCCTTGAGCGGGGTGTGGACGCCCAGTTCCTGCAGGGCTCGGTGGCCCGGCCGGTAGTCGAGCGCGTCGTCGGCGTTCTCAGCGGCCAGAACGTGCTCAAAGCCCTGCTCGCGGGCCAGATTCCTGATCCGGGTCATAAGGAACGTTTTGCAGTGATAGCATCGCTGCGGCGTGTTCCGAACGAATTCGGGCAACCGCTGGACCTCGACCAGCAACTCGAGATGCCTCGCGTGAAGGCCGGAGGCGATCCGCCTTGCCTGTTCCTGCTGATAGGCGGGAAACACCGGTCCGACCGCGCTGATGGCCACCACGTTGTCGCGGCCGAGGGTATCGAGGGCAAGCTTCAGAAGGCATGAACTGTCGACGCCGCCGGAGAAGGCGACGGCCGCTTTGCCCAACTCGGTCAGGTTCGTCCTGGCCCGCTGGAGCTTTTCATCGAGCTGTGAATCGATATCGATCATGCCGGACCCCCAACACACACATGCCATCCGCCGCCGTCGGGCAACGGGCGATGGAAGCGCGACCAACGTCCCGCGATCGCAGGGAATTATATCCTCGCCGGAACCGGGGCGGGCGCCAGCACATCGGAGATTGCCATGGGCAGCGGCGGGGTGCGGCGCATCGCGGTCTCCAGGCAGCCGAGGCGCGGCTTGTTGTTCCGCATGAAGACGATTTCCCAGAGGTCCAGGTTACGGACTTTGTAGCGGAAATCGACCTCCAGATCGGCCTGCTGGAGCAATTCGTGGAGGTTCAGATCGCTTCGCCAGCCCAGATGGACGCAGACCGGCGAGAGCACCTTTTCGAGCCAGGCCATCGGCCGGTAGCCCGACTGGAAATGGTTGATGATGACGATCCGACAGTTGGGTTTGCCAACCCGCTTGATGTGTTCGAGCAGGCGGATCGGGTCGGAGACGACCGTGATGACGTGGCTGATCAGGATGTGATCGAAGGTGCTGTCGGGAAAGGGCATGTTCATGGCGTCGGCGATGACCAGGGAGGCGTTGTCGCGACCGGTCTCGCGGACCCGCTGAACCGCTTTTGAGAGCATACCTTCGGAGATGTCGATCCCGACGATCTGGCAGTGCCTGGGATACATCTCGAGTGAGACGCCCGTGCCGATGCCGATATCCAGCACCTTGTCGCCCGAACGGATGTTCATCCGGGACAGCGCACTGCCCTGACGGCGACGGATCATGTTGCCCAGCAGCTCGTCGTAGAAGTGCGACTGAATGTTGTATATCTTCCGCGTGATGGGTTCTTTCATTCCCGGCGCCATGATGTCTTCTCCTGACGGCAATTGTTTCGGTTTAATGTAGTCGAAGGTAGACCGACCTGCAAGCACGAAATCGCTTTTTGTTGCTTAAAATGTCCTATAATTAGTGTTGTTAATTAGAATCTGCAGGCTATTTCGGGCGGGTAACGGATTCAGGATGACCGGCTAGACCATTGACAGGAGGGAGGCTCTCCTGTACGATGGTATTACAACCTGTGTCGGTTTGGACGAAATCATGAAAGCCAAGTACGAAGCGTTGGCGGACGACCTGAAGCGGAAGATCTCAGCCCTGGAGCCGGGAACCCGTCTTCCGCCGGTACGCCAGATGGTCCAGGAGAGCGGGGTCAGCCAGTTTACGGTGGTTCGGGCGTTGGAGATTCTCGAGCAGGAGGGCTATGTGATCCGTCGCCCGACGGTTGGGACGTACACCTCGCGTCCGCGGCGAACGCAAGGTTTGGGCTCGGCCACGCGGCGGATACTGCTCCTGTCGCTGGATATCTGCGACATGGCCTTCAACGAGGTTCTTCGACGAACGCTGGTGGAGCGGGGATATCTGCCGCGGATTCACTATTTCGATCTTCGCGAGTCGCCGGAACGGTGGGTGCCGCGGGTGCGGGCGGATGGCATTCTCTTCCTGGCCGCCTGTCCGTCGCACGCGGTTCCGGTGTTGCGGAAGCGCGGCGTGCCGCTGGTCTGCCAGGGCGTGCCGTACTCCCGAGAGGAGGTCGATTGCACCTACGGCGACGAGCGGGGAGTGGGGGTGATGGCGGCCCGGCATCTTCTGGAGTTGGGGCACCGCCGGCTGGCGGTGCTGAACCACGAGCCGGACACGCCGGACGGCCGGGAGCGGATCGCGGGATTCCTGGATGAGGCCGAACGGGCGGCGGCCCAGGTGCGGGTGCTCGACTGTCACGCTGAGTTGCACTGCGATTCCCGGGAAACGGGCAAACGGAGGATCATGGAGACGCTGGAGGAGGGGGCGTTGGACTTCACCGGGCTTTTCGCGATCAACGATGCGGGGGCGGTTGGCGCCCTGCAGGCATTCTATCTGCGGGACATCCGCGTGCCGGATCGGGTGAGCGTGATCGGCTGTGACAACCGGGACGGGGCCGCGTACCTGTGTCCGGCCCTGACCACGTTTGAGTTCAGCCACGCCGACCGGGCCAACGGGTTGGTGGACATTCTCGAGGAAAGACTCCAGGGCAATGACGCGCCGGTTGTCCAGAAGGCGTTTGAGGCGAAGCTGATCGTCCGGGACTCGACGGGAAGGGCGGGGGATTACTGATTTGGGAGAATGGACATGAGCTGCCAGACTGTCTCTTCCGCAAATCCGAACTACGAACTTCGAGGCGCGCAGTCTTTTACCCTCATTGAGCTCCTGGTGGTTGTGGCGATCATCGCCGTATTGGTCGCCATGCTGCTGCCGGCGCTGGCGGAGGCGAGGGAGCAGGCTCGGGCGGCGGTGTGTCTGTCGAATCTGCGGCAGTTGGGACTGGCGTTCGAGGGTTACGCTCAGGACTTCGACGGGTATGTTCCCTGCGAGCGGGTCCGTCCGGAGGGAACCGCGGCGCAGTGGTATGACCTGCTCGGGATGGCGCGTATCATTCCAAGCCGCAAGGGCATTCTTGTCTGCCCCGGCAATCCGAAGGTCCTGGGCGATGAGGCGTGGGTGAACGATCCGAGCACCAACTACGCCCAGGCGCACGCGACGTGCTACGCGTTTCACTACCAGGAATTCCGGGCGGGCCGGCCGTGCTGGTGGCCGCCGTTCCGGATCGGACAGTTCGCCGAGCCGGCCCGCAAGATCCAACTGGTCGGCAGCGGGTACAGCTTCGCGGTCTACGCCACAGACTATATTCTGTTCGGCCATGAGTGGTATCTGGCCCAGGTCGCGTCCGTACATCATGCGGGCGCCCAGGCGCTCTACGCCGACGGCCACGCCGCGTGGGACAGCTACGCGAGCCTGACCGACCCGGCGAACCTGTCGTGGTTTTTCCCGGATTGGGAGTAGGGCGTTCCGTGTAGTTCCTCTCAGAACTCAATCGAGGAGGTTCCATGCGTTTAGCGATAGTGGCGGTGATGCTGGCGGCGGTTTCGGCGGCTTGGGCGGATGAACCGGTGCGGGTGTCGGTGGCGCTGG
>ERZ764778.1802-NODE-1802-length-20648-cov-31.281406_pt1 | contig 20648 bp, 21 predicted proteins | sample MGYA00374951_ERZ764778 | MGnify/ENA primary metagenome ERZ764778 (study PRJEB28918, sample SAMN05720193) | bioreactor metagenome | isolation source: Anaerobic biogas reactor | place: USA:Washington, USA | collected 2015-08-08 ...
AGATCCCGCGCTCCTTTAAAGGAGCGCGGGATTTCTTTTTTTGTTTAAATTCCGGTGAAAAAATCGCCGTCCTGTATGACAAGCCCCTGCTGCTTCAAATGGGCAAGGTGCTTCTGAAGCATTAGCTTTTCCCAAAACTCTTCAAACACCGTCGGGTGGCTGCGGTATATGAGGTTCGCCCCCGCGAGCTCATGTATATCACAGGGGTTTTCCTTGACATACTTCCACAACCTCTCCTCGCGCATGGGTATACGGCTTTTGAATTCGGCAAGCCTTGGGATTGGGTCCTCGACTACTTCGTGTATATGCGAAGATACAATACGCTTCGGCTTGATGCCTATAATTCGGTCTATGGAACGCATCATCTCTGAGGGATCCGCAAGATGTTCACCATACCATGGGCCTGCTCTAGTCAGACAGATATCGGAGCAGAAAATAAAGTCTTGGTCGGGAAAGAGAAAGCAGCAGTGACCTGCCGTGTGTCCCGGGGTGAGCAGGACTTCGGCTTTTGTTCTGCCAAAGTCAATAATCTGCCCATCATAAAGGGGAATTATCTCTTTACCGTTATCCAGTGGTTTTATGCTGCCTGAGCCGGGGAAACGCATCTCCCTGTGGTTTGATATGAAGTCGACGCCGGGCATGAGTCGCTCCCACTCGTCCAGAGAGTTTCGCACAGCGTATTCCGTTTTTGATCTCAGAGGAGCAATTTCGGATTTGTAAATCGCTATCTGTGCATTTGGAAACAGGTTGTTTCCCCGAGTGTGGTCGATGTGGTAATGGCTGTTTATTACTAGGTCGATGGAGCGGGGGTCTATGTCCTGCAATCCTTCTCTGTCGAGACCCGTATCAATGACCGCATTCACGTCGTCGTCGATCAGAAGCCAGTTGCTGTATGTAAAACCCTGCTCGGTAAACATGATGCTGATGTTGTCTGATATTTGTACTCGCATAAACTATTTTGCCTTTCTGTCAATAAATGTGGGATGCAGTTTGCTGTACACTATCTTCTGCTCTGTGTAAAGGCTGTAGTAGCCGGAGAGCATATATGACACGGCGCATGAGAGCGCGAACAGCGGCAGCTGCTCGCCGCCAAAGAGCTCAAGGGCCAGCAGGAGAGAGGTCATGGGGCAGTTTGTCACTCCGCAGAAAACGGAGACCAGCCCTATCGCTGCGCCGAATGAGGCATTGAGTCCTATAAGCGGGGCTATGACACAGCCAAAGGTGGCTCCGGTAAAGAATACGGGAACAATTTCTCCGCCCTTGAAGCCTGCGCCGAGGGTCAACATGGTGAAGACGATCTTCAGCAAAAATGCCTCGGGCCTGGCCGAGCCCTGCAAGGCGCCTGCTATGATGTCTCCGCCGGCCCCGTTATAATCGCGGCTGCCCACCAGCAGTGTCAGACCGATCACAACAGCCCCGCCTGCGGCTGCGCGCAGGTAAGGGTTGGGAAAAAAGCGCCGGTAGAACTTCGGCGAGAGGTGCATCAGCCGGCAGAACATTATGGAGAGCATAGCGCAGAGTATGCCGAGAGCAATGACCTCCAGCAATACGGGGACGGTTATTTCAGGAATACCCGCTATAGCAAAGGTGGTTGCTTCTATGCCGCAAAGCCTCGCCAAAAACACACCGACAATGGCTGAAAGCACACAGGGGACGATCGCCGAGTAGTACATGATTCCAACGCTTATCATCTCCATGGAGAAAACGGCGGCAGTCAAAGGAGTCCCGAACAGGGCAGAGAAAGCTGTAGACATACCACACATGGTGATAATACGGCTGTCCTTTTCGTCCAGATGCATTTTCCTGCCGATAAACGACGAGATTGAGCCGCCGATCTGCAAAATGGCACCCTCGCGTCCGGACGAGCCGCCAAACAAGTGGGTGACAAGCGTGGAGATGTAGACAAGAGGGGCGGTCCTAAGCGCCATGCCGGCGTTTTCACGCACCGCTATGAGGACAAAGTTGGTGCCCTTGTCCTGATGCAGGCCGGAAATTTTGTAGATAAAAACGATGAAGAGCCCGCCTGCGGGCAGAAGATATAGAAGCCAGTCATAGCTCTCCTGAGCTTTTGTCGCCCATTGAAAGCAGTAATAAAAGGCGATTGTAACACCGCCGACCACTATGCCGATTATGCAGGCGAAAAGCATCCATTTCAGAAATGTAAGCGGCTGCTCCGCGAACTTTTTTAGTTTATAGTCTCTTATACACAAAAATGTTACCCCCCATTTGTGATACTATTATAATATCACAGCCGCACTAAAGCAAGGGCGTAGGGTTGAGATGTCGTCAAAAACTGCCGCGGAGGATATAATGCGGCGGTTTTCCGCGGCGGAAGGGGTGTTATGCACTAAAAAACCGCAGTTCAGACAGAACTGCGGTTTCAGCAGGGGTATTTATTCTCTCATTTTTTTGAAAAAGCTCCTCATAAGTTCTGAGCATTCACTCTCAAGCACTCCGCCGTAGACCGCGGGTCTGTGGCCATACTGCTCTGAGAACAGGTCTATGACGCTGCCGCAGGAGCCAAAGTTTTCCTCTCTTGCTCCGAATACTACGCGGGGGATTCGAGCGTTTATTATTGCACCGGCACACATGGGGCAGGGCTCAAGCGTCACATAAATGGTACAGCCTTCGAGCCTCCAGTCGCCCTTTGAATTGCAGGCTTCTTCGATTGCGGCAAGCTCCGCATGCCCGAGAGCGCTTCGTCTTTGCTCACGGGTGTTGCGGCCGCTGCCTAATATGTTGCCGTTTTCGTCGGCAATAATGCAGCCAACGGGTATTTCTCCCTCTTCATAGGCCTGTTTGGCCTGCTCCAGAGCGAGGCGCATGAATTTCTCTTGTTCCATGGGACGGACTCCTTGACGCAGGTTCAGCCGCTGTGATTTCCGGACGTAAGGGAACAGAAAAGCGCTATTCGTCGAGCTTGAGCACCGCCATGAATGCATCGGTGGGCAGTTGGACGGTACCGAGGGTGCGCATCTTCTTTTTGCCCTCTTTTTGTTTTTCGAGCAGCTTCTTTTTGCGGGTTATATCGCCGCCGTAGCACTTAGCGAGGACATCCTTGCGCATTGCCTTGACTGTCTCGCGGGCGATAATTTTGCCGCCTATGGCCGCCTGTATGGGGACCTCAAACAACTGCCGCGGGATATTCTCTTTGAGCTTTTCACACATCTTACGCGCGCGGGGATATGCCTTGTCCTTGTGTGCGATGAAGCTCAGAGCGTCCACGTGGCTGCCGTTCAGGAGTATATCCACCTTGACCAGATCTGAGCTGCGATACTCGTCCAGCTCGTAGTCAAGCGACGCATAGCCGCGGGTCTTTGCTTTCAGCGCATCGAAAAAGTCGTATATTATTTCGTTGAGAGGTATCAGATAGTGCAGCTCGACCAGATTGGTGTCAAGGTACTGCATGTTTCTGTATTCGCCGCGGCGATCCTGACACATTGGCATGATGTTTCCAACATAATCCGGCGGGGTTATGATCGAGACCCTGACATAGGGTTCCCGGGAATCCTCAATGGTTGCTGGGTCGGGGTAGCTGTGTGGATTGTCTACCCGGACTGTGCTGCCGTCGGTCTTGGTGATCTCATATATTACGGAGGGCAGGGTAGTGACAAGGTCTAAGTTGAATTCGCGCTCCAGACGCTCCTGGATGACCTCCATATGGAGCATTCCAAGAAAACCACAGCGGAAGCCGAAGCCGAGAGCTACGGAGCTTTCCGGCTCAAAGCTCAAGGACGCGTCGTTGAGCTGAAGCTTTTCGAGGGCGTCGCGGAGGTCGGGATATTTGGAGCCGTCTTCGGTGTATATGCCGCAGAAGACCATGGGCTGAGAGGGGCGGTAGCCGGGGAGCGGCTCTGCGGCTGGATGGTCCGCATCGGTTATGGTGTCGCCGACCTGGGTGTCCTTCACATTTTTAATGGAGGCCGTGAACCAACCGACTTCGCCTGTATAGAGCGCCTTGCAGGACTCCATGCCCAGAGGCTCAAGATGGCCGCAGTCCAGGACCTCATATTCCGCCCCGGAGGCCATGAGCTTCACTCTCTGCTCTGCCTTGAGGCTGCCGTCAATTATACGGAAATATACTATGACGCCCACATAGGGGTCGTACTGGCTGTCGAAGATGAGGGCTTTCAGCGGGGCGTTGGGGTCCCCCGTAGGCGCGGGGACGTTTTTGACCACGTCTTCAAGTACGGATTCTATGTTTATGCCGTTTTTGGCGCTGATCTCAGGGGCGTCCATAGCGGGTATGCCGATGATGTCCTCTATCTCGTGCTTGACACGCTCCGGCTCGGCGGAGGGCAGGTCGATTTTGTTTATAACGGGAAGTATCGCAAGGTCGTGGTCCATTGCGAGATAGGTGTTTGCCAAGGTCTGCGCTTCGACGCCCTGAGCGGCGTCTACAACAAGGACTGCCCCCTCGCAGGCCGCGAGGGAACGGGAGACCTCATAGTTAAAGTCTACATGGCCGGGGGTGTCTATAAGGTTGAGGATATAGGTCTTTCCGTCGTCTGCGGTGTAGTCGAGTCTCACGGCACGTGCCTTGATCGTGATGCCGCGCTCGCGCTCCAAGTCCATGTTGTCCAGAAGCTGATCGGCCATCTCGCGCTGGGTCACAGCGCCGCAAAGCTCGATGAGACGGTCGGAAAGCGTGGATTTGCCGTGGTCAATGTGGGCGATTATAGAGAAGTTTCTGATGTTGTTTTGGTCTGTCATATATTCTCTCCGTTTAGGATTATTTCCGCGCGCGGATGACATGGAGCTCCGCGCCGGACATTTTTGCATTTTGCTCAGCGAGATATAGTTCGTCCATGCTGCCGGAAAGCCTTGCGCTCATGCGTCTCGCGGCGGCGTCGACATAGTCGCGGGCCGCTTCGCGGGCAGAGAGGTCTTCTGCTTTCATAAGACATATTTCCAGCTCTTTCAGAGCGGCGGAGGAATTGCCCTGACTGTTGCATGTCTCTGTCCTGCCTAAGATGAAATCCGCAGAAACGCCGAAATAGTCACAGGCCCGGCAGACGAACGGCAACCCCGGTTCCCGGGTCCCGTTTTCATAGTGGGACAGCAGCGCCTGACTTATGTGAAGGTCTGACGCGAGCTTGCGCTGGCTGAGTTCCTTTGCGCGGCGAAGCTCCGACAAAACCGTTCCGAAGGAGCGCTCCATTTTACCACCTCAAATTAATTTTGATTACGCTCTGTATTATAAAGAATTATGCGCAATTTGTAAACACAAACAAGCAATTCAAAAAATATTATGTTTTTGTTCATCATGCTGTAACAAATTGCAGATACTATAACAACAAAAGAAATTGACGAAAGGTAATAATAGGGAGGTTATCGTATATGAACGAAAAAGGGAATTTTTCCGAGAATAATTCCGGTGATACGGAATACAGGTACTCGCGGGAAAACATACCACACCCGACCTATATCGACGCTAACTACCGCACCGAAGATGATAATTCCGGCTCTCCTTATACGGCTGACGTGAAAGCTGAGAACAAGAAGCCGAAGAAGGAGAAGAAGGAGAAAAAGGGCGGTATCGGCAGGCTTATCGCCGTGTGTCTGATTTGCGCCCTGCTCGGTGGGGCAATAGGGGGCGTTGTCGTTTGGAAAATCATGCCGGACATTGACAGTCAGACCGCAACAAGCGGAGACAGCAGCGGACTGAACATTGCAAAGTCTCCGACGAACGGCGACAGGAGCGCTAAATCACCCGCGGCCCCCGGCAGCATACTCTCCGGCTCCGAAATATACACTCTTGGGTGTCAGCAGGCGGTGGGCGTGACAACCGAGATAACATATACCAACTTCCTGGGTATTAAGACGTCCAACGCGGTCTCCGGTTCCGGGTTTGTCATAACGGACGACGGCTATATAGTAACCAACTACCATGTTATCGAAAAAGCCTATGAAGAGGGTTATGACGTATCTGTAATACTCTATAACGGCGAATCCTACCCTGCCGAGATCGTAGGAGTTGAGGACGAAAATGATATTGCGGTGCTCAAGATAGAGGCTGCGGGTCTTTCTGCCGCGACCCTGGGGAGCAGTTCCGATATGAAGGTCGGTGAAACCGTATATGCCATTGGAAATCCTCTGGGAGAACTCAATTTTTCCATGACCGGCGGTATGGTCAGCGCTCTGGATAGGAGTATTACCACCTATGAGCGTGCGGAAAACGGACAGCCTATCTCGACAAGCACTAACAATATGTTCCAGTTCGACGCTGCTGTCAACGAGGGGAATTCCGGCGGACCCGTCTACAACGACAGAGGCCAGGTAATCGGTATCGTCACCGCCAAGTATCAGGACACCGGGGTCGAGGGTCTGGGTTTTGCAATTCCCATAGACGACGTTGTCAGTATAATCAACGACCTTATGAAAAATGGCTATGTCACGGGAAAGGCATATTTCGGAATAACAGTCAACACCGTCGACAGTGCCGCGGCAAAGTACTACAATATGGTCGAGGGCGCCTATGTCTACAATGTCGTAGACGGCAGCTGCTGCGATAAGGCCGGACTTAAAGTCGGAGACATCATTACCGCCTTAAACGATGCCGAGATAAAAAGCTCCTCCGACCTTGTTAACGCAAAGCGTAATTACAGCGCCGGCGACACTGTGATACTGAAGGCCTACCGGGACGGCAAGTATATGGATATAAATGTGATGCTGGACGAGGAGCAGCCCGGAAGCAGTACCTCAGCCGATCAAAAAAACAACGATGAAGCGGGCGGAGAAAACAGGGGCGGCGCTATTATTACCCCGTTTCCTAAAGCTCCGACAGCTCCCGGAAATTAGTTTAGTATAGAGCTGTGCATTTCTATAAAAACGGCGTGTGCGAAAACCGCACACGCCGTTTTTATATGGTATATTGTCAGCCGAAAAACTTGTTGTGAATCACCTGTACCGCTCTGTCCGTGTCCTTTTCATCGATCAGTACAGAGACCTTTATCTCGCTTGTGGAGATCATCTGTATGTTGATCTTAGCATCGCTCAGAGCCTCGAACATGATGGCCGCGATACCGGAGGAGGAGAGCATTCCGGCGCCGACAATGCTTATCTTGGCTACGCTTTTTTCGGCGTAGATATCGCGGTAGCCGAGTGCGTCCTTGCGCTCCCGGAGGATTGCAAAAGCCTTTTCAAGTTCATTTTCAGCAACTGTGAAGCTGATATCGTTGTGTCCATCGCGGTCGATAGACTGAAGAATAATATCTACGTTGATTTTGGCGTTTGCCAGCGCGCGGAAGAGCTTAAATGCATAGCCGGGCTGGTCGGGGATGCCAACAACCGCTATCCGTGCCACGTTTGTATCTTTTGCTATTCCGCTTATTTTCATCTGTTCCACGTTTTTCACGACCTCCTTAACTTGTGTGCCCGGTTTTCTTACGTAGCTGGAGAGGACCTCCAGGTTGACACCGTAGCGCTTTGCCATTTCCACGGAGCGGTTGTGGAGCACCTGCGCGCCCAAAGACGCAAGCTCCATCATCTCGTCGTATGTTATCTCGTCGAGCTTGCGTGCGCCCTCGACCTTGCGGGGGTCTGCGGTGAAAACGCCCTCTACATCGGTGAATATCTGACATTTGTCCGCATGGAGCGAGGCGGCTATCGCAACTGCTGAGGTGTCGGACCCGCCTCTGCCCAGTGTTGTGATGTCACCGGTGCCGCAGATTCCCTGAAAGCCTGTTATGACGACGATACGGCGCTTGTCGAGCTCCTGACGGATGCGGTCGGTGGACACGGAGCGTATTCTCGCGTTGCCATATTCGAAGTTGGTGCTCATCTCGATCTGCCAGCCGGTGAGCGATACCACGGGAAGCCCCATTTTTTCCAGAGCCATGCTCATCAGCGCCACGGAAATCTGTTCGCCGGTGGAGAGAAGAACATCCAACTCGCGTTTTGAGGGCTTGGGGTTGATCTCCGCCGCTTTTTCAAGAAGTTCGTCTGTGGTGTCGCCCTGTGCGGACAGAACGACCACCACATCGTTGTTGTCACAGTAGGTGTCGGCAATGATGCCCGCCACACGCGTGACCTTCTCGGCATCAGCTACAGAGCTGCCGCCGAATTTTTGTACGATAAGCATTTGGTATTTCCTCCGTTATTGGAACTTCGTTACATTATATTAGGCACGAACATGTGCCGTCAATCAATAATTCTGAACATGGACCGGACAGTCATCCCTCCGGTGAGCTTGAGCATGGTAGCCTCGTCGTATTCGTCGGTGGCAAAAGCGTATTCGCTGCCGGAAGCACCGGGATATGTGACAAAATTGACCTTGCCGAAGGCCCAACCGATCTGCTGGAGAGAGGTCTCCACCCGGCAGTACCATCGGGAGGGGAGATAGGAGCTGTCCGTGAAGTAACCTGAGGGGGCGTCTTCCCAATCGAGATATTTGCGCGCTTTGGTGTGCTTGACTGCATCGATGACATCCGCAACGACAGCGCTTGCGGTGGGGAGTTTACCTGCTCCTGCACCATAGAACATGGCGTTGCCCAGCGCGTTGCCGTGGACAACAATGCCGTTCATTACCCCGTCCACATTTGAGAGGAGACTCGAAGTGCTGACAAGGTGGGGTGCGACATATGCTGTGGCGGTTTCAGCGCCTGTGCGAACGGCGCGGCCGAGCAGCTTGATCTTGCAGTTGAGGCGCTTTGCATATTCCACGTCTGCAAGCGTTACGCCGGTGATACCCTGAGTCTTGATGTCATCCGGGTTGACGTGCCTGCCGAAGCACAAATCGGCTAGTATGCAGATCTTGCGCGCCGCATCGTGGCCCTCAATGTCCGCCGTGGGATCGGCTTCGGCGTAGCCGTTTTCCTGAGCCTGATGGAGGGCCTCCTCAAAGGTGGCCCCGTTCTGTATCATCTCGGTGAGAATATAGTTTGTGGTGCCGTTCAATATCCCGTAGACAGCGTCCAGCTTGTTGGCTGCGAGACACTGGGTTATGGGGCGAATTATGGGGATTCCGCCGCCAACACTCGCCTCAAACAAATAGTTGAGGTTTCGCTGTTTTGCAATAGCGATGAGCTCGTGCCCGCGGGATGCCACCAGTTCCTTGTTTGAGGTGACGACGCTTTTTCCGGCAAGCAATGCGCGCTTTGTAAATTCGTATGCAATACCCACACCGCCGATGGTCTCCACAACGACGCTGACCTCCGGGTCGTTCTCGATAATTGAGAAGTCGTGTACGATGAGATTTTCAAAGTGGTCTCCGTGAAAATCACGCTTGTCGAGAATATATTTGACGGATATCTCCTCGGCCGCATTACGGGCAATGGAGTCGGAGTTTTCAAAAATAACGTCCGCCACGCCGCTGCCGACCGTGCCGTATCCGCAGATAGCTACTTTTACCATATATTTTCCTCCTGTGGTCTTTGATAACTGGGTCAGCCGGCGGCGATATCGACCTTTTTGACCCCCAAAGTGCACTGAAGCTCACTTAAAAGCTCCTCCACGGTGATACGCATCTCCGTGGTTTCCGCCGATATTGTTACCAGCGCCGTCCCGTTTATCGGAATGCTCTGGTTGATAGTCAGAATGTTGGCCCCTGTATCCGTAAATACCGAGAGTACGGAGGACAGCGCGCCTTTTTTGTCAAGCAGTGTTATGTTAAATGTTATGATGTGTCCCCCTTTCATGTCCTTGAAGGGTGTGACCGAGTCCTTATATTTATAGAATGCGCTGCGGCTTATGCCGAGTGCGTTTGCTGCCTCGCCAACGGTCGCCGCTTCGCCTGTCTGGAGCAGCTCCTTAGCCCGGACGACTTTTATGAAGATCTCAGGAAGCATTTTTGCTTCTACGAGGTAGTATTCTGGCTGAATTTTGGTTTCCATACGAGTGTCCCCCCGTGAAAGTCAAATGTATTCCAGCGGTGTATAAAATATTACCACGAAGCGGCGGACTTGGCAACCGATTTCATGCTGTTTTGACAAAAAACATATCCAAAAATTACAAGGTAAGAGCGCCGTTTTTGCAAGATAAGCACAAAACGGGCATCCTGTCTGTGAGGACAGGATGCCCGTGTCATAAACGGCGGTGTCCGGGTGGTGATTAACCGAGCAGGCCGCTGTCTTTCAAAAAGTTCACAAATGTCGAGGGGCTGAGTCTGGAGAGCATTTTTGAGAGGGCCTCGTTGCCGCCGAGAATCATGGGGTCTCCTCCAAGACAGAGGGAGACGCCGCAGCAGATTATGGCGATAGCGACTAATACTGATATAATGATCCAGATGATCTTCCAGAAGGTTTTCAGTGCATTTTTTTCGGGGGAAGCAGTCCTGTTAAAGCCGCGGACCATGCTGACTATTAGCCTGATGGCGGCCCATATCGCGAGCCATGTCAGCAAAATACCTAAGGCCATTATGAGAGAACCGCTGCCAAAAATCATCAGCTTATCTGACAGGTAGATGGTGGAATCAAAGCCTGAAATAATGATATCCACGGCGGATGCGAATACTATACCGCCTATTGCGGCTATAATTGAAAAGAATGCGACGATGACAAGGCTTAAGACAACTATGCCTGCCGCAGTCATGACCCGGCCAAAGGTAACGGGGGGCTTGGATTGGGACTTGGCGGCTTTGGCTGAGGCGCCTTCTTCTGAGACGGCAGCTGTGCTTTCCGCGGGTTCCGGGTCTTCCCCGGAAACGGGTGCAGCTTCGGATTCTTCTGTTTTCTCTGCCTCAAAAGCTTCTTCAGACTGGAGGGCGTCCTCTGTCTCGGAAACCGTTTCAGGCTGAGGCGATTCTTCAGCGTGGGAGTCGTCTTCGTCTTCAGAGGCATCATCCGGCGCGTCATCCGGCGTATGTTCTTGCCCCTCCTCGTCTCCGTGGTCGCTGCCGACTTCTCTCAGGTCGCGGCGCCTGAATTTGACAAAATAAGGGGTATCAATTTTTTCCGATATCTCTGGGAGAAGCGGCTCGTTTGCCTCCAGACGGCGCTTAAGCATTATAGCGACTGTCATGGGTGTTCCGATCTCCTGAAGGAGCTTGGACTCGCCGTCCTGGCCGGCGTGATCCAGCATTGCTTCATAGTAGGCCAGTATTTCGTCTCTCTGTTCGGGACTGACAAATGTGAGATATTGACTCAATTCCGTGAGAAATTGCTTTCTGCTCATCGTTATCCCTCTCTCTTATAAGGTGTTTTATACTATATAAGTAACATTATGGCGCACATATTATATAGTATTTTATGTAAACCGTCAAGATGTACTCTGGAATTTAACTGCGGAATTGTAAAAAAAGTTCAAAATACGCCCTCTGACTACAGGGTCACAAAAAACGGCTCATGCTTGAGGGCCGGAATTACTTTTTCGAACAGCTCCGAGGTCTTGAACTTAAGACTTACGGTGTTTATGCAGGGATGGCAGGCAAACTCGTCCTGATCTGTGAGCTCCTTGTCTATGAGCAGACGGACATGCTTTTCCGTGTCGTACATAAGCCCCATTATGCTGACGCTGCCGGGGTACAGCCCCAGATATTGCACCATGTGCCTCTCGTCGGCAAAGTGCAGGCGCGAGGTGCCGAGCTGACGGGAGACAACCGAGGTTTTGAACTGCTTGTCCGCTGGCATGAGCAGAAGGTAGAATGCGGTCTCCTGGCGGTTGCACAGAAAGAGGTTCTTGCAGATGCGAGTGTTCAGAACGGCGGCACGGCGTGTGCAGACATCCATGCTGTCGGCCGGAGGGTGCTCCGTGCGCATATATTTTATGTCAAGGCTGTCCAGCAGGTTGTATGAGCGTATCTCCGGCTCCGGGCGGCCCTGAAGATCCCGGGGCCTGCCGTCGTATACTTCGAACATTTTGCGCCTCCGCGGGTGGGATTTAAGGTATATTACCATAGCCTGGGGAAAAGTGCAAGAAAGACAGCGCCCGGCGCTGTCTTTCTAATGAAGCATCATGCCCGGCAGCAGAACTTTGTGGCTGTCTGCGGCGGGCAGCTTAGTGTTGAACATGAGGCTTGCGGGGTATATAGAGCGCTCGCCCCAACGGTCCCGTATTTTCTCAACCGCATAGTCCAGCCTCTCGCGTTTTTCGACTCTGCGCATGTCGGTGAAAAGATCGAGCTGTTGGGGGCTCTGCTGAGGAACAAGGCCGATTGCGCCGACGCTCACAGCGCGGACGTCGTTTGCCCACTTGTACCTCTCGTTAAAAATCTCCCTTGCTTTAAAGGCTATATCCATGGGGCTTTGGGTGGAATAGGGCAGGGCTTTTTGATGCTGTACGCAGGCAAGAGTGTTGTCTTTGATTGTTATCTGAACGCCCGTTGCCGCAAGACCGTACTTGCGCAGACGGTGGCCTATGTCCTGACAGAGATGCAGCATTACCAGCCAGACCTCCTCCTCGTTCACAAGATCTGCGCGGCAGGTTATGCCGTGGCTCACGGATTTGACGGGTGATATGAAGTCCTTGTGCATAACGAGGGAGTTGTCGTTGCCGTTTGCGTAGTTCCACAGGTCTAAGCCGTTTATGCCCAGAAGGCGCTGCAGGAAAGCGGGGTCTGTCCCCGCCAGATCGCCTATCGTCCATATTCCGTGGTAGTTGAGTTTTTTAGTTGTGGCGCGTCCGGCATAGAGCAGGCTGCTTACGGGCAGCCACCATATCTTGTCGCGGTAGTCCTCTCGGGTTATGACGGTCACCGCGTCCGGTTTTTTCATGTCGCTGCCCAGCTTGGCAAAAACCTTGTTGAAGGATACTCCGACGCTGACGGTCAGCCCGGTTTCTTCCTTAACGGCGCTGCGTATCTGTTCAGCGATCTCAAATCCGCCTTCGGAGAGACTCCTGCGGCAGGGTACCTGCAGCCAGCACTCGTCCATGCCGTATGGCTCCACATTGTCGGTAAAATCCTCATATACCCTGCGCACTTTCGCGGAATATTCAAGGTATTGATCGAAGTGGGGCGGTACTGAGATAAGGTCGGGGCAGAGCCTTTTCGCTTCGTGGATCACCATGCCGGTCTTGACGCCGGCTTTTTTGGCAGGTTCGGATTTGGCGAGAACTATGCCGTGGCGATCCTCGGTGCTGCCGCAGACGGCAACGGCTTTACCCTGCAGTGATGGGTCCAGAAGTATTTCTACCGAGGCGTAAAAGGCGTTCAGATCACTGTGGAAAATGGTCCTTTTGCCATCCGTTTTTCTCACCTCCTGAAATGCTTGACAGATGAAGTTGGAGAAGGTATAATGAAGCAAACTTCATCACGAGATGATGCTATCAGAAAGATGAAGAAAAGTCAACAGGTAAATGAAGCTAATGAATATAACTGCATTGGAGGCGGATAAATGAAGACCTTTTCGGACAAAATCAAACAGGCCCGCTCAGAATTGAATCTCAATCAGCAGCAGCTCGCGGACATTGTAGGTATCTCCAAGCGCTCTATTGCCGCCTATGAGACCACGGATACCAAGCCCCGGGGAACGGTGGTAAAAAAGCTCGCCAAGGCTTTGAACGTATCGGTGGACTATCTGTTTCTGGACGAGATAGACGATCCGCGCTACGGTCTGGAGCGCTCTCCATACATTGAGACTGTCCGAGAGCGCTACGGAGGCCGGGCGGCTGCGGAGATGGAGGTCCTGCTGGAGCAGAACATGGCGCTTTTCGCGGGGGGAACGCTTGATCAGGAGGCGAAGGACGCCTTCTTCGAGGCGCTCATGAAGGCCTACCTCACATGCAAGGAGGAGGCGCGCAAAACTTACGGGCGCAGGGACAAATAAAAAATGACAATAGATTTTATCTGCTCGGAAGTTCATAGCCTCTGCGAAAAGTACGGTGAGCGCGACCCGTGGCGTCTTGCCGGAGAAATGGGAGTGATAGTACGCTGCGAACCCATGGGAGCCGATAAAAACGCCTGCAAGGGTTTTTTCATATACCAGTCACGCAAGCGGCTGGTCACAATAAACCGCGACCTGCCGGGGTCCGTCCAGCGCATAATCCTTGCCCACGAGCTGGGGCATGCCGTTCTGCACAGGGATGAGGCGCGTCTCCGCGCGTTCCAGGATTTTTCGCTTTATGAGAGCAATGCAAGATTTGAGTACGAGGCAAACCTTTTCGCTGCGGAGCTGCTTTTGGACGACTCGGAGGTTTTGGAGAGACTGCGTGAGGACGACCTGTTCTTTGCGGCGGCCAAGCGCCTTGCGGTCCCACCGGAGCTTCTGGACTTTAAGTTACGGATCCTCAGGCACAAGGGGATGTGCGTCGATTCCCCTATACTCTCCCGCAGCGATTTCCTGAAAAACGGCTGGAAACAGAGCTGAATCCGACAATGCCAGATTCAGCTCTGTTCTTTATTATTAAAGTGTGATCTCTCCCGCGTAATCTGTATCGAAAATGCGGCGTATCTCATCTATATCGGAGCTCTGTCCAAGCGCCCACATCAGCTTTGTGACAGCCGCCTCGGTGGTCATGTCCCGACACTGTATCGCACCCGTGGCGAGCACCCTGCGGCCTACCTCATACAGGGAAAAGTCGCTCTTTTCATACAGACACTGACTGCAAACCGCCACGGGGACGCCGTCCCTGACGAGACGCTCTATCTGGGCGGACAGGTCGCGGCGGAGAAAGTGCAGTCCGCCCGCGCCGAAGGTCTCCAGTACAACGCCGCGATAGTTCATGGCCAGCAGACTGTCGAAAATTCTGGGGTTGGTGCCGGGGATGAGCTTCAAAAGGAACACGTCGTTGCAAAGCTTTTCTTTGAGCACGCATGGCCCGCTGCATTTGGACGCTCTCTCGCTCACCAGCCTCACACCGTCGGCAAAAAACTCTCCCCGGTCAGGGGAATTGACGCTCTCAAAAGCGTCGAAGCCCATTGTTCTGACTTTTACCGCCCGGCAGCCGCGGATGAGCTTGTAGTTGAAAGCGACGGACACGCCGATAACATCGTGGCAGACTGCGGCAAAAGCGGTGGCGAGATTGCTGTGCGCGTCGGAAAGAGGCATGGACAAGGGTATCTGGCTTCCTGTCAGGACTACCGGTTTTTCGAGATTTTGCAGCATGAAGGACAGCATCGAAGCGGTGTAGGCCATAGTGTCTGTTCCGTGAGTTATAACTATGCCGTCATAATGCGGCAGCGCCTCATATACGCTGCGGGCTATAAGCTGCCACTCCTCGGACTGTATGTTGGAGCTGTCCAGGTTCAGTATGGGGCGGTAGTCTATATCGTAGTATTCGCGAAAGCCGTCCAGAGCGACCAGGAGGGCGTTGGACTCCTCAATAGGGGAGAGCCCTGTAGCGCCCGCCTTGGAGGCGATGGTGCCGCCCGTCGCCAGTATAAGAATGCTTTTCACGGTGAATACCTCCTAAAACCGTATGGGTACGCTATATACGTCTAACAGAGACCTGAATTTTGCTTGCGTTTTCATAATTCCTATGATATAACTGGGAATAGCGAAGGGGGTATATAGTATGATGGTATCCACTAAGGGCAGATATGCCCTGCGCGTGATAATTGACCTGGCTCAGCACAAAGACGAGGGATACGTTTCGCTCAAGTCCATCTCCGAGCGCCAGAAAATTTCTCTCAAGTATCTTGAGATGATAGCCGCCTCTCTCAACAGAGCGGGGCTTGTACAGAGCCAGCGGGGCAAGGAAGGCGGATATATGCTGACAAAGCCCGCCGCTGAATATACGGTCGGGGCTGTACTTCGGGCGGCGGAGGGCGATCTCGCGCCCGTCTCCTGTCTGGACTGTGGGGAAAATACTTGCGAGCGGGCGGACTCCTGCATTACTCTTCCCATGTGGCAGAGGCTGGACGGACTCATTAACGGTTATCTCGACAGCGTCAGCATTGAGGACATGCTCAAGGGGGAGCTATAAAGGCCGGTCTCCGATTGACCTCGCCGCCTCACCCATTCTGAGGCCTTTATAATTACAGCCTGCATGATACCATAGCGGGCAGAAATGTCAAAATTCCAAAAGTTTTCTGTAAATAGAAAACTTTATTTTTATTGGTAATCCCTATTGACAAGATGGGAATTGTTCGCTATAATCCTATATAGTAAGTAGGAATAAACGAGGAGGGAAGAAAATGTTTGTTTATTCGGACAATGCGGCCACCACAAAAATGAGCAAAACGGCGATGGATACAATGTTCTCCATGCTTGAGGAAGTATACGGGAACCCCTCCAGCCTGCATACGGCAGGGCAGACAGCCCGGGAGAGGCTCGAGGAAGCCCGCAAAACCGTGGCCGACTGCCTGAATGCTGATGAGCGGGAGATTTATTTTACCTCCGGTGGCAGCGAGGCGGACAATCAGGCGATAATTTCTGCCGCAAAGGCGGGAGAGAGAAAGGGAAAAAAGCACATAATTTCCACAAAAATTGAGCACCACGCCGTCTTACATACGCTTGAGAGGCTGGAAAAGCAGGGCTTTGAAGTCACTCTTCTGGATGTGGGCAGGGACGGTATAGTAAAAGTCCCGGATCTTGAAGCGGCGATACGTCCCGATACCGCCCTTGTGACAGTGATGTTTGCCAACAACGAGATCGGAACTATACAACCTGTTGCTGAGATTGGAAATATCTGCCGTTCCAAGGGCATTATCTTCCATACAGATGCGGTACAGGCGGCGGGGCATCTCCATATAGATGTCAAAGCCATGAATATAGACATGCTCTCGCTTTCGGCGCACAAGTTCCACGGCCCCAAGGGTGTAGGTGCCCTTTATGCGCGAAAGGGGACCGCGCTGACCAGCATTATTGACGGCGGCGCTCAAGAGCGCGGAAAACGCGCGGGTACCGAGAATGTACCTGCCATAGTCAGCATGGCCGCGGCTTTCAAAGAGGCCTGCGGGAATATAGACAAAAACGCCGGCTATGTAATTGCGATGCGTGACAGGCTTATTGCGGGTCTTGAAAAGATACCGCACAGCGTTGTCAACGGCGATAGGGAAAACCGCCTGCCCAACAACGTGAATATGTGCTTCGAGGGCATCGAGGGCGAATCGCTCCTGCTGATGCTTGACGCCAAGGGCATAGAGGCGTCCTCCGGAAGCGCCTGCACCTCCGGCTCGCTCGACCCGAGCCACGTGCTTTTGGCGCTGGGTCTGCCCCACGAGGTAGCCCACGGCTCGCTTAGGCTCTCCCTCAGCGAGTACAACACGCCGGAGGAGATGGACTATATCATAGAGGAAATTCCGGGGATAATTGAATATCTCCGCAACATGTCGCCCGTGTGGGAAGAGCTGGAAAGCGGCAGGAGAGAGCATTTTATAGACTGAGAAAGAGAGGTAGCCACCATGTTATACAGCGAAAAAGTTATGGATCACTTCCAAAATCCGCGCAATGTCGGCAAAATGGAAGATGCGGACGGTGTCGGCGAAGTCGGAAACGCCAAGTGCGGCGACATAATGAAGATGTACATTAAAGTTGACGATGAAGGCGTAATAAGCGACGTTAAATTCAACACCTTTGGCTGCGGCAGCGCCATAGCCACCAGCTCTATAGCCACCGAGATGATAATGGGCAAACGCATCGAGGAGGCTCTGACACTCTCAAATAAGGCCGTGGTGGAGGCTTTGGACGGCCTGCCCGCAAATAAACTCCACTGTTCCGTTCTGGCAGAGGAGGCCGTTAAGGCGGCGGTCAAGGATTATTACGATAAGCGCGGCATTGCCTATGACGAGAAGCTCTTTGCGCCCGGCGGCGGCAGCTGCTGTGAAACTCCTCTGGATGACTGCGAGCTCAGGCCCGAGGATATACATATAAAGCCTGCGCGGCAATAGCAAATTTATTCACCCTCCCATGCGATAATTTCATACTAGTGCTCCGTGGACAGATTGGCGGGGCATGAACCTTTCCTCCTTTAAATTTGGGGTCTTTGGGATTTTCCTGAAGACCTCAAAAATTTGTCAAAAGATGGCGCAGACGTATTGACAATACCTAATCAGTGTGCTAACATATGCTCAGATGTTCATATGTTCACCGAGATGAGGAGGCGACAATACTGTGAAACAAGAACACAGCTATGAGCTCTGCGACGAGGGCTGCGGACATCCCGGAGCGGCGTCTGCCGGACTGCCCGACGAGGAGCTTTTATACGATCTTGCAGAACTGTTCAAGACCTTCGGCGATACCACCAGAATAAAAATACTCTACGCTCTGATGGAGAGCGAACTGTGCGTTTGCGATCTGGCAGAGATCGTAGGTACCAGCCAGTCCGCCGTATCGCATCAGCTGCGTATCCTCAAGCAGTCGCGGCTGGTAAAGTTTCGCCGGGAGGGGAAAAGCGCGAAGTATTCTCTTGCGGACGACCATGTGCACACCATGCTCGCGCAGGGCATGGACCATATCTGTGAATAGGAGAGATAAGCCGTGAAAAAGACATTCAAGATTAAAAATTTGGGCTGCGCCAATTGTGCGGCAAAGATGGAGCGCAGGATTAAAAAGCTGGACGGGGTAGACAGTGCGTCGGTGAGCTTTATGACAAGCCGCCTTACCATAGAGGCGGACGACGAGCGTATTGAGGAGATTGCGAGAAAGGCTGATTCAATATGCCGCGGAATAGAGCCGGGCTGCGCAGTCGAGCTGTAGGACGGGAAGCCGGCAAATGAATTCTGAACATAAGAAAATACTTATCCGGCTTGCCGCGGGGCTTTGCTTTTTGCTCGCGGCGCTGCTTCTGCCGGCAGAGGAACTGTTTGGCGAAAAATACGCATCTTTTGCAGAGCTTGGACTGTATCTGATTTCATATCTTATCGTCGGCGGAGACGTTTTGCTGAGGGCCATAAGGAATATCCTACACGGACAGCTGTTCGACGAAAATTTTTTGATGTCCGTTGCAACGATAGGCGCGTTTTTTCTGGCGGAGTACACAGAGGCTGTGGCTGTCATGCTGTTCTATCAGGTGGGAGAGCTGTTCCAGAGCATCGCTGTAAGCCGCTCCAGAAGCTCCATTGCCGAGCTAATGGACATTCGGCCCGATTATGCAAATGTCGAGCGTGAAGGCGCGCTGTCAAGAGTCGAGCCGGACGATGTTAAGGTCGGCGAGATCATTGTTATAAAGCCCGGTGAGCGAGTACCGCTCGACGGGGAAATAGTGGAGGGTGAATCGCGTCTGGACACGGCCGCCCTGACAGGAGAGAGCCTGCCGAGGGATGCCGGAGTCGGGGATGTGATCGTCAGCGGCGCCGTGAACCTCTCGGGAGTTTTGCGTGTCTGCGTCACAAAGCTCTACGGCGAATCCACAGTCTCGCGAATACTGGAACTTGTGGAAAATGCCGGAGATAAGAAGGCGAGAGCCGAAAACTTCATCACACGCTTTGCCCGTTACTACACTCCGGCGGTCTGCGGACTGGCGCTATTGCTTGCCGTAATCCCCCCGCTTGTTTTTAGTCTTGACTGGGGGGCGTGGGTCAGGCGCGGACTTATCTTCCTTGTGGTATCATGCCCCTGTGCGCTCGTGATTTCGGTGCCGATGAGCTTTTTCGGCGGGATCGGCGGCGCATCAAGACGCGGGATACTGGTCAAAGGCAGCAGCTTTCTAGAGGTCTTGTCAAAAACGGACACAGTGGTGTTCGACAAGACGGGTACCCTCACCAGCGGGAGCTTTACCGTTGTTGCGGTGCACCCTCAGAGTGTAAGCGAGGAGCAGCTTTTGGAGTATGCGGCCTATGCCGAGAGCTTCAGCGACCATCCGATAGCGCGGTCAATACTCTCTGCCCACGGCAAAGAAATAGACCGAAGCCGCATAAGCCGTGCGGGGGAGACACGTGGGCACGGGGTTTTCGCCGTTGTGGATGGGCGGACTGTCGTAGCGGGCAATGCTGCTCTTATGGAGGGCAACGGCGTAGGGTATCATGAGTGCCACATTGCGGGAACTACGGTACACATTGCGATAGACGGTAATTACGAGGGCCATGTCATTATATCCGATATGCTGAAGGACGATGCGTCCAGGGCTGTTTCGGAATTGAAAGCACTGGGCGTTTCCACAACCGCCATGCTGACCGGTGATATGGAACAGGTCGCGGCGTCCGTGGCAAAGGAGCTGAGTATAGATACTTACAGCTCGGAGCTTCTGCCGGAGCAGAAGGTGGAGGCCCTCGAACGGCTTCTTATGGGAAAAAGACCCAAGACCTCGCTGGCCTTTGTCGGCGACGGCATCAACGACGCGCCTGTACTGGCGCGCGCCGATGTGGGTATTGCTATGGGTGCGCTCGGCTCAGACGCGGCCATTGAGGCCGCCGATATTGTACTGATGAACGACAGACCTTCCGACATAGCAGTAGCTGTCCGTATCGCGAGAAAGACCATGGGCATTGTGCGCCAGAACATCTGGTTCGCGCTGGGTGTAAAGGTCGGGGTGCTGGTGCTTGCCGCTGCCGGTATAGCGAATATGTGGATGGCGGTATTTGCCGATGTGGGCGTCGCAGTTCTGGCCATACTCAACGCCATGCGCTGCCTTCGGCTGAGTGAATGAAGAGAGCGCCTGCTTAAAGCAGGCGCTCTCTTTTACTGTTTCAGACTCTGATCGTGTCCATGCTCATTCTTTTTAACTGCCTTTTGTCTCGGTATGCCGGCTAGCTCTGTGTAGGATTGGGCCTCGGCATCGCTTCCGGGAGGAGTCTGAACGAGTCCCGTCAGCTCTGAATCGAGGGCGACAGAGCTGTTATGAGCCATGTTGTATTTGTCGCGTTTCCGTTTTCCCATGCGGTCATTGCTCCT
>ERZ764778.1810-NODE-1810-length-20544-cov-5.482503_pt1 | contig 20544 bp, 18 predicted proteins | sample MGYA00374951_ERZ764778 | MGnify/ENA primary metagenome ERZ764778 (study PRJEB28918, sample SAMN05720193) | bioreactor metagenome | isolation source: Anaerobic biogas reactor | place: USA:Washington, USA | collected 2015-08-08 ...
CCAGGCTGCCGACGGGTTGCATCCCGGCGTTGACCACCGTCCACACGCCCATTACCCGTCCGAGGAGCTCTTGCGGACAGGTGAGCTGCAGGGTGGCGTTCGCCATGGCGAGGTAGGCGACAGACGACAGCCCAACGGCGGCCAGGACCGTCATGGACAGAGACATGCTGCGCGTGAAGGAGAAGGTGGCCAGCGAGACTCCGCACATGAGCATGAGAGTGACGAGCGCGGACTCGTGCCGGCGAGCGGTGTAGCCGCTACCGGAGATCACGGCCCCGCCGATGGCGCCAACACCGACGCTGGTGAGCAGGATGCCGAGTGCCTCCGGGCCCCGCCCGAGCACGTCTCTCACGAAGGCGGACAGGAACGTCTGGTACGGCATGATGGTGAGCCCGACCACGCTGGTGAGCAGCAGGAGGCGCAGGGCCGCCTTGTCGTTCCAGCAGAAGGCCAGCCCTTCCCGCACTGAGGACAGCCACGGTAGAGCCAGCTTGGGCTTGGACGGAGGAACGCGAATGGCGGCGATGGCGAAGATCACCCCTAGGGCGGACAGGGCCGAGATGGCGAGGCACATCCCGGTGCCGAAGCGAGCCAGCAGCACGCCCGCAATCGCTGGACCGACAACACGGGTCAGGTTGAAGCGAACGCTGTTGAGGGCCACGGCGGAGCGCAAGTGCTCCGGGCCCACCAGGTCGTTGATGAACACCGACCAGAGAGGCCAGCCGATGGCGTTGAAGAGCCCACCCGCCAGGGCACAGATGAGGATCAACGGGATGCTGCGCACCCCGGCTATGGTGGCTACGGCCAGAATGGCGTTGGCGGCCATGGTCCCGGTCTGAGCGGTGAGCAGCAGCGTCTTGTGGTTGAAGCGGTCCACGATGGCGCCGGCGGGGATGGAGAGCACCAGAAGCGGCACCATGGCGGCGAAGTTGGTGAGGCCAAGCAGGAATTCGGAGTTGCCCAGCTCCAGGACCAGCCAGCTCAGGGCGACGGCCTGTCCCCAGGAACCGGTGGCGGAGACGAAGGCGCCGACCATGAAGATGGCGTAGTTGCGGTTGATGAAGATGCGGCGCAGGGACTCCTGCAGCGCCGGGCCCAAACGGCCGCGAACACGTGCGGGCGTGGGAGTGGGCGCGGGTCGGCCCTCATCGACGGGCAGCGGACGGTTCAAGCGCATCCCTCAGGGCGAGGCTGTGTGCGGCGCGAACCGGCATTGTACGCCTGCCGGCGCACACTCGCACACCCGGTCCGCCGGAGCTTTCGGCTCCCAACGGATGGCCCGGACCGAGAGACGAGGCGGCGAGTTCCAGCGCCGGTGAGGTCCGCGGAGGCTCGCTCGTCAGCCGATCACTCGCACGACCGGCACGAGGAAGTCCAGCTCGGACTCCTCGATACGGTCCAGGCCTCTGAAGCGCTCGTCGTAGCGCTGGACGATGAAGGGTAGCGCTTGGCGGAAGCCGGACGTGAGCAGCCACTCGTCGATGGGACAGTCTTCACCGCCGAAGATCTGCCGGCCGCGAAGCGTGAAGATGGCGTAGTCGGCCTCGGGCAGCACCTTCAGGCAGAGTTGCGGCGAAAGGCTGAGCGCTTCGGAGATCTCGGCTCCCACGAACACCTCGAAGTCGCCTCCCCTCTCCGCCTCTTCCTCGTGTAGGTGGATCTCGTAATTGACGGGCGCCTGGGCCATCTCCGATCCCTTGGCCTCCGGGCGGCCGCAGTAGGTGATGAAGCGCTGCCAGAGGCGGCCAATCTCGTTCTCATTCGTCCAGCCGGTGTGGGTGTGGGTGGGGTCGCCGTAGAAGCTGTAGCCGGCGATCATCCTCGCTTGGTGGTGCTCGATCACAGGTTCCATCTGCTCACCTCCGGACTTCCGGTCGAACCACATCGCGGTCGAATCCTGGCGGCGGGTACCCAGCCGCCGGCCCTCCGTCCCACGGCCAGGCAGTGTCGCGGGCTACTCTTTGAGTGCCCGCGCCTTGAAGAACGTGTAGCTGAAGGTTCCATCCGGTTCGGCGGTGCGATGGAGATCGCGGATGCCCTGCTCCCACGTCTCCGGGGGAATGAGGCCGCGGCCGATGGCCTGGTCGCGCACTCCCTCCACCATGGCGGTGAACGTGCGCCTGGTGAAGTAGTCGGCCATCTCCGGCCGGCCCCCATCGGCGTAGACTACCCGCGGCTCGACCTGCGGCTGGTGGAAGCCGGCCGCCACGAGCAGAGGGTAGAGCTCGCGGCCGATGAGTGAGTTGCCTCCCATGGCTGCCTGGAGGTCGATCAGGCAGCGGATGGTGGCCTGAGCGGCGTCGCTGCGCGGGTGGTAGTAGGCGGAGCCGTGGTCGCCTCGATCACCGTGATGCTGCCGCCCGGCTTGAGGACTCGCCTGAGCGACCGCAGTGCTTCGGTTGGCCGGCTGAGGTGCTCGAGAAGGAAGCACACGAATACGTGGTCGAAGGCGCCGTCGTGGAAGGGCAGCCGGTAGACGTCGCCCACCTCGAAGGTGACGTTGCTCAGGCCCAGGTCGTGAGTACGCTGGGTGGCGGTGGTCAGCGACTGCCGGCTAATGTCCAGCGAGACGAAGCGGCATTGAGCATTCTGACGAGCCACGATCACCGTCTGGGCGCCCGTTCCGCAGCCGACCTCGAGGACCAGGCCGGGAGGGTCGAAGAGGGTGTCGTGGTGGAGGAGGCGGTCCAGGGCGGAGGCCTGATCGCGAAGGCGCTGGGCCTCGGCGCCGGAGTACCCGTGCACGTAGTCGGCGGCTGTGGACGTACTCACGGGCGGCGCTCCTCCGGAGGTGCGAGGGATCGCCGGTAGGCTACTGCCTGGCTTGCGGGCCTGCAAGCCCGGATGGGAGCACCGGCGGTGCCTGCATCAGGTCGTGTAGCCTCTGGACGCGATGGGGCTGTCAGCTATCCAGGCCGCCAGCGGTCAACGAAGGCGCCGGTCGCTCTGGGGGTGCGCCTTCCTGGTCCAAGCGAATCGGTACCGGGCCAACGTCCCGGGGCCCCAGAGGGCGGTGACGGTGACAGCCACCGTGCCGATGACGACGGCGGCCAGGGCCGGGTCGTAGGTGGCCCCGAAGTTGGGCCAGAACACGGTGAAGTTGATGGTGGCGTGGAAGAGGGCGGCCGCCAGCAGGCTGCGACCGTTGTTGTTGCTGAGCCAGACGATCACCACACGCGTCGCGACGGTGGCGGCACACTGCCACGCCACCCAGGAGATGTCGGGGTGCATGCGGTAGAAGCCGGGAATGTGCCACAGGGCCCAGATCACCCCCAACGTGAGGCCGGTCTGCAGGGCGGTCAGACGGGGCTGCAGCTGCCGGGCGGCGAGCCCCTGCCAGCCGATCTCCTCGCCGACGGCGGTGAGGAGGAAGACCGCGAGCAGTGGCAGCGCCAGGGGGAGAGGCAGCGCGATTGGCGGCAGGGATCCGTGCAGGAGGCGCATGAGCCCGTACTCGACTACGGTGATGGCGGGCATCAGAAGCAGTATGGGCAGGTACCAGGCCCGGTTCCTGATCCCGCTTGGGTCGGCGGCGCTGCGGAGAAGCTGCTTGGCGTCGTTGGGACCGCTGGCCTGGCGGGTGATGATCAGAGCGCAGACGGCGGGCAAGAATGCCATCAGTACGCTCGGGGGCACCGCAAGGGGTACGGCGGCGGGCAACACGCTGGCGACCTGAGTGTCGAGGATCCAGAACGGGACGGAGAGGGCGAACAGCAGTAGGAAGAAGGACAACGGCGATCCTGCAGCTGGCCTCGTCATGCTGAGCTCCAACTACGGAGGAAGTGCGCGCCGCGGAGAAGGGACTACGCTACCGGCTCCTGCGACGATGGTCCAGTGTCTACATTCTACCCCCGCTGTCAGGGGGAGCGGAAACCGGACTGCTGTATGTACCGATGGGCTCGGCATGTCTCCTGGTAACTCAACCCGTGCGCCACCTGGCAGAGTCTTGGTCGGGGCGCTACACCCGATCAGCACACTCTCGACCGCCGACAACTCGGGCAGTGTGCCGTCGCGCGAGAGTAGGTGGGCCGCCGGTTTGCGAAGAGCTAAGGAGGATGATCAGTGCTCCGCCGGCCCACTCAGGCGCAGGCGTCCCACGTAGAGAAGCTGGAAGAGGCCAAACAGCGCGTAGGATGCCAGGATCAGAGGCACGCCGAGCACAACCAGGCCGGCGGTCATAAGCGGTCCCGAGTCCGGATGCGAGCCGAGAAGGGTGAGGACCACGTTGACCGGGAATGAGTCCGGGCGCATCGCAATCAGCGTCGGCCAGAGCAGCTCACCCATGTGAGCGAAGACGGCGGCCAGCCCCACAAGTGCAGTGAACGGCAGCGAAGGCACTACGACTGTGCGGAGGAAGGATGGCAGAGGGGACGCGCCCCGGAGGCACTCTCTTCGCCAGTGAGGGTAGCGCCCGCGGAAGTACAGGGTAAGCGCGAAGAGGAGGGGAACACTCATGGTGAGGGGAGGCACAAGGCCCAGTGACGTCCCCACCAGTCCGACGTCCCGTGCCCTGAGGAACAGGGCGATGGCCAGAGGCCCCACTCCCACCAGCAGCCACGGGCTGAAAGGCAGCAGGAGAAGCTCGCTGCGCCTGCCGAGGGGCCTCAGAGCTCCGATGGCCATGCCGGCGGAGTAAGCCAGAGGGAGCTGTGTCAGGAACACACCGGCTACGATCGGGATGAGGGTGGTGGCGTAGATTCTCGCCGGTGGGTACTGCGCGCTGAGTTGCGCCAGCGCCCCACCGTCGACTCCACGAGTGATCGCCTGGCTCAGCGGCAGGCCGGCCACGAGGGTGAGGCCGCCCGCGCCCAACAGGCCTACGGCGAGCGCGACCCGTCCGGCCGCACCCGATGGCTCGGCGCCGGACTCCGACTCCGGCCGCTCCTCCAGTCCGACGCCGCTGAGCACGATCGCGATCCCGATCAGCAGCGACAGGAGCAGTAGTGGCAGCAGTAGCAGCGAGCCGATCGCCGATGCGGGGCCGAGATCGAGCCGCTGGAAGCCTTGTTGGTAGAGAGCCCTCATCAAGGTCTGAGTAGCGAGGGCCGGTCCACCACCGGTCAGCACCTGGCTGAATGTGAACGCCTGCGTTCCGGAAGCGATGGCCGTCGCTACCGAGATCACCCAGACAAGCAGGAACGGGCGCCCGAGTACCCCGCGCTTGTCCGAAGCGCCGGGCAGCGCCGCCGAGTACGCCACGAATCCGATACCCGCGGCCATCGCTCCCACTAGTAGGGCGTCCACCAATACCACCGTACTCGCAGCGGTCTCCGGCCGCGCGAGCAGCCCGGCGGCGGTCGGTGAGGCTCCCGTCGCAAGGTAGGCGCGCCAGGAGGTAGCGATGATTACCGGTAGGCAGAGCGAGATGGGAACGGTGAGGAGCAGCCGTACTATCCTGCGTCCCCGGCGACCGAGGGCGATCGCCCCTACGCCGAGGAGCGGCGGGAATATGGCCACGACTGCCACACGAGCGAGGGTCAGACTGCCTGTGAAGCGTAGCGACGAGTAGAGAGACGGGTGAGAGAGTAGCTCCCGATAGTGCAGAAGACCGACCGGCTCGGAGTTGCCCATCGGATGCACGGCTTGAGTGCTGAGCGAGAAGGTGGTGATGGTAGGCCACAGTAGGTGAATGCCGCAGGCCGCCAGGGCCGGCAACATCAGGACGAGGGCCAGAATGCGGCGTGAGCTCGATACAGGCGGATCCGTGGGCGAGAGCATGTGAGACTCCATTGAGGTGTCTTCCGGTGGGTCGTTCCCCGATGGGCCGATGCCTCACCATAGGGTAGACGATCAGCCCGCACAAGGGCCACAGTGCCCGACATGGCCCACAGCGGCGCCGAGTCTAGCGCCCTGCCCGGGCAAGGTGCCGTGTCGCAGGCGGGCCTCGTAGGTGTCCTCGCTGCGGCAGCGGTTGATGATGGTCGTCTCCTCGACGGGCGCGCCCATGGTCCAGTAGACCAGGCCGTCGAAGGCGTAGTAGGTGAGGCGCCTGCGGAAGAAACGCCCCTCGTAGCCGTGCGCGCGAATGTGCTCGACCAGGGCGACGAAGAGGGCCTCGTCTACGCGCTCGCGGACGATGTACTCGTGCGGCCATTCGGGCATGGTCTTGGCGTATGTCCACGCCGAGGAGTCTACGAAGCGCTGCAGGTCGGGTGGCAGGTCAGGACGGTCAGTCATTTGGTTCGGCCCCATACTCCCGCGGCGGGAGCGCAACGAGCTGTAGTGCCATCTCCCGAAGTCGGGCGACGATGGAGCGGACTACTTCATCCCTCTCCGCGCCCACCGGTATTCTTAGGGCTACGCAGTAGGCGCCGCTTGGTTCCACAGCCGCAACTGTGTCTTGTGCCGCCCGACCCTCGAGCGCCTGACTGACCTCCTGGGCTCGGCCCCAGGCGCCACTGGGAAAGACCAACCACAGTGGGCTGGTGCCATGCTGGCGCCATAGGTCGAAGCGGACGCCCAGCCAGCAGCCGGGACCACCATCGCCGACGAACTTCGCGTAGCGACCAACGCGATCCCATGATGCCGTCGGCCGCATCCCGCCAAGCCCAAGCAAACCGTCGCTGGCGGCACGCTCGACGGCGGCCTGCACGACTGTGCCCAACTGCAGCACGAGCGCAGGCAGCCGCTGGTCGGTGACCTCCGCCGCTGAGATCGGCAGGAAGGCGTCGCTGTCGGCGGCGTCACACAGAGCCCGCAGCTGGGCGAGGTCGGCCTTGGTGGCCTCGTGGCCGGCCACCTCGACTTCGAGGGCGGCCAGTAGTCTCGGCCAGGTCGTGAGCGCCAGTAAGGGTCCGAGGCCGGTCTGGGCGTAGTGGACGACCCCCGCCGGAGGCTGAAGTGAGGATGAGGATACCCCGGCGTCCAGCAGCCGGTGGACGAACTCGCGCCACACCGACTGGGCGCGCGCCTCAGGAACGACGGCCAGCAGGATTGCCGAACGATGGTAGGAGGCAAGCGCCTCCAGGTACGACACCGGTTGGTTGTCGGTGAGGCCGGCCCAGAACTTGCTCTCCACGTAGACGTGGGGCTCGTCACCGGCATATCCCCACATGTCGGGTCGGATGCTGCCCTCGGTCTGCTGGGTTCGGAAGGTGAGATCGGGAAGGGTGGCGTCCAGGCCCCGCAGGAGCTTCATCATGCCGGCTCGGGCGTGGTCACTAGACTGGAGGATGAACGCCAGCGCGTCAGTGGCGATGTCCTCGTTGACCTGGGAGAAACGCTTCTGAACGATGTGGCTGAAGACGGTCTGCATCTATGCTCCCGTTGACGCATCGAGTTGGTCAGGCAGCACCACTACCCCATCCCCCGCTGCCGGTACTGCAGCGCCTCGGCCAGGTGCACCGTGGCGATGCCCTCGCTACCGGCCAGATCGGCAATGGTCCGCGCCAGCTTGAGTACGCGGTGGTAGGCGCGGGCGCTGAGGCGCAGTTGCTGCATGGCGGCGCGCATCAGCGACGAGCACTCCTTGTCCAGAGCGCAGAAGCGGCGCACCTCGGCCGGGCCCATCTCGGAGTTGGTGATCAGCGGCGTGCCGTCGAAACGCTCGCGCTGCCGGGTGCGCGCCGCCTCCACCCGCTGGCGAATGGCGGACGAGGGCTCGGCGCGCCCGCCGCCGCTCAGCTTCTCGTACTCCACGTGGGGCACCTCGACGTGGAGGTCGAAGCGGTCCAGCAGGGGGCCGGAGAGGCGCTGCTGGTAGCGGGCGATGGTGGCGGCGGAGCAAGTGCACTCGTGGTAGGGGTCGCCACGATAGCCGCAGGGGCAGGGGTTCATGGCCCCGATGAGGATGAAGTTGGAGGGGAAGGTGATGGCCCCGCGAGCGCGGGAGATGGTCACCTGATGGTCCTCCAGCGGCTGCCGGAGCGTCTCCAGGCTGCGGTGGTCGTATTCGGGCATCTCATCCAGGAAGAGGACGCCGCGGTGCGCCAGGCTGATCTCGCCCGGGCGCGGCACCGTGCCGCCGCCCACCAGCCCGGCGTGGCTAATGGTGTGGTGAGGGGAGCGGAAGGGCCGCTGCCGCACGAGAGCCTCGCCCTCGGGCAGCAGGCCGGCGACGCTGTAGATCCGGGTGACGTCCAGGGCCTCGTCCAGGGTCAGCCGGGGAAGGATGCCGGGCACGGAGCGCGCCAGTAGGGTCTTCCCGGCGCCGGGCGGGCCCGACATCAGCACGTTGTGGCCACCGGCGGCCGCCACCTCCAGGGCCCGCTTGGCATGTTCCTGGCCGGCGATCTCGGCCATGTCGGTGAGGCCGACTTGGTCCACGTCCAAATCCGGCTGCGCTTCGGTGGGGGTGAGGTGCAGCTCGCCCTGGAGGTGGCCGAGCAGGCCGAGGAGGTCGGCGAGGCCGTACACCTGCAGGCCATCCACCAGGGCGGCCTCGGCGGCGTCCACCGCGGGCACGAACAGCCGCTTGTAGCCGTGGGCGCGGGCGACGCTGGCCATCGGCAGCACACCGTTCACGTGGCGCAGGCTACCGTCCAGCGAGAGCTCACCGATGAACATGGCGTCGGCGATGTCGGCAAGGAGCTGCTGCGAGCCCACCAGCAGGGCGACGGCGATGGGGAGGTCGTACGACGGCCCCTCTTTGCGCAGGTCAGCGGGGGCTAGGTTGAGGAGCACACGCCCGCGAGGCATGCGCAGCCCGCTGTTGATCAGGGCCGAGCGCACCCGCTCCCGCGCCTCCTGGACGGCGGCGTCGGGCAGGCCGACGATGCTGAGGCTGGGCAGGCCGCGGAGTGAGGCGTCAATCTCCACCTCGATGACTTCGCCTTCGAGACCGACGAGAGCGCAGGACGCTACCTTAGCCAGCATCTATCCGTCGCCTCCTAGCTGCGCGGTGAGGGTGAAGCAGAGCGGCGGCCGCACGGTCAGCCGGTCCATGTAGGCGAACGAACCCGAGATGTCGTGGTCGTACTCGCGGAACGACTGCAGCCGGAAGCCGTGGTCCAGCAGCCCGCCGACGATGTCGCCCAGGGTGTGCTGAAACCAATACGTGGGCGGCGACTCATACTGCGTGCCCTCCCAGTAGTCGAGGCCGTCGGTCTCGACGAAGGGTTCGCGCCGGAAGTAGGAGTGCCGCAGCGGAGGAGGGTCCTGTTCCTCGTTGTCGAACATGCCCAGCATGGGGTGCATCTCGTACATGGCCAGCCAGCCCTCGGGACGCAGCAGCCGCCGCACCACATCGAGGAACGCCGGCAGATCGGGCATCCAGCCCAGAGAGCCGATGCTGATGTAGACGAGGTCGGCGCAGCGGTCGAACCGGTTCGGGATGGCGTAGACGTCGGTCTGCAGGAACTCGCAGGGAGCGTGTGCGACGTCGGACAGTTGGCGCGCCTGTTCCAGGAAGGCGGCCGAGACGTCGAAGCCGAGGCAGTGCGACGCTCCCAGGTTGGCGATGGAGATAAGCTCGCGCCCGTTGTTGCAGCACGGCTGGGCGACGACTCGCCCCCGCAGGCCGATACCCCGCAGCAAGCCGGTGGCGACTTCGTCGAGGCAGCTCCAGCCCGGCTGGGAGAACTCGGTCAGCCACTGGTCCAGGCGGTGGCGGGAGTGCACCGGTGCGGCCTGGTCCCAGGCGCGGAGGTTGGCGGCGGTGTAGTCCGAGCGCTGCATGGCGCCTCCGTTTCGTTGCTGGTGGTCACGGCGGCGGGAGGCTCGGTCTGCCGCCGCGCCGGCTCTAGCGGCGGTCCCGCAGCAGGCCCGCCCGACGTGGGCGCGGTAGGGTCGCCAGCAGAGGGAGCCCAAGCTGACGCAGGTCACGCCCGTCGCGGATGGAATCGTCGGCATAGTCGAGCACAAACGCCAGGGCCACGGCGGCGACGAGGGCCAGGGCCAGGCGCATGGGCAGGTCGAGCCGTTGGCGCAGCGAGGGCGGCACCGGCCCGACGGCGGGCGGGTCTATGACGTGGATGGCGGCGTTCTCGCTGCCCAACTGGGCCAAGAACTCGGCGTTGCGTTGGCCGATAACGGTGGCGGACGCCTCGGCGATGGCCTGCACCCGCGCCGGATCCCCGCCACCCACGCTGATGGTGAGGATGCGGTGCTGCTTAACTGGCACGGTGGCGCCGGCGATCTCGCCCGGGTGCACGGTGATGCCGCGGGTGGCGAGCTCCTCGGAGACGGCCGCGGCGAAGGCGGCGCTGCGCACCACCTCCGACAGGTCGTCCACCAGGTACTCGGACGCGAGCCAAGTGTAGTAGCGGTCGTAGGTGTAGTAGCCGCCGGCGCCGTCCTCGGGCACCATTCCCACCGCCACCCGGAGCGAGGCGGAGTAGCTCTGCGGAGCCGGACGAAGGGCCTTGAGAGCCAGCGAGATGATGCCGGTCACAGCCACGACGAGGAGGATGAGCCAGGCATAGCGGCGCAGGATGCGGATGTACTCGCGCAGTTCCATATTCACCAGTCCAGGGGGCAGCAGGCGCGGCAGGGCACTCTGCGGGAATGATAGGAGACGGCGGGCGGTTGCGGCAAGCCGCTAGCCTGAGGTAGGCGGCAGGCGCGATGGCTAGCCACTGGTACCCGCCCGCTGGTGCTGGGCGACCACCTCTTCCACATACTCCCGCAGCTTCCGCTGGAACACCGCCTTGTCGAAGCGGACGGCGCTGCGGCGCAGGCTCTCGCAATCGAACCGGGTGTGCTCCAGCCGGCGGAGAGCGTCCTTCAGGGAGTCCGCCGTCTGCTCGGGGAAGAGCAGGCCGGTCTCGCCGTCCACAATGGTCTCCAGCGACCCTCCCCCGGCGAAGGCCACCACCGGGCGCCCGGCCGCCTGCGCCTCTATGGGAGTGATGCCGAAGTCCTCCAGACCGGGCCAGAGCAGCGCGCGACAGCGCTGCATCAGGCCGGTGACCTCGTCGTCGGGTAGGCGACCGAGGAACTCGACGCTCGGACCGGCCACCGCTTCCAGTTGGGGCCGGGCTCGCCCCTCTCCTACGACCTTCAGCGGCAGCCCCAGCTCGCTACAGGCCCGGACGGCCAGGTCAATGCGCCGGTACGGTACCAGGCGGCCGACCACCAGGAGGAAGTTCTCGGGCTGCCCGGCCGGCCGAAAGCGGCCCGTATCTACCGGAGGATGGATGATGGGTGAGGGGCGGCCGTAGATGGCCTGGATTCGCTGCTGCACTTCCCCGGCGATGGCGACGAAGTGGGTGACCCGCCGGGCGGTCCTCTGGTCCCAGCGGCGAAGCAGGGGCAGCAGGGCGGACAGACCGGCGCGTTGCCACCCGGGGATGGGCTCGCGGGTCAGGTAGTCCTGGTAGCCCCAGAGGAAGCGCGGCGGTGTCAGGCAGTAGGCGATATGTGGCGCTCCCGGGCAGTGGGCGCCGGTGGCGAAGCCGCTGCTCACGCTGAGGACGGCGTCGAAGTCGCGAAGGCGCATCGTGTCGAACGCGAGCGGGTACAGCGGCAGGTAGAGACGACTACGGCGCTCGACGCCGGGGAGGCGGTTCATCCAGGTGGCGCGGATGTCCCAGGAACGGAAGTGATCGGGCAAGGCCGAGGGCTGGTGAATGCTGGTGTACAGGGGGGCGTCCGGCCACAGTTCGTGGATCGCCTCCAGGACGCGCTCGGCGCCACCGTATTGGTTGAGCCAGGAACACACGAGAGCAAGTCGCAACCGGCTGCCTCCGTGCCGGCCAGTATAGCCAGGCAGCTGTGGGGGCCACAAGCGCACGGACGCGAGCCGTGCCCGACGGGGCCTTGCCTCATATCTGCCCGATGCTATACTTCAACCCCCAAGGAAAGGATGGCCTCTATTGTGATGTGGTCTTATCTCCTCAGCAGCATCTACCTGGCGGCGGCCCTGCTTCTGGCCGTCTACGGGTTCAACTCCCTGCTGCTGGGGCTGCTGTACCTGCACCAGAGGCACCGGCTCGTGCCGGAACCCACCCTCTCCCGGCTACCCCGAGTCACGGTGCAACTGCCGCTCTACAACGAGCGCTGGGTGGCGAGGCGTCTGCTGGAGGCCATGGACGACCTGGACTACCCGCGCGACCGGCTCGAGGTGCAGGTGCTCGATGACAGCGACGACCTGACTCGGGACATCGTGGACGAAGTGGCGGAGCGGCTCCGGCGCCGCGGCCTGAACATAACTGTCCATCGTCGCGAGCACCGCACCGGTTACAAGGCAGGCGCTCTGGCCGACGGCCTGCGCTCGGCGCGCGGCGAACTGATCGCCATCTTCGACGCCGACTTCGTCCCAGCGCGAGACTGGTTGCGCCGGGTGGTGCCGCATCTGGTGGCGGACGAGCGGCTGGGGTTCGTGCAGACGCGCTGGGGTCACATGAACGGGACCTACTCGGCCGCCACTCGCGCCCAAACGCTGGCGCTGGACGGCCACTTCATCGTGGAGCAGACGGCCCGGCAGCGAAGCGGCCTACTGATGAACTTCAATGGCTCCGGCGGCATCTGGCGCCGTGAGTGCATCGAGCAAGCCGGGGGCTGGACGGCGCGGACTCTCTGCGAGGACCTGGATCTCAGCTACCGGGCCCAGATGGCGGGCTGGAACTGCCTCTATCTGCCGGAGGTGGTGGTACCGGCGGAGGTACCGCCCACCGTGTCGGCCTTCAAGAGCCAGCAGCGGCGCTGGGCCACCGGGAGCATCCAGTGTCTCCGTCACCTGGCGGGGCCGCTCCTTCGCTCGCGCCTGACACTGCCGCAGAAGCTGGAAGGCCTCGTGCATCTGGGCGGCTACCTGGGTCACCCGCTGATGCTCGCTTTGTTGTTGCTCTCCCTGCCGCTGCTGTTGCTGGACGGCGGCGTGCGATTCCATCTCACGTTCTTGGGGCTGGCCAGTCTCGGCCCGCCGATCGTGTACGTCATCTCCCAGGCCGTGCAGGGCGCCGCCGGGTGGCGCCGCCTGCAGGCGTTACCGGTGCTGATACTGCTCGGGACGGGGATGGCGGTGAACAACACCCGCGCCGCTCTCCGCGCCCTGCGGATGGATGGCGGCGTGTTTCAGCGCACGCCGAAGTACAGCCTGGTGGGGAGCAAGGGTAAGTGGGCGGGGCGCCGCTATCTGGTGAGCGGCGATGCCATCCCGTGGGGGGAGTTGGCGGCTGCCCTATACGCTCTGCTGTGCATAGCGGTGGCGGTGCGCCAGGGAAGCTACTACGCCGTGCCATTCCTGTGCCTCTACCTGGCCGGCTTTGCCTACGTGGGCTGGAGCAGCTGGCGCGAGGCGCGCGCCGAGAGGGCGGGACAGCGGGCGGCGGCCCTCAGCTCGCAGCCGAGTCGTCCCTGGGTCGGGTAAGGCTGTCGGCTGCCGGTTCGTCTTCCTCGGGAGCGGCCGCGTCATAGGCCGCCAGAGGCTCGAGGGGCGCTACGTCGCCCTTGCGCATGATGACGTGTCCCCGCACGAGGCCGCCTTCGTCCAGCAGCAGGTCCATCACGTCCACATCGCCCAGGACGCGCCCCCCGTCTAGGATCTCCACCTTGTCCGCTACGATGTTCCCCTCGACCGTTCCGAGCACAGAGACGTTGCGGGCACGGATGTCGGCGCGCACCACGGCGCGTTCACTGACGATCACGCTGCCGGCACACTCCACCTGACCATCAACAAGCCCGCCGATGTGCAGGTTGCCGTCGCACTTCAGCTCGCCCTTGAGGGTGGTGTTCTCGGGCAGGTTGGTGCCGATCAACTGGGCCGGATCGAATGCGGTCTTTCTGAACACGTGGCTCCTCGAGTGACAGCGTGGGTACTGGTGGCGCGACTATACGGCTCGGGGCCGTGCCTGTCAACTGGAGGGGTGGGAAGGGCAGGCCATCACATGCGGGCGACGGCCTTTGTGTAGCCCTCGACTGAAGTCGGGTCTGGCGAGCCTGCGGCTGGTCGTCCGCCTTCGCGGACGAGGGAGTCACGCCCCGATGGTGTCCGGCTAAGCGGACATGGCAGAGCCATGCCTAGCAGCGGACATGGCAGAGCCATGCCTAGCAGCGGACACGGCAGAGCCATGCCTAGCGGTGGACACTCGGCCGGCAGGCCTCTGGGCTCGGCCTCGATCAGGAGGCCATTGTGGCGTGGAGGGGTCTGCCGTCCACGCTGTCTGCAGTCAGCGGGATGCAGTGGACCCGGCGGGTTGAGCATGACGAGAGGGCGGCGGCACGCTAACATGGGGCGCGGCCGCCAGGCCAAGCTCCAAAGCTGACGGTTCGGGGAGGGACACGATGCAGCCACGGATGGACATGGCCGCCATGCGGGAGCGTCTGGAGCAGATGGTCCGCCCATGGCACGAGGGCCTCGCGCGACCCGCGGCGATGCAGGAGGACGTGCTCAAGCGGCTGCTGGCCGGGTTCGCGCGGACGGCCTACGGGCGCGAGCACGGGGCGGAGTCGGTGGGCTCGGTGGCGGAGTACCGCCGGCTCTTCCCGGTCATGACCTACGAGTCGTACGAGCCCCTCATCCGCCGGGTCATGGGCGGCGAGACAGAGCTGCTGCTCTACGAGGAGCCGGTGGGGTGGGCCATCACGCGGGGCAGCACCAAGGGCAGCTCCAAGTTCATCCCCATGACGCCCACCGATCTGAAGGTGCGCGTGAGCGCGGGGCGGGCGGTGGTCAACTACGTCCTGCGCACCGGCCACGCGGACGTCTTCCAGGGCGTGAACCTCAACCTCAACTTCCCCTCGGTTGTGGGCACAGTTCGCGTGGGCGACCGGGACGTCGAGTATGGGTACAGCTCCGGCATCTACGTGAAGCACGTGTCGGCGCAGACGCCGGTGCGGTCGCTGCCCACCCAAGAGGCCATTGACGCGCTGGGCGGCGGTAAGACGATCGAGGACTGGCACCGGCGCTTCGAGCTGGCCTATGAGACCTGCAAGGGCGAGAACGTGAAGTTGGTAGGGGGGGTGGCGCCCACTGCGGTGGAGTTCGGCCGCTACTTGCACCGGGCGCACGGGGTCTACCCCAAGGACTTGTGGCAGACGCGCGTCATGACGCTGGGCAGCGTGCCGGGGATCAACACGCGCTACTCATCCGCCCTGCAGGCACTATATGGACCGGCGGACGTCTACGAGATCTACGGCGCGACAGAGGGCATGTTCGGCCAACAGCTGGACTCCAAGCGGGCCTGGGCGCCCAACTACGATCTCTTTCTGCTCGAAGTGGAGACGCGCCACGGCGTCAAGATGCTACACGAAATGCGGCCCGGCGAACGGGGCAGCCTGATCGTCTCGACTCCCATCCTGGCCCGCTACAAGATCGGGGACCTCATACAAGCGTACGAGTCCCCCTACTTTCGTTGTATCGGCCGCGATCGACCCGGGACGGTGCTGCGCTACTGGTGGGACGGCATCACCACCTGGGACTTCAACCGGCTCTAGCCCCCGGCTACTGCCGGGTGAGTGTGCTGACGAGAATGACTATGCCGACCCCGATGAGCACCAGAGGCCAGGTGTGCTCCCAGCCGATGGCCGATCCCAGGCCGACGGCAAAGAGGACGACGGCCAGCACCAGCCGGCCTCGGAGGGGGCGCCGGTACTCGGGCCGGAGGTAGCGGAAGAGCACCTCTAGGCCGACGATCGCGCCGGCGCCCATGAGGATGATGCCGAAGGTACTGACACCGTCATCTTCAGGCAACAGGCCGATGTTGGCGGCCAGGAACACCAGACCGGCCATAATCAGGACTAGAGCCCAACTCAGGGTGCCCGGCCGGTCGCCGGCGCCCTTCTCCTCTTTTTCCTGTTGGTCTCGCTGATCCTTCTCGTCCTTCTCGTCTTTTTCGTTGCGGGTGCGCGGTTCCATCACCGGGCGCGGCGTTTGATCGTCCATATCCTCACCCTCCTGAGCGATGGGGCAGTCTGGCGCCTTGCGGCCAGTTTCGGATGATGCCGCACCGCAGCCCCGAGGTCAAGCGATGCGGCCGACGTCCACACGTCCTGACTTGCGGGCCGAGCCGACGCCATGTCTACTGAGTCGACAAGCCTACTGCGGGGGAGAGGGTGAGATACCGGACCGTGCTTTTCGACTTCGACTACACGCTGGTCGATTCGTCCCCGGGGATACTGGAATGCATCAACTACGCCATGACTCGGATGGGTCTACCCACTCCCGACCCGGAGCGGGCGCGGCGGACCATCGGCCTGTCGCTGCCCCGCACGTTCGTGGCCCTCACGGGGCCCGCCATGGAGGCGCGCGGCCAGGAGTTCGCCCGCCTCTTCATTGAGCGGGCGGACGAGGTGATGAACGCCAATACCACCTTCCTCCCGGATGCGCGCCAGGTGCTGGACCAACTGGCCGCCTGTCGGGTGGCGATGGGCATCGTGTCCACCAAGTACCGCTACCGCATCGAGCGCTTCCTGCGCGACGAGGGCATCGCCGGCATGTTTGGCGTCGTGTTGGGCCTGGAGGACGTGGCCGCGGCCAAGCCGGACCCGGCCGGGCTGCGACTGGCCCTGGAGCGTCTGGGCCGCCAACCGACGGAGGCGGTCTACGTGGGGGATAGCGTAGTGGACGGCGAGGCGGCGTACCGGGCCCGAGTACCGTTTGTCGCCGTGCTCAGCGGGGCGACCCCGCGCGACGCCTTCATCCCTCATGAGCCGGCGGCCATACTGGAGTCGGTCGCCGACCTGCCGGACTATCTGGGCTGCCCGGCGTCAGTCTAGGAGAGTTTCCGGCACCTGCAGTATGGATACTGGCTCGGTACCGTCGGTGGACCGGAAGGCTGCGGGCAGACGCTGCACCAGGAGGGCACCGGCGTCCTCCCCGTAGGCCTGTCGCTCGACGCGGCCGATGTAGACATAACGCACCCGGTAGGCCTGCAGCAGGGACAGTACCTCCTCCCAGGAGCGGGTCGTGTAGAGCCGGGTCACATCGTCTTTGCGGACACTATGCTCGGAGGTCCCTCGCCACTGCATCTCGTGGAAGTCCCAGCCGAGTGGGGTAGGCAAGCCGGTGTTGGCGCTAACGCGGGCGAACTCGCTATAGGAGCCGCCCACGGCCTCCAGGATCACGGGCATCCCCGGCACATTGTCTTGCAGCCAGGCCAGGGCCTCAGCCTCGTCGGCTCGATGACGCTCCAGGTGAGCGAGACCGTTCAGCGTCGCGGGGCCCGTCAGTGCGTCAGTGCGGGTCCAGAGGCTGAGCGGGGCGTAGACGAGACCCAGCAGCCCCAGCGCCGCTGCCGCCACCCCGAACGCCAGCCTGGCATAACCCTGCCAGCGGCGCCAGAGGTGGTACGCCGCGTAGGCCCCGCTGAGAGACAGCAGCACCCAGGCCTGGTAGTAAAACTTGAAGACGGTGTTCATGCGGGTGCCGAAGTAGTCGCGTAGGTAAACGAACTCCACCGCCCAGGTCAGCGCCAATCCCAAACCCACCATGGCCAAGCTCACGTCCGCCAGGAACTCACCTTCGCCCTCGTCTGACGCGCCAGCGGGTGCGGACGTGGGACGAGGACTGGTTAGCCGGGCCAGAGCGGCGGCCATGACGGCGGTGACGACCAGCATCATCCAGGGCGAGGTCAGTTTGCCCAGCAGCATTCGCAGCAGCACAGCGAGCCAGTTGGCATCCTCAAGGAGCTCGCGCGTCTGCGCCATTCCCTGTAGCCGGTCCAGCGCCTCTTGGCCGGCGGGCAAGACCAGGAGCGCCGCCCCAATGACGAGCAGGAGGAGGTAGGGGGTGGTGAACAGCCCCGCCCACCAGCGCAGCGCCGTGAGCCGAGCGCCGGGACCCGAGGTTCGCAGTCGCTCCGCAGCGAGAGCCACTGCCGGCAACAGCAGGGGGCCGAACATGACCAGGAACTGGCTCAGGCGGGTCGGGGAGAGGTAGTGGGGCAGAATGCCTGATGCCTGCGACTGGAAAGCAAGGAAGAAGGGCGCATAGGCAACCAAGCCGGTGAAGGCCACCGCGGCCGCTATGACCATGGTCCGGCGGAGCCGTCGCTGATCATCGCCCAGCCCGACCCAGGTGGCGGCGGCGAACAGGGCCAGGTAGATGGGCCAGTCCCAGGTGTTGAGGAAGGCCAGGCCGCCTATCGTGGTGGCGGCGGCGAGCAGGAAGCCGCGGTGCTCGCCCAGGCGTGGCCGGCGGTGCAACCGCAGGGCCCACTCCACCGCCAAGGCGACGGCCAGCACGACAAAGGGCAGCGCCAGCACATGCGGGTGCATGTCGCCGAGCAGGAAGCTGAAGAAGGGGAACTCGTCAATCACCTCCATGGGGTCGCCCAGGGGAGAGCGGTCGTTGATGACCCGGCTGGCCCGCCACCACCAGAGGTAGCGGTCAGGCATCCAGGCGCCCGGCTGAGCGGGCTCCAGCAGGTCCTTAAGATCCAGCCAGCGCCAGAACGAGGCCGGCAACAGCCCTCGAGCGTGCAGCACCTCGAGGAAGCCCTCTAGATTGCCCATCACGGTGAGCGACACGCCGGCGAGGCCCCCAAACACGACGGGAGCTCGATCACGCAGGCCGCTGTTCGCGTAGCGCGCGACCATTTCCCGCATTAGGGCGAAGGCACCGGTGAAGGCGAGGGCGAACAGGGTGGCCAGGCCCAGGTTGAAGGCGAGCGCCGGGGGAACAGCGGCGGCCTTGGCCAGGGCGGCCACCATCAAGTAGCCGAAGTAGTAGTAGCTGATGGCGTAGCCGGAGAGCCAGGGGTCGGCGGGCGGGACACGCCCGTCCCGCATGATGGAGTTGAGGAAGGCGAACTCCATCGGCTTCTCGGTTCCCTCGATCTCGGGCGCGAAGGAGCGGAACCAGGCTGCCGCCAGGAAGGTCAGCAAGAAGACAATCTCGGCGGTCAGAGCGGGGTGGCCCTCCCCAGGGGCCGGGCGGAGCCGTCCACCGGCCACCAACCCGATGGCCAGGACGAGGACGAGAGTGCCGGCGAAAGACACGCCCTCCACCCGCAGGAGGCCGAGGGCGGACAGCATCCAGAGCAGGTATGCTCCGGCCAGCAACCCTAGCGGCCGGGCGAGGGGGTAGGCGGCGCCGGGAAGGTGGCGGAAGAGGCGCCGGGCCAGGGGCAGCCCGGCCAGCAGCACCAGCTCCAGCACCAGGAGCCAGCGGAAGGCGGCGGCGACGTCGGCTAGTGGAGGCATGGGGGTGGGCTACTCCTGAAACTCGGCAGCACCGGTGCCGGGTACTAGCCACGAGCGCCGGCGATGAGACCGGTCCACCAGGGCCACCAGGGCGTCGGCATCCTCAGGAGAGCCGGCGGTTGTACTAAGGAAGAGGCCCTCCGGTTCCAGGGCCGTCGCCAGGGTCTCTACCTCGCCGGGCTCGCAAGACAGACACAGGCTCTTGCCGCGGGCCTGGATGCGGTGGAGCAGGGGGAGCCAGCGGCTCATGGGTGGCGCACCGGCACCGGGTACCCATTGGACGGCGGTGAGGCGTGGCAGGTCGAGCAGCGACTCCAGGTGTCGCACCGCCCCGGGCCCATCGAGGTGATAGACGGTGCGCTGCACCCAGCGGGTCTGCTCCTCGACGAAGGGCAAGAAGAAGCGATCGAACATCGGCCGAGAGATCATGATGGAGAAGTCCGTCTGCAGGTCGGTGGCCGGTAGTTCCGACCAGAGGCCCATCCAGAAGACGTAACCGCCCACGTGCTGGTGGATGATCCCGTGGCAGGCCTGCCAGTAGCGGTACCAGGCCTGGTTGATCTCGTGCAGAGCGGCGAGCATTTCGTCCGGGTGGTCGAACAGGTCCAGCGCCAAGGGGGCGGTGCCACGGAGGCGGGCGAGAATCTCGCCGGGACCGTTGAGGTCCGGGATGCTGACGTAGCCCAGGCCGGGGGCGGCGGCCGCTCCGGCCTCCAGCAGCCGGCGAACCGTCTGCCACCAGTGGTTGTCGGGGTCGAAGCGGAGCCGGGGGCGCGTGTCCCAGTCGGAGATGATGGGGTCGGTGTAGGTGGTCTGGCGGTTGAGGATGTGGAGGGGCGCGCCGAGGAAGGCGGCCAGTACCGCCACCATGCCTCCCGAGACGGGCCGCAGGATAGGGAAGGCGTCGCCTCCGTGATAGGTGGCGGCCAGTACTTCCCGCTGCCGCTGGAGCACGGTAGCCGGGTCGGTCCAGACAGCGGCCAGGTCCTTGGGAGCGATGTCTGGTTCGGGCAGGACGTACTTGGGGGCATGGACGGAGATGAGCGGGCGGTCCAGAACTTCCCCCTCCCACCAGGCCTCGTAGCGCTGCTGAACCCGCGGCCAATCATCCCTGCCGTGCAGTTCCAGGTCGTCCATAGTCTTCTCCTGCTCGTGCTTAGCCACTACCCGTACCGCCCGATCAGTCGCACATCTGTGCATAAGTGCGCATTATGCTGTGGATAAACTGCGCTTCTATCCCCAGAAGAGTGGACAGCTGCATGTGCACGTATTCCCACGGTCCGCCGTTTTCTACAGCGATACGCGATACAGAGCGCCCTTCGGGCCAGTCACGAGGCCCCCGGAGGCGGCGCGGAGGTAGGGCTCGCGCCCCGGGCATCGCGACCTGCGCGGCAGTGTTCACCGTCATCAGGGTAGTACCTGCCCCGCCCGTGCCGGATTGTGCGCGGCATTGGCCCGTGTGGCAAGGGGGGCCGGCAACAAGAGAGGACCGTGGCCGGGTGCGGTTGCACGGTCCTCTCT
>ERZ764778.1813-NODE-1813-length-20511-cov-8.032802_pt1 | contig 20511 bp, 19 predicted proteins | sample MGYA00374951_ERZ764778 | MGnify/ENA primary metagenome ERZ764778 (study PRJEB28918, sample SAMN05720193) | bioreactor metagenome | isolation source: Anaerobic biogas reactor | place: USA:Washington, USA | collected 2015-08-08 ...
ATGGAATACCTCTCCTCCACCCCCAAGTACAACCTGCTGTACAAGGCCCTGGGCTGGGAGATTCCCCAGTACATCCACCTGCCCAATGTGATGCGGGACAGCCAGCACAAGCTGTCCAAGCGCGATGGGGACGCCTACTACAGCGACTTCATCCAGAAGGGCTACCTCACCGAGGCCCTGATCAACTACCTGGCCCTGGTGGGCTGGAACCCGGGGGACGAGCGGGAGTTTTTCACCATGGAGGAACTGATCAAAGCCTTCAGCGTATCCGGCCTGTCCAAATCCCCCGCCATTTTTGATCTGAACAAGCTCACCTGGTTTAACGCGGAATACATCCGCCGCCTGCCCTTTGAGGACTACCTCCGCCGCGCCACCCCCTGGTTTGACCAGGTGTTAAAAGGCAAGGGCATTGACTATCACCGCCTGGCCGAACTCATGCAGGGCCGCACCGAGGTGTTTAACCGCATCCCGGACATGGTAGGTTTTCTGGGAGAGATGCCCGCCTTTGACCAGGCGCTCTATCTGAATAAAAAGCAGAAGAGCACCCCGGAAAGCCTGCTGCCCGCGCTTAACCTGGCCCGGGATATCCTAAGCCCCCTTGTCCCCTGGACGGAGGAGGCGCTGTCTGAGGCCCTGATGGCAGGCATCAAGGAGGCGGGGCTTAAGAACGGCACGGTGCTCTGGCCCTTAAGGGTGGCCGTCTCCGGCCTTGCCAGCACCCCCGGCGGCGCCATTGAAATCGCCTGGCTGCTGGGCCGGGAGGAAACCCTGCGCCGGCTGAACCAGGCGATAGCAGACATCCAAACGCAACAGGAAAGGAACACACCATGAAATTTGCCGACATGCCCTACAGCCGCCCGGATTTTGAGGCCCAGTACGCCCGGATGAAGGACCTGCTCAAACAGATGGAGGAGGCCCAAAGCCAGGAGGCCTTCATAGACGCCCTGCTCACCCTGGACCGGGAGAGCGGGAGCCTTCAGACCCAGGCCACCCTGGCCCACATCCGCTACACCATCAACACCCAGGATCCCTTCTATTCCGCGGAAAACGACGTGATGGACGAAAACCTGCCCCGCTTCCAGGAGATCCCGGCGGAGGTTGCGCGCATCACCCTGGCCTCCCCTTATCAAGAGGCGGTATCCCAGCGCTATGGCGCCCATATGCTGGAAAAGATGGAAGTGGCGATGAAGGCCTTCTCCCCGGAGATCGTGGAAGACCTGGTGGAGGAGAGCAAATTAAACAGCGAGTATCAAAAGCTGATCGCCTCCGCCCAGATCGAATTTGAAGGGGAGACGCGCAACCTCTCAGGCCTGCTGCCCTTTATGCAGTCCACCGACCGGGACATGCGCCAGAGCGCCTTTAGCGCCCATTGGGGCTGGATGGCCCGGCACAGCGAGGCCCTGGACAACATCTTTGACAAGCTGGTCAAGGTGCGCCACGGCATCGGCAAAAAGCTGGGCTATGACAGCTTTATCCCGGTGGCCTACGCCCGCATGGGCCGCACGGACTGGAATATGGAGGACGCCCGGGCCTACCGCAAGCAAATCGTGGAAAGCGTGGTGCCCCTCACCCAGAAGCTCTACCGCCAGCAGGCTCAGCGCATCGGCATCCCCGAGATGAAGGCCTATGACCTGCCCCTGGAGTACCTCTCAGGCAACCCCCTCCCCCAGGGGGAGGAGCCCTACCTGGTGGACAGGGCCCGGGAGATGTACAAGGCCCTATCCCCGGAGACGGACGAGTTCTTCAGCGTGATGACCGGCCAGGGCCTGATGGACCTGACCACCAAGCCCGGCAAGGCCGCCGGCGGCTACATGACCTTTATCCCGGACTACAAGGTGCCCTTTATCTTCAGCAACTTCAACGGCACCTCGGGCGACGTGGATGTGCTGACCCACGAGGCGGGCCACGCCTTCCAAGGCTATCTCCAGCGGGACGTGTTCCCCAGCATGCTCAAGGACTACACCATGGAGGTGGCGGAGATCCACTCCATGTCCATGGAGTTCTTCGCCCATCCCTGGATGGAGGGCTTCTTTGGCCCGGACACCGAAAAATACTACCACAGCCATGTGGCTGACGGCCTGAAGTTCCTGCCCTACGGCGCTTCGGTGGACGCGTTTCAGGAATGGGTGTATCTGAACCCGGAGGCCAGCCCCAAGGAGCGCAACCTGAAATACCGGGAGATTGAAAAGGTCTACCTGCCCCACCTGGACTATTCGGGCTTCCCCTATCTGGAGGGCGGCGCCCGCTGGCAAAAGCAGCTGCACATCTACGGCCTGCCCTTCTACTACCTGGATTACACCCTCTCCCAGGTCTGCGCCTATCAGTACTTCATCTGGAACCAAAAGGACCCCAAGGCCGCCTGGCAGAGCTACCTCACCGCCTGCCGCCGGGCCGGGCGGGTGCCCTTTACGGCGCTGCTTAAGGAATGCGGCCTTAATAACCCCTTTGTCCCGGGCACCATCGCTCAGATCACGCCCCGGCTTGAGGCCTACATGGAGGGCCTGGATCAGAGCAAAATCCATTAAGCCCCGGCCGCAGGCGGCTTGTTGCAGCCTGCGGAATCATGTATAATGATCCCAGTGAAGATAGGAGGAAGGCAGATGAAATCAATACCCATTAAACTCAGCTTCGCCGAAGAGGTCAAAACCTTCGTCAACGTCGCCAACCGCTACAGCTACGACATGGACCTCCGGGCCGGCCGCCATGTGGTGGACGCCAAGTCCATCCTGGGGATTTTTTCCCTGGACCTGTCCAAGCCCATCACCCTGGAGGTGTACGCGGACGAGTGCGACGACCTGCTGGAAGACCTGAAGGCCTTTGTGGTCTAAGGGCGTCACTGTGTGAAAAAAGGCCGGGTTATCCTGGCCTTTTTTTCTGATGGGAGGGTGTGTTTTGCGTCTAAAACAGGATCAGATCACTATCCGCAGCGCCGTCATAAGCGACGCGCCGCTGCTCAACCGCTGGTGGAACGACGGCCAGGTGATGGCCCACGCCGGGTTTCCCAATGGCCTGGGCCAAAGCCTTGAGGAAACCGAGGCGGTCATCCGGCGCTATGAGGGCCAGCTCAGCGGCCTTTGCATCATTGAGATCGAGGGCCGCCCCGCGGGGGAGCTCAGCTTTCAGATCGCGGACAACCAGGCCCGCCCCGGCTGGAAAATCTGCGAGACGGGCTATCAGAACAAAGGGTATGGCCGGAGGATCATCCGGATGACCTGGGACTATCTGTTTAACGATCAGGCGACCAACGCCGCCATGCGGATACACCGCCTGGTATGGGACACCAACCTGAGCAACACCCGCGCCCAGCATGTCTATGAGGCCCTGGGGGCCAGGCGTCTGGGGGTGCGGGAAAACTGCTGGACGGACCAATTGGGCCGGCCCCAAAGCGCTGTTGACTATGAATTAAGCCGGGAAGCGCATCGGAAGATGCTGTAAGGAGGCGACATGATCATCTGTGACACCCACGCCGACACCCTGTTTCAAATGGTCTGCGAGCCTGAGGCAGCCCTTGACGTCACCTTAGAGCGCTTACAGGCGGGCGGGGTCAGCCTGCAGGTGCTGGCCATGTTTGTCGGCATGGATAACGAGCCGGACAAGATCCGCCGGCGTTTTGAGGCGATGCTGCTGGCTTATAAAGGCCTTTTAGCCCAGGGCTGGCAGCAGGCCATGGACCCGGGCGAGGCCCGGGAGGGCGTGGTAAAAACCCTGCTGTCCGTTGAGGGCTGTGAGATATTTGAGCCGGGGCTTGAGGTGATCGCGGAATACCGGGAGAAGGGCGTGCGCATGGCCGCCCCCACCTGGAACTATGAAAACGCCCTGGGCGTCCCCGCCATCGTGAACGCGGATCAGGGGCTGAAGCCCTATGGCCTGGCCGCGGTCAAGGAGATGCAAAGGCTTCAGATCGCGGTGGATGTGTCGCACCTGAACATCGCGGGCTTTTATGACATCTTAAACAAAACCAACGCGCCGCCCCTGGCCTCCCACTCCTGCTGCCGGAAGCTGCGTGACCACCCCCGCAACCTGACGGACGGGCAGCTAAAGGACCTGTTTGCGGCGGGCGGCTTTGTGGGCCTTAACTTCTACCCCAGCTTTCTGGTGGAAGCGGGCCAGCCCTGCGGCATTGATGACCTGATCAATCATATCGACCACATGCACCAGCTTGGGGGCCAGGGCATGGTGGGCTTTGGCAGCGACTTTGACGGCATCACCACCAAGCCCCAGGGGCTTGAAAACCCCGCTGATTTCCCGGCGCTGATCAAGGGGCTTAGGGAGCGGGGCTATCAGGAAAACGAGGTGGAGAGCATCGCGGGCAAGGCGCTGCTTGATTACTACCGGCGCTTAGCCTGAGGCCAGCACCCTGAAGGCCTCCTCGCGGGCCTTGCGCATGGCGCCGGGCAGGGGCAGGGCCGTGATACCCTCCGCGTCCGCCCAGACGCCTTCTCCCCCGGGCGCGGGGCCCGGTATCTGCCCCATGTAAAGGCGCATCTGCCATATCCGGTGGGTGAAAATATGCCGGGCCTGGCCCAGCTCCTGAAGCACTGGCGGGGATATGCCCAGTTTTTTTAAGTGTTTCTTTAGCTCCCCCGCCTCATCGCTCCCCTCTATCAGGGGAAACACATACAGCCCCCGGAGCAGGGCCTGGCGCCGCTGAATTAAAAGCACCTTGCCCTCACAGAAGATCAGCCCTACCGCCACAGGCACAGGCCTGGGCGGTTTTTTGGCGGATAAATTGGGCAGCTCCTCCGCCACCCCCGCCTTTTGGGCCTTACAAAAAGCGCTTAAGGGGCAGCGGGGGCAGTCCGGCGTGCCCGGCAGGCAGATGGTGGCCCCCAGGTCCATCAGCGCCTGGTTCATGTCCCCCGGGCGGTCCCCCGGCATCAGCTCTTGGCCCAGCTGATATATCCGGCGTTTCACCGAGGGGACGGCCGGATCCTCCGCCACCAGAAAAAGCCGGCAGATCACCCGGGTGAGGTTGCCGTCAATGGCGGGCACCGGCTCTGAAAAGGCGATGCTGGCGATGGCCGCCGCGGTATAGGGCCCCACGCCGGGCAGGCGCTGCCAGGCGTCTTTGGTCCGGGGCAGCTGGCCCTGATGCTCCGAAACCACCATCCGGGCCGCCTTGTGCAGGTTGCGGACGCGGCTGTAATAGCCCAGGCCCTCCCAGGCCTTCAGCACCGCCTCCTCAGGGGCGCGGGCCAGCGCGAACACGTCCGGAAACTGCCTGGCGAAGCGCTCAAAATAGCCGCTTACCGTGCCGGTCTGGGTTTGCTGAAGCATGATCTCGGACACCCAGATCAAATACGGGTCCTCCGTCCCCCTGAAGGGGAAGGCCCGTTTGTGCCTGTCATACCAGGATAAAAGCGCCTTGGTGATCTCCATTCCTGCCTCCTTGTCCTGCGGATTATAGCACATTCATGAGGCTTCCCCTTTAGGGTATAATGCCAAAGGCGGCGCGGCCAGGAAAAATTGCCTGCCTGAAGGAAAGAGTTTTTTTGTGAAAAGGGCTTGCAAGTTTGCGCGGTTTGGGGTATATTACCATCAGGCTTAGCACTCACCCGTCAAGAGTGCTAACAACATCAAGAATCTTTTGAGGAGGATACTATGAACGTAAAACCCTTGGGTGACCGCGTGGTCATCAAGAATGTGGAATCAGAGGAGACCACCAAGAGCGGCATCATTCTCACCGGTGCTGCCAAAGAGAAGCCCCAGATGGCAGAGGTCATCTCCGTGGGCCCCGGCGGAAACGTAGACGGCAAGGAAATCACCATGCATGTCAAGGCGGGCGAGAAGGTCATCTACTCCAAATACGCCGGAACCGAGGTCAAGATCGACGGGCAGGAGCTTATCATCGTCCGTCAGTCCGATATCCTGGCCATCGTGGAATAAGCAAAACACCATCATTTTTAAGGAGATATAAGCAATGGCAAAGCAGATTAAATTCGGCGACGATGCCCGCCGCGCCCTGGAAACGGGCCTGAACACCCTGGCGGACACCGTCAAAATCACCCTGGGCCCCAAGGGCCGCAACGTGGTGCTGGACAAGAAGTACGGCGCCCCCACCATCACCAATGACGGCGTCACCATCGCCAAGGAAATTGAGCTGGAAGACCCCTTTGAGAACATGGGCGCCCAGCTGATCAAGGAAGTCGCCACCAAGACCAATGACGTGGCTGGCGACGGCACCACCACCGCCACCCTCCTGGCCCAGGCCATCGTGCGGGAAGGCCTGAAGAACCTGGCCGCCGGCGCCAACCCCATGGGCCTTAAGCGCGGCATTGAAAAAGCCACCAACGCCGCGGTTGACGCGCTTCGGGATATGTCCAGCCCCATCACCAACAAAACCGCCATCGCCCAGGTGGCCTCCATCTCTGCGGGCGACGAGGAAGTGGGCCAGCTGATTTCCGACGCCATGGACATCGTGGGCAAGGACGGCGTCATCACCGTGGAAGAGTCCAAGACCATGAAAACGGAGTTGAACACCGTGGAAGGCATGCAGTTTGACCGGGGCTACGCCTCCGCCTACATGGTGACCGACACGGACAAGATGGAAGCGGTGCTTGACGATCCGCTGATTCTGATCACCGACAAGAAGATCAGCAACATCCAGGAGATCCTCCCCGTGCTTGAGCAGGTGGTTCAGGCCGGCAAGAAAATGCTCATCATCGCGGAAGACGTGGAGGGCGAGGCCCTGGCCACCCTGGTGGTCAACAAGCTGCGCGGCACCTTCACCTGTGTTGCGGTCAAGGCCCCCGGCTTTGGCGACCGCCGCAAGGAAATGCTCCGCGATATCGCCATCCTGACCGGCGGCCAGGTCATCTCTGAGGAGCTGGGCCTGGAGCTTAAGGAAACCACCATCGACATGCTGGGCAGCGCCCGCACCGTGAAGGTGGACAAGGAAAACACCACCATCGTGGACGGCGCCGGCTCCAAGGAGGATATCAAGAACCGCGTCCAGAACATCAAGACCCAGATCGAGGACACCACCAGCGATTACGACCGGGAGAAGCTCCAGGAGCGCCTGGCCAAGCTGGCCGGCGGCGTGGCCGTCATCCAGGTGGGCGCCGCGACCGAGGTGGAGATGAAGGAGCGCAAGATGCGCATCGAAGACGCCCTGGCCGCCACCCGCGCAGCCGTGGAAGAGGGCATCGTGCCCGGCGGCGGCGTGGCCCTGTACAACGCCTCCGGCAAGGTGAAAGAGCTGCTTGACACCATGACCGGGGACGAGAGAACCGGCGTGTCCATCATCCTGCGCAGCATTGAGGAGCCCATCCGCCAGATCGCCCAGAACGGCGGCGTGGACGGCTCCGTGGTCATCGACGGCATCCACCGCAGCGGCAAGGCCGGCTACGGATATGACGTGCAGAAGGACGACTATACCGACATGATCGACCGGGGCATCATCGACCCCACCAAGGTGGCCCGGAGCGCTTTGCAGAACGCGGCCTCCATCGCGGCCATGGTGCTCACCACCGAGTCCCTGGTGACCGATATCCCGGCCCCCGAACCCCCCGCTCCGGCTGGCGGCGGCGGCATGGGCGGCATGTACTAAGACCCGTCAAAAACGCGACAGCGTTTCCGGAAGGGGTTGCCACTTTAAGCGGCAGCCCCTTTTTTATTTATTCTGTGACGATGAAACAAAACGCGCTTTTGAAACGTCTATATAGGTACAGGCTCTTTTTTATCCCAATTGATGAAGGAGGCAGACCACATGAGCAGCACCAACAGAACACGCATCCTCTCAGCTTTGCTGTGCCTGATGCTTTTATGTGCCATCAGCCCCGCTGCCCAGGCCGCCTACGCCACCCTGCGCAGGGGCGACCAAGGGGACAGCGTGCGGCTGATGCAGCAGGCCCTGGTGAACCTGGGCTATATCATCAAGGTTGACGGCAGCTACGGCCCCGCCACCCAGCGGGCGGTATCCGACTTCCAGCGGGTAAACAGCCTGGGGGTGGACGGCGTGGCCGGGCACCTGACCCTCAGCAAGCTGTATTCAAGCGGCGCCAAGCCCTATGAGCCCGCCCCCGCCCAGGACAAGACCGCCACCGTCGCCACCCAGCGAAACCGCATCCTCTACCTGCGCTCCAGCCCTTCCAGCCGCGATAAATCCAACATCATCACCATGATGCCAAGGGGCGCTGTCATCACGGTGCTGGAAAAGGGCGGCACCTGGACCAAGGTGCGCTACAACGGCCGCACCGGCTATGCCATGACCGCCTTTCTTTCCTTTCCCTCCACCGTGCCGCTGCCCCAGCCCACCGTCACCCCGGGGGATCCTACCAAGGCCATTGTGACCACCCAGCCGGGCCGCAGCCTGAACCTGCGCTCAAGCAAAAACAGCGCCATCAAGTCCAACATCATCGACTACATCCCCTCGGCCACCTTGGTAACCCTTGTTGAGCGCGGCCCCACCTGGTCCATGGTGCAGTACAAGGGCAAGACGGGCTATGTCATGAGCGGGTTTTTAAGATTCCCCTGACCTAAATCCCGGATATTAGATAAAACTGCGGGGAACCCTTGGCAAAAAAGGTTCCCCGCCCTGATGATATCCATTGAACGGGCAGCTCAGCCCTTCAGCAGGCCTGACACCTTGCTTATCATCAGCGCCTGGCCCAGATACAGCCCTTCCGCATACGCCACCCCCGCCAGGCGGCCCAGGATTTTGGCATAGTCCAGGGCAAAATCCGTCACCTTCTGGGAGGCATGGGCCTCACAGGCGGCGCGTTTTTCCTGGATGACGTCGCTTACGTCAAACAAAAGCGCCGGACGCCCGGGATTGGTGCGGGCATCCGCGCTGAAATAAAGAATGGCGTCATAGTGCCAATCGCTGCCGTTGCTTGAATATTGGGGCAGCCCCGCCGCAAAGGCCGCCGCCTGGGTGATCTGGCTGACCGCCACATGGTCCGGGTGGTAATCCGCCGGGTGCAGGGTAAAGATAAGCCGGGGGGCGGCCTGCCTTAAATGGGGGATCAGCGCCTGCACCGCCTCTTGATCAAAGGCCAGGGCCGCGTCCGGAAAATCCAGATGGACAAAAAAGTCCAGCCCCAGGCGCCGGGCCCCCTCTTTTGCCTCCAGCCGCCGGGCTGAAGCTTCGGCGCGCCCGCTGGCGGCCCCGTCGGTCAGGATGATCAGCCCGGTCTTCAGCCCCTCCCGCTTCGCCTTGATGAAAATGCCCCCCGCGCAGACCTCCAGGTCATCCGGATGGGCGCAGACGGCCAGCAAATCAACCATGCCTTATCCCTCCTACTTAATGCCGGTCAGGGCGATGCCCTCGATGAAATGCTTCTGGAACAACAAAAACAAAAGAATCATGGGCCATACCGCCAGCACGCTGCCCGCCATCACCTGGGGGTAGATGGTGGTGTGCTCGCCGATCAGCATGGCCAGGCCCGCGGACAGCGTCATCTTGTCCATGGCGTTGTTGACAATCAGGGGCCACATCAAATCCTTAAACGCCGCCAGGGCCGTAAGGATGGCCAGGGAGAGCAGCGCTGGCTTCACCAGCGGCAGCAAAATCCGGGCGTAGATGCCAAAATAGCCGCTGCCGTCTATCTTCGCCGCCTCGTCCAGGCTGCGGGGCAGTCCCTGGAAAAACTGACGCAGCATAAAGGTGCCAAAGGCGCTGAACACCTTGGGCAGCCACAGGGCCGTCACGGTATCGTTAAGCCGCAGGCGCACCATGATGTCATAATGGGGCACCAGGAAAATCTGCCCCGGCACCATCAAAAGCGCCAGGCACAGGGTGAAGAGAAACTCCTTGGCCGGAAAATCAAGCCGGGCAAAGGCATAGCCCGCCATGGAGCAAATGATCAGCTGCCCTATAACCGTCATCCCCATCATGGCAAAGGTGTTCCAATAAAACATATGGAAGGGGAACTTGTCCATCACAATCCGGTAGTTGGTCAGCTCCCAGGCCTCAGGCAGGATGGCCGGGGGCATGCGCACGCTCTCCTCAAAGGTTTTAAAGGAGGTGAGCAGCATCCACACAAAGGGCGCGATGGTGACAAAGGAGATCACAATCAGCGCCAGATGCACCGGCCAGCGGCGCCCGGAGCGTATGGTCATCGTTCTACTCGTCATAATGCACCCACTTTTTCTGAAAGCGCAGCTGGATCAGGGTCACCACCAAAATCAGCAGGAACATGGCCACCGCGATGGCCGCCCCATAGCCCTTCTGGAATTTGACAAAGGCCTCCTCAAAGAAATAGGTGGCCAGGGAGCGGGAGGCCGCCGTGCCGCTGGCGTATTGCGGGATAATCAGGTAAATGATGTCAAAAATCTGGAACACGTTGATGATGGAGGTGACCATCACAAAAAAGACGGAGGGGGAGAGCAGCGGCAGGGTGATGTGGAAAAACTGCTGGATGGGGCTGGCCCCGTCCATGCGGGCCGCCTCATAATAGCTGCGGGAGATGCCTTGAAGCCCTGCCAGCAGCACGATCACCTGATAGGACACGCCCCCCCAGACAAACACGATGGACACCGCGTAAAGCACCACCGCCGGGTCGCTAAGCCAGGCCACCGCATCAAGGCCCAGGGCCCTTAAGGCCGCGTTGATCAGGCCAAACTCATAGTTCATCAGCCACTTCCACATCAGCGCGATGGCCGCCGGCAGCGTGACTGCGGGCAAAAAAACCAGCGTGCGGTAAAGCCCCGTGCCCCGCACGCCCCCATTGAGCAGTGCCGCCGTCAGCACGGAGAACACCACCACCAGGGGCACGCAGATCGCCACATACATCAGGGTGTTGACCAGGGCCTGATAGAAATAGGGCGCGTTTAAGAGCTTGACATAGTTGGCCAGGCCCACAAAGGCGGGCACGCCAAAGCTTGATTTATTGGTGAGGCTGTCATAGATGTTCTGGCCAAAGGCAAAAATATAGAAGACCGCAAGCCCGATAAACAGGGGGGCGATCATCCCGTAGCCGGCCAGGGCCTCCCCGCGCTTAAGCTGGTTTGGCGTTTTGATGCGCTTCATGCTTTTTCCTTCTTGGATTGTAGAATACCGGGAGGGCTGTTTAAGCCCTCCCGGGGTGGTCAGGGTTTATGCTTTATTGCTCGGAATCAAGAATCGGCTGCATCTGCTCCTGAATCATCCGGGTGCCGTCCTCAGGGCTTAGGGCGCCCGAGAGAATCTGGCTGGACACATCCATCACCACAGGCAGCCACTCGGCCACCTTCTGGCTGGTGGGGAAGAAGTAGCCCGTCTCCGCCACCTTGAAAAACACGCTGGCGTCCAGGTGCTTGAAGTTGGGGGCGTAGTACTGCTGGGCGCTGATGAGGGCGGGCATGTCGATCTTGCCCTCCGCCTGCATCCGGTTGGACTCCTCGCCCGCCAGGTACTTGATCAGCTTCCAGGAAGCATCCTTATCCCTGGCCTTGGCGTTCATGGCAAAGCCCAGGCCGCCCAGCACGGACACATTGCCGGCCTCCATGGCGGGCATGGGGATCAGGCCGATCTGCTGTGCAAAGGAGGCCTCGTCCAGCAGCATCGCCTTCCAGGAGCCCATGAACAGGATGGCCGCCTTCTGTGAGAGGAAGAGGTCCGTGCCCTTGGTGTCGGAGAGCACCTTGTAGTCCGGCATCACGCCGTCCTCCATCAGTTTTAACACCTTTTTGTAGGCTTCCGCCGTGCCGGGCTGGTCAAAGCCCGCCTGGCTTTGGTCCTCGCTGATGATAAAGCCGCCCGCCTGGGGGATGAAGTTGAAGTAGGAGGGCTGGGGGTCCAGCTCCATCACGATGGGGTATTCCCCGCTGTCAGCCTGGGCGATCTTGTCCTTTAATTCCGTCGCCAGGGCCACCATGTCCTCCCAGGTCCAGCCTTCCTGGGGATAGGCCACCTGATGCTTGTCAAAAATCGCCTTGTTGAAGAAGACCTGAACGGTGTCCATGCCCTTGGGCAGGGCATAGGTGGCGCCGTCAATCACATAGGCGTCCCGCACCACGGCCACATAGGCGTCCATGTCCAGCCCGTCCGCCTGGATATAGGCGTCCAGGGGCTCCAGCACCTGGGCGGCGGCGTATTTGGGCAGGTAGGTGTTCATCCAGAACACATCCGCCGCGGTTTCCGCGCCCATGGCGGCATCCAGCTTGGTCCAGTACTGGCTCCAGGGGGTCAGCTGCACCTCCACGGTGATCTCCGGGTTCTCCTCCTGGAATTTCGCGATGATCTCGTCAAACACCGGCTTTTGGGTCTCATCCCAGAGGGCAAAGGTCACGGTGGTCTGCGCCAGGGCCGGCAGGGAGAAGGCCAGGAGCAGCGCCATGGCCAGCAGCAGGGTTGTCAGTCGTTTCATAAGTTCCTCCTAAAAATATTTGATTCCGACGTAAAACAATTTGTTCTCGTTTCGTTTGATTATACCCCTCATATCCCCTATGTCAAACAGTTTCAGAGGGCATGGTTTATCCACAGGCTTCTGTGGATAAAACGGGCATTATTTCTTTGGCTGCAAATTTTTGAACTAAATATTGAAAAACCCTTGAACCTTGTGTTTTTATCTGTTATACTCCACTACATATTGTATCGAGAGGCGGGGATAGCCGTGGATTCTTTGGCTATTGCGGGATGCATGGTTTGTGTGTTGTCTGCAGCCATCATGTTGATGTATGGCGGCGTGGCCGCGCGGGAAGAGGCGCAGCGGCTGTACCTCCTGCGGGAAAGCCCGCTGTACGCGGAGCTCTACGGGAAACTGACGGCCTTAAGCCGTTATGACATCGACCAGATCCGCATCGAAGCCACGGGGGTGACCGTGGTTTCCGTCTGCCCGGCCCACACCCTGCTCACCTTTTCCTTCAAGCAAAACGGCAACAGCAAGCGCAACGACGCCATGACCCGGCTGTTTGCGGAGCTGATCGCCCGGGATTTCCCTCTGTTCACCCGCCAGGGCGCCTACAAATTCAGCCGCTACCGCACCCTGCGCAAAAACGGCCGGCCGGAGATGGCCTACGCCTTCACCATGCGCCGGGGCTACAAGGACTTCCTCCTGGCGGAGCGCTGCCCGGCCCAGCTGCGTATTTATTAATTGTTGGCTTATTCCTCCGTCACAGGGAGCAGCGGCTCCTCCATCTGAAAACTTACGTATTCCGCCAGGCGCGCGTAGGGGATTTCCTCCGGCGCGCCTTCTGTTTTGTCAATCCCCCGGGAGAGCACCTGGCGCAGCCAGCAAAGGGCGGAAGGGCTGATGACAAGGCTTCGCGGCTGACCGGCGCAGCAAGCCATGCAGCAGATGCCGCCCTCCCGGGGCAGGAGGAAGCCGCCCTCCCCCTCCCCCATCCGCTTGCCGCAGCGCACGCAGTGGTTGAGCCGCGGCTTAAAGCCACCGATGGCGGCCAGGTGCAAAAGGAAGGCGGCGCCGATCTGATCAGCAGGGGTCTGCTGATAGGCCAGGCGCTTCAAGGAGCGGGCCAGCAGGATAAAAAGATGCCCGGCCGGCGCCTCCGGCTGGGCCAGTTTCATAGAGGCAGAGAGCATCATGGCGCCATAGGACAGCCGGGGGTAATCAAGCCTTAAGGGATAAAAGGACTCGATCACCGTGCAGGCGGTCACCACTTGGCGCGGGCCCTGGGCGTAGAGCACATACTCCCCCATACAAAACAATTCGCCCGCTGTCATCAGCGGGCTTTTGGGCTTGCGGCAGCCGCGGCAAAGGGCTTCCATCCGCCCGAAATCCGGGGAGAGCAGGGTGATCATCCGGTCGTTCTCCCGGTAGTCCGTGCGGGCCAGCACAATGCCCTGGGTTCTTAAGTAGGCCAAGAGAATCGCTTATCGATGGTCTGCCAGGAAGAAAACCGCCACAGTTCCGGGCCCGGCGTGGGCGCCGATGATGGTGCCCAGGGTGATAAACTCAAAGCCCGCGTTCTTGGGCAGGCCCTTTTGCACCAGGTCGGCCAGGTAACGGATATCCTCCTCACAGTCCCCGTGGGAGAAGAAGATGGGCTGCCCCTCCTGGGGGTTGGCCAGCTCAATCACCTTTTCCGCCAGCTCCTTTAAGGAGCGCTTGCGGCCCTGGGTTTTGGACAGGGGGATCAGCTTCCCCTCATGGTTCATGTGCATCACGGGCTTGATGCGCAGCATGCTGCCAATCAGGGCGGAACTGCGGCTGACCCGCCCGCCCCTGAAGAGATGGTTCAGGTCGTCCACGGTAAACCAGGCGTTGAAGCGCTGGCGGTTGTCCGTGAGCCACTTGACCACCTCGTCAAAGCCCTTGCCCTCCTCCCTGAGCTTCAGCGCGTAATACACCATCAGCAGCTGCCCGCCGGAGGCCAGCAGGGAATCCACCACGCTGATCCTCGCCTTGGGGTACTTCTCCAGCAGCATCTTGGCCGCCAGCTCCCCCGACTGGATGGAAGCTGAAAGGCCGCTGGACAGGGTGATGTAGATAAGCGGCTCCCCTTCTTTGACGATATCCTCAAAGACCTTGACAGCGTCATCCACCGGCACCGCGGCGGTGGAGGCCTGGTGCCCCTCCCGCAGTTTGCGGTAAAAGCTGCCAAGGAGCGGCTCATCCTCCACGTTGTAGGGCTTCTCCTGCCCGTCCATGCGGAACATCATGGGCAGAACCTTCAGTTTTTCATAGCGTTTATAAAAATCCATGGACATATCGGAACCAACGTCGGTCACAATCCAAAATGACATAATTCCCTCCCCATCTGCGGCAAATTCAGCCGCCTTGGTTAATATGGCGCAGTATAACAAACCATAAGAATCGCGTCAAACAGCGTCCGGCGTCACCCGGGTCTCAAACAGCTGGAGCACCTCCTCCTGGGTGAGGCGCTGAGGCAGGGTTTCCCCGGGGGTGATCAGCCGGTCAAAGAGGCGGCGTTTTCTGACCCCCATGGCCACCACCGCCTCCTCAATGGAGTCCGGGCTGATGAGGTGAATGATCTGCACCGTTTTCTCCTGCCCCAGGCGGTGGGCCCGGTCGTTGGCCTGCTCCTCCGCGGTGGGGTTCCACCAGGGGTCCAGGTGGATGACGGTGTCCGCTCCGGTCAGGTTAAGCCCCGTGCCCCCCGCCTTTAAGGACACCAAGAACACGGGCGCCGCCCCCTGGTTGAAGCGCTCCGCCAGCTCCAGGCGTTCCGCCGCCGGGGTTTCCCCATCCAGATAGAGGTTGGGGATGCCGGCCTCCCCCAGGCGCTCCCGCACGATTTTTAGGAAAGAGGTGAACTGAGAGAAAATCAGCGCCCGGTGGCCGTTGGCCAGGGTCTCCGGCAGCACGTCCATCAACAGGTCCACCTTGGCGGACTCCCCCCGGTAGTCCGAAAGGGCCAGCCTTGGATGGCAGCAGATCTGGCGCAGCAGGGTGATGGCGGCCAGCACCTCAATCCGGCTGCTGGAAAGCCCCTTTTCCGCCAGCAGCTCATGCACCTTGGCGCGGCTTTGCAAAAGCGCCGCGTCATACACCCGGCGCTGCTCCGGGTACATCCGGGCGTACAGGGTGGCTTCCATCTTTTCGGGCAGCTCCGCCATCACGTCCTTCTTCAGGCGCCGCATCAGGAAAGGGCGGATGCGCAGGCGCAGATCCTGGGCGTTGCGGCCCTCCTCATAGCGCTGGAGAAACTGCCTCAAAGGGGGCAGATAGCCCGGCAGGCAATAATCAAACAGGCTCCACAGCTCGCTGACGTTGTTCTCCATGGGGGTGCCGGTCAAGGCCAGGCGGGTCATGGCGTCCAGGCGCTTGGCGGCCCTGGCGGTAAGGCTGGCCACGTTTTTAATGTGCTGGGCCTCATCCAGCACGGCAAAGCGGAAACGGATGCCCGTCAGCCTGGCGATGTCCTGGCGCAAAAGGGGATAGCTGGTGATCAGCACATCCGGCGCCTCTTCCTCCCCCTGGGCGATGGCCCGCAGCCGGCGCTCCCTTAAGGCCTTGCCCCCGGTGAGCACCTGGGCCTTAAGGCCCGGCGCAAAGCGGCGTATTTCAGAAAGCCAGTTGTGCATCAGGGTGGTGGGCGCCACGATCAGGCTGGGCAGGCGCAGGGGGTCCGCCTCTTTAAAGTGCAGGATGGCGGCGATCATCTGGGCGGTTTTGCCCAGGCCCATCTCATCGGCTAAAATGCCGCCCATGCCCAGAAGATGCAGGCTGCAAATCCAGCGGAAGCCCCGCAGCTGGTAGTCATACAGCCCCTTGACCGGGCTTTCCAGCTCCTCCGGGTTCATGTCCACCGCCATTTTGACGCCCTCATCAACAGAGACAGACAGATTGTCCTTCTGGGCCAGGGCGGCCATATAGTGGGCGTGCATGGCATGAAGCTCCCGGGTGTCAGGCGCCTGAATGTTGCGCTCCTGCCAGGCCTGGGCCAGCTCCCGCCAGTTTTCCGCATCGGACAGGGTGATGAAGGTGCCGTCCCGGTAGCGGAAATAGGGCTTGCGCTGACTAAGGGCCTGCATCAGGGGCAACAGCTCCTCCACCGGGCGCCCCTCATCGCTGAGGTTCAGCTGTAATTTGCCCGCCTTGATGCCCAGATGCCCGGAAAACGCGGGCGCCCGGGGGGTCAGCTGCCTGAATCCCTGGCTTAGGTACACCCGGGCTACCTGGTGCAGCTGCTTCACCCCGGTCATGAGAAAATCAAAAATCAGCCCCTCGTCCGCCAGATAGACCTGCCCCTTGCGCACCCGAAAGCCGCTTTGGGCCAGCAGGTCCATCACCTCCCGCTCCCCCTGGGCATCCCGGAAGAGGTAGAGCGGAATCTCGGCCGAGCGCTCAAAGGGATCCACCGCGTAGTCCCCATAGCCAAACACCACCCGCGCCTGCACTTCCTCCCCCGCCCTGTCCAGGTAGACCGCCGCCTTTAAGGGGAACTTCAGCAGCCGGCGGCTCATCTCCTCCTCCACCGTCAGGGCGTAGCGGCGCTGAAGGGCGGGCAGGAGCTCCGAGAACACCCGCTCCATCTCCTCCCGGCTGAAGCGATAGGTGAAGCGGGGCTCATGGGCGCGCTTGATCAGGGCCTCCACCAGGGCCCGGTCCGCCCGGGGCTGGGCCAGCACCCGCCCATCCACCAGAGCAAAGCTGCCATCCTCCGTCAGGGGCCGGCAGTCCCCCTGCCAGATGCCGGTCAGCACCGCGCCCCTGATGTCATAGCCCAGGCTGAACAGCAGCGGAAGGCTGCCCTCCCGGATGCCCGCCTGCTTGTAGCTGCCCTCTTCCGTTTCCACCTGGAACTCCAGGTCCGCCAGTTTTTCAAGCACCAGGCGCAGCAGGGCGTCCGAGAGGGGGATGGCGTTGGTGGCGGCCGGGTGGCTGCCCTCCTGGGACCCCAGCACAAAGGCGGAAAGCAGGGTGATCAGGGCCTGGGCATCCGCCGGATAGCGCATCCAGGCCGGGGAATAGGTGAACTGCTTGCCCAGGGAGAGGCTTTGGCCGGACTGCACCGCCGCCAGAAAGGCCGGAATATTGCGCAGGGTGTACAATTTGTTCTGCCCGGTTTTCAGCTTTAACAAAAAGACCCCGTCCTTTTGGGTGAGGATGGGCAAAAGCACCAGCCCGCTGCTCTCCGGCAGCGGCCCCTGGGCCGCCTTAAGCAGCTCAGCGTTGGCCTGGTCTTTTCCGTCCCAAAGGCTCATCTCACCTCTCCCTTCGCCAGGGCTTTGATCAATCCGGGCAGCGCCGCCTCAAAAGGCAGGCCAAAGCGGGCGGGCAGCGGATGGCGCTGGGCGGCCAAAAAGGCGGTGTCAATAAAGTCCAGCGCCAAAGCGCAGGCCCCCTCCAGCGGCTGCCCCCGCATCAGGCCCGCGATGACCACTGATGCCAGCAGGTCCCCGGTGCCGGGGTAGCGGCCCGGATAGCGCCGGTGCAAAAGCGTGCGGGCAGGCCGATCCCGGAAAAAGGCGGTAACGCCGATCTGCCCTGTATGTGTGCTTACCCCGGTGACCACCGCCTCAAGCGCGCCCAGGGTGGCAATCGCGGATGCCTCCGGCACCGGGGGCTCCAGGCCCGGCGTGATGGGCTGGCCCAGGAGCAGGGCAGCCTCGGTGCGGTTGGGGAAGATCAAGTCCGCCTGTTGGCACAGCAGCCTAAGCCCCGCCACCATCTCCTCCCCGCAGAAGGTGTAGGGCTTTCCATGGTCCGCCATCACCGGATCCACATACAGCCTGTCCCCGGGGGCCATCAGCTGCCCCAGGGAGGCCAGCACAACTTCCGCCTGCTTAACCGCGCCTAAATAGCCGGTATACACCGCGTCAAAGCGCAGGCCCAGGCGCTGCCAGTGCGCCAGAATGCCCGTCATATCCTCCAGCAAATCCCGCCTGTGCACCTGGCCAAAGCCCCCCGTATGGGTGCTGAACAGCGCCGTGGGCAGCATGGCGCAGGAGAGGCCCGCGGCGCTCAGCACAGGCAAAACAACCTGCATGGAGCAGCGCCCCACGCAGGAAATATCTTGGATGATCAGGATGGTCTTCTGCCGGTTATTGTCCACCGGGATCAGACGGGCCGCTCTTTGCCCATGAAACAGACTGCCAGCGTCCCCGGCCCCGCGTGGGCGCCGATGACAGGGCCGATCAGCTGCACCTTGATGTCCCTGATGCCCGGGATGCGGTTTTTCAGCTGGGTTTTAAGGATCTCCGCCTCGTCCTGAATGTCCCCGTGCAAAATCACCACGGATTGCTCCTCCGGGTTTTGGATGTGCTCCGCCGCCTTTTCCACCAGGGCCTTCATGGCCTTTTTGCGGCCCTGCACCTTGGCGTAGGCCTCCAGCTTGCCCGCCTTGGTGAGGGTGAGGATGGGCTTGATATCAAGCATGGTGCCCACCACAGCGCTGGTGGAGGAGATCCGCCCGCCCCGGCGCAAATACACCAGATCCCCCACGGTGAACCAGGCATGGGCCTTGAGGCGGTTGGCCTCCACCCACTGCGCCACCTCTTCAAGAGGGGCGCCCGCTGCATAAAGCTTGTGCGCCTCCAGCACCAAAAGCGCCTGGGGCACGGAGATGGACATGGTGTCCACCACCACAAACCTGCGGTGGGGGTATTTCTCCTGAAGTTCCTTCTGCGCCTCCAGCACGTTCTGGAAGGTGGCGGACATCTGGGAGGAGAAGGCCAGGAACAACAGGTCCTTTTCCTTTAGGATTGGCTCGAAATAGTCGATGTAAACGGGGGTGGGCAGCAGAGAGGTGAAGGGCTTGGAGCCGGCGCGCATGCGCTCAAAAAGCTTTTTCTCCATGCCGCTCTCGCCGTTGTCATCCAGATACTCCTGCTCGTCTAAGGTATAGGGCATCTTGACGATGGGGATGTTCTTCTCCCGCGCAATATCGTAGGGCAGATCGCTGTCGCTGTCGCTCATGAGCACGTAGTCTTTGGCCATGTGATCCCTCCATCGCTGATAATGTCATGCTGGCTGGTTTAAAAACATTGTAGTCTCAGTTGGGCAAAAATGCAAGGTTTGTCCAACTTCAGCGGAATAAAAAGCGCGGCAGGGGAGGAGGATTAATGCCTAACAAGGCCTGCCCCCAAATGCCCTTGTCAGCGCCCATGCAGGCGCTCCAGGCCGCTTGGCCAACCTGCGCTTAAGCCTTATGTTGGCATCCCTTCTGCCCTTCGGGTGCATTATCCCGTATGCATCAGAGGATAACAAGCAGGGCGACTTTGGGTGTTCATCGCCTGATTCCGTGAAACATGTGTTACAATGTAGCAGTAGAGCGCGAATAGCCATCCCTTTTGCTTCCTGCAATCTCAAGCGATGATGATTACACCTTCATGCATGTGTCACAGGAAAGTCATGTTCAGAAGGGAATTCTCCCCGCTTCACAACGCAAACGACACGGAGGACGCGGCCAGCCATGAAACACTATGTGACTAAGCTTACTGGAGGCATTCTTTCTGTCATTCTTCTTGCAGCTATCGTGGCTGTCCCTGTTCTCTGTGAAACAGCAGCTACTCCTCTTAGTGATAATGTGCTGCTGCGGGACGGGTCTATGGAAGCGCTCACGCCCCCAACAGAAGCCCTGATTTACCAAGCCGAGATGAAATCCTGGAACCCTGAAGCGTTCCGCCCTGAAGACTTTGGAATCCAGGCGGATAGACAGGAACACAAAGACTCCTACGGCGGCACGGCCTATATCTGGAAAAACGATGATGGCGAACTCTTTGTCACTGACTATGGCTATGCCGGATACACTTCTAAAGAGGCTCAGCAATTGCTTGACGCAATCATGTGGTCTGAAGGCATAGAAAACATTGCCCAAAATACAGCGGATCTAACAGAATTTCAAGAAGCTCAAGCCGAAGGAATGGCGACCGCATTTTTGCAGATGTTCGATATCGAAAATTTCATCTGCCTTGAAAAATATGCCGTTCATCAGGAGGATGTCAAAGCCGTCATCCAGCAAATGCAGAGTGAGGGATACGAGCCTGAATCGGTGTCGCAGGATATGACAGACTTTTATGCATTTTTCTTTGCCCTTACCATTGACGGCATCCAATGAGACACCGAGTACTTCACCATGGCCAATCAGCGCGATATTGAAGGGGTAAGTAGTGTCCCCTGAATAACATCGACCTCACGCTATCAACCCGCAGCCAGCTGC
>ERZ764778.1814-NODE-1814-length-20511-cov-5.246627_pt1 | contig 20511 bp, 19 predicted proteins | sample MGYA00374951_ERZ764778 | MGnify/ENA primary metagenome ERZ764778 (study PRJEB28918, sample SAMN05720193) | bioreactor metagenome | isolation source: Anaerobic biogas reactor | place: USA:Washington, USA | collected 2015-08-08 ...
TGCAAAACCGGCCTGTTTCGTGGACTATCGCGGGGGACAGCTGCGGAACGGCAGCTTCGAGGATGTCGAGATTCCCGGGGTGCAGGCCGGCGGGATGGCCATCGTAGTAGCGCATCCATGCTCCATGCGCGGGCGGGAGGCCCGGCTTGAGCCCGGTATCCTCACGGCAGCGATGACTGCCGGCGGGTCGGTCGGCAAGTCCGCGTGGGCAAAGGGGCACTTCGGCCTTATGCCGCTGCCGGATCTTGTGGAGCCGGGCAGGCTCTGTGTGGCCGAGCTGGATGACATCGGGAAGGCCTCGACTCAGCGGTTGCTCGAGAGCCCTCGGATTGCCTGCCTGTCTCCCTACGGCGTCAACCTGCTGCAACAGCGCTTCATCTGGCGGCTGACCCGCTTCGAGGTGCCGACGCACAAGCTCCACGAGGCTTCGGTGCACGTCTTCGAGGAGGCCGATCTCCTGGAGGAATGGTGTGACGAGGTATGCGCCTCGGCGGCGTCTCTCAGGAGGAAGCCACCGCCCAGTTCGAGACGTTCCTACGGGCTGACCGAGGCAGCGGGAGGTCGTTGCAGGACGACCTGAGAGACCCTCAGGCCATAGCCCCGGTCAGGGCGGCGTGCCGAGCGGAGGCCAAGCGCCGGCGTCTGACTTCGTAGATGACCGCGGCTGCGCCGCATGCGCGCGCAAGGCGTGGACGTCACCGTGCGTCGCTTGCGTCGCCGTCGTAAGCGCGTCTGGCTGGACAACGGGACCCAGATTGAAGGCGCGGTGTTCGAGGAGAAGGGCATCGACGTTCGGATCGCGCTCGATGTCGTGCGGACAGTCCTCGAAGGCTCATGCGATGTGATCCTCCTCTTCAGTCAGGACCAGGACTTCGTTTAGGTGGCTGCGGAGGTCAGGGTGTTCCTCGCCGAGATTCCCGTCACTGCGGTCGTTCGGAAGAGTATCTCGCGGCATATCGCGCCAGAATGGCGAGGTACTCACCCCGACGCGGTCATTGAGGACTTGCCAGCACGCCCGAAGTGCTCAAGATACACCACGCATGTTCGATAACGACCACGGTGATGTCGGCACGGGAGGCGACACATGAGCACTGACAGCGGCGAGGTCCTGCTCGCGATCTCCGACGGCGGGGACACGGCGCAGGCCGCGCAGGTCACGTCCTTGGAGACCGCCGGCCTGATGGAGCGGGCGCACTTGCAGGAGTGGATCATCGCGCATCCCGTCATTCTCGGCGCGGGAGTCAAGATCGTCACGGTCGAGTACGACGGCTGGGTGGTCGCCGGCGACGCGCAGAAGAACCGGCTCGACGTGCTCGGTCTGGACATGGATGGGCGACTCGTCGTGGCCGAGCTCAAGCGGGGCATCGCTCCCGACACCGTCGAGATGCAGGTCATCAAGTACGCTGCGATGGCGAGTCGCTTCCGGCTGGACACGCTGGCCTCCGCGCACGCGGCCTTCTCGTCGTCGCGCGGCACTCCCATGACCCCGGAGCAGGCCACGGAGGCACTGCAGGCCCATGCCGAGCTGGTCTCCGACAAGACGCTGGCCAACCCGCGGGTGGTGGTAATCGCGCAGGGCTTCTCACCCATCGTGATGTCGTCGGTGGTGTGGTTGGCGGAGCGTGGCGTCGACCTTGCTCTTGTCCGCTTCCAGCCGTACGAGCACACCGACCAGGTGTTCGTGACGTTCTCGCAGCTGTATCCGTTGCCTGACCTGGAGAAGTCCATGGTGTCGCCGGGCACGCCCACCGCGGAGGTGTCGACCGAGAAGCTGCCGAAGGTGGAGTGGACAGTCGTCGATCTGATCGCGCTCGGTCGCGTGGCCAATGCGACGACGAGAGCAGCGCTTGACCTCTGCGCGGACCGGCCAGGGGAGGCGGTCAGCCTGACCGAAATCGTCGAGGTTGCCGGCGTAGCGCGTCCGGTGGCCAGAGCCCAGCTCGCCGGTCTGACGATGGTGATCAAGCACCGCTTCCGGCGAGGCAACTGGCCGTTCCGCGCGGATTGGGCGGCAGACGGCACGCAACAGGCGTTCTACAGGATCTCGGCCGACGCCGCCGAGCGCTGGCGCCAAGCCGCGCGACAGCTCGACGTCGAGCTCTCCGACTCCGGTGAGGACGCAGTGCCAGTGCTTCCCTCCGCGGACGGCAGCACGCAGCACTGATGGCACCGCCCACGATCACCACGATCCGCGAGCACATCGCCTGGTCATACGCGAATCTTGCCATGGCGGACGCTGCGCTCAGTGCGTCCGTGAACGCATACGGCACGGTTCACTTCATGATCCGCAACAGGCTCTACCACGGTCTGATCTCGGGTCGGATGTCGATGCGCACGCTGTACGACGACGAGCGCCTCAAGATGACGATGCCCCAGGCCTGCTACTACTGCGGCAGTCTCAACAACCTGTCCGTCGACCACCTGATCCCACGGATCAAGGGCGGTCGCGATGAGGCCGACAATCTGATCTGGGCGTGTCGCCCGTGCAACAGCTCCAAACACGGCCGTGACATGCTCGAGTGGATGGACGCCAGGTCCGTCTTCCCGTCGATCCTTCTGCTGCGTCGCTACATCAAGATCGCGGCGCGACACTGTGACGAGGAGGGATGCTTGGACATGGAGCTGTCGTCCGCCGGGGACCTCGGGCTACCGTTCGATGTCTCGTTGCTGCCCACCGTGTTCCCTCCTCTGGGCGAGCTGCGACGCTGGGTGTATCCGGCGGAGGAGTGAGTCGCCTCTGAAATCGCCCAAGAGCACCGGCGCCGGCAATGTCTTCGTGGCCTTCGGCGAGCCGTGGCGTCATCACCGCCCGCGGTGGCACTGTGAACCTTGTGCCGCGTGACGGGGGTCGCTAGGGTCTGGGGACCGTGAGCGAAGCCGGTGAACCAGACAGTGGAGACGTCGTCCTCTACCAGTCTCCGGACGGTGAGGTGCGACTCGACGTCCGGCTTGAGCACGACACCATCTGGCTGACGCAGAAGCAGATGGCCGAGCTGTTCGACACGTCCACCGACAACGTCGGGCTCCACCTCAAGAACGTGTACGCCGAGGGGGAGTTGGAGGAGTCGGCAACTGCCGAGGAATCCTCGGTAGTTCGCACCGAGGGTGACCGTCAGGTGCGCCGGCTGATCCGGCACTATAGCCTCGACGCCGTCATCTCGGTCGGCTACCGCGTCAACTCCGCGCGCGGCACCCAGTTCCGCATCTGGGCGACGGGCACGCTGCGCGATCATCTCCTGCACGGCTACACGCTCAACGAGCGACGCCTGCGCGAGAAGGGCCTGGGAGAGATGCAGCAGGCCGTCGAGCTCCTTGCTCGCACACTCACGCACAACGCCCTCGTCTCCGATGAGGGAGTCGCGGTGCTCGACGTCGTGCGCAGGTACGCCGCCGCCTGGCGGTTGCTGCTCGAGTATGACGAGGGCCGGCTCGCGGCGGCGCCGGCGCGGCCGCAAGTCGCTACGGCGTCCTTGATGACAATCGACTCGGCGCATGCGCTGATTCGCGACCTTCGAGCGGCGCTCCTGGCCGACGGGCAGGACGTCGGACTGTTCGGCAGCGAGCACGGCGGACGGCTCGCCGCCATCCTCGGCGGGATCGAGCAGACGTTCGACGGCCGGCTCCTGTATCCATCGGCACAGTCGCGGGCCGCCCATCTCCTCTACTTCGTGATCAAGGATCATCCGTTTGCGGACGGCAACAAGCGCATCGCGGCGCTGCTCTTCCTCGAGTACCTGGCACGCAGCGGCCTGTTGATCGGCGCCGACGGTTCGCCGCGCGTCGCCGACAACGCCATCGTCGCTCTGACCCTGCTGATCGCCGAGAGCGAAGCGGGTCAGAAGGACCTCATGATCAGGCTGATCATCAATTTGCTGAGTGACGTCGGCTGATGGTGGGACGCTCTTCACAGGGGATCGCCATCCCGCACTTGAGCGGTGAGGTCCTCATCACCCGCATGAACCCAGACCTCGCCATGGACACCGCCGACCAGAAGCTCCTCAGGGAGCACCGGCGCCGGCAACCTCTTCATGGTCTTCGGCGAGCCCGATCTCGAGCTGCGCACCGATGAGGTGCTGAAGGGGGTACGAGGTCGGATCGTGAAGACCACGAGCCAGTTCCTGCACACTCGGCCTCGGCCAGACCGCGCTTTACGCTTATCCTGTTGGCGGAGGGCGAGACGGTACCTAACGCCTTCTTCGATCGCGATTCCGAGGAGTAGACATGCACGTCGAGTACTCCGCCGACACGGGTACCGTGCGTGTCGAGTTTGGCGGCACGCCGGTCGAGACGCGTGATCTGGACGAGAACCTCTACGTCGACGTGGACGCCGACGGCCATATCGTCAGCCTGACCATCGAGCACGCGCAGCGCTCAGCGGGCATGGACGAGTTCTCGTACGAGCGGCTTCCCGCCAAAACTGGCCCGTAGCACCGCGGCACCTCGTCCGGAACGTCGGTCATGAAGGCCACCTCCTTCTCAGCAACCACCATGGCTGCGTACTGAGGGTGGCTTCAAAGATCAGGGGAGCGGGATGACCCCGCGGTGTCCCGCCTGATCGAGCGCCGCGACCAGTACCGCGACATCGCCGGCCGCCTGGCCGCCGTGCTCGCCGGTCCCCATCCGGACCCGGCCGCGCGCGTCGCGAGCTGCCGCGCATCGGACGGACACGGTTGCCGCAGGAGCCGTGGGCGCGTCCGGTCGCGTGCGACGCCGCTCAGACGCCGGTCTCCGCGGCGAGGCGCCCCGACTTGACCGCTCGCGCGAAGGCTTCGTAGTCGCGCTCGTTCTGGTCGGCGTAGGCGATCGAGAAGTCGGCCAGCGCGCGGTCGAACGAGTCGCCGCGGCCGAGGTAGGCGGCGATGGCGACGCGGTCGCCGAGGCGCGCGTGCGCCCGCGCCAGGGTGGCCCCGCAGAGACGGGCGTAGAGCGTCGCGCCGGGCACCCGCAGGTTGCCGACCTCGACGCTGCCCTTCCAGTCGTGGAGCTGGCGCACGTAGTAGTCGCGCGACCGGCCGTCGAGCCCCTCGAGACGCAGCCAGCCGAGGAAGATGTCGCTGGCCGCCTGCATCAGGCGCTGACCCTCGACGACGCGGCGCCCGTGGTTGCGGTAGCGGCTGCGGCCGAGGAAGCGCTCGAGGACCGAGGCCTGCGCCTCCTTGGCCTGCAGGAGGAGGGGCGCCTGGCGCTGACGCCCCTCGAAGAGCAGGATCCAGGCGCGCGTGCCGACGCTGCCGACGCCGACCACCTTGCGGGCCGTGTCGATGTAGCGGTACTGCTCCATCGGGTGGTGACGCCGGCTCAGCGTGCGGCGGTATGTGCGCACCAGCTCACGCATCCACGCCTCCGTCTCCTCGCGCGCCGTGCCCGGCTGCACGAGGTCGTCGATCGGTACCACGAGCGGCGGGTCGGCGAGGATGCGGACCTCGCCGTCGACCTCTCCTGGCTCGGATCGGTGTGCGCAGCCTACACGACCGGGGGCCGGACGACGCGGGGTGCGGCAGTCTGTACCAGTGCGGGGAGGCAGGGGGAGCTCGGCCCCTCCAGACATGCGTCCCTCGGCCGGCTTCATCGCCGGCACCGGCGGAGCCACGCGCAGCACAAGCCGGGACGAGCTGCTCGGGGCGAGCCTCACCGGCAAGCCGGGGATGCGCTGCATGCGGCTTCTCTGTGCGCGCCTGCGACGCTTCTCCCTCGTCGCACCCGCATCCCGTCCAACGCGCCGGAAGCGTGTCCGTGACCGAGCCGGGTTGCTACTCCGCCTTGTACACGGTCTTGCCGCGGAACACGGTGCGCAGTACCTTGGCCTCCGAGATCCTCTCCGGCTTGCACTTCAGGATGTTCGTGTCCAGCACGATCATGTCGGCGCTCTTGCCGACACGCAGCGAGCCGGTCACGCGCTCCAGGAAGTTCGTCCTGGCGCCGTTGATGGTGAAGCTGCGGATCATCTGCCGCACCGTGCAGCGCTCGGCCGGCCACAGGGGCTCGTCGACGAGCGAGTACTCCGGGAACCAGCGCATGACGCCGATCTGGATCGCGATCAGCGGGTCGGGCGGGATGGTGACCGACCAGTCGCTCGAGGACGCCACCAGGGCGCCGGTGTCGAAGAAGCTCTTCATCGGGTACTCATGGTCGGCGCGCCATTGTCCCAGTGACGGGAGTTGGCTGTCGAAGTAGTAGGAGTCCTTCACGTGCCAGTAGGGCTGCACCTGCGCGGTCACACCAAGCTTGGCGAAGCGCGGGATGTCTCGCAGGTCCACGTACTCGAGGTGCGTGATGCCCGCGCGCCAGTCGCGTTTGCCGTTCTTCTGGCGCGCATAAGCCAGCGAGTTCAGTGCCTCATCGGTGGCAGCGTCGCCGATGGCATGGACGTGGATCTGGAAGCCGGCCTTGTCCACGGCCGCGAAGGCCTCATCGAGCTGGGCCGGTCGCCAGATCGGCACGCCGCGGAAGCCCGGTTCGTTGGTGTAGTCCTCCTTGAGATAGGCGGTGTGTCCTTCGAGCACTCCATCGGCGAAGAACTTGACGGTCGTCACTTTGAACAGGCTGCGCTTGTGCTTGGCGCGCTCGCGGACAGCCGTCGGCAGCCATGTCCACAGGTCATCCTCAGGGTTCAGCCACAGAGCGGATCGGATCCTCATGGTGAGTCGGTCTGCGCGCGCGAGTTGCTCGTACGCCCGCGTCTCCGGCGTCCCGATGCCGACACCCGGGTCGAACACCGTCGTGATGCCCAGGGGGTTGGCGACCTCGCGCTGGAACCACTTGAGCGCGGTGACGTACTGCTCGGTCGTGTAGGGCGGCAGTATGTCGTTGACGAGATCGACGGCGGACTCACGTAGAGTGCCGGAGGGCTCACCGTACTGATTGCCGGGAGTGCCTACGGTGCCCGGCACGCGCTCGATGACACCTCCGTCGGGATTGGGCGTGTCGCCGGTGATGCCGGCGGCCTCGAGCGCTTTGGAGTTCACCCACAATGCGTGGATGTCCTGGTCGGTGAAGGCCATTGGTCGCGTGGAGTCGATCGAGTCCAGGTCCTCCTTGCGGGGTCCGATACCGCCGATCAGAACGGGGTCCCAGCCGGCGCCGCGCACAGCGGTGAGGTCCGGGTTGTCCTCGGCGAAGGCGCGAATGGCGTCCTGGTAGGCCTCGAGAGAGCCAAGTCCCCACAAGGCGACCTCGTAGACGTTGCTCACCGCGGTGCTCGCGTGCGCATGCGAATCGATGAAGCTCGGCATGAGCAGGCGGCCCTTGAGGTTCACCACCTTGGTGCGGGCGCCGATGTAGCCGCGTACTGCGCGGTTGGAGCCGACGAACTGGATCTTGCCACCGCGCACGGCCACCGCTTGCGCGATCGGCTTGGACGAGTCAACGGTGTAAACGAAGCCGTTGCGGTAAACGGTATCCGCCGGCTTGGTGCCGGCCGCGTTCGCTGCTGCCGGCGTCAGTGCCCCGAGCACCGTCACCGTCAACGCGACCATGAGAAGAACGACCCACCCCTTGTGCATCGCCAGACCCCCTCGTCAGTGGCTTCACAGATACGAGACTCTCCCGCGCGAGCATATTCGTGCGATGCATGTCGTCACAATCGTCCGCGACCGGCGTTGACACTGCGAAGGGATCCACCTCCGGCACCTCGGAGCAAGACCGAGATCAGCGGTGTCAGCTGACGCTGGCACCGAGCGACGGTGCACTCCAGTCGGGTTCCCCGCAACTCAAGGAACCGGGCGGCGGTGACGAGGATGTTCGTATGTCGCTGAGTGAGCACCTCAAACCCGGGGCCTCATCCTGTCCCTCACTGGGTGAGCGCCGCGTCGAAGGTCGGTGAGCCGCCGTGCACATGGTCCCGCCCACCATCGATCCCGACACGCCGAGCGAGGGCGAGAGGCTCATCTTCGAGCAGTTCGCCGCGGATGACTCCAGGCCGGACTGGACAGTGCTTCATTCGCTGGACATCGCGCGGCATCGACGGCAGTTGGCGGGCGAGGTCGACTTCCTCGTCATCGCCCCCGGGCTCGGAGTCCTCGTGCTGGAGGTCAAAGGATGCCACAGGCTCAAGCGGGAGCACGGCCTGTGGCACTACGGCGGCGAGACCGAAGGCCAGAGCAGAAGCCCCTTCAGCCAGGCGTCTGAGGCGATGCACAGTCTGCGTGAGAGGTTGACGAAGAGGGAGAGCTCGCTGAGCGGGGTGCTCTTCTGGTCGGCCGTGTGCTTCCCGTACGTCGACTTCACCGACCAGAGCGAGGAATGGACGCCCTGGCAGGTGATCGATCGATCCCGGCTGGCGCAGCGTCCGCTGGCCCAGTGTGTGGAGTCAGTGCTCCGGCAGGCACGCGACCGTGCCGCCGAGCTCAGGCTCGCGTGGTTCGATCCCGCTGCCGGCGAGCCTGCTCGTGAGCAGGCGGACCGTATCCTCGGCGCGCTGCGCGGGGACTTCGAGTTCTTCGACAGTCCCAAGGTCCGCGCCCGGCGCGCCGAGGAGGAGATCCGCCGCTACACGGAGGAGCAGTACCGTGCCCTCGACCAGATGCGCCGCACGCCGCGCGTGGTGTTCGACGGGCCGGCCGGCACGGGCAAGACGCTGCTCGCGCTCGAGGCCGCGCGCCGCGGTCACGCGGCCGGCAGGAGCGTGCTCTTCCTCTGCTTCAACCGGCCGCTGGCCCTGTGGCTGCAGGATCAGGCGGCCGAGCTGCTCGCCGCCGGTCGCACGCCGGCGATGACCGTTCGGACCCTCCACCAGTACATGATCGATGTCGCGGGCCCCAGCGTCAGGGGCTCGCCCACCGATGGAGAGACATACTGGGATGAGGCCTTGCCCCAGGCCGCGGCGGAGAGGCTTCTCGAGAACTGGGACAGGCTGGAGTCTAGCGAGCGTGACGGCCAGCCCTCATCCTCCCTCGGTCCGACTCTCGGGATCTACGACGAGCTGATCGTCGACGAGGCGCAGGATGTGGTGCGCGACTGCTTCCTCGACGTGCTCGATCTCAGCGTTCGAGGGGGGCTCAGCGAGGGCACCTGGCGCATGTTCGGGGACTTCGCCTGGCAGACGATCTACGACGACACGGTGTCTCTGGACGGATTCTGCGAGGGGAGGGGCGCCAACTGCCCCCAGATACCGCTGGACGAGAACTGCCGCAACACGCCCCGGGTCGCGGCCCTGGCGTGCTCCGCCGGCGACGTCGCGCCCGGCTACAGCAGGGTCCTGCGTCCCGATGACGGCATCGATCCCGAGGTGCGGTACTACGCCGATGCTGCCGGCCAGGCGCTCCTGCTCCAGAGCGTTCTGCAGGAGCTCTACGACGAGCAGTTCACGGGGCCGCAGGTCGCCGTCCTCAGCACGAAGAGCGACGAGCGTGCGGTCGCGCCCAGACTGCCCGACCGGTCGTGGCGCGACCGCCTGCAACCCCTGATCGAGAACGAGGACTTCGCCACGGTCATCAACACGCGGACCGGCAGGACGCACTACAGCAGTATCCACCGCTTCAAAGGGCTGGACGCGAACGCGGTCGTAGTGACCGACGTCGAGAGTCTGGACTCGGCGCGCGAGCGCTCGCTCATCTATGTCGGGGCGACTCGCGCCAAACACCGGCTCGTGGTGCTGGCTCATGAGAGCCTTCGCGGACGGCTCGCGTGACGTCGGCTGCGAACACCGATCGCGGTCTCGTCAACCACCGTGAGTCTGCCGGCCGGCACGTGGACCCCCTCGGGTCCGCGCGATAGGGTCCGGGGTGTCATGGGCGCTCCGAATCGCTTTGACCTCGATCCCGCCGAGGGCCACTGTCCGCTGTGCGCGCGCATCGCCCGTGGCGACGCCGTCGCCGCGTCCTCGGACGGCCTCGCGGTGGCCGTCCGCGACGCGTACCCGGTGGCGGAGGGTCACACGCTCGTCATCCCACGCCGCCACGAGCCGGACCTGCTCGGTCTCAGCGCCACGGAGACGGCCTCACTCTGGGAGCTCGTGCACGAGGTGGCGCGGCGCGTGCTCGCCGAGACGGGCGCCGACGGGTTCAACGTCGGGGTCAACGCCGGCGTCGCCGCCGGTCAGACGGTGATGCACGTCCATGTGCACATCATCCCGCGCCGCCTCGGCGACGTGCCCGACCCGCGCGGCGGAGTGCGCTGGGTCCTCCACGAGCGCGCCCCGTACTGGGAGGACGAGTGACACCGGGAGGGGCGGAGACGGGCGCGCAACTCGGCTGGGACTCGCATCCGCAGAGGACGCTGAGCATCGCGCGGGGCATCTATCTGCGTGTGCCCCGGAACGCGCGTCTCTGGCTGGCGCGGGACCGGTTCGAGCCGGCGGACCCGGGAGCGATCGCCGCCCTTCTGGCCGGTTGACCGGATGCGGCTCGTGATGCGGCGCCGCTTCGCCGGCCGCGCCGCCTTCGCCGGGCGAGGCTCGCGCACGAGAGAGCGGCAGAGCGGGGCGCCGGGCCGCCAGGCCTTGCGCCCCGCTCTGCCGCCGGTCTGACTGTCACATCGGCCGGCAGATCTCCCCGAACGTGTCGGGTCTCCGGTCCTTGAAGAACGTGTAGTACTCCTCGCGAAGGCGGATGGCGAGCTGGGTGTCGATCTCGCCGGTGATCACGCCCTGACGGTCCTCGTCGATGCTGTCGACGACGCGGCCGAGCGGGTCGAGGATGCGGCTGTGCCCGAAGAAATCGAGGACGTTGTCGCGCCCATAGCGGTTGGACGCGACGACCGGGAGCACGTTGTCGATCGCCCGGGCGGCGCACATCAGGTCCCAGTCCTCGGCATGAGGCTTCTCGTAGCACGAGGACACGACGATCACGTCGGCTCCACGCAGCGCCTGGACGCGGGCCGGCTCCGGGAAGGAGACGTCCCAGCAGACGATGATCCCGAGGCGACCGAGCTCCGTGGAGAAGACCGGGAAGTCGCAGCCCGGGCGGAACCACTTGCGCTCGTCGGCGAACAGGTGGACCTTGCGGTACACGCCGATGATCGCGCCGTCCGGGCCGAGAAGGGCGACCGAGTTGAAGAGCACGTCCCGGACCGTCTCGTCGCGCTCGGCGAAACCGAACGCGATGTGCAGGTCGTGCGTGCGACACAGCTCGCCCATCGTCCTGATCGACCGTGACTCCTGCGTCGCCGGCTCGGCCAGCTCCGTGAACCGCTCGTTGGCTTCGTAGCCGGTGTTGGCCAGCTCCGGCAGGACGACCAACTTCGCGCCCCTGCCCGCAGCCTCTTCGACGAGGCTCCGCATGGTCTCGAGGTTGGCGTCCACGTCGCAGAGCCTGGGGTAGAACTGGCCGGCGGCAGCAATGAACTTCATGACCGCCTCACTTGTGGTGGTTGTGGCCGCGCGCGACCTGGATCAGCTCGCGGATGCAGGCCACGGCGATGATCCCCACGCCGATGAGGCCCCAGAAGAACGGGAGGATCATCCAGAAACCGTAGAAGCCCTGGCTCATCATGTAGGTGCCCTGGAGCATCAGCTCTCACCTCCGTCGGTCGTGGTGCCGGCGATGGCGGCCGCCTCGTCCGGGTCGTGGAGCACGACACGGTGCTCGGAGACGTAGTTGAGCAGCCTGTCGAAGTCGAACTCGTGCTTGGTGAACGGCAGCCCGACGAGGATGATCAGGAAGGGCGCCACCAGCGAGATCACATTACCGATGAAGAAGTTCCAGTCCGGGTTCTCGATCGTGAAGTAGGCGATGAGCCCGCCGACGAGGCCGATCAGCACGGCCACCGCCGAGAGTCCCACGTTGAGCCGCTTGCTGTACATGCCGATGACCAGCGGCGCACAGGGGGCGGCGAAGAGGATGCCCGAGAAGATGTCGATGTTGAGCAGCGACTTGCCCTCGAGCACCAGGGCGAGGACCCCGATGAGGATGCCTCCCGCCAGCGTCATCCACTTGCCGAAGCTGGTCTGCTGCCTCTCGGTGGCGTCCCGCTTGATGTACTTCTTGAAGAGGTCGACGGAGAAGATCGCCTGCAGGCCGGCGAGTCCGTTGCCGCCGGTCGTCAGCCCCGCCATCAGCACCAGGATCGCCAGCATGATCACGCCGCCGAAGCCGAGGTACTGGCTGAAGATGTAGGGCGTGATGCCGGTGCGCACGACCTCGGCGGCTTCGGTGTCGAGCTTGATCGACAGCGCGCCGCTGCCGATCACGTTGCCGAAGATGATCGGGATCGGGATCCAGGCGAAGATCGTCCCGACGAGGTAGGCCTTCAGCAACGTCCGTGAGTTCACCGCCGCCAGCGCCGCCGAGTAGTAGCCCTGGCTCAGGATGATCTGCCCGATCGCCACGGCGAAGGCGACGAGCCCGTAACGGAAGCCGGCGAACGAGAAGAGGTTGAGCGCCTCGTTGTTGTGGTTGGGGTTGGCCGTGTTCATGGCGACGTCCTTCATCCCCTCGTAGGCGTTGGTCAATCCGACCTTGCCGAGGATGATGGGCATGGCGACGAACACCACGACGGCGATCACGAAGAACTGGAAGACCGAGTTGTAGACCGAACCGCGCAGGCCGGCGATGGCGATGAACGAGGCGAACAGCAGCGACATCAGCACCGCCATGAGCTTGTAGTTCATGCCGAAGCTGTACTGCAGCGTGTAGCCGAGGCCCACGCTCTGCTCGACGCACACGTAGAACACGAGCGCCACGCCGAAGAGGATGTACACCTTGGCGAAGTTGTCGCTGAAACGCTCGCGCATGTACTCCACGAAGGTCGTGGTGCGCGGCATGATGCGCCGCATGCGCATCGCCAGAGGGATGAAGATGAAGAACGGGAAGGCGGCCCCCCAGGCGTAGTTCAGGCCGCCGGAGATCCCGAACCAGAAGCCCGCCTCCGCGGCGCCCAGCAGGGTCGTCGTCCAGACCCAAGCCACGAAGACGGCGGCGGCGACGAGGCCGAAGGGCAGACTGCGGCCGGCGACCACGAGGCCGTCGACGTCTGCCGTACCGAACCTGCGGGCGACGAGGAGTGAGATGGTGATGAGGATGACGCCGAAGCCGACGAGGACTATCCAGCCCTGCCAGGCGGAGGCGACCAGTGCGACCATCATGTGCGTTCCTCCCTTGAGGACAGCAGGTAGACGCAGGAACTGATGTCGACAGGCCTCACCCCCTCGCCCCTGTCGGACGCTGCTGCCGATCCGACGGCGGGACAGCCTAACGGTGTTCGATTCCCTAGCAGTGTAAGGGTGAGGGAGCGGGTGTCAAGCGCGGGGACCGTTCACGACGGTCGCGTCGACTTCCTCGACGTGAAGAGGCTCGCGACCGGGCGGCGTCTCACTCCGGAGGCATGTATCTGAACAGGCGACCCAGGTCACGCTCGTGACGGCGCCGATAGGCGCGGACTACGAGGTACAGTGCGACGGCGCTCAGGTAGATTGCGACGACGAACACCGTTGCGCGATGTCCCGTGGGCCCGCTGAACGCGGGCAGCGTGAACGAGGCGTACAGGATCAGCGAGAACAGCACGAGATTCACGAGGCCGCCCATGGTGAGCACGGGGACGCCCAGGACGCGGCGCGCCAACAGGGGGTGCCCGCTCGTGGCGAGATCCGGCCGCCGGTAGGGCAACAGCATGGCCGCGAAACTCGTCACCCAGAAGGCGATGCTGAATAGGACGATGTAGTTGAAGACCTCGGTGAACAAGCTCGTGAAGCAGAAGAGGGCGAGCAGGCCGAGGACGGTCACTCCGGCGACCATCGTCGCCACCCACGGCGTGCGGGTCCGGCGACCCACATGTGTGACCGCACGGGGCAGCACCTCATCCAGGCCCCACGCGAAGATGTTGCGCACGACGACCGCGAACATCACGAAAAGAAGCAGATAGTGCCAGAGGAAGAACCCCGCGCCGATGAGCAGCGTGAGCACCACGTTGCGTGTGAGCAGACCGGCGAAGAAGTTGACGACGCCGGACACGGGCAGAGGGCTCTGGCCGCTGCTCTCGAGATACGCGGCGGCGTCGTTGAAGGTGCTCCCCACCGTGTGGTAGTAGGCGCCGAGCACCGCCATGTACAGGACGTAGCCGACGGCCAGCGAGCCCAGGATCGCCCATCGCTGTGTACGGTCGGGGTCGCGCACCTCGCCGCCGATGTAGACGGAGTACGTGAAGCCGATGAACATCCAGTAGGCGAGCGGCAGGGCGATCAGATAGCCTGTCCACGAGGCGCTCTGTGTGCCCCATCCGGACGCCCGGGCAGCGTCTATCACCGCTTGGTAGCCTCCGGGTGTTCCCTGTGTGCGCCAGAAGAAATCGTCGACGGCCCGGGCGAACGACGCATGGTCGTTCGTCGCCAGGAGCACGAGGATCGTCACGAAGCCGGCCATGGCGAGGATGAAGAAGCTGTTCAGCAGACGGCGCAGGAAGCGCATGCCGGCTGCCTGCGCCGCCACCACCGACCCCAGCAGCGCGGTGGCGACGGCGAAAGTCACCCAGGGCCTTTCGACCCACGCGGCGAGTCCGAGCAGGTCGGGGCGGTCGAGCGCATACGCCATCGTGCCCAGGGCCACCGAGACTGCGTGGGTCACACACCACTGCGTGTAGATCGCGAGGCCGAGGAGCTGCGACCACGTGAGCCCCCAGTTGGTCACGAACCCGACCGCGGGGTGAAGCACGCGGCTGTTGTAGACGTACTCCCCTCCCGAGCGCGGCATCGCCCCCGCAAGACTCCCGTAGACGAGACCGTTGAAGACCGTGAGCACGGTCCCGATGGTGAGCACGACGAGCACGTTGCGCCCGGGGAAGACCGATCCGGCGAAGAACGGCGTCATCGCCAGGACGAGGCCCAGGGCGTAGCCGAGCGTGTTGAAGACGAAGGTGTCCCAGAGGCCGAACTCGCGGCGGAGGCCGGAGACCGGGCGCGCCAGCGAGGGGCCGCGGAAGTGCGTCGCCGCATCCGCTGTCGAGGGCACGAGGTGGAGCCGGGGCCGCGCGCGGTCTACTCCTGCCAGGGGCTGTCTCGCTGCCGCTCGTGGCGTTCCGTCCGGCATACGTCCTCCCCGTGCGGCGCGTCGCGCGTTCGTCGGAGGCTTCACGCAAGGTGGGGCGACCCGGACGTCAGCGCCCGACCTCGTATGGAGGCTCATGATGGAGGTCGACGGCGCGTGTGTCAATGGCGTACCGGGACCGCGCCGTCAGCGCCCGAACAGCGTGAGGTAGTATAGTGATGGACAGCACGCAGCCGGCCGGACACGGAGGGGTCCATGGCGCGCCGCAAGAACCAGCCGCTCACGCGCGAGCGCATCCTCGCCGCCGCCCTCAGGATGGCGGACGAAGAAGGCATCGAGGAGTTGAGCATCCGCAAGCTGGGCGCCAGGCTCGGTGTGAACGGTGTCTCCCTCTACCACCACTTCGGCAGCAAGACGGAGATCGTGGATGGTCTCGTCGCGCATGTCATGACCGAGGTCGACCTCGCCTCGGACGAGGACGACTGGGAGCACAGGCTGCGCCGCATCCACTGTTCGCTGCGGGATGCGCTGGTCGCGCACCCCAACCTGCTGCCGGCGGCGGTCACGCGACCGTTCAACACACGCGCGGCGATGCGTGTCTACGACGCCGTTCTCGAGACCCTGCTCGACGCCGGCTTCGGAGACGAGGACGCGTTGCACGGCTTCCAGACCCTGCGCTCGTACGTCGTCGGCCACGCGTTGAGCGAGACGGTGGGTCTGCTCGCCGACCCCCCGACCTGGGTCAACCGCGAACGCATGACCGTGCAGGAGTACGGGGAGCACGGTTTCCATAACGTCCTCCGCGTGGTTCCGGCGGCGGCCGTGGCGGACAACGCGCTCAGCTTCTCCGTCGGGCTCGACTCGATCATCGTCGGTCTCGAGACGCGTCTTGCCGACGCACGGTCGGCCGGAAGTGTCGACCGGGAGGCGGCACATCCGCATCGGGCGGAGCGGCTTCGCCGCGTCACGTGACGCGGACCTGACCGTCGGTCGGCCTCACGCCGGACATCGCGGCGCACGATCATCGACGCCGGCTCGATCATGCGCGGTCTGGGCAGTGAGATCGGTGCGTCGCTGGGGTAGGCGCCGGCCTACGAGGTCCGGTGCCTCCAGCCGGGCCGGCGCGGGCCCGGGCGCACGGCGAGCTCCCTGCGGTTGGTCCACCCCAGCACGGCGAGGTCGGCTGCGGCGACGGTGAGGAGCCACGCGGGCTCACCGCGGGCGGTCAGGACGACCAGGAAGAGGGCGACTCCGAGTACGTTGGTCCAGGCGTCGACGCGCTGCGCCACGTAGAAGACGGCGTAACAGAGGGCGAGGACGAGGCCGCCGGCGAGCACACCGGAGAGGCCGATCCAGGCGCCGAACAGGGTGGCGACCCCCTTGCCGCCGCGGCCGCGCAGGACGGGCGTGAAGGCGTGCCCGAGCAGCGGCGCCACGGCCACCGGCAGGAGAGCCCAGCCGTCGAGGCCGGCGATGCGCGCCAGCGCCACTCCGGCCGTGGCCTTGCCGACATCGAGGACGCCGGCGGCGAGGCCGACCTTCCATCCGCCGGCCCGCCAGACGTTGCCCGCGCCCGGATTGTGGTCGGGTCCGTACGCGCGGATGTCCACATGCAGGACCGCGCGGCCGAGCCACCAGGCGAGCGGCAGGGCGCCGAGGCCGAAGGCGACGAGCGTGAGCAGTACGACTTCCATACCTGGAATGTACCGCGCGCCCGTGACGCCCAAGCGCCGCGGGCCCTCCAGCTCAGTCGGCCAGCAGCTCCGGGTACTGCTCCAGCTCCGGCGCCGGGAAATCGATGCCGATGATGGCGACGATCTCGCCGTCGCTGTCGCGCAGCGGGGCGAACGCCGACTTCTGCACGCCGTAGCTCTCGTCCGTCCAGGTGTGCTCGGCGTAGGCGGGGTCGCCGTCGAAGGCCGCCGCCATCTGCGGCTCCATCTCGTACTCGGTGCCGTAGTCGTCGGCGTCGTCGCCCGTGGCCGCGTCGACGATCAGGTTGGTCATCTGGTCGCTGACCTTGATCAACGTGTACACGTAGGTGGCGCCGGTCTCCTCCCGGATCTGCGCCAGCGCCGCGTGGAGCTTCTCGTGCTCCGGGTTGTCGCGGTCTCCGGCCTTGACGACGGCCGTGTGGAGGTCGCCGTACTCGCCCGCGAGGTGCTCCGCCGCCTCGGCCGCCATGGCCATCACCCGCTCGCCGGTGGCGGTGTTGGCTTGAGCCATCTCGTCCCCGGGCGCGGCGGAAGGCGCCCCCTGGTCGGTCTCGGCCTTCTCGCCGCAGGCCGCCACCGCCAGGGCCAACCCCACGACGACGATCACCACCAGGAAGATCGGTCTGTTCGTGCGCACGATGTGTCTCACGGCTCCTCCCATCACGCTTCGGCTGCCTCGTCCTCTCCTTCTCGCGCGGTGAAGCTCACACGGTAGCAGTGACCGTTGACGACCACCTGCAACGCAGGATCATATCTGCGGAAGACGTGCATCATGACGGTGTTCTGGTAGAGGAGTTCGGCGACCAGCGTGGTGACGCCCCTCTCCAGCGCGAGGCCGGCCAGGCTCTCGAGCAGAGCAGTGCCGATCCCGCGTCCCTGCTCCGCGTCCTCCACGACGAACGACACCTCGCCGCTGTGGCTGCCGGGAAGACGGTACAGACGCCCGACGCCGACGACCTCGTCCCGCCCGCGGCGCCGCACCTCGGCCAGCAGCGCGACGTGGTCCTGCTGGTCCACGTCGCAGAAGTAGTCGATCTCCCGGTCGCTCAGCCCCGGCTTGTAGTGGTGGAAGCGCAGGTACCGCGAGTCTGGGCTGAGGCGTCCGAACATCCGCCGCACGGCGTCCTTGTCGGCGGCGTCGACGAAGCGCAGCAACACCTGCCCTCCGTCACGCAGGACCATCCTCCTCCGGAACTGGGCCGTCCGACCATCGCGGCCTGAACGCGCACCCACAGGGATCGCCCCCCGCGATTCACCGCCGCGCCGCGTCGCGCCATGGGCAGCCACAGGACACGCTCGTCGCCGCGGCCGTGAGACCGCTCGCGACGCCTGGGCGCGGACTCCGTCTCTCCTATTCCTTGTACCCGACCAGCGTCTTGAGGTCCTCGACGCTCTCCGGGTTCTCGATCGTCGTGGTGTCGCCCACGGGCTCGTTCCTGACCAGGCTCTTGAGGATGCGGCGCATGATCTTGCCGCTGCGCGTGCGGGGCACGGCGGCGGTGAAGACGATCCTCTCCGGCCGGCAGGTGGGGCCGAGGACCTTCACCACCTGGTCCGTCAACTCTTTGGCCAACTCGTCCGAAGGCTCCCTGTCCTTGAGCCGCACGAACGCCCAGGGCGTCTCGCCCTTGATCTCGTGCGGCGCCGGGACCACGGCGCACTCGGCCACGTCGGGGTGCGTGGCGATGGCGTTCTCCACCTCGGCGGCGGAGAGCCGGTGGCCGGCCACCTTCATCACGTCGTCGAGGCGCCCCGTGAGACGGAAGTTGCCCTCGCTGAAGTACCGCGCCCCGTCGCTCGAGAAGTAGGCGTCGTGGCCGAACCGGGTCCAGTAGTTCTCCTCGTACATCGCCGGGTTGCCGAAGATGCCGCGGAGCATCCCGGGTCCGAAGGGGCCGCGCTGGACCAGGTACCCGGGGTCGTCACCCAGTCCGAGGGCCTCGCCCCTGTCGTCCAGGATCTCGTGCCTGGTGCCGGGGAAGCTCCTGCCCGCGACGGTGGGGATGAAGGGTCCGATCCCGGGCAGGGCGTTGATCAGCGTGCCCCCGGTCTCTGTCTGCCACCACGTGTCGATCACCGGGCAGCGGCAGCCGCCGACCTGCTCGAAGTACCACATCCAGGCGTCCCGGCTGATGGGCTCGCCCACGGTCGCCAGCAGCCGCAGGCCGGTGAGGTCGTGGCCCTCGAGCCACTCGTCGCCCCAGCCCATGAACATCCGGATGAGCGTCGGCGCGGTGTAGAAGACCGTGACGCCGTGCCTCTCGATGATCTCCCACACGCGCCCCCGGTCCGGGAAGTCGGGCGCCCCCTCGTAGAAGATCTGGGTGGCGCCCACGGAGAGCGGCCCGTAGACGTTGTAGGTGTGCCCCGTCACCCAGCCGATGTCGGAGGTGCACCAGAAGACGTCCTCGTCGTGCAGGTCGAAGTCCCACTTGGTGGTCCAGTACGCCTGAGTCAGGTAGCCGCCGGTGGTGTGGATGACTCCCTTGGGTCTGCCGGTGGTGCCGCTCGTGTAGAGGATGTAGAGCGTGTCCTCGCTGTCCATCACCTCCGGCTCGCAGTAGGGCTCCGCTCCCTCCATGAGCTCGTGCCACCAGTGGTCCCTGCCCTCGACCCAATCCACCTCCTGGCCGGTCCGCCGGAAGACGACGACGTGGGCGACCGTGGTCCCCTCGACGGCGCGGTCGGCGTTGTCCTTCAGGTTCACCGCCCGGCCGCGGCGGTAGTACCCGTCGCAGGTCACGAGCGCCTTGGAGCCGGCGTCCTCGATCCTGTCCTTGAGCGAGTCGGCGCTGAAGGCGGAGAACACCACGCTGTGCGGAGCGCCGATGCGGGCGCAGGCGAGCATCGCGATCTGCGCCTCGGGGATCATGGGCAGGTAGATGCTGACCCGGTCACCCCTGCCGACCCCGAGTCCCTTGAGGACGTTGGCGAACCTGTTGACCTCTCTGTAGAGGTCGTGGTAGGTGAGCGTCTTGGCCGGTTCTCCGGTCGGCTCCCTCACGCCGATGATCGCCGCCTTGTTGCGCCGCCACGACTTCGCGTGTCGGTCGACGCAGTTGTAGCAGGCGTTGAGCTTGCCGCCCACGAACCACTTGAAGTACGGCGGGTCTCGCCGGTACGTCTCATCCCAGGTCCGGAACCAGTCGAGTCCCTCGCGGGCGCGCTCCGCCCAGAACGCGACCGGATCCTCGTCCGCCTGCCGGTAGAGAGACGCGTCGTTGACCCAAGCCAGTCGCTTCATCTCCTCGCTCGGCCAGAAGACCTCCTTCTGGCCCGTGTCTTCCACGACCCATTTGGTGATCTCTCGCATGTCCCCTCCCAGATGAGCACGGGTCCGTACGACCTGGTGGCGAAGTCGAGGCGTCAAGGACAGCCTACGACAGAAGAGGCAGAAAGGCACGGGTCAGCCGTGGGTGCGAGTGGTTGCCGACCCCTGTGGCCCGGCGTCGGGATGAGTTCAGGGCGGGTCCGGGCTCATGGACGCGGCTCCAACGCCGAGGATAGTATGGGCGGCCCCTGGCGCGGGTCGCCGTAGTCCATCGTGAAGCTCGAGGGCGGAGGGAGCATGGGCGGGGTCAGACGGGTCGCGCTGAGGCGCAGCGGTGGGTGGGCCTCAGCATCGGTTGTGGTCGTGTCATTGTTGTTGGCGGTCGGCTTGAGTCTCGCACCGGTGGCCGCCGCTGCGCGCCCCGTGGAGGACCCGTCTGGTCCGCAGGTGAAGCTCACCGCGCCGGCGGTCGCGGGCGCGGAAAGTTTCAAGGTCTCGTGGGCGGCCACGCCGGCGCTGCCCGGCGGCGGCTGGGACGCCTACCGGGTGGAGTATCGCGAGCCCGGCGGCGAGATCTGGCTGGCCTGGCAGACGGCGGTCACCGCCGGGT
>ERZ764778.1818-NODE-1818-length-20463-cov-5.342856_pt1 | contig 20463 bp, 8 predicted proteins | sample MGYA00374951_ERZ764778 | MGnify/ENA primary metagenome ERZ764778 (study PRJEB28918, sample SAMN05720193) | bioreactor metagenome | isolation source: Anaerobic biogas reactor | place: USA:Washington, USA | collected 2015-08-08 ...
TATTCAAGGTGCCGCCCGTAAAATCGTAGGCGCTGCCAGCGGCGAGTTCCAGCGTACCGTTGTTGTTGAACGTGCCGTTGTTCGTGAAGGAGCCCCCGGAGTTGTTCACCAGCGTGCCGTCGTTCCCCTGGATATTGCCGGCCGCGTTGGTCAGCACGGCGTAGTTCTGCAGCGTGCCCCCGGCGTAAAGGTTCACCGTCCCCCCGGTGGTCCCATTGAAGGTGAAGTCGCGGCGCAGTATGAACGTGCCGTTGTTATTCAAGGTGCCGCCCGTAAAATCGTAGGCGCTGCCAGCGGCGAGTTCCAGCGTGCCGGTGTTGTTCAGCGTCCCCGTGTTGTTCAGCGTACCGCCGGTTTTGTTCACCAGCGTGCCATCATTGTCCAGGCTGCCCGCGTTGATCAATATCGAGGGATTGTTCAGCGTGGCGCCGCTCATGTTCTTCAGGACCCAGTTGTTTATAATTGTGCCGCCCGTCGGGAATCCCAGCGTGCCGTCACCTTTGTTGGTCAGCGTGCCGTAGTTTCTTATCGTGGAGAGAAGGAAGTTGGTAAGCGTACCGTCGTTGTACAGCGTACCGTTATTGTCCAGCCAGCCGCCGTTGTTGGTCAGCGTACCGGCGTTGGCCAGATAATTGAAGTTGGCTATCCCGCTGCTGATGCTGTTCAGGGTGGCTCCTGAGCAGTTGGCCATCCTGCCATAGTTGTTCAGCGTGCCGCTGCGCCAGCCCGCGGGTATGGTGCCGCCGTTGGTCAGCGTGCCGGAGAAGTTGACTATATCGCCATAGTTGTTCAGCGTCCCGGCGTTGGTCAGCGTGCCGGGTGAACTTATCTGTATGCTCCACCCGTTGGTGTAAGGGTCGGCAGTGTTCTCGCGGTCATCCGATATCGTCATGTTGGTTACGTTCAGCGGAGTGGGATCGAGTTCCGCGGCCCCCGCGGTACTTGCGCACGCGATCATTGCGGCGAAGAGCAGTATCACGATGTACAACCCTGCGATATCAAGGATTCGAGAGAAGATCATGCTGTGCTCCCCTGTAAATTAGAGCGGAATTGATCTCTACCTGACAGTATTACCGCGGCCCTGAGATGATAACCGGTTCCATCTCACTGATCAAAGGCCACACCCCATTGTCTGAAGGGAAGAAGATCTGTTGCTTTATGTGCGAGCCAAGATGCAGAACGTTATAGGAGCATGTTATACTTTTTTTGAAAAAGTGTCAAAGACAATATATGGGTCGTGACGGTGCCATTTCACTCACGTTCAAGACCGGTCCACAGTTATCCTGAGTTTACGCTCTTCATCATATCGACAGATTGCAGCAGTCTTCAAACCGGTTCTAATCCGTAGCTCGCACGTTCGAGTCCTGCCAGGCGCGCTTCTTCTATCCGCCGAGTTTCTCCTTCTGAACCTTTTCGTGGAGCCATACCTTGATGAGGGCGCCCCGGTCGACACCTATCCTGTCCCGGATCGCATCGATGTCCCGTACGAGAGACTCGGCAATATCAAGCGTTATGCGTACCTTTCTGCCGGGGTGACTTACCCTGGCTTTGGAAATGTCAATGAGGTCCGTGATGTCCTCTCCCGCATCGAATCTTTTGTCAAATTCATCGGCTGTTGCGGCCCGACTTTTCTTTTTCATAGATCTTCTTCTCCCTGGTTCTCGAACGGCGTACCGAAATAATACGTACAGCGTTATCCCTGATCGTGAATATTGCCGTCCAGAGTTTGTCGCCTATAGCGCCAATCTCAATCCACCTCTCTTCGATCGGATATGGCGCCTCGATCTCGACCCTGTTTTCGTCAAGCCAGATCCTTCGGGCGGTCTCAAAGTCGATCCCATGCTTGTCACGATTTGAGGCGTTTTTCTCTTCATCCCACTCGAATATCACACATACATTATACAGTAACTGTAGAGATATGCAACATATCCATTATCTACCACCTGTACTTTACCCCAAGTGAACCCCCGTACTCGGTGTGATCGCCGGACAGGATGGCGTCGTAGGAGAGGGAGAGGCCCATGCCCTTTTCGGTCTCCCAGGTGAGGGAAAGGCCGGTATTGGCGCTGTTCCTGTCAGGCCTGTCGTTCCTGACGGTGAAGGTGGAGACCGGGGAGCCCGAGAAGAACGCGTTGACGACGCAGTCATCGTTTGCGAACTCGTGGAGCCACAGCACCTTCACTTCAGGGGTTACGACGCCCGACGGCACCTTGTACTGTTTCCTCAATCTCACCCCCAGCGAACTCTGGAGGGAGGATGCGCGGTCGGCGTCGATGTCGAGATTCAGTGCTCCGGCCCCCGTCTCCCTGAAGCCGTCCCGCATGAGATACGTTCCCTCAATGGAGGCCACCGGGATGATGTCCAAGGGAGAGGTGACAATACGGCGGCCTGTCTCCAGGTATGCTCCGAAGGCATGACCGGAATAGGAGGCGCTTGCGGTCCTTGCTATCGCCCCGAAGGAGATGTCCCGGGACGTATCGTAGCGGTTGTACCCGTAGGCCACTATGCCTCCGACATACCACGGATCTTTTCTGTATGCCCCGTAGAGGGAGCCCTGGTATCCCGACACCCTGCCGGTATCGGAGAGGTCCTTCATCGTCGTCTTCGAGTGCGAGTAGCCCATGGACGCACCGACGAGGAGGGAGTCGCCCATCTTTCTGTCGAAGCCGGCGATGATCCCCGCTAGGTCGTAGTCGTACCTGGATGGTATATCGTTGCCCCGCCGGGTTCCGGTACTTCCGTATCCCCTGGTCCACAGACCCCAGCCGGGTTTCCTGCTGCTCTCTGTGTTGCCGAGGGCGGCAAAGAGAGCGCCGGCCGCATCGCTTGCCACAGAACTGCTCGCGGCAATGAGGGGGTGCCCCGCGTACATCCCCGGAGCCCCGCCCGTTACGAATCCTCCCATCCTGTCCGCTATGTTGTCCATATACCGACTGAAGGAGGAGAAGGTCGTCCCGGCAAGGGCGGTGTGGACAAGGCCTCCCATCCGGTCGTAGGCACCCCGGGCACCGGCAGCGGTGAGGCTGAGGAGGCTGTCGAAGACGGTGTCCATATCTCCCGTCGCGCCGGGCGGCACACGATCGAGGGCGGATGCGACGGCCCGCTGGTTCCGGGTGAGGGCCACATCGGTGAAGCTGGTGGAGTTGCGGGTGAGCAGGAGATAGACGTGGGTGGGGTCGTAGCTCAGGGAGGGCGTGAGGAAGGCAAGGTCGCTCGTGACGGAACCGAAGGTCCCCGCAACGCTGCCGGCGCTGAGGATGGTGTAGGTGGTGTTCATGTGGTAGACCCCCGATCGTGTCTGGAGGGAGACGGTGCCGCCGTTCAGGGTCGCCGTGCCCGTGACGGCGAGCCTGTCGGACTGGCCCGTGTTGTTCACCTCCACCTGGTACGTCGCCGTCGCATTGTGGGTGTAGTTGCCGGTGATCGTCATGGTTCCGACGAGGTTTCCCGGGGCGATGGCGCCGCTGTTGGTGATGTCCCCGATGATCGTGCCCGTGCCCGTGAGGGTGCCGGTGTTCACAAAGGTGCCTCCGTTGGTGAAGGTGCCGTTGTTCGCGAAAGTGCCGGTGTTGGTGAAAGTGGCGCCGACAAAACTGGTGAAAGTCCCGTTGTTGGTGAAAGTCCCGTTGTTGATCAGCGCAGTGTAGTTGTACAGCGTACCGGAGTTGGTCACCGTACCGGAATTGTTCAGCGTCCCCCAGTTGAAGAGCCAGTCCGAATTGTTCAGCGTTGCCCCTGCGTAGTTGTCCAAGGTGCCGTTGTTGGTGAACGTACCGGAGCTGTTCAGCGTCCCTCCCGGGCGGTTGCTTAGCACGGCGCCCAACTGGTTGAATAGCGTTCCCCCCGCGCAGTTGTTCAGCACACCGGAATTGTTCAGCACATCCGCTGAGTTGAGCGTGCCGGAATTGTTGAGCGTGCCGGAATTGTTGAGCGTACCGGAATTGTTGAGCGTGCTGCCCGATTGGTTGTTCAGCGTCCCCCCCGAATAGTTGTTCAGCGTGGCGCCTGATTCATTGTTCAGTACCGAGTGATTATTCAGCGTCCCGCCTGAGTGTATGTTCAGCGTCCCGCCTGAGTCGTTGGTCAGCGAGCCGGAGTTGGTCAACGCACCGGAGTTGTTCACTGTGCCAAAGTTGTGCAGACTCCCGGTGTTGTCCAGCGTACCGCCTGTATCTATCTGTACGGTGCCGTTGTTCGTGAAAGGAGTGTGGTCGTTCTCGCTGCTACCCCCAACGATGATCGTACCCGCGTTCGGGTCCGGCGCGAGCTGACCGGCATGCGCCGGCATGAGGATGGCGATCAGAATGATGAGAACGACGGAAATGAGTATCTTCAATGGGGCCCTCTGAAAGAGACAACTAAACCATAACAATTTGCTTATACCATGCGGTGACCCACAGATTGCCTACGGATTGAGAAATAGTCCGAAACATTTCTGTTACGCTCTGTCACACATAATGACCTGAAGACAAAGGGAGGGAGGAGCAGCCACGTGATACGCGGACAAATAGAAGAATTACATTTTTTTACATTTCTTTTAAAATTCAGACAATCTGTAAGTAATCTGTGGGTGTCCACCGTTTATAATATCCTCGACGCTCACCTCTGAACGACACAAGCCACGTCGATCCGAAGGAACACCGGCCATGCCCTTTCGGCCGCATTGTGCCTCTCATTAGGAGGAGGAACCGCAGATGAAAAGGATCAGACCCGTACCATGCTTATGTCGGCACCGTGGGATCGAAAGATCGCGATCCTGTCTCCATTGGTTGCCGCTTATCGCGATGATGGTGGCGTTGGTCTTCAGCGCGGTCTTTGCCGGTGCCGCCCATGGAGCGTGTGTCCCCGATGGGAGCGGCAATATGGTCTGCTCAGGTGATGAGTCGTCGGGGATCGATGTGACCGGTACCGGTTACGCCCCACCGGTGACAACCCTTTACGTGCACGATCTTGATGGTCCCATCAATCCCGGCGCGGGCGATCCGGGCATCAGTCTGACCAACGGCAGCTCACTGAATTCCGCTGTCTACAGTGGCGGCGGGACCGGAGGCGATATCGTTGTCAATGTCGAGGGCAGCTTCGGTATCAGCGCGCGGAGTCAGGGCAGTGCCGGAGCCGATGGTGTGGATGCCGTAGAAGGCGTTCACGGATCGACCGCGGGAGGCGACGGAACGAACGCCGGCAATGTCACGGTCAGCACAATAGAGAACGTCAATTCTCAGACGTCCATCACCACTCAAGGCGCGAACTCCTATGGCATTCTGGCGATAAGCCAGGGAGGCAGCGGCGGCAAGGGCGGCGATGGCGTGACCTTTGCGGGTTCCAGCCCCGGGGGGACCGGAGGCAGCGGCGGCACGGTGGACGTCACCGGCAGCGGATCGATCTCGACGTCGGGAAATAACTCCTATGGTATCCTCGCGATCACTGCGGGGGGCGACGGAGGGGATGGCGGAAATGGGTTCCTGTGGACACCCGGCTCCGGGGGCGCCAACGGCGGTACCGGCGGCAGCGTCACGGTCAACGGTGCATGGGACATAACGACACTGGGAGAGAGCGCCTACGGCATCTGGGCACAGAGCGTGGGTGGAAACGCGGGTTCGGGCGGTTCGGGCGGCTGGTGGGTCTGGTCGACAGGCGGCGGCAGCGGCACGGCGGCTGACGGCGGCTCAGTGTCGGTCACAAGCGGTGGGACGATCACGACACTGGGTAAGGATGCATACGGGATCCTGGCCCAGAGTGCCGGTGGGTTCGGCGGCCAGGGAGGCGCGGCAAGCGGCATCGTCTACGCCCGTGGAGGCGATGCCGAAAGCGCCGGCAGCGGGGGCAATGTCTCTGTTGTGAACCTGGCAGGGGCCAATATTACCACCTACGGGGACGGTGCCTACGCCATACTGGCCCAGAGCGTAGGCGGCGGCGGCGGGACAGGAGGCGGCAGCGGGGCGCTCGTGGGCCTCGGCGGATCGGGCGGATCCGGCGGCGACAGCGGCACCGTGACCGTTACGAACAGCGCCCTGCTCGAGACCGGGGGTCAGTCCGCGCATGGCATCTTCGCCCAGAGCGTGGGCGGCGGCGGAGGCAGCGCCGGCAGTGAGGTCGGTGTGGTCAGTATCGGCGGATCAGGCACCGGCGGTGGGGAAAGCAGTGCCGTCGCGGTTGACAACAGCGGCTCAATCAGCGTAAGCGGCGCTTATTCCCAGGGAATATATGCCCAGAGCGTGGGCGGCGGCGGAGGCGACGGCGGTCAGTCAACGGGCCTCATCTCCATCGGCGGCAGTGCCGATATGGCCAGCAAGGGCGGCAATGTCACCATAACGAACAGCGGGGCTATCAGCAGTGCCGCAAATGCCATTTTCGCCCAGAGCGTAGGCGGCGGCGGAGGCAGCGCCGGTACGTCGGGCGGCCTCGTCGCCATCGGCGGGTCAGGCGGTGGCGGAGGAGACGCCGGGACGGTCACCATAACGAACAGCGGCGCCCTTTCCAGTACCGAGATAAACGCCAGTACCATTTTCGCCCAGAGCGTAGGCGGCGGAGGCGGTGATGGCGGGGGCGCGGCATCGGGTGGTTTCCAGGGAAGCGTTTCCATCGGCGGGTCCGCCGGTGACGGCGGTTCGGGGAACACCGTCACTGTCACCAACAATGCGGGAGGGACAATAACATCTTTCGGGAACAGTTCTCATGGCATCCTTGCCCAGAGCGTGGGCGGCGGTGGGGGTCACGGGGGTTTCGCGACGACCGTGACACTGGCGGGGCTCATGGCCTCCGCGTCGGTGGCCATCGGTGGATCGGGCGGCTCCGGCGGTGACGGCGGTACCGTAGACGTCAGCAATTCAGCAGACGTGACAACGCAGGGCTCCGATTCCCACGGAATATTCGCCCAGAGCGTGGGCGGCGGCGGCGGGCACGGTGGCTTCAGTGTTGCCGACACATCCGGTTCAGTAGGCAACATGTACCAGGTCTCCGTGGCAGTGGGCGGCGGCGGAGGCGACGGCGGTGACGGCGGCACGGTCACCGTGTCTTCCAACACGAGTACCATCACCACCACGGGGGACCATTCCCATGGCATCCTTGCCCAGAGCGTGGGCGGCGGCGGCGGTGACGGCGGCTTCGGTATTTCCGCCAATACGGCCGTTGCCGGTTCCCTGGCGGTGGATGTCGCACTGGGTGGATCGGGTGGATCGGGCGGCGGCGGAGGTGACGTCTCCGTGACGAGCGGGAGCACCATCATGACCCAGGGAAACAACTCCCATGGCATCCTTGCCCAGAGCGTCGGCGGCGGCGGCGGTTCCGGAGGAGCGTCGGTGTCCGGCGCGATCGCTCTCGCCAATGCGGCGGTGGTCCTGGGCGGCTCCGGCGGCACCGGTGGTGCCGGAGGCGAGGCCGATGTCGTCAATACTGGGAATATCGGCACTTCAGGGAATAATTCCGCGGCCATCCTTGCCCAGAGCGTCGGCGGCGGCGGGGGCTCTGGAGGCCTCAGCAGCGCTGTGGCGCTTACGGGCAATATTACGCCCACCGTGGCGGTGGGCGGATCCGGCGGCTCCGGCGGCAACGGGGATGAAGTCTCGGTGACGAACAGCGGTGTAATAGGCACCCAGGGGGAAAACTCCCAGGGTATTCTTGCCCAGAGCGTCGGCGGCGGCGGCGGGACCGGCGGGTCCAGCATCTCCGCCAACGTTGGAGTTGTCTCGGTTGCTGTAAGCGTGGGCGGCTCCGGCGGCTCCGGCGGCAGCGGAGGTGCCGTTACTGTTGATAATACGAGCGCCGTCACCACGCAGGGCAACGCGTCGCAGGCCATCCTTGCCCAGAGCGTCGGCGGCGGCGGAGGCTCGGGAGGCTTCAGCGTGGCCGGTGCCCTTGACATCGGTGGTGCCGCATCGGTGAGCGTGGGCGGAAGTGGTGGCACGGGTGGTACCGGAGGCAACGTGAGCGTCAACACCTCCGGGGAGATCAACACCTTCGGGAATATCGCCGCGGGCATCCTCGCCCAGAGCGTCGGCGGAGGCGGAGGCTCGGGAGGCTTCAGCGTTGGGGCGAGTGCGAGCATCATCGCCAGTCTCGGCGTCAGTCTCGGCGGCTCCGGCGGCTCCGGCGGCACCGGCGGCGACGTAGATGTCACGACGAACAGCAGTATCTTCACCAGAGGGGTGTATTCGGATGGCATCCTCGCCCAGAGCGTCGGCGGAGGCGGAGGCTCGGGAGGCTTCAGCGTGGCCGGGTCGGTTGGTCTCGGTGTCATACCGGATATCCCCGTGAGTGCGGCGGCGTCCGTCAGCATCGGCGGCACAGGAGCGACGGGTGGAGTCTCAGGTGACGTATCCGTTGCCAGTAATGGAGGGGTGATCTCCACGACAGGGAATTCCTCGAAAGGCATCCTCGCCCAGAGCGTCGGCGGAGGCGGCGGCTCGGGAGGCTTCAGCGGCGCCATTTCCTTTGCCGCGGACCAGAAGGTTGCCGTTGCTCTGTCAGCGTCCGTCGGCGGCAGCGGCGGCAGCGGCAATACCGCCGGTTCCGTCGATGTGCAGAGCGGCAGCAGTATTGTCACGAAGGGCGATGACTCCCAGGGCATCCTCGCCCAGAGCGTCGGCGGAGGCGGAGGCAACGGTGCCTTCTCCGCGGCGATAAGCGCTTCGGCGGGTTCGAAAGGTCTTGCGGGTGTCAGTTTTTCCCTGGGCGGCGACGGTGGCACCGGGGGCGACAGTCTGAACGACCCCACCACCGGAGTGGCGGTCAGCGTCAACTCCACCGGATCATGGATCACTACGTCAGGCGAGGGTTCCCAGGGCATCTTCGCCCAGAGCGTGGGCGGAGGCGGCGGCAACGGTGGTGTCAGTTTGAGCCTGGCAGGTTCTATTGGCGGCAGTACCGTAACGCTTTCTGATATTCCCCTTCTCAACCTGGGCAACAAGGCCGGGGGAGCCGGCGATGGCGGGGCGGTTTCGGTGAAGAACGAGAGCCGTATCTCGACCACCGGGGATTATTCCCAGGGCGTCCTCGCCCAGAGCGTGGGCGCCGGCGGCGGCGCGGGAGGGATCAAGATATCCGGTTCCGCCTCGCTCAGTGCGTCAGACAAAGGGGGTTCCACAGCACTGTCCTTCGGAGTAAACATGCTGAGCGGCACCGAAGGGGGCGATGCGGGGGCTGTTAATGTCGAGAACAGCAACAGCATCTCGACCACCGGAGATTACTCCCAGGGCATCCTCGCCCAGAGCGTGGGCGGAGGCGGTGGCGCGGGGGGAACGAATATCACCGGTTCCTTTTCGTTCAACCTGACGGAAAAAAAGTTCTCCACGGGCCTGTCCTTCGGGGCAGCGGGAAAGACCGGTGCCGGGGGCGGCGACGCGGATGCGGTCACGGTAACAGAGACTCTGGGGTCGGGAGCGACTGCCATGTATATCTCCACGGAGGGTGTCAACTCGGCCGGCATCCTCGCGCAGAGCATCGGTGGCGGCGGCGGCGCGGGAGGCATCACCTTCAAGGGCGGCCTGTCGGTGACATCGATGTCGTATCTGCCGTCATTGAGCTTTAATTCCGGCGGAGGCGGCGGCACGGGGGGATCAGCAGGGGCGGTATCAGTGACCGGGGTCAGCAGCATTCAAACACTGGGGGAAAGCTCGCCCGGCATCCTCGCCCAGAGCGTGGGCGGCGGGGGCGGCAGCGGCGGTATCTCCATCGGCGTGAGCGCCGAGGGTTCCATCTCCATTATTGAGGGACTGAACGTGACCATGGGCGGCAACGGCGGCAGCGGCGGTGATGCGGACTCGGTGACGGTCACGAGCGGCGGCGGTTTCATCACGACGGCAGGCAATTCCTCGTCCGGTATCGTGGCCCAGAGCGTGGGCGGCGGGGGCGGCAGCGGCGGAGGCAGCATCAGTGCGAGCATCGGCGTGGGAGCGGCCATTCTCCCTCCGCTCACGGCATCGATCGGGGGAAAGGGCGGGACCGGAGGAAAGGCAGCGGCAGTGACGGTCGCCAACAGCGGCAGCATCACTACGGGAGCCGTGAACACGGGTACCGGCCTGTTCCTGACGGGCAATGATTCATACGGCATCCTCGCCCAGAGCGTGGGCGGCGGCGGCGGCAACGCCGGCTTCAGCATCAGCGCCAGGGCCGATCTCGGTGGGATCATCGGGGGCACCTCGCTTTCCTTCGGCGGCGAAGGCGGCACCGGCAATACGGCAGGCGACGTTCAGGTAACCAGCACAGGTTCCCTCATCAGAACCCTGGGCGACCGCTCGACGGGCATCCTTGCCCAGAGCATCGGCGGCGGCGGCGGCAACGCCGGCTTCAGCATCGCCGGCGGTGTGACCAACGGGGTAGAGCTGTCAGTGAGCGCCGGCGGCAACGGTGGAAGCGGCGGCGATGCGGGTGTGGTCCGCGTCACCAACACCGGCAGCATCAGTACCGGCTACATCGACCCGGATAGCGCGGTTCACGGGCATGACTCCGCCGGTATACAGGCCCAGAGCATCGGCGGCGGCGGAGGTTCCGGCGGCTTCAGCGTATCGGCCGCGGTGGCCACCAGCGACGCGAGCATAAGCATCGGAGGTTCCGGCGGCGGCACCGGCAACGGCGGGAATGTGACCATAAACAACACCGGGGACGCGATCACGACCCTGGGCGACCGCTCGACGGGCATCCTTGCCCAGAGCATCGGCGGCGGCGGAGGTTCCGGCGGCTTCAGCGTGGGAGGCCAGTTGACCCTGGTGGGCGCAGGGATCGGAATGAGCTTTGGTTGCGCTGGCGGCGGCGGCGGCAACGGCGGCTCTGTGACGATCAATGACAGCGGAAGGCTCATCGTCACCTCCGGCGACCGCTCGACGGGCATCCTTGCCCAGAGCATCGGCGGCGGCGGCGGCACGGGTGGTCTCAGTGCCGCACAGGGGATCGGTTCCGCGGGTGCAATAAGTCTCAGCCTTGGAAGCGGTGACGCAAGCGGCGGCAACGGCGGCTCGGTGTCGGTTACAACGGCGAGCGGGATCGTCACCAGCGGTGATGACTCTGCCGGCATCCTCGCCCAGAGTGTAGGCAACGGCGGCGGTTTCGGCGGGATCGATGTGAGCGGCGACCTTGCAGGGGCCTCCTCGATGACTGCCGCGCTCGGTGCCTCCGGAACCGGGAACGGGGATGGCGGGGACCTGTCCCTCATCTCGACGGGTTCCGCCATCACAACCTCTGGCGACAGGTCTCATGGCATCCTTGCCCAGAGCATCGGCGGAGGCGGCGGTGCCGCATCAATAGGTGTCACGGGCAGTGTTGAGGCTACAAGCGCCGCGGTCACCCTGGGTGGACAGAACGGCGGCAGCGGCACCGGCGGTACTGTGAGCGTACAGAACGCATCCGGTATAGAGGCGGCCGGCGCGGGGTCATACGGCATCATCGCCCAGAGCATCGGCGGAGGCGGCGGTCTCGTCAGCAACGCGGGCACGAGCGGGATAGGCGGTCTGGGCCTCACGATGCCGGACGGTGACGGCACGAATACCGGCGACGGCGGCCAGGTGACGATCACCAATTCCGGCGGCATCGCCACCAGCGGCGCGGGCGCCATCGCCATCATCGCCCAGAGCATCGGCGGAGGCGGCGGTCTGGATGCGGTCAACGGGAACGCCGGCAGCGCCGGCGGCACCGGCACCGGCGGTCCCGTAACGGTCAACAACAGCGGCAATATCGTGACCCAGGGGTCCTATGCGCACGCCATCATCGCCCAGAGCATCGGCGGCACCGGCACCGGCGGTCCCGTAGCGGTTACCAATGGTGGTAATATCCTGGCGGAAGGTGCGGGCTCTGACGCCATCCTCGCCCAGAGTACCGGTGGTTCCGGGGGCAATATCTCCGTCACGATCCAGGACGGGATTGTTCGGGGAGGCTCCGGGACGGGCTCGGCGGTACGGATACTGGAGGGAGCTGTCAATACCCTCACCAATTATGGAACCCTGGTGAGCAAAGGCGGCCCTCTCGGCAATGCCCTTATCGCGACGACGGGCGATGAGACCATCAACAATTTCGGAACCATCGCCGGCTCTGTCGATCTCGGCACCGGCAACAGCACGTTCAACAACATGACGGGTTCGTGGTTTCTCCCGGGAACCACGGTCAATCTCGGCGGCACGGGCACGCTCACAAATAAGGGAACACTCTCGCCGGGAGGGCTGGAGAACGTCGTGACCACAACAGTTACCGGGAACTATGTCCAGCAGTCGTCCGGTGTCTATGCCGTCGATATCGATACCAGGGCGGGCACCGCGGACCATGTCAAAGTGAGCGGCGCGACGGCACTTGCCGGATGGGTGGCCCCGAACATTGCGAACAAAGGCTTTGCCCTGCCGGGAACACAGCAGGTAACGATCGTTACCGGCAACACCGGTATCACCAACAATGGGCTGAAGGTCATCCAGGCTTCGGCGGCGGCGCAATACGAGTTGGTGTATCCCAATGCGACCGACGTTGCCCTCAGGACATCGATCGACTTCGCCCCTGCCGGACTCACGGGGAACCAGGCGGTCATCGGCAATAACATAAACTCCATACTCCTCGCAGGCGGTTCCGCCTCTCTTGCACCTGTCGTGGCAAGACTTCTCTATCTTCCCTCCGTGCAGGCCCTCGGTGAGGCCTTTGATCGTCTGAGCCCCGCGCCGTTCATGGCAATGTCAACGGCGGCCACGCATTCGAACATCCGGTTCGCAGACGAGATGCTTAGCTGCAATCCCCGTGACGGCGACCACAGGTTCACGAGACAGGTCAGGTGCGTCTGGACGCGTGTCAGCGGCAGTGAAACGCATCTTCGAGGAGATTCCGACAACCTGGGTTACGACCGCAACGCCTACACCATAAGCGCCGGCATCCAGCAACAGATCGCCGGGGACTTCTTTGGCGGTTTCGCCCTTTCTTACGAGAACAGCACCACCGACGTATCGAGCTATTCCCGGAGCACGGGAAGCCAGATACAGGGAGGTCTTGTGGCGAAGAACCGTTGGGGAGGCACCGCGATGGCCCTGGGAGTTACCGGCGGATACGGATGGTACGATACGAAACGGTACGTGGACCTGCCCTATCCGGGGACCACAGCGAAGAGCAAGCAGGGGATAACCTCCTTTTCAGGCCGTGCGCGGCTGGCCCATGACTTCGAGTGGAAGAAATGGTATCTTCGTCCTATCCTTGACGGGACGATCAGTTATGCCAGCATGGGAGGGTTCACGGAATCAGGGGCGGCCGGCGCGAACCTCAGCGTCGAGGGTCGCAGCCAGACAACGATCAGCGCGAGACCTGCCCTGGAGGCAGGCGGGGAGCTTTCCTTCAAGAATGGCATCCTGGCAAGGCCGTATGCCCGTGCGGGACTCCTCCACATCTTCTCCGGCACCAGGACCAACGTCTCGGCCCAGTTTGAAGGGGCGCCCGCCAACGTCCCGTCTTTCACGATCCGCAACAAGCTCGACAGCGACATGGCCTATGTTTCGGCGGGTGTCGATCTTTTCAGCAAGGGCGGCATGGTGCTGCGGCTTGATTACAGCGGACTCTTCTCAGGCAACCTCACCTCGGGCACGGGGAGCTTCAAGCTGTCCATTCCTTTCTAGCGCAGGGAGGCAGAGAATCCCGCGATCCTGCCGAGGTCAGCAGGGGGGTTCTCGCTGCCGGGTCACGCCGCCGTGGTGCGGGCGGTGGAGATCGTGGGCGTTTTCGAGACCGGCGGCATACCCCTCGAGGCCGTTCATGCGGCAGGCCCTTAATGGATCGGAGCGAATGGCGATATATAGTCCAAGGGGCTCCTTCACAGCGAGAAGAACCCGGTACCTGTCATGGAAAAGAGCGGCGAGCAGACCATACATCGGAAGGAATACCTGGGCATAGAGCCTGGCATCAACCTGCGTATCCAGCTGAGGGGAGCACGGGATACCTGGAACGGGACTGTCGTGGGCATGGTGGAAGGCCGGTATCTCATCGCGGAGGTGCCCCCCATACCGGGCCTCTGGGTGAAGCTGCACCAAATGAACAATATCATCGTCCGTTACCTTTATGACGGAAAGGCCTACGGTTTCTACTCCACGCTCATGGCCGCCCTGAACGAGCCGTTTCGCCTGGCTTTTCTCTCCTACCCGGAAAAGATCGAGACGGTCAACCTGAGAAAGTTCCAGAGGGTGCCCTGCCTCATCCCCGGCGCGGTCTCGATGAACGGAGTATCGCACCTTGGTGTTTTCACCGACGTGAGCGAAGGCGGCTGCAGCTTTCTTTTTGACCAGTCAGGTTCCGCGCCAAACCCGGGCGTGAATGTAGGTGATGAGATAGTCTTTTCGGCGCGCCTCATCGGTTCGTCGGAAGAGAGGTCTGTCAGGGCGATAGTGAGGAATATAAGGATGACCGAGAAAGGGACGTCCATCGGCACGCAGTTTCACGAGCCCGGCGATGACCTTCTCGATTCCATCCGTTCTTATATGGGAAAGGTGGTGAACCTTGACGTACCGTGACGGAACGCCAGCGGGCAGGGTCGAAAGTGGTTGGCTTTTCGTGAAAAGTTGTTTAGAATTCCTGTAGTATCCCACATCAACTGCGCGCCCTGGAGAAAGTGGGGCTGTGGATCGGAATTTCGCAGGGGCTCCAGGCGGGTAAGGAGGAAAAGGTTTTGAAACGCTGGCTGTTCCTGACCTCCCTTCTGGTCTTCGTGATCGCCTGTTTTTACCTGTTCTTAACGACCTATCAACGGGTCAGAAATGACGCCATAGAGGAGCTCAACAAACAGCAGACAGCCCATGCCAGGCAGGCAAAGGCAGCGATCGAGGGCTTTTTCCAACAATACATCAAGATGCTTCACCACCTTGCCAGGCACGATGAGATCATCGGCTTCGACAGGGCCGGCAAGCACACCATCCAGGAATTCTACGAGTCAAGCAAGGACGATGTCAGGTCCATCACGCGCGTAGATGCAGAGGGCAGGTTCGTTTACACCGTACCCGACAACAAGAAATACAGTGGAACGGACATATCCCACAGGGGTTTCTTCCAGGTAATGAAGCGCGACCTGAAACCGGTCATCAGCGATGTCCTGACGTCGGTCAAGGGAGATGCCAGGTCTATGGCCCTGCATTATCCCGTGATCAGGAGCGGAAGGTTCGCCGGGTCCGTGGCGGTCATCGTCTCCATCGATGACCTTGCCGAAAAGTATCTGAAGCCGATCCGTATCGGGCAGAGCGGCTATGCCTGGGTCCTGAACCGGAGCGGTCAGGAGCTCTACTGTCCCGTGCCGGGCCATATCGGTGTTTCCATTTACGAAACATCGGGCCGCTTTCCGAGCGTCATCGCCATGGCCGAGGAGATGATGAAGGGCAAGTCGGGGATCACCACGTATGACTACGATTATATTGCGGAAAAGGTAACGAGAAAGATTGTGAAGCACGCGGTCTACATGCCGATAGAGATCGGCGATACGTTCTGGTCCATCGTCGTGGCTACCCCCGAAGATGAAGCACTGGCTGCCATGCAGGGGTTCCGCGACAGGTGGTTCGCCATCATCGGGCTCCTCGTCGCGGGCCTCCTTGTTTTCGTCTTCTATACGGTCAAGTCCTGGGCCGTTGTCAAGGAAGCGCACAGGCGGATGGAGGCCGAGGAGGCGTCGCTGGAGAGCGAGGCCAGGTACCGGTCCATCTTCGAAAACGCCGTGGAGGGCATATACCAGTCGACTCCGGACGGGCGTTTCATAAGCGTCAACCCCGCCCTTGCCCGGATCACCGGTTATGACTCCCCGGAGGAATTGGTCCAGGCTGTCACCGATATCAGCAGGGATATCTATGCCGATCCCGAAGACCGGCGCGCCTTCGAGGCCACGCTGGAAAGACAGGGGACCGTGACGAACCAGGAGGTGCGGTTCAGGCGGCGAGACGGGAAGGTCATATGGGTCTCCCTGAACGGGCGAGCGGTGAAGGACAAGGACGGAAAAGTGTTCCATTATGAAGGCACCGTTGAGGACATAACGGACCGCAAGATAGCCCAGATCATGATCCGGGACGAGATGGAGTTCAACAGGACCCTGCTCCAGACATCCCCGGCATTTTTTGTCGCCCTGAGCGCCGAGGGGAAGACGCTCCTCATGAACCAGTCGATGCTGGACGCGCTGGGGTACACGATGGAAGAGGTCTCGGGGAGGGACTATGTCGAGAACTTTGCTCTTTCCGAGGAAACAGCGGTTGTCCGGGAGGTCTTCTCCCGCATCGTTTCCTCCAACGAGCCGGTGCTGTGCGAGAACCACGTTGTCGCGAGCGATGGCCGCCGGCTCCTCGTGGAATGGCACGGTACTCCCGTCAGGGATGAACAGGGTTCGTTGCAGTACTTCTTCGGCGTCGGTATTGACCTGACGGAGCGCAGAAAGGCGGAAGACGCCCTCAGGTCGGAAACGGAGAAGCTGCAGATGCTTTCCGAGAACGCCCCCGTCGGGATGGTGCTCATCAATCAGGAAGGCCGGTTCACCTATGTGAACACAAAGTTCAGGGAGATGTTCGGGTACGACCTTGGTGACGTGCCCGACGGCAGGTCCTGGTTCAGGAAGGCCTATCCGGACAAGCAATACAGAACAATGGTGATATCTACCTGGCTGGAGGATTTTGTCGATGCCGAGCCTGGCGAAAGAAAGCCCCGCATGTTCACCGTGAACTGTGCCGATGGCAAGCAGAGACTGATAACCTTTGTCACCTTGCGGCTCACCTCGGGGGAGCATCTCATGGTCTGTGAGGATATGACGGAGCTCAAGCGCCTCGAGGACCGGCTCCGCCAGTCTCAGAAGATGGAGGCCATCGGTAACCTCGCGGGAGGGGTGGCCCACGATTTCAACAACATCCTGACCACCATCATGGGATACGGAAGTCTCCTCCAGCAGGAGGTCGGAGGCAACGAGAAGGTGAGGTCTCACGTGGAGCAGATACTCTCCGCGGCCCAGAAAGCGGCCAACCTGACCCAGAGCCTTCTTGCCTTCAGCCGTCACAGGACCGTCACCCTGAAACCCCTCAATCTCAACGAGTCCCTGAAAGGCGCGGAAAAGCTCTTGAAGAGGCTGTTGACGGAGGACATCGATTTCAGGCTGGTCCTGACGGAGAAGGATACGACCATCCTTGCGGACGGGACGGAGATCGACCAGATCCTCTTCAACCTCGTCAGCAACGCGCGGGACGCGATGGCGAAGGGCGGCAGGCTCACCATTGAGACCGACATCGTCGAGATGGACAGCGCCTACCTCGAGGCCCACGGATTCGGTCGACCGGGGGAATATGTGACCATCGCCGTTTCGGACACGGGCGTGGGTATGGATGATGCCACGCAGGAGCGGATGTTCGACCCCTTCTTCACCACGAAGGAGATCGGAAAGGGGACGGGTCTCGGCCTGGCAACCGTGTATGGCATCGTTTCCCAGCACAACGGTTATATCAATGTTTACAGCGAACCCGGTAAAGGCGCCACCTTCCGCATTTTCTTCCCCCTGGCGGAGCCTGCGGCAAAAGAGGAGCAGCCCGATATCGTGGATGTGAAGGGGGGCAGCGAGACCATCCTCATCGCCGAGGACAATGAGGCGGTCATGACCCTCATAAAGAAGATCCTCACGAAACATGGATACCACACGCTGGCGGCGGCCGATGGTGAGCAGGCTGTCGATGTTTTCAGGAACAACGGGGGGATCGATCTCGTGATCCTCGATTCCGTGATGCCGGGGAAGAACGGAAGAGAGGCCTACGAAGAAATAAGGAAGATCTCTCCCGACGTGAAGGCTCTCTTCATAAGCGGCCATACCCGCGATACCCGCCTCGACAAGGGTATAGCCGACGAAGAGGTCAACTTTCTCCCCAAACCCCTCTCACCGATCAAACTGCTGCAGACAATACGGGAAATACTCGATCGGACCTGAAGGCCCGATCGAGGTTCAAGAGTTCAAGGGTTCAAGGGGAATGCATACTTTTCTCGAACGCATTGCTCAGGGGTCTGCGCTGTTGTACTTAGCTCCTCTGCAGGTGGATGTTTTCAGGTGCCGGATGAAGCTGCTTATCATGGCGGCTAGTTTCCTGAATTCACCCGCGAGTTCTTGGAGTTCCTCCCTCTCAATGTACCCCTGATCGAAGGCCAGGTATAATTGTGATCGGGCTTCTCCTGAGGATCCTTTGGCCACCGACAGGAACTGAAGGAATTCCCTGTTACCTCCTCGTTCGTAACCCTCTGCAATATTGGAACTCATTGATATGCAGGCTCTTCTGATCTGATCGACAAGACCGAAATCTCTCGAGAAAGCTCGGCCCTTGGTCAAGTCGTATATACGCTTTGTAAGTCTCCTGGCTTCCTGCCAGATCTGTAGATCTTCGAAATGCTGTTTTGCCATATTGTCCTCCGGTGATAGCGCGTTTTCAGTTGGTATTACTTTCTGCGCCCAAGAATGGACCTGTCAAGCCCAGAAGACACCAGAATCCCTGTGCCTGTCGCTGTCCATACGAGGACGAGGCATTGTTACTCTTGAACTCTTGAACCTTTGAACTCTTGAACCGCCTTTAGGCTACGTAGTTTATCTCCAGTATCCTGTCTATGCGGAAGGTTCGTTCTTCCTTGCGGAGGTGGCAGTACGCGCGAAGGCCTTCGAAGGGTTTGCCCTTGAATTCCATGGGTTCTATCGACAGGGGGTGGATGGTGCGGCGGGATTTGGTGTCGTTGGGCTTGAGGTAAACGATCTCGATGCTGAGGTCGCGTTTGATGGCGTCCAGGATGATGGCGCTTCGCTCGTCGTAGCTCGCGCGCTCGTCGGCCTTGCGGTACTGGAACATGGTGAGAAACTTCGCTACCCGCCAGTCCATACGGATGTGTCCCTTGCTTATCCTCTTTGTGAGGAAAATGCCGTCGAAGCTGGTGCAGCGGCTCAAGGCAACGTAGACCTGGCCATGCGCGAAGGCGCCACGACCCATGTCTATGACGACGCGGTCGAAGGTTTTGCCCTGGCTCTTGTGGATGGTCACGGCCCAGGCGAGTCGTACGGGATACTGGGTGAAAGTGCCCGTGGTCCTCGTGGAGATCTTCTTCGTCTTCCTGTCGTATTGATACTCGAAGAGCTCCCACATGTTGGGGGTGACCTCCACGACTTTCCCGTCGTCGAGCCGGACAAGCACCCTGTCGTCCTCTCCGTCCATCCTGGCGAGCCCCTTGACGATACCCAGGGAGCCGTTCACCCAGCGGCCGTACTTGTCGTTGTTGACGAGCATGACCTGGGCACCGGGCTTCAGGGTGAGCGTCTCCTCGGCGGGCAGGGAAGCACGGTCGAAAACGCCGCTCCTCTTCCCGGCAAGGGTGAAGGCGCGGTCGGGGAGGGCTTCGAGCATGGTGAGATTGCGCGCAGCGGCGAGGTCGTTGGTGCTTGTCAACGTTATGCAGAACCCGTCCGTCGGAGCCGCGGCATCGGGCCTGTGGTTCCTGTTCAGCCGATCTATGTCGCCGTCCGTGCAGGTGCGGTTGCGTATGGCGTTCAGGAGTTCGATGAAATCCTGCTCTGTCTGGCGGTAGACCTTCTCCAGTTCGATGAACTCCATTTCGAAGGTCTTTTCCTTAAAGACCTGGGCGGAGAAGAAGTAGGGCGATTCGTACCGGTGACTGAATATCTCCCTCTCTGAAGCGGCCACGACCGGCGGCAGCTGATAAAGGTCTCCGACAAAGATCATCTGGACCCCCCCGAACCACTGCTTCCGGTAAGGCCCGTTGAGACGCATGAACTTCTCGACGCAATCGAGGAGGTCCGCCCGCACCATCGATATTTCATCGATGATGATGGTGTCGAACTCCTTGTAGATCTTCGCGTCAGGCCCGCTGATCTTCCTGACCTTCTCCGGCGTGATGCTGGGTTTGAAACCGAAGAAGGAATGGATCGTCTGCCCCTGAACGTTGAGGGCGGCAACCCCGGTGGGTGCCAGCACCGCCACCTCCTTCCGCGTGTTCTGCCGGAAGTATTCGAGAAGCGTCGACTTCCCCGTTCCCGCCTTGCCGGTGATGAAAACGTGCCTGCTGGTGTCCTCCATGACCATGAGGGCCTTCTGAAACTCGGCATTGACCTCAATGAACGACCTGCGCATGACAGACTAGTGTAACAGGAAAGAAGGGCTTTGAACAGTTGGAACCGCTAGAGCCGTTGGAACCGAAAAAAGAGCATCGCAGAAGGAGACTTGATAAACGCCCAGTCAGGCCATTCCAGCGGCTCCAACAACTCTAACGGTTCTAACGGCTCTAACTGTCTTTTCATCCGGTTATCCAGTTCGGGCGGGTTGCGGCGTATTGGGCCACTGTTTGCCTGATCCATTCTTCATCGAGGGTGGGGGTTATGTAAAAGCGTGGTTCGAGGAGGGTGTCGCCGGGGGTTATGATACCTTGCTCGCGGGCCTCATCGGCAAGGGCCGTGCCGGGGTATATCCTTACGCCGATGGAGACCTTGAAGGAATCAAGCGACAGGGAGACCATGAAAGCCAGGCT
>ERZ764778.1820-NODE-1820-length-20457-cov-8.008921_pt1 | contig 20457 bp, 15 predicted proteins | sample MGYA00374951_ERZ764778 | MGnify/ENA primary metagenome ERZ764778 (study PRJEB28918, sample SAMN05720193) | bioreactor metagenome | isolation source: Anaerobic biogas reactor | place: USA:Washington, USA | collected 2015-08-08 ...
TGTGATATAAAAACACTATGTCAAAGAAGGTTTTATGCTGATTGTGATGTCTGATCTGCACTTTGCAGATTCCAGTTCTAACAGCCTGGATGGTTATGTTTTTAATCACAACCTGCCGGCTGAAGTCTACACCTCCTTTTTTAGAGAGATTGCTGATTTTATTCGTGACAGTGAAATTGAAAAAATTGACCTGGTTTTGGCCGGCGACATTTTTGAAATCACTCGCTCCGCGCTTTGGCATACAGGTCATCTGCGCCCTTACCTGCACAATGACGAGATTATTGAGGGCAGCGAAGCAGAGGCCAAGGTACTGGAAATCATCGAAGCAATCAACCAGGATGAACGCGTCCTTGCCTCCTTGAGTGTGTTTAGAAATCTGAGTTCTTTTTTACAGAAACCAGTCCAAATCCATTTTGTTCCCGGCAACCATGACCGCCTGACGAACACAAGTCTCAGAATCCGAAACCGGGTCCAGGAATTACTTGGTTTGCAAGTAGACCAAAAATATTTCGATAATCAATACATCCATTACAACAATGGCACACCTATGGTTTTGGTCCGCCATGGGCATGAATATGACAAGTCAAATTTCAGCGCGGATTTGCAAACCTGGCCTGAGATCCCAACCTTCATCGAAAAGAGCTACTATGACAAACCCGTACTTGGAGACATTGTCACAACAGAAGTAGCCGCTAAGCTGCTATTGCTGTTCAGAGAATATTATTCCGACGCGACGATAGTCGCGGATGACGATTTGATGTTGATCTATCAACGCTTGATCGATTTTGACAACGTCAGACCTTCAAACGCCCTGATCAATTTCTTGTTTTCCACGCCTGGCTTAAGCAAAAAAGAGGTCTGGCGATTTATTGAACCTGTGATGCTCAAGCTTTTTGATGAGATCGGAACCAGCAGCAATATTGTTCCCGATCTGTTGAATTTAGGACAGTTGACCGGTGTCTCAGCGGTCACTTTGAAATCCATCCTTCGCACCAGACTATGGAAACACGGCATGCCTTTTTGGGTCATTAAAACGCTCTTGAATCCTATTTCAAGACGCTCAAAAATCAATGACAACCTTGACTTAATTCTGAGGGAAGAATCTTTCAAGAATGATGAGTCAACCATCAAATGCCTTGTTTGCGGACACTCGCATCACCCTTTGGTTGAATTGCTTGAAGTGGAAAATGGATCTGAAAAATACTTTATCAACAGCGGCACCTTCCGCAATGTGATCACATCCACCCCTTCTTTGAGTCGATTTGGCCGCTTACGCTCCAAGGCCAGAGTTTTGATATTTACTGAAAAAGAAAGAAATCCTGAGTATTCCCGTGAAACTGGCTGGTCCTTTGATTTTACTGCCCGTTTTGGTTACGGATCCACCTTAAAATAAACCCCCATTATTCTTTCTCAATCAAGCTGCTTGCTTTTTCGAAATCTTTTTTCCAAACATAAACCGCATAGGATAAGGTGGGATTCGATGCGCCTTTGTACATGGGCAGGTTTAAGTTTTTATAAGAAACTGAATCGTGTTGTCTGCCGAAGACTCCTCTAAGGGAATAAGTCTGAATACGATAGGGGATTCTATTATTCTTAAGGATATGTTCTATCTGTTCGACGTTTCCGGAATCTGTTTCAGCTACCAACAACTTTAAAAACGGAATGAACATGAACAACTCAATCATGTATACACCTCACCGCTAATAAATGAAAAATTTATTCCCGTATGTCTCTTTTAAGTTGAACTTTTTCTACGATACCACCGCGAAGAGCTTCGATCAAATCTGCGCGCCGCAGGGCTCGCTTGCGATCGATTTCAACTGATTTTGCCTTGTCATCAGAGAGTTTGCGCAGCGCCTCTATCCAGGAGGCACTTGACACTTCGCTGTGGTTGATGCGCCAGCGCTGAACAACAACCGGCAGTGCTTCTTCGTTGGTGATTTTCTTGCGGGAGCGTGTGAGCATCAGCCCCTGTGACTCAAATTGATAGGTTTCTTCTTCGTATTCGGGCTTGACCGGGCAAACCTGCTTGCAAGCACCGCATTTGATGCAGTAATAATCAGCTAAAACCAATTCACCGGCATCGTTGATGTGCAAAGCTCGGGTGGGACAAATGTCTGCGCAGGCAAAACAGCCGGGCAGGCATTTTTCTCTGTAAAGGTTCACCGAACCGACCCAGGGCTGCCGGACTTCGAAAGCACCTTTGCTGGCGACTTCACACTGCCGGCAGTGGATGCAGTCCTCAAACCTGACGCGCATGGTGTCACGGGATTCGTCGTAACTGATCACATTGGTAGGGCAGTTTTCAATCACGAAATCTTTGAGCGAAAAATCAAATTTCTCTTTGCGGAAGATGGTTTTGGCATCCAACTCAGGAAAAGCTTTATATTCGATCACCGGGATTTCTGCTTTTCCGTTGACGGTCAATTCAATGGCATGAGTGGGGCAGGCGGCCACGCACATGCCGCAATTTACGCATTTATTCTCATCTACATCAACCGAAGCCCGTTGAACGATGTGACCATTTTCAAGCACAGCTGGGATGTGAGTCAGGGCTTCTTTGGGGCAAACAAGCGGCCCGATTTGACAGCCAACACACTTGTCCAGGTCCCAATGCATCCAATAATTCCGGGTAACCATGTCCCGGTTGATGGTCATCCAATGTTCATTTCGATTTTTTTTGGGAGTACCGCGGCTCATAGTTTCTCCTAAAGGTCAGCCGGAAGTTCGTTAAGTTCTGCTAACGAGAAAACCGGACCATCTTTACAGATGTATTTGGGTCCAAGGTTACAGCGTCCGCATTTACCAATACCGCACTTCATTCTCTTTTCCAGAGATGTATAAATATGCTCTGGTGAAAAACCAAGCTCAACCAAAGCGGGAAGTGTAAATTTTGTCATGATGGGAGGTCCGCAAACAACTGCGACAGCGTTCTCAGGCGAGGGCGCAACTTCTTTGACCACATCCGGGACGTAACCAACGTGGTGCAGCCAGTTTTCCTCCGGCACGTCGATAGCCTGATGGATCTCCATGTCCTCACTCTCGTGCCAGGAGGCGATGTCGTGTTTGTACATGCACAGTCCTGATGTACGGGTACCGTAAACCAATGTCAGCTTTCCGTAATCATCGCGATGGTCAGGATGGTGGACATGCTTGGTGAGGGCATAAAGCGTTGAAAAAGCGCAGCCGCCGCCAATGATGACCAGGTTCTTGCCTTTCCAGTCTTTCAAGGGAAAGCCGTTGCCCAAGGGTCCCCGCATACCAATGGCATCACCCGGTTTGAGCTCATGCAAGGCCTTGGTGACAGTTCCCATTAGTTGGGCTGTGAAGCGGACAAAATCACCTTCCCAGGCAGCGCTGGCCACACCCAAAGCGGATTCACCTTTACCGGCAACAGAAAGCAGACAGAATTGGCCTGGGTTGAAGGCCTCGAAAAAGGCCTGACTATCTGTGGCGTTTTCAAAACTCAATTCCAGGGTCTTCAAGGAATGATCGTTCGACTCATAGTAAGCGCGCAACACACGCATCGGGATTGGTTGGTAAGGATTGTGTGTTTCAGACTGCATGAGATACCTCTAAGGGAAGTTGCTGAACTTGGCGCAGCATGGCGCGGATATCCAACCCAACCGGGCAATATCGCACACAACGACCGCAGCCTGTGCAACCTATTTGATTGACTTGATCGATCCAATAAACAAATTTATGACTTATGCGCTGGCGCGTGCGTTCAACCCGGGTGGGTCTGGGATTGTGCCCGGAAGCTTCCAGGGAGTACACCCGGAACATGCAGGTGTCCCAGTTGCGTACGCGTTCATAACGCTGGGTTTCATCAACGATGTCAAAGCAAAAACAGGTTGGACAGAGGAAAGTGCAAACTCCACAACTCAGACAACTCTCAGAAATTTCTTTCCAATAATCGCTATTGAAATTTTGCTCTAATTTTTCTTTTAAATTTACCGTTGGGAAAGCTATCTCCATGCTGTTATAGGCATTGAGTTGAATCTCCGCAACCAAAGCCTCAGTCTGCGCGCTTGCGGGAGTAAGATGCTGAAAACATTTCTCTCCGGCTTCAGTCAAGGTCTCGACCATGTAGGAGTCGCCGAGATCCGTCAGCAAGGCGTCAAGTCCGGTTTTGTTGAAGGGACCGTAGCCAACTGTGGTGCAAAAACCGTTGTGGCAGGGTTCATGGCAGCCTAAACCAATTGTGATAGTGTTGTTTCGTCTTTCGACCCAGAGGGGATCCGTGTAGCGTTCCTGTTCGAAGACTGTATCTAAAAGCTTGACCGCCTGGGCATCACAAGGACGGATGGCAAAAATTATCCGGGATTCAACTTCAGGATCTACCTCTTTATATGTGCCATATTTTGTGTATTTCACTAATGTTTCCGTCATGGGAAGGAAAAGTGATTTCGGAGGAATACGGGTATTGTGAGGTTCACCAAGCAGCGGGTCTGTTTGCTCTTGCAGCGGCATAAAATGAGAAAATTGCCCCAATTTTTGGGGGAGATAGACATCATGATCTTCTTGCCAGAAGCGGAGAAGAGCAGGGAGTGTCTGTTTTTCGAGGATCAAATTCATTTTTCTTTTCTCCTCATACCGTAAAGCGATTCTTGTCATCGAGTGTGACAGTCGCAAAAGGAGGCTGGGTTTGCGCGTCCATGCCGGCTTCAAAATTGTATTTGGAGCGGATGTCGTGATTCAACTTTTCGGTCAGGTAGGTCATTTTGATGTCCATGGGGCAAGCTCGCTCACAGGCGCCACAGCTGGTACAGCGACCAGCCTGATGAAAAGCGCGCACAATATGCCAGGCTTGCATCCCGGCAGGGGTAGCGCCGCTCTCAGTCCAGCGGGGGTTGGTATGGTCCACAAAGCATTCTTCACAGTAGCACATGGGGCAAGCTTCCCGACAGGCATAACAGCGGATGCAGCGTTCTGCTTCCTGCTGGAACCAGGCAAAACGTTCTTCCCGGGGGAGGGATTCAAACTCCTCCACGGCAGTTCTTGCCAGGTTGGGATCACCCTCCGGCAGAGCTTCGCCAATCAGGATATCCGCGCTGATCGGGGTAGGGTGAATGCAGCGCAGGCAACTTTCATGCAGGAGCTCCTTTTTGTTGAAGGTTGCTTGTCCTTGCCGGGTTTCAACCATGACCAAATCAGCTTCTTCACGCACGTTGAGCACTGCTTCGCCAACCTGGTTGACGATTTTGCGCCAGTCAACGATACCTTCACAAGGGACGCCGATCAGATACAAGTTTTCACGCAGCTTTTGGCCTTCAACAACCAGGGCATTGACAGATCGATTTTCGCATCCACGCACCACCATGCCGAGTTTGCTCTGTTTGGGCATTCGGGTCAAAAAGGTTGCCAGGTTGTTCTGACAAAGGCTACCGTAGACCAGATTGTCAATTTCTTCAGGACTTCTGAAAAAAGCCGGTTGGGGATGAAGGGGTGTGTCACCTGCTTTGAAAGCTACTACAACGTCAACCACACCTTCCTGGAGCAGGCGTTTGGCTTCAGCCTTGATCTTTTCAATATCAGGCATTTGCACCTCCGGCAACCGGTTTAACTCTTACAGCCAGGTCGTCTACCGGACCGAGCGCTACTATTTGTTCTTCAAATGCTGCCAACTCTTTTTGAATGATGCCTCTGTCCTGCAGATCCAGCCAGACAAAGCGCACTCTGTTGCGGTCATAACCAATGTAATCCAAAAAGTCATTGAATTCATCCAATTGCCGGCGGGCAGCCATATTTCCAGTTTTAAAATGACATTGTTCAGGCAGACAACCGCTGATCACGATTCCATCAGCCCCACCCTGAATCGCATTGAGCAGATAGAGTGGATTGATCCTGCCGGTGCAGGGGCTCTTGGTCAGATGGATGTTGGAGGGTAAATGATGATCGACCCATTCCTGGTCGCTTGGGGCATACAAACACCAACGACATTGAAAAAGTGCGATGCTGGGTTTGTTTTCACTCATGCCATGGCCTCACTTTCCAGCCATGACCACAAGTTTTGGACGATTTCGGCATCGTTATATTCCTGGTTCAGCCTGATGGAGGTTGAGCGGCAGGCGGCGGAACACATCCCGCAGGCCATGCACTTACCCGGGTCTACTTCAGCGACCGTAATCAATCCTCTGAAGGGGACTTTCTTTTCAACCAATTTGACTGCCTCGTAAGGGCAAACCTGCTCACATAATCCGCAGGCAACACAAGTGCTGACGTCTACAACGGCAGTTTGGTAAGGGTTCTTCAGACCCTGGGCAACAGCCAGTTGTTTGACGGCTGTGATGACACCCGAAATGTGAATTTTCTGAGGGCAAGCGGGGAAACATAAGTCACAAGCAGTGCATAACCAGGTGGTTTCATCCGCAAAAGCCATGTTTTCAAGATTGAAGACGGTTTCACGAATCAAACGGCGGGGATTGTAATTTGGCTCAAGTTTTTCCTGGATCATGCATTTGCTGGTACAAGTGCCACAGGAGTAGCACATCATCAGCATTTCTCCGCCAGGGATTGCCTTGACTTGCTCTACCAGGTTTTCGCTTTCGAGCAGGTAGCTCATACAGGCACCTCCTTGTTCAGCATTTCGTTCACAATGAAGTCAACCTGTATCATGGCTTCTTCAACACCAGGAATGTCATTCAGCTTGTTGAGCTTTTTTTCCATTTCAGGTTTGAGACGTTCGATCTCAGCTTTTAAGTCCTCTTCAGGGATGGCGTCCAAAGCAGCTTGCATTTCGTTGATCACGCGGGCATACTTTTCGCCTTCAGCCGCGCTGATCCATTCTGTGCGGAAGCGTCCGGGACTCATACCCAATCTCTCAAACATTTTTTCCAGTCGTGCGGCACGTTTGGCACCTGTGATCTGACCGGTGATGTAATGGCAATCCTGTGGGTGGCAGCCTGAATAAAGAACGGCACCAGCACCCAGGCGATAGGCTTCATAGATCAGGTCAGCATCCATGCGGGCTGAGCACATGACACGCAAGCCGCGCTCGTTGGCACTGTATTCAAAGTGACTGGTACCAGCCAGGTCCGCGCCGCCATAAGAGCACCACTGACAGCGGAAAGCGACGATTTTCTTCTCGGGTTCGATTGCCAACAAGGTGTGGATTTGAGACAAAACCTGCGCGTCGGTGTAATGCAGTTGAGTGATGGAGTCGTGCGGGCATTCGCCTACGCAAGCTCCGCAGCCGTGACACTTGGCAGTGATCACTACCGCGGCTTTGCCTTTCTCGTAGTCGATGGCTCCGTAAGGACAGCTCCGTTCACAGATACCACAGGCTTTGCCATCAGCGCTGACACAGCGGTCTGGCCACACGACGGCAACCGTTGGTTCGATTTGCCAGGTTTCGGAATGCAAAATGCGCGAAGCACGCGCCGCTGCCGCAGAGCCCTGGGCAACGCTGGCAGGAATGTCCTTTGGTCCCTGGCAAGCGCCAGCAAAGAAGATGCCGTCAGTTGGGCTATCAATTGGGCGGAGTTTGGGGTGGTATTCCATATACCAGCCGCCTGGAGATTGAGCCACGTTTAAAACCGTACTCATGTGATTTTGGTCTGGCTGCGGTACGGCAGCCTGATTGAGCATGACCAGATCATATTCCCGTTCGATCACGCGTCCGAGAGTAATATCTTCGGACTTGATGAAGAGTTGGTGCGTGTCCGGATCCTCAGTAATTTCAGCGGGTCTTCCCTGGATGAATCTGATGCCGGATTCACGGGCGCGGTCATAAAATTCTTCGTAGCCTTTGGAAGGCGTGCGAATATCGATATAGTAGATGGAAATATCCATGTCGGGATGCATCTGCTTGAGTAGCAAGGCGTTTTTGATCGCGTACATGCAGCAGAAATTCGAGCAAGATGTATTGTAACGTTTATCCCGGGAGCCAACACAGTTTATGATGGCCAACCGTTTCGGTCTTGTGCTATCGCTGGGACGAATGAAGGAACCCCGGGTTGGACCGGCTGAGTTGTTCAAACGCTCCATTTCCATAGCTGTGATCACGTTGGGGAAGCGTCCGTAGCCGTATTCAGTCATCGGAGTCGGATCAAAGTGCCCAAACCCAGTCGCAACAACAATGGCACCATAATCTTCTTCAACAATTTTGTCTTCCATGCTGAAGTCAATCGCTTCCAGGGCTCCACAAGCTTCCACGCACTTGTAGCAATGGATACAAGCATCCATATCGATTGTGTACACAAGCGGTACAGACTGGCTCATGGGAACATAGATAGCTTTCCTGGGGGCCAGATTCATTTCGAAATAGTTGGGGATTTCAACCGGGCAGGCTACCGTGCAGGCGTTACAGCCGTTACAACGGTCCGCTCGGACGTATTTAGCTTTTTCACGTAAGGTAACTTTGAAGTTGCCTACAAAGCCTTCAACTTTTTCAACTTCGGTATAAGCCTTTATGTCTATCAGGGGCTGACGCGCCGCGTCAACCATTTTTGGTGCAAGAATTCATATGGAACAGTCCATCGTTGGAAAGGTCTTGTTAAGCTGCGCCATGACCCCTCCAATCGTTGGTTCTTTTTCTACTAAGGTGACAGGAATGTTTTGTTCTGCCAAATCAAGCGCGGCATTGATTCCAGCTACACCACCGCCTATGACCAGGGCCTTTTTTGTGACGGGCACATTGATCATATCTAGTGGCGTCAGGAAGGATGCTTTGGCAACCGCTGCCGCGGTCAGGTCTTTGGCTTTTTCGAGCGCGCCTGCACGATCATGACCGTGAGCCCAGGTGCATTGTTCACGGATGTTGGCCATCTCCATCAAGAAAGGATTTAATCCGGCTTCTGCCACACAGGCTCTGAAGGTGGGTTCATGCATGCGGACTGAACAAGCGGAAACAACCACCCGGTTCAGACCGTATTTTTTGATATCTTCCTTGATCAAGCGTTGACCGCTGTCAGCACAAGCGTACATTGTCTCAGCGGCGTGGACAACACCGGGCAGATTGCCAACAAAGTCAACGACTTCATTTGGCGGAATCACGCCGGCAATATTGCTGCCGCAGTGGCAGACATAGACGCCGATACGAGGTTCATCCTCAGGCATCGCGCCTACGTGAAAGGGTGTTTTAGGTTCTTCGCTCATTCGGGTTCCGTTGCTTTAATGGGGATATCCAAAGATTCTTCTATTAGTTTCTTACGGGTTCTCTGGGACCGTTGATCTGCGGTTGTCAGTTTGAGTGCTTCTTTGGGGCACCAAATCACACATTGAGGTCCATCAGGTTCGTCTTTGCATTGATCACAGATTTCTGCCAAAGATGTGGCGGGGTTGATTGAGATCGCCCCAAAGTCGCAGGCTTCCACACACCAGGCACAGCCATCGCATTTGGTAGCGCTGATATCGATGATTCCAGTCACAGGATCTTGAGTCAGGGCATCGCGCGGACAAACGATAACACAGGGGGCATTTTCGCAGGTACGGCAGGCGATAGCAGAAATCAGAACTTCACTGACCCTTACGGTGCGGATACGGCTGCGGTAGCTGTTGTATTCACCAGTCTTGGTAAAGGAACAGATATATTCGCAAAGCTGACATCCCACACAGAGGTTAGGATCACATTCAATGTAAGCAAATTTTGATGTACTTGTAGTTGGCATAATGCTCCTTGTTAAACTCCAATCTGTTCAGCAACGTCCGGCATGCCGAGTTTTATCAATAATTTTTTAGGGATCAGACCGTCCTCAGTCCAGCCTTTGTATTCGTAGTAGAGTTTCTTCATGTATTCAAGTTCTTCATCAGTTGTGACAACTCCAGCCCCCGGGCCCTTGGTCATGGGGTCATGCTTCCAGCGCCAGGGCAGTTCGTCGTCAGCTTGGGTCCAGCCTTCGCGAATGTTAAAGGCCTTTTTGATGGTATGCGCGCGAATCCCAATCAGATCGACAGCATCGTAGTCAAAATCCCAGCCAGTGGTGGCATTGATCAGATTCGCGATGGCGGGCCAGGCGCCGGCACGGTCAGCCTTGCCAGTGAAGCAGCGGCGAATGAATTTGCACAAGGGCAGTGTGTCGTAAACTGCCGCGTATTCTTCTGACTCGCCAGCCACTCTACCGCGGGTATCATCAACTGTCAGGCGGTTTGTTTCACCTTTCATGTCCGGGTCGTAAGCGGCAGAACGATTGTGACAGCCTCCCCGGGTACCAACTGCCAAACCAACCGCAAAAGTCTTGAGTGAACGGGAATCGTATCCAGCAGGCTCCAAACCTTTGATGTTCATGGCCCACTTCCAGCTCTCGCTGCCTTTTTCCTCGTCAATCTTCTTACAAGCGATGCGGGTCCCTTCTGCCAGCAAATCACCAATACCTTCCCGGTCACGAATCATCTCAGCCAGTTTGACTGCGGAATCGCCTTCCCCAAACCTGAGGGAAAACCCTTCTGGATGAGAAGTACAAGCAAAATCCTGATCCGTTAGAACACCCTTTTCGTAACATTCCATAGCATAGCTGATGGTTACACCCATGCTGATGCTGTCCATCCCGTCATGGTCTGACAAGGTTATGAGTTTGATCGCGGAACGCATGTCAGAGATGCCCAGGTTGGAACTATTGGCAAATAAGCTTTCGTACTCGATCCCAGTCATGGCACCCGCAAAGGGTCCGGTTTTGACCACTGACATCTGCTCACAGGCGATGGGGCATTGGGCGCAGGCGATAACTTTGACTTTGTGGTGTTTGTCCAAATACTCACCGCTGACCAGTTCGGCATCTTCAAAGACGCCTTCCTGGAAGTTTCGGGTGGGTAAAACCCCTAATTTGTTCTGGGTAAGCAGACCAGTAGAGGTGCCATAAATGCGATATTTTTCTGTGTCTTTGCCTTGAGCGGATTTTGAGATATCAAAAGAGAGCTTATTCAATCCGGCGGGATCGAAAACTTTGACACCTTTGCTGCCACGTACTGAGACCGCTTTGAGTTTTTTATGCCCCCAAAGCATTCCATGACCGGTGCGGCCAGCCTGTCTGCCATCGTTGGTGACGTTGGCATAGCGGACCAGGTTTTCACCACAGGGACCAATTGTGCAAGAGCGAATTTGATCATCGCCCAGTCTGTCGCGGATTGCCTCTTCGGTTTCAAAAGTACCTTTGCCAAGCAAATAAGTAGCGTCATTGAATTGCACCCGGTCATCGTCAATAAACAGCTGGGTCCAGCGGTCACAACTGTTGTGCAGCACGACGCCATCCCATCCCGCTCGTTTGAGCGCGATCGAAAACCAGCTTCCGGATAGGCTGTCACCGATGAATCCTGTCAATGGGGATTTTGATGCCAGACCAAACTTACCGCCTACAGGCACAGGAGTGCCCGTAAAGATGCCATTTGCGAAGCAGATGGGGTTGCCATCCGACAGAGGGTCGCAACCAGGAACGATATTTTCCCAAAGCAGCCTCGATGCCATCGAGACACCGCCAATCCAGAGTTTGTACCACTCTTCTGGTTTTGGTTCGACCCAATTTTTCTTGGTTTTCAGGTCAATGTGAAGAATTTTTCCGCTGTATCCGTACATAGCTACTCCTGTTTGGATATTAAATTTGAAAAGTTTTAATCATTTTTTTTCAACTTAAGCAGTCTTTCAACCATATTCATAGTGAAACACATGAACATTTTTTCACTTAGGAATTAGTATAACCCAAGATGCAAATCCTGGTGGGTGGTTGACACAAAAAGGACTTGGGATCAAGAAAAAAGGACTGAGAAAATCACAGCCCTTATGCTTATTTAATTAGCAGGAGTTTATCTGGAAGTGCTCAGTTTGATCATTTCGCCTTTTTGATCAAATGTCACGCGGGCAAAGTGATTGTGGCTTTTTGATTTGAACTCATATTGTTTTTTCAAAGTCACCACATAGCGTTGACTGGCGTTGATCAAATCATAACTGTCACGATGTTCCTTGATCTTTTCAGGATCAAGCATGAAGTTGGCCAGTTGCGGATTGATGGCAACAGTCGCATCATCCAAACCCGGCAGATAATTCTTGATGACCGATTTGATCTGACCGAGGATTTCACTGGGCATTTCATCCGCGGCAACCACCATCTCATCCTGGGAATCACTGATGGTTTTCAATTCCGGGGTGGTTGAAGGCCGGATGGCAGGTTTGGTGATTTCTTTGATACTCTTCGCTTTGGCTAAGGGGTCACCATACAGCACGAAGGAAAGGATTGTTTTTTGGTCTTCACCATCCAGATAGCCCTGATCGGCAGTCATTTTTTTGGCGAGGGCCAGTTTTGCCTGCATCAGAGCGTAACCAGCTGACTGATCATCCACAATAAATTTCCAAAAATGCCAGGCCAACAGATCGGCTGCAATCAAGGGCTTGCTGACAGAGCCGTAAGCGATACAAGTTGATCCAACAAAGGCTCTTGATCCGCTGGCCAGGAAGTTCAGGGCAATCGATTCGTTGACAGCCTTTCCGAGAATATTTGCCCCGTAACAGGCTTCACTAAATACCAGGGTAGGGGCTGAGGTTGTTGGACTGAAATTCTCGGGAACCATGGCCACCGGGTATTCTGGTCCCGGTTCTCTTTTGGTCAGGTCTTTCTGACCGTACCATTCTGCGGAATCTTCAAGCCCGTGCAAGTTGAAGTAAGCGTATTTGGAGTTGCTGGATTGTCCGCTCAAAAGCGATTCGTTGGTGGTGGGGGGCGAAGTCTTGATCCTTTCAGGACGATCGATCGCAGAAAATACGTAAGATGAAGGCGATTTCCACACCTCCGCTGTACAGGCAAGATTGTTGGATTTATCCAAGCGGGATGTGAAAAGTAAAAATCTTTGATTCAATAGTGCCAGCCAGCGGGCAAAAGGATTGTTTTCCAGGCTTTTAATGGTTTTTGCCTTGACATCATATTCGTTGTTCAGAAAGCGCAGCTGTTCCAAAAGGTATCCGGCGTCAGTGCCTTCTTCATCCGGCAGGCGACCAAGTGGCCATTGTTGGATGAAGTAATTCTCATCAATTGTGGCGTAGGGGTTGTCCGAGGGCACGTTGACATCTGAATCATCGGTTGGGTTGGGGAGCATGTGGAAGGGGACGATATCGTCGCCGCCGACAATCAACAAAGCTCCGATCATTTCCCCGCGCGAAGCCAGTACCTTGTCCAGATCAGTTAGGGAGAGCTTCAACTTCCAGGCATCCGGTTTAGTGATGGTTGGAAGATTGAACTCCGCCATGCTGGATTGGTCATCCGGGACAAAAACCGCGCTGTTCCAGCCAGGCAGGCTGACGATTTTCAGGGATAAGTCGCGCATGGTTTCGATGATTACACCGGCAGTATTCTCGCCATATTTCTGGATTAAATTCGTCCTTGAAGTCATGAGCACGTAGCAGGGGAAGCGTCCATCAGTGTGGATCAATTCCGATTTGCTGATTTTGTTGGCAATGGTAGCAAAATCTGTCTGGATCTCTTCAATCACTTTCAGCGCTTCAATGGTCCGGGGATCATCTTTAGGAGAGAGAGTTTTGAACTCTTCCTGTGCTAATGGGGGAGCAGGCTGATTTGGATCAGTTTCTGGCACCGGAGTGGCAATATCCTGCAGGAAGAAGGAGCTTGTTGGAACTTCTGAATAATCGAGTGATTCGTCCCCAGGTTCTTCCCCCTCCTCCTCAAACATGAAGGGAGACAATTGCGTGGCCAATGTTGGTTCTTCATCCAAAATATCAGAGACTGACTTGTCTGAAGGTGGCATTTCAGGAGCTTTTGTGTTGACAAATTCTGTTCGGGATAAAACATTCAGGCCGAGTTCTGCTGCAATAGCTGAAGGAACCGGCAAATCCATGTAGACTTTCAGATCTTCAGGCCACAAGGGTTTAAAGGTGTGGTTTGGACCCAAAAGACGGTTTACGACCTGACCACTGGCGTCATTGGCCGCGCTCCAGTGCAATTTTTCCACACCAATGGAATCCTCTCCGTGTTGCATGTTCGCGATGGCGGAGAGAATTTTGATTTGAACACAGGAAGGCCAACGGGAAGCATAAATGCTGCTGAGCGTGTCAAGGAGGGTGAAATTTTTGTTCTGATTGACGATTTGCATGTGGAAAATGGCAGGTAAAGCCACCTTGGGGTTATGGGCAAGCGATTCCATGACAGCTTTTTCTGCTGCCGTCAGGTCACCACTTTCATAAGCGTTGCGCGCCTCGATCAGAGCTGGCAACCATTCCGCTCTGCTGGCAGCAGAAGAACTGCTGCGCTGCAGGTAGGCTTTGCTAGCAGCCACATCAATATTGGAGTGAGAGTACAACTGGTCCAGGAGACTGACTGCCTCGGTGAACTCCGGGTCATATCCCAAAATCTTTTCCAAATTTGCTTTGGCCATCTCAGTGTCGCCCAATTCGGCCAAAATGTTGGCATAAATGAAGTTGATCAACAAATCGCCCGGGTAGCTTGCCAACCAAATCAGGGAAGCCTGGCGGGCAAACTGAAATTCTCTGCTGCCGAGGGCTGTTTGGAGCAAAGTCAAAAATTTTCCTCTGCGAACGATCATTACTTCATCACTTTTTTGAAAGGAATAGGGTCTCATTTTCGTTTCGGTGCCTCCTGGAGGTTATTGACAAGATTGAGAGCAACCAGGGCGGCTAACTGCCTGCGGATGCTCTGGTCTGTAGGAGAGAATTGTGCCGCCTGGCGCAGCATGTATTCCGCGTTGCGGTAATCACGGCTTTCTTTATAAGCGGCTGCTGCCTGAACATATGGGCGGGGATCTTTTTCGACCATGCTGATGGCTCTGTGATAGGTTTCAATCGCCTTTGGAATTTCCCGACGTTCCTGGTAAGTCTGTCCCATTTCCAGGTATGCCTCAATGCGGCTTGGGTCAAGCTTTATGGCCTGATCGAGATTGGAAATAGCTTTGTCCAGATGTCCAGTCATCCGATCGATTTTTCCTAACAAAGTCAAGGTTTCAGGGTTTGATTCATCGATGGAAAGGCTTGACCGGAGATTATTGGCAGCTTTTTCAAGCAAACCGGCCTCAATTTGATAGCCTACCAATTTGTTTAAGACAGCTGGACTTTCCGGATATTCTTCAACCAAAAGTTGAGCCGCGTTGACCCCGTAATTTGGTTTATTGACACTGTCTAATTCGATCGAGAGCAGTTCAAAGGGAATGGCATTATCGACCACCGTTTTTGCTGCCAGAATCGTCTGCCGGGCTTCACTGGGTTTTCCCAAGCCAATTTCAGCGCGCGCCTTGACCAGCAGAGCTCTTGAGCTATTTGGTTCAACTTGCAGCACCTGATTTGCCTGTGAAATGGCTTGCGAAAATTCCTTTCGAGCCAGGTACGATTCGGCAATTGATTCCAGGTAAGTTGGGTTGGTGGGATCGACTTGCATGGCTTTTTGCCAGCATTGGATGGCGATTTGATGTTCACCCAGTTGTTGGTTGATCCTGGCCAGGGAATCCAAAGCCTGAGGGTTGTCCGGGAAAAGATCGGACGCTTTGCCGAAATAATCTTTGGCGGCGTGGTAATCTTTTTCCAGCAATTTCACGTCTCCAAGCAGCTGCCAATAATGAGCAGACTTTGGTGAGATTTGCAGGGCTTCTTCCAGGTGGCTGGCAGCCTGGGCATAAAGTCTGGCATCCTGGTACATATTTGCCGCAAAAGCATGCCATTCGTCTTCATCCGGCCAGATTTCCAAAGCTTTTTCTATGGATTCAGCCGCTTTTTCTGGTTGATCCCGCAGTGCCAAAGCCCGAATCGCAAATAATTCGGGATCATTTGATCTTTCCTCCAGCAAACGGTCAACGAGCTGCTGGCTTAGCTGGGGCTCCTGATACAAATTCAGGATGGCTTGTTGGAATAAGACTTCGCTGTCATTTCCAAAAGTGTCGCTGATTTGCCTGATTTTTTCCGGATTGACTAAAACGGAAAGTGCCTGGGCGGCCTGCCTTCCATTTGTAACCAGGAGAGCCAGGTCGTCATCGTCGTTCCAGTGCCCACCAAAAACAGCCTGACCAATCTTGAGTTGGGACATCAAGGCTGATGGTTTCAGGAATCTGCCGGCTAGGGCAACTTGCTCTTCCAGCAATTCCAATGAGTCGTCTGAAGGGAAAAACTCTGGTGCGTGTTTGTTTTCGTGCAGCAAGCTGGCATTATTATGCTGCCTTTGATTGTCACTGATGTAGGCGGCAAGCAGTTGATTGGCGACCGGGTTTACCCGGACAGTAGAAAGGGCAGATGCCAGGCTTTTATTTGAAATTTCCCACTGGGAAAGCTTCCAGGCAGCCAGGGAGACTGCCAGGCAAGACCAAATCCATTGAAAATGGTCTGAAATGTCAAAGGCAGCCTTATTTTGTTTGTCTTGCTGTGATTCCAATAGCTCAAAGGCTTTGGTTAAGGACTGGATTGCATCTTCCTCAGAGCCGCTGCTTTCCTGGTTCAAAGCCTCAACCGCGTGATAAAAGGCGTCTGGTCCCTGGCTGGAGAGGAAATGTTCCCAAAGCATGCTGATTTTTTGTGCGTCATCCTGAAGCAGCGCTTCGAGTGTCAACATTTGGACCAGGTCTTGGGTTGCCCGTCCGCTCAAAGCTTGAGGATTCAGGTAATCCAAAACAGATTCGAGTTTTTGACTATTTCGCAAGGATAAAGCCAAACCTGCCTGGAGGATGATGATATCTTCGTCCTGGGGGTTTTCTTTCTGTGCCATATCGGCGTGTTTTTGTGCCGCGATCAGGTCTCCCGTAAGGCGTTCAACCTGGGCCGCGCGATAATAAAGGCCAGACTTGGTATATGGTGGGAAATCCGGAACTGATTCGCTGAACTTTTGGCTGACCAGGCACTCATTCTCACTGGAGAACTCCACCTGGTTCAACAAGTCTTTCAGATTCTCCAAGGCAGGCATAAATTTTTTATTCGCGGTGAGCACATCACTGACCAAAATTGCATAACAAGGATGGTTGCCGATGGAGGTGCGTAAATCATCAGTCAGTTTTTCAGCCGCAGGGACATCTCCAAGTCTCAAAATGGAGTAGACCAGGTTGCGTGTCTCTTCAAAATCAGGGGACGGATTGTCTGAGATGGCTTTGAGGATTATGGAAGAAGCTTCTTCCGTTTCGTTCAGGTGAAAGTAGAGATTTGCCACGTCAACGTATTCTTCAGTTGTGATTGAGTCCAAAGAGAGCATTTTGTTGATGACTGTCTTGGTTTCATTCAGATCATTAGCGCGGGCATGGATTCTGGCCAGCGTCAAATAGAGTGTTTTGTCTTCAGGGCGCAGGTGGATCGCGTCTTTGAGCACCTGAATGGATTCTTTCTCATTGCCGTTGTCGCTCATAAACTGACTGAACCACAAAACATTCTCAAGGTCAGCGGGAGCGATCTGGAGTGCGGATCGAGCAGTGTTATTTGCTTCTTCAGCTAAATCAGAATCCAGGAAAGCCTTGGTGAGGATGTGGCGGGTTTCCAGATTGTCCGGGTTGATCAGCATGGCTTCCTGGAGAGAGGCCAGGCTGATATCGTTCAAGCCAAGCTTGCCAGCAGTTTTGCCAATTTGGAGCTGCAGATGGTGATAAGCCCGGGGAGCTTTTGCTTGAGGCCAGTCCAGGAGCTTTAAATACCCGGAATAGGCTTCTTCAGCCTGGCCAACAGCAGCTTGCAAATCTGTAGTAAGTAAAACGATCTCAAAGTCATCTGAGCTTTGAGCTGATTTTGTTTCCAGAGCTTCGAGTAAGGTCTCTAATTCTTCCTGGTTTTTTGTTGGATGTTTATCATTCAAGCCAATTAGACAAGCAGAATAAGCAAGCAGAGCCTCATCGTTTTTGAGCGATTGCCAGGCGAACTTTAACCAAGGTCTGGCCTGAAACAGGTCTTCTTGTTCCAATGCCAGCCTGCCTAAAATCAAGGCTAATTCCGGATCAGAGGCATAATCCTCTTCAAGTGGTGAAACTGTTTCCCAGGCCTCGTCTAAATACCCTTGTTTGAGCCAGGCAGCGGCAAGCGATTTGCGCACCTCAGGATTTTCCGAGTCCAATTCGAAGGCTTGTTTGAGGGCTGAAATCGCGTCAGTGATTTCTTCATTTTCAAGATAGAGTTTTCCCAGGGCGGTCAAAATCTGTGGATCACCGGGCAAGGCAGCTTTGGCCTTGCGCAGGGATTGTTTTGCCTGTTCTTGTTCGCCCAAATCGATCCAAATACGGGCTAGCGAAAGCCAGCTTGTCGGTTTTTCAGGCGCAATGGCGGAAGCGCGATCCAACAATTCCACCGCTTGAGATTTTTGGTTGGAAGCAATCAGAGCCCGGCTTAACAAGACCAGGGCTTCTCCATCCAGCTGATCGTGGGCCAGAAAACTTTCAGAAATCGGGATCGCCCGTTCAGGTTTGCCTGCTTTTATGGCAATTTCAGCATAAGTAAGCAAATCTCCGCGATCAGCCTGGTTGTAATCTTCGATGATTTTCCCGTAAATATCCAGTGCTTTTTCACCCTGGTGAGTTTGCAAATACAGTCGTGCTAATTCCTTGTTGTTGTTTTGATTGTCAGGTTCAAAAATAGCCAGCAAAGCTGAAGACTCAATCGCTTCTTCGAGATTGGCCAGGCGCTGATGAATTTTGGCTGCCATTCTGATCGTGTCAAGATTATTAGGATTTTCCTGGACTGCTTTTTTAATGTAGTCCCCTGCAATTTGGTATTGTTTATTTTCAAAGGCATACTGGGCTGCTTTGAGGTTGTCACTATCAAGACCAAACCTTGAAGTGCCAGTTGGCAGGGTTTTACGATTCATGGCATTATCCAAAGCTTGGTGAGCCTCTTTTGTTTGTATCCGCAATTTAGGATAGCGAAGTGCGAAGAGGGCGGTCGACTGGTCATCCTTGACTTGACTCAACAAGTCAGAGGCGAACTCAGATTCATCGTGTTTCAGGAGAAATTCAGCATATTCTGTGCGGTAGGTATCGTTATCAGGAAGGAGGCGCAGGACTTCTTCCCAGGTTTTTCGGGCTTCTTCAGGGTTGCTTTGTTCGAGTTCAATTGCCATGCCTCTTAATAACGAAGCCTGGTTGCGATTAATTGCCTGAAAAGCAAACTCTACTGCCTGACTGGCTTTTTGAGTCTGACCGGCAAATTGGTTGAGCATGGCTAAATTTTGGTATTTTTCAATTTCTTTTTGCAACTGTGCTGAACTTTTAGGGCTGATTTTTGAAGCTTCATCCAAACTCTCGTTTTGGTTGATCAGAAAGCTGTTTGCCAGCAACTTAACAAAGGAAGGCTCAACCACTCCCTGTAGTTGATCGAGGATTTTTACCTGAAATTCCAGATCCGCGTTTTCTAAAAGTTTGGATAAGAACTCGTACTGTTGAGTTTCTGTGAGTGGGAAGGATTGCATCAAAGAAACGATCAATTCTGAGAGCGCGTCCTTATGTTCGGTGGGGCAAGTGTGAATCAGTTCATCCAGCGCGGCTTCAAAATCAGGGCTCAAATCGGGCAAGATCGACAGGCTGGATTTCCAGGCCTGCAATTTGGTCTTTCCTTCAGTCAGGAAACTAAATAAACCCTTCCATGACTCCTGGTCAGTATGAAAATTTCTCAAGGTCACTGCCAGAAGGGCAGCGTCTTTTAAGTTGGCTGGCTCAAGCCCGGTCAGTCTGACGGTGTCAAGCACTTTGGCTGCTTTTTCAGTTAGTTCCAAAGGAAGTTGAATTGACAGATTGGTCAAATCCTGCCTGGCTAAACTCGGGTCCAAAAAATAGATTGCCAAATTCCCAGGGTGCCAGGCTTCCGGGTCAGAATTGGCGAATTCGATCCAAGCCTCAGGCAGACCTTGTTTTTCAAGCTCTTTCCAAAGCAGCGGGTTATTACGATAAGCCGCAATCAGGGATTTTGTTGTCTTTTGATCAAATAATGACCCAAGCTTATTTAGCAGCCAATCAAGCGCCATGGCAACTTCCTTTCAGGTAATGTTGTTATGGTAAAGGCCCAATGAACGGTTTTACGAAATAGTATGCTCCGGCAAACAGGACCAGACTCAAGAAAACAAAAAATATGCCAATACCAGTGTTGGATTTAGCCATATCGTTCAGGGAAGTGATCAAGAGCGAGGCGTTACCCACCAAACCTGAGACGCCATCCGTGATGCCTTTTTCTGCCAACTTGGTCGTGGAATCGGCAATGGTTTGGATATTGCGACTCATGGCTTGTTTTGCCAGGATCACGATGCTGAGTATGATGCAGATCACTCCCAACAGGAAAAGTACTGCCGATACGATTAAAACTATTTGATTTCCACTTTCAAACATAATAAACCTCCGAATAGATACCTATTGGAGGTTAAGGTGCAACTACTATGCCAAAGGCAGCGTTTGTTGTCCCGGGGGAGGGGTGGGCAGGGCGATGTCCTGAGGAAGATGTCCCAGGTCGATCGTTGGTTCATCACAGAGCAAAACAGCCCTTTCCATGGCGTTTCGGAGCTCACGGATATTGCCAGGCCAGCTGTAATTTATCAAGGCTTCCATGGCTTTGGGGCTGATATCCAG